>Ga0302278_10001305_pt1 | contig 31081 bp, 21 predicted proteins | sample III_Bog_N3_2_FD_194543 | JGI IMG/M metagenome (GOLD analysis project Ga0302278, IMG submission 194543) | Peat permafrost microbial communities from Stordalen Mire near Abisko, Sweden - III_Bog_N3_2 | ecosystem: Environmental > Terrestrial > Soil > Wetlands > Peat | place: Sweden: Abisko... | reverse complement strand
CAAAGTGCCCCGATTCCAGCATTCGCTGGCGTGGAATGCGGCCAATCCCCTTGAGGTCTTTGTGGGCAACGACAGCGGGCTGTGGCGCTCGCAAGACGCCATCGGCGAAATGGGGCAGGTGTGCGCCGCGGCGGATGCCAGCCACTTTCAGAACTTGAACGGGAGCTTGGGGTCGCTGGGGGAAGTGGTGAGCATGGCCGTGTCTCCAAACACTCCTTACACAATGATGGCCGGGCTGGGCGTCAACGGCACTGCGGGGGTGAAAGCCTCGGCCGGGCCGGTGTTGGATTGGCCTCAGATTCTGGGCGGTTACGGCGGGCCGGTTGCGATCGACCCAACCAATGGCGCGAACTGGTATGTGAACAGCGAGTCGGGAGTATTCATCTCGCTCTGTTCGCAGCAGGCCCCCTGTACGCCCACCGGATTCGGCGCGAGCCCGGTAATCGACATGAACGAGCCAAACGGGGGGCTGGCGGAGACCGACGGGCTGGCCATGCCCAACCCCGCGCCGTTTATGGTGGACCCGGTAAACGCGACGCAACTGCTGATCGGCACGTGCCGGGTTTGGCGGGGGCCAGCCAATGGCATCGGGTGGAGCGCGGGCAACGCGATCAGTCCGATTCTGGACGAGAACGCCTCCGCTGGCCCGTGCATCGGCAACTCACTGATTCGATCCATGGCCGCGACGCCGCTCGCCGGTAGCGGCGAAGTCGTTTATATCGGGATGTACGGCCCTCTGGACGGAGGAGCAGTGCTGGCCGGTCATATCTTGAGGGCGACCCTTGACGCTGCCTCTGGCAACTGGTCCGCCTGGCAGGACCTGACTCTCAACCCGGTGACCAACGACACCGTTGCGATGAATGCGTACAACCTCGACATATCGAGCCTTTTCATCGATCCCCACGACCTCACCGGAAATACGGTCTACGCGACCGTGGAGGGCATTGCGAACCGATTGGACAACGTGAGGCCGGTATACCGCTCGACTGACGGAGGCGCGCATTGGGTGAGTCTGGCGGCAAACCTGCCCTCGACTCCTGTGAGCAGCCTGGCAGTGGACCCGCAAGACGCCAATACGGTCTATGTTGCTACCGACGCAGGGGTCTATTTCACGACGCAGGTTGGAACCTGCGCGAACGCGGGTTCCACCTGCTGGTCGGTATTCGGCAGCGGGCTGCCCGCAGCGCCGGTCGTTCAACTGAGCGCATCTCCAGTGACCTCTTCCGCGCAGGTGCTAGTGGCGGCGACCTACGGACGCGGCATCTGGCAGACTCCGTTGTGGACCGCGAACACCGGTTTGACGACCGCGACGGCAAGCCCCGCTTCACTGACCTTTACCAGCCAGATGTTTGGCACTGCCAGCAGCGCGCAGGGGATAACTCTGACAAACACGGGCAGCATCGCGCTGACGCCGCTTGCGATTACGATGAGCGGCGACTTCAGCGAGACGGATAACTGTGTGAATGCGACCGTGCCGCCTGGCGCGAAGTGCGCGATTCAGGTGACGTTTACGCCCACTGCGACTGGCAGCCGAACCGGCCGGATGACCATCGGCGCGAACGTCTCTGGCGGGCAAATGACGGTGGCGTTCAGCGGTACTGGCGCCGCGGCGGGAATCGTGAGCCTGACCCCCGCCAGTATCGATTTCGGCCTCGTATTGGCGGGAACAACATCCGCTGCGCTCCAGGTGCAAGCCGGCAACAATGGGTCGACACCAATCCCCATAACGAGCGTCACCGTCACCTCGCCGTTCGTCATTGCCAGCAATGCCTGCGGGACCAGCACGCTGGCGGCGCAGACCGATTGCCAGGTGACGTTGGAATTCACGCCCACGCAGCCGGGAGCAGTGGCGGGAACGCTCACGTTTACCGATGGGGCTGGGACGCAGACGGTTGCCTTGTCCGGGACCGGGGCAGCCGCTGCGACCGATATTCTCAACCCGCTCTCCCTGACCTTTCCCGGAACAGTGGTTGGACAGCTTTCTGCTACTCAGGCCACCACGCTGACCAATACCGGCGGCGAGCCGCTCACTTCGATCTCGACTTCGGCGAGTGGGCCGTTTCAAACCTCAAGCAACTGCAGCACACAACTGACCGGACCCGCGAGCTGCTCGATCAACGTGGTCTACGCTCCCAGTCAACTTGGCAGCCAGACGGGCATCCTTACTGTCAGCGACGCTCTGCGCACGCAGACGGTGGCTCTGAATGGCACCGGCGTGCAACCGCCCGCGATCGGCGTCAGCCCGTCGAGCCTGAGCTTTGCGGCGCAGCAGGTGGGTGTGGCCAGTTCACCGCTGACGCTGACGGTGGCCAATACCGGCGGCGCGCCGATGGCCAACGTAGGCTTTCAGGTGACAGGCCAGTCTGCCGCCAGCTTTTCAACCGGCGTCACCACCTGCGGAGTTACGCTTGCGAATGGCAGCAGTTGCATGGTGCAAGTCATCTTTACGCCAGCCACCGCCGGCGGCAGCGCGGCAACGTTGACGATTTCGTCTTCGTCCCTTGGCGTGACGCCGGTTACCGTGCCGCTCACCGGCGCCGGGCAGGTCTGGTCGGGGCTGAATGTCGATCAATCGCAATTGACCTTTGCGGTTACCATCGTTGGGCAATCCAGTGCCGCGCAGACGTTAAAAATCTCGAACACGAGCAGCAGTGTGGCCAGCTCGCTTGCGTTTGCGGTCCCCGCTCAGTTCAGCCTGACACAGAATGCATGCACGGGCAGCCTTGCGGCCGGGGGAAGCTGCACAGTGGGCTTAGTCTTCCAGCCCACCGCTGTCGGAACGGCGACTGGTGTGTTGACCATTACCTCGGCATCCATTGCCACTCCGGCAACGGTGCTCTTGAGCGGCACTGGCGCAGTCGGAGCCGCCATCCAGGTGACCCCGGGGGCGATCGTCTTTGCAACCACCGCCCCCAATGCTATTAGCAGCCCAACCACCGTCACCGTCACCAACTCGGGACTCTCCGCCAGTCTGACCGGCCTCTCGTTGGCCGTCACCGCGGGCTTTCAGCTTGTCAACAACACCTGCCCCAGCGCTTTGGCGCCGGGCCTCAGTTGCACGGCGGGCGTCGAATTTGCCCCCACAAACGCTGGCCCGCAGACGGGAGCCCTTACCGTGACCAGCAGTGCAGTGCCGGCAGCAGCTTCGGTGCCGCTTTCGGGCATGGCTCTCGATTTCACTTTAACCGTCTCCGGCTCGGCCAGCCAGACCGTGGCCAGCGGCCAAACCGCCGATTACACGCTGTCGATCGATCCGCTGAACGGCTCCAGTGGAACCTTCACATTCGCTTGCGGCACGCTGCCCGCCAACGCCCTATGCCTCTTCAACCCGGCGACGGAAACGCTCAATGGCATAACCGGAACCGTGACGGTGCAGATATCCACCGGAAAGGCAACCGCTGAATCGACGGACCCGGCGATGGGACGCATTCTTCCGCTGGTCTGCGGATTGGTTTTGCTGCCATTCGGATGGCGGCGGCGGCGAAATGCCCTGTTGCTGGTGGCGCTGCTGTCGATCTTGGCCGGGGGCGTCTCCAGTTGCGCGAGCTCAGGAGGAGGATCGGGCGGCGGGTCGGGGGGGCAAGGCGGCTCCGGCGGAACCCCTCCGGGAACATATTCGATTCTTGTGACCGCAACTTCAAGCGGGATCCAGCATAGCGTGACGCTGACTCTCACAGTGGACTGATAAGGCCTGAGGAACCCGCGAGTGGGAGAAACCGGGACGGGCTATACTCTATCTTCGGGCAATTGCCAGGAACATCCAGACTTGAATCCTTGCCAGGCCGCAGATCCGCAACCGAAGAAATGGAAAAGAATAAGGAATGACCGCCAAAGTTACCGTCGAAGAAGTGCAACGCGTAGCCGAGCTGGCCCATTTGGAGCTGACGCCGGACGAAACACCGGGCATGATGCATGACCTGAACGCCATTCTCGACTACGTTGCGGAATTGAACGAGCTGGATACGGCCGGAGTGATTCCGCTGGCGCAGGTGAGTGAACTGCTGGACGCGGCCGGCGCGGGCGTGCTGCGCGGTGATCAGTTGCTGGCCTCGCTGGATCGAGCCACCGTGCTGGCGCAAGCGCCTGAGACCGATCAGGCCTTTTTCAAGGTGCCCAAGGTGATTGAGCGGTAACGGCATGTGGTGGAACTCTGGTTTTGAAAGGGCACGGCTTTAGCCGTGCCGTAAACGATCGATAAGTAACGATTGGCTTTAGCCACTAAGGGATATTTTCCTGCGGTTTTGACTTTCACTGCGGGCTGTTGGGTCTATGGATGGGATGGGTCAGGGCATTTTTTAGAGAGTGGGATGCGGAAGAATGGGGCACCCACATTTCAGTAGCAGGGAAGGTTCGATTGTCTAGCGAAGCCAAAGCATCTGAGAACTACGTAGAAATACCCAAGACTCTGGCCGAGTTGCGTGCTGAGCTTGCCTCAGGTCGCGTCAAGGCCGCCGATCTTGCCGCCCGCTACTATGACCGCATCGCGCATTTGAATCCGCGGCTGAATATTTACTTGAGCCTGACCAAAGAACGCGCGTTAGCGCAGGCGGAGCGCGTAGATGCTCTGGCCGCCAAGGGCGATCCGCTGCCCGCGCTGGCCGGCGTCCCGGTAGGCATCAAGGACGTTCTAGTCATGCGTGGCGCTCCTGCCACGGCGGGGTCGAAGATCCTCCAGGGGTATTGCCCGCCCTACGACGCCACGGCGGTGTCCAGGCTTGAAGCGGCGGGCGCGGTGCTGCTGGGCAAGTTGAACTGCGACGAGTTTGCCATGGGTTCTTCGAACGAGAACTCGGCCTATGGGCCGGTGCGCAATCCCGTTGACCCGGAGCGGGTTCCGGGAGGATCGAGCGGCGGCTCGGCGGCGGCTGTTGCCGCCAACCTGGCTGTAGCCACGCTCGGGTCCGACACAGGCGGATCGATCCGCCAGCCGGCCAGTTTTTGCGGGGTGGTGGGCGTGCTGCCAACCTATGGCCGCGTCTCGCGATACGGGTTGATCGCCTACGCCTCGTCGCTGGACCGCGTGGGTCCGCTTGCCGCCAATGTGCGCGACGCAGCCACAATGCTGGGTGTGATTGCCGGGCACGATCCCAAAGACGCGACAAGCTCCCCGGCGCCCGTGCCGGATTATGCGGCGGAGAGCGACAAGCCCGTCGAGGGATTGCGGATCGGCGTGCCGGCGGAGTATTTTGCCGAGGGGCTTGACCCCGAGGTGCGCTCAAATATCGAATCCGGCATCGCCGCGCTGGAGGCGGCCGGCTGCGTGATCAAGCCCGTCTCGCTGCCAAACACGCGCTACGCCATCCCAACCTACTACCTGGTGGCCACGGCCGAGGCCAGCGCCAACCTGGCACGCTTTGACGGCGTGCGCTACGGCTATCGCTCGCCGGCATCGGAGAATCTGTCGGGCATGTACCGGCATTCGCGCGATGAGGGCTTTGGCGCCGAAGTCAAGAGGCGAATCCTGCTGGGAACCTACGCGCTGAGCGCGGGCTACTACGACGCGTACTACTTGAAAGCCCAGCAGGTGCGGCGTCTTTTGGCCGAGGAGTACTTGCGCGCCTTCGCTGAAGTCGATGCGATTGTGACGCCGACCTCGCCCATGCCGGCCTTTAAGCTGGGCGAAAAAACAGGCGATCCGCTGGCCATGTACCTGGCCGACATTTATACGGTTACGGCCAGTCTGGCGGGCATATGCGGCGTTTCGGTGCCTTGCGGCGCAACCAAGTCTGGCCTGCCGGTTGGCATGCAAGTACTGGCCGCGCATTTGAATGAGGGGACAGCCTTCCGCGTCGCGCGGGCGGTGGAAGCGGCGGGGATCTCGGTTTAAGCGGAGTGTGTGCGGCTAGCATTGTTAGCCGATCTCGACTTTGCCAAGGGTTTGGGCCTTCATTGTGCCCTTTGCGTCAGGGGTGTTATTGCAGCACTCTTCGGCAAAACGATTCGTACTGTTCATCGCGCGTACAGGTTGTCCATCGCGCAGGAAGCATCATCTGTTTTTGAGCAGACCATTCGATGATATTTGCGTAAACGAGTTTTTTGGCCGCAGCACGCAGAGGTGCAATACAATTGCCCTGGAGATCAACCCTTGAACAAACCTGGACAGCAAGCGCACCCTCCTTTGAATACCAAGGCAAGACTTGTCTTCCATCTAGAAATGGCTCTTGTATACTTGGCTGTCTCTGTGTTTTCAATTGTCGGATGCAGTGTCACCTCAATTCGTGTTCCAAATCTCTTTGCAATGGTGTTGGTTTGCGTAGTGTTGATAATCATCGTGATGCCATTGGCGCTTTGGTACAACGAAAAAGGCAAGTTTGATCTGTGCGACGCAGCTTTGACAATTCCCTGGGCGATCGCACTTCTTATGCTGCTTCCATTTCCGTTAGCGGTTGTCGCCCGGTTGAGCATGCATCGGGAATTGCAGGATGCTCAACTGACGCGCATCGATCAATATCTAAACGCTGGCGTTCCTTCTATCATCGCCTGGGCCTCATCCCATCGGGTTCTAAGTTTTGCAAGCGAGTGCTATCGGCTGTCTCTTCTCCCCTTTCTGGTTGCATACCTTTTGCCTGCTCTCATGGGAAGGGCAAAATCCGCCCAGCGGTTTGTCCGCGTCAACGTAGTGGCGTTTGTTGTCGGTATTGCGCTGTTCGCGTGGTTTCCCGCGATTGGGCCATGGTACGGATATCACTTTGCGCCGACTGCCATGCAGGCCGATTGCCAGGCAGGAGTTTTCGCCGTTCGACTCCCCGGAATCTATATTCTTCACCTTTTCGGCATTGTTTGCTTCCCGTCCTTTCACGTTATCTGGGCAGTTCTAGGTGCTAACTCTCTGTGGGAGTTTCGATTCCTGCGCGTACCGGCAATTATTGCTTCTGGATTAGTCCTTTATTCCACGATGACTACTGGATGGCATTATTTCAGTGACGTGATCGGCGGTGTGGCAGTAGCCGCAGTCGCCATCCTTGTTGTTAAAGCCCTCAATCGATTTCACTGTAGATTCGAGTTAGGTCAGGTTTGCAGCGAATCGGGAAAAGACTCCGAGGTGTGAACCAGATGAGCAAGAGTGCCTGGTCTTCAATCGTCATTTCAGCAACGCTGGTATTCGTCGCTGGACGTCCATGTCCAGGTTTGCGGATCTGGGGGCCTCGAATTTCAATCGGTATTGTTCATTGGGAGCAATCGATATGAAGAACGGTGGGTGGATTGCGTTTGCAATTCTGGGGGCAATATTTGCTGCGAGTGCGGCGGTTCAGGCAGCCCCGCGCAAAATGCACACGGTGGTCCTGGGAGCGGCGCGGAACGTGCCCTATTCGAAGGCCGGCGACCCGGCGGGCGCGGCGATGGGCGAAAACGAGCTAAGGATTCGCGCGCTGCTTGTCGATGGCGCGCTGAAAGAGTGGACCACGGGCGACGCCCACGACGTAACCGACCGGAGCTTTGTGGTCAGGCGGGCGATCCGGCTCAACGACGCCTTGCCCACCGACAAGCCCGGACCCGGCGACAAGCAGGGGCACTGGGTGTGGCAGCGGGGTCCGTGGCTGCTGGTGGATCGCGCAACCGGTCACGTAGTGACCCTGAAGCTGCCGGATTACGACCCCGGCGTGAGCCAGGCGAACTGGTTTCGCGACTATGCAGCCTATTGTGGCGTGACGGCCAGCGGCAAGAGCTTGTATGCCGTGGTGGCGCAGGTTGCGGCGCGCAAGCCGGTTCTGGCCAAGAAGCTGGCTGCGTTCGACTCGGAAAACCATCCTGAGCCGATTTGCGGTGCCGCGCAGTGGCAGCGCGAGCCGCTTCGGATTACCTTCCACGCGGCGGGCAAGGACGAGGTGAGCTTCGATCTCGTTCCCGGCTCGGCGGTGTTGGTGGAGGATTCGGGCGACGAGCCGGAGACGTCCGCGGCGGCGCCAAAGTAGAAAATGGGCCAGTCGGCAAAGGAACTATGGAACCCCGGAATGCTGGGTTGCCGGGGTATCGGGGCACCCGATTCACTTGCCCGCGTCGCGGGAATCGCGTACATATTGGCCGCTTTGCCGAAGTCGAGGGTGAGCGCCTGGGCCTGCCGTGAGCTGTGCGATTGCGAGCCCAAAGCGAGTTGTCGGCGATCAACTTCTGGGCAAAGCCGACTGCGAGGGCAACACAATCCCGAAAGTCGGCCGATTGGAACTGACAACCGGCTTCCGGCGGCGAACAGCTAAGAACGATGCGATCCGGCTATCTTGCATCAAAAGATTCCAGAGCACCCAAAGCATGAAGGTCACGGCCAGACTTGCTGGAATGAGCAAGAGCGCGTCTGTGCTGATTCTTAACATCGGGTTCACCCCTGTTCCCGCATTCCGCCGTGCGGGGCGGGTCTTTGCCGGGCGCGTGGAGCGGAATACGTTACTTCTCTAGCAGAAATCAGAAGAAGTAAGGATGGGGTAGGCAACCTGTAAATGCTTTATAAGGGGTGGAAAGGGCGGCGGAAATTTCAAGGACGGGTCGGGAATCCGGGGGTTTCTGTTGCCGGCGCTCCTTGACACGCAACAGGCCGCGCGTTTCTTATCATCACAGGCATTCTTTTGGAATCCGTGGGGAGGGAACACTGGGTCAACAGTGCGACTTCTAAAATTGGACATTCTCAACGGGGTTCTGTGAGAGGGCCGTGTCGAACAGGAAGCAGACGGCAGTTGGGTCTCAGGCGGGTATGTGGGCGCGGGATGGGACTTCGATCCCCAAAGGCCTGCGGCAGCCGGACCTTTCTTTCCGAGCCAGAGCCTGGGCCGGGCGAAATCATCGGCCAGGGTCTGGCTGAGGCCATTCCCGGAGACAAATTTTTCTGCAGGCTGCTGGCTTTTGCCGGTTTTGCTTGCGCCCTGAACGGCAGCGGCGGATTTGTGGCCGGGGGCAGGTAAAGGATGAGTGTGGCGACGAGTTTCGCATTTTTGGCGGGAGGACCCATCGGAGGCAGTGGCAGCAGTCTGCCGATGCTGTTGCCCCTGCTGTTAATTCCCGTGCTGTACTTCGTGATGATCAAGCCGCAGCAGAAGCGCCAGAAGCAGTGGCAGGAGATGCTGGGCTCCATCAAAGCGGGCGACCGGATAACAACGGCAGGGGGAATCCGGGGCATCATCCTTTCCATCAAGGACGATGTGATTGTGATCCGCGTGGCGCCAGACAACATCAAGCTGGAAGTGGCCAAGAGTGCAATTGCGTCTGTGACAACGCAGGACGGCCCTTCGGGCTCTTAAGCTTTGGATAGGTTTTTTACCCTTTTGAGTAGAGAAACGGGACGATGAAGACGAATCTCAAGAACAAGGTTGCCCTGATCGTTGCGGTCCTGGCATTTTGCATTTTCGGCATCATAGGGGTGCCCTCGGGGTTCAGCGGCAAGGCCCTCATGGACTCGATCGGAAACCGGATTCACCTTGGATTGGACCTGCGCGGCGGCGCTCACTTGATCTTGCAGGTGGTGGTTTCCGAGGCGGTCAGCGCCGAAACGGACAACACCGTGGGGCGCATCCAGCAGGATCTCAAGGCGGCCAACCTGAGCTTTACGCAGGTGTACAAGCCCGATCCAGCCAAGCCGACGGTCATCCGCCTGGAGGGAACGGCGCAGGCCAGTTCAAGCGCGGTGCGCTCCACGCTGGAATCCAGCAAGTACTCCAATGAATACGACTTGACCGGCGGTGGCGCTGACAACACATGGGCCCTGACCATGAAGCCCTCGATCGAGAAGGCTCTGGAAGAGAAGACAGTCCAGCAGGCGATCGAGACGATTCGCGACCGCGTGGATACCCTGGGCGTCAGCGAGCCCATCATCCAGTCGTACGGCCTGGGCGCCAACCAGATTCTCGTGGAACTGCCCGGCATCGACGATCTTGACCGTGTGAAGATCATCATCAATTCCACGGCGCGATTGGAGATCCACGCCGTGGTGGGCGGCCCTTATCCGGACGACGCGGCGGCGATGGCCAGCGTAGGCGGTGCGGTTCCTCCCGACGAAGAGCTGGTGCATGGTTCCGGCGCGCTGGCAACCGGTTCCGATGCCGATAGCGTCTATGTACTGCGTAGGGTCTCGGTGGTGGCAGGAAGCGATTTTCGTTCAGCCGATCCGGGCACTGACTCGAACACGGGCCAAAGGAACGTCCGCTTCACCCTGACCAACGAAGCCGGCGACCGGTTCTACGACTACACCAGCAAGAACGTGAACACAAGCATGGCAGTGGTGATGGGTGGCCGTGTCAAGGAAGTGGCCAACATCGAAAGCGCCATTCGCGACTCCGGCGAGATCAGGGGCAGCTTCAGCCCGGAAGAAGTCACCATCCTGTCAAAGATGCTGCGGACAGGCGCGCTGCCGGCTTCGCTGAACTATCTTGAGGAACGCACCGTAGGCGCATCGCTGGGCGCGGACTCGATCCGCCATGGCGTTTGGGCCGCGGTTGTGGGCGTTCTGGTGGTGATGGCCTTCATGCTCTTTTACTACCGGGGATCGGGAATCAACGCCGACCTGGCTCTGATTCTCAACTTGGTGATCCTGTTGGGATTCATGGGTGTCTCCAGCGCCGCGCTAACCCTGCCGGGCATCGCAGGTGTGATTCTGACCATCGGCATGGGCGTGGACTCGAACGTGCTGATCTTTGAGCGCATTCGCGAAGAGGTGCGAGCCGGCAAGGCGGCGGCGGCGGCTGTGGATCAGGGCTTTGCCCATGCATGGACTGCCATCTTCGATACCCACGTGACTACGATCGTTTCGGCGGCCATCCTGTTCATGTTCGGCACGGGCCCAGTGAAGGGATTTGCAACCACCTTGACCATTGGCTTGCTGGCCAACCTGTTCACGGCGGTCTTTGTTTCGCGTGTCATCTTCGATTGGCACTTGAACAAGCTCAAGCCGGGAGAAGCGGTATCCATCTAGGGACTAGGGATTAGTTGGTCGCGGGCGGAACGCTCACGGCGGAAGAACACAAGAGCGCTGGTAGCCGTGGCGGCTTCAGCGTTTCCAGGAAGCGGAGAGAACCAGTGGAATTGTTTCGCGGCGTAAATGTGGACTGGCTGAGGTTGAAGTGGTATTTCCTGGCCTTTTCTATGATCTTCAGCGTGGCCGGCGTCACCCAGATGGTGTGGAATCGGGTGCATATCGGCAGCCCGGTCCCTCTCGGAGTGGACTTTCGCGGAGGCACAGAGGTTCAGGTGCAGTTTGTCCAGACTCCCGACCTCGATGCGATCCGGCGCGCCATTGCGGCGGCGGGCATCCAGGAGGCGAACGTTCAGACCTACGACGAGGCCAAGAGCAACGAGGTGCTGATCAGCCTGCCCGAGCAGCACGACGAGACCTCCCTCGATGCCGGCCGTCAACTGATTGAAAATGCGCTTCATGCGCAATATGCCAACCCCATCGTTCCGACGGGAACCAAGGGGGATGTGGTGGGGCCCACGGTGGGACGCCAATTGAAGAATAAGGCCATCATGGCTACGCTTTACTCGATGGCGGCCATGCTGATCTATCTATGGTTCCGCTTCCAGTTGATTTACGGAGTGGCGGCAGTAGTTGCCTGCTTTCACGACACGTTGATTACCGTAGGCGCCTTTGCGCTGACCGGCCAGGAGATCAGCCTGACGGTGATCGCGGCGATTCTGACGCTGGTGGGCTACTCGATGAACGACACAATTGTCGTCTTCGACCGCATTCGCGAGAATTTGCGCCTGAGCCGTCGCGAGTCGCTACCGGACGTGGTGAACCGAAGCATCAACCAGACGCTAAGCCGGACGATTCTGACCTCGGGCCTGACCTTCCTGACGGTGCTTTCGCTGTACATCTTTGGCGGGCAGGTTCTGAGGGGCTTCTCATTTGCCCTGGTGGTGGGTATTCTCATCGGTACTTACTCGTCCATCGCCGTTGCCGCGCCGATGCTGGTGGCCTGGCAGCAGTGGCGGACAAAGCAAGGCAAAGCTACGGCTCTGCCGGCGGCGAAACGCGCCAGAGTATAGTGTACTTTTGACCAGACAAGGCGCTGGTTTTGCGGCACCCTTTGCAAGGGAGACCCGGCTCTGATAAAGTTATCCCGGTTTCCACTGCGACTTTTTTTGATTGGGAACATTTCAGGTTCTCGCGGTGTCTAATTAGAAGTAACCAACACCCGATTCGAGGCTGGCCATGTTTGAAGATTCCACGTTTGAATCCGGAGGCAGGATCAAGACCAAGAGCGGTCGTTGGATGGTGTTCACAGGCATCATCAACGGTTCGATTCTGGTTCTGCTCATCCTCATTCCGCTGATCTATCCCGAGGCGCTGCCCAAGGCCGCCATGCTGACGGTTTTGACTGCCCCGCCACCTCCGCCGCCACCTCCGCCGCCACCTCCGCCGCCAGAGGCGGTCCATGTGGTTCGTGTGCAGCCGGAGATGATGAATAACCAGCTAACGGCTCCCACCCGTATTCCGCACGACATCAAGATGGTCGCCGAGAAGGAAGCGCCGCCGTCGTCCGGCTTTGGCGTGGCTGGCATGGAAGGCCTGGGCGGCAGCAGCAGTGGCGTGACCGACAGCCTCTTTGGGCAAGGCGGCCCGAAGGTGAAGGCCGAGGCTCCGAAGAAGGTGAACATCTCAGCAGGCGTGGCGGTTGGCATGCTGCTTCAGAAGACGCCCCCCCTTTATCCGCCGATCGCAAAGGCGGCTCGCGTATCAGGCACGGTTGTACTGCAAGCCAAGATTTCCAAAACCGGAGCGATCGAGGATCTGCACGTCGTCAGCGGACCGGCGATGTTGCAGCAGGCCGCTTTGGATGCAGTGAGGACATGGCGCTACCGGCCCTACCTGCTGAACAACGACCCGGTTGAAGTGGAAACCACGGTGAACGTGATCTTCACTCTTGGCGGATGATTTCCCTCTGGCCCCTTCCGCACGATTGCGAAGGGGCCTCACTTTTGACCCGAATGCGGATATGGAAAGTGCCGCATTCCTAGCAACCGCAATGCAATCGCAGTTCACAAAAAACTCCTTAGGAGGAACGATTCAGTGATTCTCGCTCAGCTCACACATTTCGCTTCGCACACGGTCAGCAGCCTTGCACTCTTCCAGGAAGATCAGGCGGTCGGCTTCAGCCCCATGCAGCTATGGGATCACATGGGATGGGCGGTACGCGGCATCGCCATCGTCCTCTTCATCGAGTCGATCTGGTCCCTGGCAGTCATGATCGACCGTTACCTGTACTTCTCGGCAGCCCGCAAGCAGTCGCGCGAATTTGCGCCCAAGGTTGCCGGCGCGCTGAAGGATAGCAAGCTGGAAGAAGCGATCAAAATCGCCGACCGCAACAAGAAGTCTCACCTGGCCGAGGTTGTCACCGCCGGCCTCCAGGAGTTCCGCGCATCCGCTGGCTTGCCGACCGAAGAAACCATCGCGAGCTCGGGCCGCGCATTGGAGCGGGCTGAGGCCATCGTTCACGCCAAGCTGAAGAGGGGCTTGTCCGTTCTGGCCACCATCGGCGCCACGGCTCCGTTCGTTGGATTGCTGGGCACCGTCATCGGCATCCTGCACGCCTTCCAGCAGATTGCCACACAGAAGACTTCGGGTATCGGCGCGGTAGCCGGCGGTATCTCCGAGGCCCTGGTTACAACGGCGTTCGGTTTGCTCGTGGCCATCCCGGCTGTTATGACGTTCAACTACTTCACCGGACGTGTCGAGAACTTCGACGTTGAGATGGACAACTCATCCAGCGAGCTGGTCGACTACTTCATCAAGCAGAGCCACAAGCTCTAAGCGAAGCGGCTGTCGGCATGAGCGGGAGTTTTTTGGGGGGCAGCGGAGTCAGGTTCTCTTCTGCCCGCCCCTTTGAACCTCGCGCCGGTCAGGCGATTGGCAGCAACGCCGGAAGCCACCCGGAATAAAAATTCTTCAGGCACGGAGCCCAACAATGGGAATTTCGGTTCGCAACGAAGGTAGTAAGGTCAACTCGAATATCAACGTCACCCCCATGGTAGACGTGATGCTGGTATTGCTGATCATCTTCATGGTCATCACCCCCATGCTTCAGAACAAGGTCCAGATCGACATGGCCAAGGTCGACAATACGACCAACATGCCAGACGCGGACAAGGAAGACGCCATTGTCGTGGCAATTACGCGCAGCGGAGATGTCTTTCTGGGGCAAAACAAGGTCGCCGTTGGTGAACTTGGCGGCTTGGTTCGCGACAGGCTCTCTGAAAAGGCCAGCAAGACGATCTTTGTGCGCGCGGATGCGCGGGCGCAGTTTCGGGCGGTTGAAGACGCCATCGACGCAGTGCGCACGGCCGGCGTAGACGACGTGGGCTTGTTGACGCAGAAGCGCGAAGCTCCAGGGCAATAATTTCGCCCACGGGCCGTAGGTTTAACGATTTGCAATAAACGAGGAGTTTTAAGCCATGTCAATGACAACTGGTGGGGGCGCGGGAGGCTACTCGTCCGACATCAACGTTACGCCGATGATCGACATTCTGCTGGTGCTTTTGATCATCTTCATGGTCATCGTGCCAACGGTGCCTAAGGGCCTGGATGCGCTGGTGCCACAACCGCCCAAGGAAAAGAACAATCTCCCACCGCCAGAACGCACCATCGTGGTGCAGGTTCTCTACCGCCCCGGCGCGGCCCCGGCTTACAAAATCAATGAGACCGATGTAGCCAAGAGGGACCTGCTGCCGCGGCTGACCGAGATCTATGCCAATCGCGCGGAGCGCGTCATGTTCGTCAAGGGCGACGACGATGTGAACTTCGCATACATTGCGGATGTCATTGACATTGGCCGCGCAGCCAACGTGGATCACATTGGAATGATGACACCGAAGATCATGGCTGGCCAGTAGCCGGCTTCGGGTCGCGCAGAGTTCACGCCGCTGAATTGGGGCTAGAGCGTAGGCAAGGCTCCAGCTTATCCAAGGGTTGGCGGCACCGCCTGGACGAAGTCCATCCCGGCGGAAAACAGGAGTACAATTTTTTCATCCTGGTTTCGGTACCTTCCGCCCGCGGCCAGCTTCATGAGATTCCAGGCGTGCGAACGATAGGCACCTGCCTGAAGGAGAAGGATACGAACATGAATGGACCCGCACGTATTACGGCACTTGCGGTTGCCTTGGCCGGCATGGTGGTTTTCATGAGCGGGTGCGACAAACTTGCAGCCCGCGACCAGTTGAACAAGGGAGTGGATGCTTACAAGGGCCAGCGGTACGAAGAGGCGATCGGACACTTCCAGAAGGCCACGGAGCTGGACCCGAAGCTGCCGATGGCAAAGAGCTATCTGGCGACAGCGCTGGCCCAGAACGTAGTTCCGGGATTGGATACGCCGGATAACATGAAGACCGCGCAGCAGGCGATCGGCATCTTTCAAGAGGTTCTGGACAAGGATCCCAGCGATGTGAACAGCCTGAAACAGATTGCCGGCATCTATTTCAGCATCAAGAAGCTGGATGATGCCAAGGCATGGCAGAAAAAGGTTCTGGCCGTGGATCCGAAGGATCCCGAGGCCGCCTACACTGTTGGCGTGATCGATTGGACCGAGGCCCACGAAAACATGCTGAAGGCGCTGTCGCCGGCTGGCGTGACGGATGATGGCGAGGGCAATGCCAAGGCACCCAAGCCGGTCATGGAGCCTCTCAAGGGTGAGAATGGCCCTCTTGTCGAAGAAGGGCTGCAGTATCTGAACCAGGCAGTGGCGAATCGGCCCAATTATGACGACGCCATGGCCTACCTGAACTTGATTTACCGGCGCAAGGCAGATGTGGACTTCGGCGACGAGACTGCCCGCAAAGCCGATGTGGCAGCGGCAGAGGACTGGCGCCAGAAGGCAATGGGAACCCGCAAGGCCAATGAAGAGAAGAAGAATAAGGGGCCGGGCGGCATTACCATGGATGCAAGCGGCAACCTCAAGTAAGTCCGAGGACTCTTTTGAAAACATGGACGGCCTCCGCGTTCGCGGAGGCCGTTCTTCGTGTGCCAACCATTGCGAGTCCGCCGTGAAGAGCGATCGCAAGCGATCTCGGACGATTCCTCAATTCCTGACAAGAAACTGCTTTTCGTCTAGGATGCAAGTCATTGATTCCACGAGAGCCTCTTGCAAAATTCCATTGAGACCGCAAGAAGTGTCAGGGCACGACTTCAGTCGTGCCGGAAGAGCAGCAAAATCATGTTGGGCTTTAGCCCCTGCGGCTTTGTTTTCAGTAATGTGCAATTCCGCAGCGGCTAAAGGCGGAATCTAAATTGGCCATTTGCGGCACCCTTCGACAGGCTCAGGGCGGGCTTTGAAGTCGTGCCCTGACACAATCTATAGCCTGAAGGCAATTTTGAAAGAGGCTCGCGAGAAAACCAATTTGAAGCGGATTTCGCTTCGTCCCTACAGGACGCATGGTTCCTTGTTCAACGCTGACCCAGGACGGCGCTGCGCTTGTCCTGGGCTATTCTCGCCTTCTCCTTGCGGGAGAAGGGACGCTGGCTGTTTCATTCCCCCGCAGGTCGGCGAAGACGGCGGAAGACTGTGGAGCATTTTTGCAAATTGTGCAGACCGGAATTCTGTTGGTCTCCCACCCATTCCGCAGAAAAACGCGGAATCGATGGGGCACGGAGGTCTATAGAAATAGCAAAAAATGCTCTAGTTTCCGCCTTCCTTGAGAATCTGGTCGGCCAGGTAGTTGTGTACCTTGGCCTCGTCGTGAAGCATCTCGTCGTAAGCGTTCTTGAGCAGTTGCGCATGACCTTCGTGCAGCAACTGGTGGATGGCTTGCTGCACCCGCGGGTCGTTCAACTCGCGCTGACCGGCAGGCTCTCTTGAGATGAGCTTGTAGATGGCGTAACCGACGGTGTGCCGCGACGGGCCGGCGCTATCGTAAACGGGCAAAGTCTCGGTGATTTGCCCCGGCTTGAGCTTGGCAATCGCGTTATAGACTTCGGGGTCGGGACGCAACTGCGAATCAAACACAAAGCCCATATCGCCGCCATTGGAGGCAGTATTTGAATCCTCAGAGAACTGCATGGCCACCGCGCCGAATTCCTCGCCGCTGTCAAGCCGCTGGCGAAGGGCCTGAATCTTCTTCTTGGCGTCGGCATCCCCGGAGGCTTTGTTGTTTTGCAGGTTGCTAGTCTGCGCCCCCGGAGCGTCGGTGACCATAATCCGCGCCAGGCCGTAACGCTGCTCGATCAGATTGAACTCCGCCTTGTGCGCGGCGTAATAGCCTGCGATCTCAGCGTCCGTGATGTTGATCTTGGACTCGATCTCTTTGTTTAACAGCTTGGTCTTGGTCAAAGAGCGGCGCATATCCCGCTTAAGGTCGGCCTCGGAGAGGTTGCGCTGTTTGAGCAGCTTGTCGAAATCCTCTTGCGTATAAGGTGCCTTCATCTCCGTGTACTTGGCGTTGACGTCCTCATCGCTGGCGGCAAGGTTGAGCTTGGCTGCGCGCTGCTGCAGGATTTCGTCGTCGATCATCTCCTTCAGGATATTGAGGCGCACAATCTGGGCCTGTTCAGCGGAAGGCTGCTGCGGGTTCTCCGCGAGGCTTGCCGTGTAGTACTTCTCCAGATCGGAGCGCAGGATATCCTTGCTATTTACGGTGGCCATCACGTCGGGCCCCGGCGGGCGCCGGCAACCGGTCACTGGAGCCAAAAGGGCACTGCCGCAAAGAATGAGGACGGCGAAACGGGCACTGGTCGGGAAAATCGATTCGACTTGCAACCTGATATCTCCTATGGGGCCCAAAGGCTCCGGCATTCAAGGATAAATCCACAGGCCGGTGCGGCGATAGCGGTGCGGCGGCCTATTTTCCGGCTCCAGGCGGCTGAGACGGATTTTCTGTCGAAACTCGAGCGGCCGGAAGTGCTACACCCGCATCGCCGAGGGCGCGGTCGATGACTAGCCAGAGCTGGTTTTCCGGGACATCGCCATCGATGCGCTCTCCATCGACAAACAGCGCGGGTGTTCCTTCGATTCTGAGCGATTCGGCTTCGCGTGCCGAGGCGCGAACCTGAGATTCGTCTTGCGCGGCCAGGCACGCATCCAGCTTTGCTAGCTTGGCTGAATCGAATCTGGCTATTGTTGCTTGCTGGCGTGCGATGCGATCGAGCGAGGCAAAACTCTTTGCCGGGTTGCGATCCTCGCCGGTGATTTCCTGGCCGTGCGCGTGAAGGTAATCGACGTAGGTCCAATAGACATCTCCGCTCTCCGCGGCCAGGCAGTTGGCGTCCACCGAAGCATGCATAGCCCAGGGGTGCAATTCAGTGAGCGGGTCGTCCTTGTAGATAAAGCGGACCCTGTCTCCGTAGTGTTCCAGCGTCGAGGGAAAGAGAGACTGGTGCATCTGGGCGCAGTAGGGACATTCCAAGTCGTCGAAGTTGATGACAGTGACCTTGGCAGCGGGATTCCCCCGGATAGGGCGGCCGGCGACATCGAAGTTGAAGATGGGATCCTTGACCAAATCAAAGGTTTCAAGCCGCGCCAGCGTCTTGCCGTCGGTGGAGATCAGGAAGTCGACCAGGGTCTTCTTCGCGCCGCGAGAAAGTGTGATGGGCAGCGATTCATATCCGGCAATCTGGCTCGGCTTGCGGGCGCCAAGGATCACAGCGTAGTCCTGAGGGATGTTGAACTGGGAACGGACCATAACCTCGATGTGGCGGTTAACCGCAGAGTCAAGTTGAGGTTGCGGGGCAGATTGGGCCTTACAACCCGTAACCATGCACAATATGAGCAGGCCAGCTAGCAAACGAATGCGGGACAAGTTGAATTCCTCTCAAGAAAGCATACTCCAGCGGGAGTGGGGCAAGCCGCACGAGGCGGTAATCGGGCGGCGATAACCAATGGACGCGGGACGCAGTGAAAAGCAAGCGCAAGCTTCGCGAACCCCCAGTGCTCCAAAAAGAAGAAGGAGCGATTGCCTGGACGGCTCAGCCGTGGGATGATTCTGCATACACGGAGGAGACCATGGAACGTCGTCAATTTCTCGCTGCGTCGATAGCGGCTTCGACTCTGGCCATTGCCGGCGACGCTGCTGCCCAAGCTGCTGCCCAAGCCACAGGGGAGCCAGCCTCTGCAATCCCGGCTCGCGAGTTCTACCAGATACGCCGCTATGGCCTCAAAAGCGGACCGCAGTTGAAGCTGACCGAGAGCTACTTCGGCGATGCGCTCATTCCGGCGCTCGCTCGCCAGGGGATGGGCCCGATTGGCGCTTTCAAGCTCGATATTGGACCAGAGACTCCGGCGTATTACCTGCTGATTCCTGGCTCCACGGTCCAAGCCCATGTCGAGCTCGATCTGCGCCTTGCGCAAGACGCCTCCTTCATGACCATTGCGGAGCCGTTCTGGAATGCAACCGGGGCCGCACCTGCGTTTGAGCGGATCGAGAGCTCTCTTCTGGCGGCATTTGAAGGCTGGCCGAAGTTGACGCCGCCAGCTGCCTCTGGCACAAAAGGCAAGCGAATCTTTCAGCTCCGGATCTATGAAAGCCCCAGCAACCTGGACCACGTTCGCAAGGTTGAGATGTTTCACTCGGGCGAGTTCGAGCTATTCAAGAATGCCGGATTTCATCCGGTGTTCTTTGGCGATACGCAGATTGGTCCCCGACTGCCAAACCTGCATTACATGCTGAGTTTTGCCAATATGGCCGAACTGGAAGCGCAGTGGGAAATCTTCCGCAACGATCCGGCATGGAAGAAACTCTCCTCCAACCCGAGGTTCAGTTTCGACAATATTGTGGATAACATCACCAACCTTATCCTGAGCCCGCTGGCCTGTTCCCAGATTTGAGGCGAGCGGCGCGACACCCAAGTCTGGTAAGCGCTCTGTCGAGTGCCGCAAGTTGTTCCTGAACCTCTCAGAGTATCTGGATGGCAAGGCGGAGTCCCGCGCCTGCGACCAGATGCGCGAGCATATCGAGGCCTTGCGGACTGCGCCGCATTCTCCGCGGCCTTCGCGCCGCCAACGACCACTGCCGCTCGCTCGAGGTTCCCTGCGGCCCAGCCGTTGCACTGGGGCTGCGTTTTGTCCCCACGCGAATCTATCTGCGCCTGCCGGGTTTGCCAGGCGCAGATAGACTTGCCGCGGTGTTGTAAAGAATCGCCGCTGTTGCGGCTGTCATCCAATGAAAGAGGAAGGCAATTATGGAAGTGAAGATTACCCATCTCGATCGCGTCAAGTTCGCAATTCAATCGCGGTCGCACACGATCGTTTGCGATCAGCCGGCAGACAATGGCGGCGAAGACTCCGGCATGACGCCACCCGAACTGCTGCTCGCTTCGTTGGGTTCCTGCGCGGCCTTTTATGCGGTCCAGTATTTGAAAACCCGCAATCTTGTGGAGAGCGGCGTAGAAGTTACAGTAACCGCGGAGAAATTGAAGCAGCCGGCCCGGCTGGGCAACTTCCGCGTTCATGTCGTGTGCCCGGTCTCTCTCACCGAGGCCCATACAGAGGGACTTATGCGCTCCGTGCATCACTGCCTGATTCACAACACGCTGTTGACGCCATCGGAGATCGAGGTCGAACTGGCCATTGCCGAGCCCGCCGCATCGGCCTGAACGGGTGGCCAATTGCGCTTCGATGAAAGCACCGTTACTGGAGGAGCTGGGCAGCGCATCTGGCGGAGTTGAGCCACAAGCGCTCAAACTCCTCCAACGGCAGCGGGCGGCTGAACAAGTAGCCCTGGAAGGAATGGCAGCCAAGACCGGAGAGAAACTCGCGCTGCTCCTCGGTTTCAACGCCTTCGGCAATGACTGGCAAACCCATGGCCTTGCTCAAGGATAAAATCGTTTGCGCAATGGCGCCGCTGCCGGCATCCACCAGAATGTCGTGGACGAAGGAACGGTCGATCTTCAACAGGTCCAAAGGCAGGCGCTTCAGATAAGCCAGCGAAGAGTAGCCGGTGCCAAAATCGTCCAGGGAAAACCTCAAGCCATGAGACTTGAGATAAGTCATCTTGGCGATAACATCCTCGATACTTTCCACCAACATGCTTTCGGTGAGTTCCAGTTCGAGCTTCTGCGGGTCGGCTCTGGTACGATCCAGCGCCGCCAGCACTAGTGGAACAAACTCCGGCTGGCGGAACTGCCGGGCGCTGATGTTGATCGCAATCCTGATATTGGTAGCCGCGATTCGCTCCGCCCATGCCGCAATCTGCGCGCAGGCGGTTTCAAGCACCCATTCTCCCAATGGCAGGATGAGCCCGGTTTCCTCGGCCAGGGGTATGAACTCGCCTGGGGCCAGAAGCCCGCGCTGGGGATGATTCCATCGAATCAACGCCTCGGCGCCAATCAAGCGGTCGCAATCCACTTGAGGCTGATAGTGGAGCACGAACTGATTGGTCTTGATTGCCTGACGAAGGTCGTTCTCAAGCGTGGCCCGGGCGTTCACCGCGGCCTGCAACGCGGGGGCAAAAAAGTGAATGGTGTCGCGGCCTGCCGTCTTGGCCTGATCCAGCGCAATATCGGCTTGTTGCAAAATCTCTTCGGCGGTTACCAGCAGATCCCCGAATACGGTGATCCCGATGCTGGCTGTGCTGCGACAGGCGCGGCCTGCCAGCGAGTAGGACAGGCCGATGGCAGCCAGGATGGACTTTCCCGCCGACTTTGCCTGGGCAGCGGCAACTTCGGCAGTTGCATTCAGGTCTTCGAGCATGACAACAAACTCATCTCCGCCCAATCGCGCCACCGTTCCGGCCTCTCCAAGGCAGGCAACAAGGCGCCGGGCGGCTTCCTGCAAGAGCAGGTCGCCGATCTGATGGCCGAGGGTCTCGTTCAACGTCTTGAAGTTGTCCAGATCGACCAACAGCAGCGCCTGCTTGCGAAGGTTGTGGGGGGTGGCGGCCAGGGATTGCCGCAGCCGCTCCAAGAGCAGGCGGCGGTTGGGCAAGCCGGTCAATGAGTCATAGAAAGCAAGATTCTTGATCCGATCCTCGGCCTCCTTGGCATCCGAGATGTCTCGCGCCATCGAGAGGATGCAGGCAACGCCGTCAAGGTCAATCAGAGACGCAGACATCTGACCCCAGAACACATCCCCGTTCTTCTTCCTGAACTCGACCTCCAGATCCCGGCAGCTTGAGTTCTGGCGAAGTATTTCCACCAATCTGTGCCGGTTGCGAGGGTCTGCCCATATGTTCAGTTCCAGCGAAGTCCGGCCTATGACCTCCTCACGTTCGTATCCGGTGATATCGAGGAATGCCTTGTTGCACTCGATGCACATCCCATCGCTCATGCGGTTGATATTGATGGCATCCAGGCTGGTCTGGAATGCGACGCGGTAGCGCTCCTCGCTGGTCCGCAATGCTTCCTGCGTTGCGCACAGGCGCTCCTCGGCGGACTTGCGGGCGTTGATATCTTCAAGCAGCGCGATGGAATGAAGCGCGCGTCCCTCCGCGTCGCGCTGAATCGAGACCGTCACCTTTACCCAAACTAGGCTGCCATCCTTGCGGAGGTAGCGCTTCTCCCACGACGCATTATCGAGCAGTTCATGCGAAATCCTGTTCAGCGCATCGAGACTGGCGTCCAGATCCTCTGGGGCCGTGATCTGCTGGAAAGTCATGCCCGGGATCTCGTCTGGCGGGTAGCCGACGATTTCGGCAAAGCGACCGTTGCAGCGCAGAAAACGGCCTTCGAACGAAGTGTGAACGATGCCTACGGCAGCCTGCTCGAAGGTCGAACGATAGCGCTCCTCACTGTCGCGGAGTTTCATCTCGCCTAGCTTGCGTTCCGTGATGTCCTGAATCGTACCCCGCATCCGCACCGGCTGGCCTTGAACATTGAAATCCAGCCTTCCCATTCCATGTACCCAGCGCTCTGCACCGTCAATCTGCCGGACGATGCGATACTCCTTGTCGAATGCATTCCGACGCCCGACCACTTCGTCGGTAAGATAAGAGGCCATCATGGCGCGGTCATCCGTGTGGATAAGGGCCATCCATCCCGCTACATCGCGACCATGCACCTGGCCGATGCCGAAGATCCCATCCAGAACTTCGGTGCTGGTCCAAATGCCAGTGTCGATTTCGAGAACATAGCTGCCGATACCGGCGATTCTCTGCGACTCGCGAAGTGATTCTTCGCTTTCACGCAGCGCATTCTCCGTCCGCCTGCGCTCGGTGATTTCTTCGATGAAGCCTTCGTGGTGGAGCAACCGCCCGTCGGCTCCGCACACGCTTCTGCAGCTCAAGGAGACCTGGATGATCGTGGCGTCCTTGCGCTTTAGCCGGCACTCAAACCCCCGAACGGCTCCTTGTGCGCCAATCTGCTCAGCGAAGACCTCGTGCTCAGCCGGGTCGGCCCAAACGTCCTGAATCACATTCTTCACCGAAGAATTTACGTCGTCGGCAGAATCGTAGCCCAGCATCTGCGCAAGCGCGGGATTTACCGCTTGCACGCTGCCGTCGGGAAAGGTTTGAAACATTCCTTCCACTGCGCCTTCAAAGATGGACCGATACTTTGCTTCTGCCTTCTCGAGCCCTCGCTCCCCCGCCTTTCGCTCCGTGATGTCCTTGCCAAAGATCGAAATGCCGGTCGTTGCACCATCCATCACGATGGGGTTGAATGCCAATTCGAGGATGCGAGAAAGGATTAGCGAATACTCGACCCGGAATGGGCCTTCCTGCAAAGCACGCTCAAAGAACGGAGGCCATAGCGCCGCTCTTTCCGGCGGAAGCAACTCATGCAGCCGCATTCCCGTCTCAATGCGCAGGCCCAGGGTCTCTTCGATGTTCCGCCGCAACGCACTATTGAAGGCAATCAGGCGATAATCCAGGTCCACCGACCAGATCAGGTCCTCCGTGCTCTCGATCAGGGCCAAAAGATTGGCCTCAGGCTGGTGGTTCATCGCGGTCTTCCCTGCATCCGTCGTTCTCCCATTTCATCCGCCGGAAACGCGCAGTCTCAGTGTGGGCTTGAGCGAAAGAACCCGTTGAGGCTCTGGGCTTTTAGGCCTCAAGATACCCTTGCCCCCGTGACACTCCTACATTTCTCCCATCGGATGAAGGTGGGACGATCTTTAAAGGTCGTTTGACAGTTCTGGAGGATTGCCTTCGAGTGTACGCTGCGCGCGGGCGGTGTACACAAGTCTTTCTCGAGCGGCGCACCGCTATGTCTCTCAGCTCTTCTTGTCCCCCAGCCGCGCCACGCTGAACTGCGCGCCCGCAAACAGAATCAGCCCCGAGATATAGGCCCAGAACAGCAGCCCCACGGAGACAAAGAACGGCCCGTACAGTGCCCGCAAATCCAGGTGCGGCAGCACCAGCACAAAAACATAGCGCGCCGCCAGCCAAACCAACCCGGTATAAATCGAGGCCCGCAATACCGGCCGCCATGGGACTTTGCGGTTGGGAAGCAGCCAATAGATGGAAAAGAAAAACAGGATAGACGCCACGCCTGTGGTTGTGGTCAGCAGGACGAACTTGGTTCCCTCGAAGGTAAAGCTGAGCACAAAATCAATGACCTTGATGTTCGTGTTGTGGTCGAAAAAGAACTTGAGCACGGCACGCGCTGCCACGTTCAGCAGAATGCTGCTCATGCCCAGCACCACCATCACGATCGCCAGGCCGAAGGCAACCACCTGATTGGCCAGATAGTTGCGGCTCTTGGTCACGCCCCAGGCTTGATTCAGCGCCACTTCAAGGGGAAGAAAGATCCCCGTGCAGGCAATCAGAATCATCAGCATCGAGAAGAATTGCACGCCCTGCCCGGCCGCCGCGGCCTGCAGATGGGCCGCCACCCAGCCTTTTGTGTTTGTATCCGAAGGCAGAAAGTAGTTCACCATATCGGTAACTACCAACTGCATCGCATCCGAGTGAAAGACCGACCGGCAGAGCGTATAAAGAAGCACGACGAAGGGGATGAACGAGAGAATGGCGTTGGCCGCCACGCTGAAGGCAAACGTATGCACCTCGCTGTCGAGCAGGTAGGCGATCAGCGCCTTGCCGTCTTTGCGCCATCTGTACCACTTCGATCTTGTTGCCGGTTCCGGCGCATCGGCGGCACCGCGAACCTCGGCCGCCGCATCGCTCCGCGCATCGGAATCTGTGACTTCAGCCACGCATGACTTCCTTTCTGGAACCAAAAACTCTTCGCGGACAGAGTGCGTGCAACGCTCAACTGCCGGATGTCTGTTTATTCAAGGATAGTCGTTGGGGCTAATTCCCGCGCAGCTTGCCGAGCGCCCAGCGAGCTGCCGTGCGTATTCCTTCGTCGGCAGCCTCAGACCACTCCTCCAGATGGGGCGCAAACCGCAGAAGCCCACTATTTCCCATCGCGATGGCGGCATTCCGCCTCAGGCCCGCGAATCCCGCCCGCCGCACCGGCGAGCCGTTGAATCGCAACTCGAACTCCGATTCATCCATCGCCGCCAGCCACTCCAACGCAGGATTCACCAAATCAGCTCGTGCCTCCAAATCAGGATCAAAGCCGATCGGCGATTTGCGGTTCCACGGGCACACATCCTGGCAGATATCGCAGCCGAATACCTGCCGTCCCATCCCTTCCATCAGCGCCTCGTCAATCGGCCCCCGGTGCTCGATGGTCAGGTATGAGATGCATCGCCTCGCATCCATCTTGAATGGATCGGTCAGCGCGCCGGTGGGGCATGCGTCAAGGCACCGCCGGCAGCTTCCGCAGCGGTCGGGGACCGTCAGCGGCGGCGCTTCCGGCAGCACCTCCAGCGAAGTCAGCAGAACCGCCAAAAACCCATACGACCCCAGTTTGGGATGGATCAGGCAGGTATTCTTTCCCGTCCAGCCCAGCCCCGCCGCCGTGGCCAGCGCACGCTCCACCACCGGCCCCGTATCCACGTAGCCCCGCGCCTCAAACGTGCCGAACTGCCCGCGCAGCCTCTCCTCAAGCCGCTTGATTCGCTTCAGCAGCACCTTGTGATAATCGCTCGGCCGCCTGGCTCCGGCGGCGTCCACGCGACTCGACCACGCATACCGCGCGATCCATCCCGCGCCCTCTCTTGGCGGGTCGGTGGAGCGCGGCTGCGCGCTATCATAGCTCGCAAAACAGACAATCGCCGATCGCGCCCAGGGAAACGGATTCCCCACCCGCGCCCGCGTCAGCTTCCCATCCTCCCCGCGCCGCTCCAAATACTTCATCGTCCCCGAGCGCCCTGCACCCACCCACTCCTCGAACCGCGCTGCGTCCCGTCCCTCGTGAAGGTGAGGCAGCGCCACCAGGCCAGCCTCGGCAAAGCCGGCCTCCTGCGCCCAGGCGCGCACCGGCTCCCTGCTCAAGCATCGTTCGGAGTTTGGGAAATCTGCGGGGCTGGAAGTTGGATCAAGCATGGAACTGGCGGCACTCCCTTTTGCGTAAGGATATTTGTGTCCGGTTGCGGACGCCGGGATCGAAACTGAACACCTGACCTGGCAGCAGCGGCAACGGGAAGGTCCCCATCCTGTTTGTTTTGAGCATATTCTCTTCGCGCAGCTTTGGCGCCCCAAGTGCATTTCATGAAAGCGTTGAACGATTGCAGTTTTGCATCGAGGCAAGGCAAGCAAGAGGTTTTCCAAAGGAGGTCATTATGACAATCACGATATGCAATTCACCTGCTGTGGCGGCGACCGTAGGTTTCGAGTCTGCTGAGCCGGCCAAGCTGACCGAGTTGGTCAGGGGCAACGTTCAGCGTCTGCTGGAGCTTGTTGGCCCGCTGGTGCGCCGTCAATCGGTCGCGCTGGATCTTGCGTCTATACAGCGTATCGACGCAGCCGGAATCTCAGCTCTGGTTGCTCTGTATACCTCAGCTTGCGATGCCGGGCACGGCTTCACCGTCTCCAATGCTTCCCCGCGCGTGACGGAGATTCTGGAGATTGTTGGGCTGGATCGAATTCTTGTTTCCCATAATGCGGTCCGAAATTCGTATTCCGGACCACAGCTTCAATGCCGCGCTGCTTGAAACTCTGCGCCATCGGCGGCGATTCTGATCGGTGACGGTCTTGATGTCTCGCATTATGAAAATGAGAGCGTTGGGATGGTACGGCACTCAGAGGGCACAGGAATCGTATGTGACCTTCAACACAGGCAAGAGTATACTTGCGGCGATATTGGTAATAGCGAATCATAATGCCGCGAAGCGCTGTCCTGTGTCTGGATGACTCCCACGCGATCAGCTTCTCAACCGCTCTTTCCCGTTGAAACGCCGATCCCCTGTCTAGTCCCCTCTTATAGGTTTGGCCCTCGCGGAATCCTACAAACGGAGGCTGTACCCCATGACGCAGGGCGTGGTGGATTCGTCGCTTGCCGGACAGGCAAGCTCAACCTCAACCCCAACCAAGTATGTCTATTTCTTCGGTGGCGGTTCGGCAGACGGCAACGGCCGCATGAAGGATGTGCTGGGCGGCAAGGGCGCCGGCCTGGCGGAGATGACCAACGCGGGCTTGCCCGTTCCTCCCGGATTCACGATTCAGACCGAAGCTTGTCGCGAATACATGCGCGGCTCTGTAAGCCCAGAGATCAACGTCGAGATGTATGCCGCGCTTGAGCGCCTGGAGAAGCTGCAAGGGCAGAAGCTGGGCACGGGCGACAATCCCTTGCTGGTCAGCGTTCGCTCCGGCGCAAAGTTCTCCATGCCCGGCATGATGGACACCATCCTCAACCTGGGACTTAACGATCAGGCCGTAGAAGCGCTGGCCAAGCTCAGCAACAATCCGCGCTTTGCCTATGACTCCTATCGCCGCCTTATTCAGATGTTCGGCGATGTGGTTCTCGATGTGCCCAAAAAGAAGTTCGAGCACATCTTCGATGGCATCAAGGAGCGCGAGAAGGTCAAGTTCGACTACGAACTCCAGCCAGAGGCGCTGAAAGAAATCATCGCAGAGTACAAGAAGCTGGTCCGCAAGGAGACCGGCAAGGACTTCCCGCAGGGCCCGCTCGATCAACTGGTCCAGGCCCGCGACGCCGTTTTCAGAAGCTGGCAGAACGATCGCGCCAAGACCTATCGCCGCATCAACCACATCGACGACTGGCTAGGCACAGCGGTGAACGTGCAGGCCATGGTTTTTGGCAACCTGGGCGAGAGCTCGGGCACCGGCGTTGGCTTCACGCGTAATCCCGCGACCGGCGAGCACGTCTTCTTCGGCGAATACCTGATGAACGCCCAGGGCGAGGACGTGGTCTCAGGCGTTCGCACGCCGCTGTCGATCAGCGAGCTTGAGCGCGCCATGCCCAAGGTCTACGACCATCTCCGCGCCATCACCTGGAAGATGGAAAAGCATTATCGCGATATGCAGGACTTCGAGTTCACCATCCAGGATGGCAAGCTCTACATGCTGCAGACCCGCAACGGCAAGCGCACTGGCCTGGCTGCGGTCCGCATCGCCATCGACATGGTTCGCGAAGGCCTCATCACCCAGGAAGAAGCCATCTTCCGCGTCGAGCCCAACCAGCTCTACGACTTCCTTGTTCCCCGCCTGGTGGAAAAGGGCGAGAAGATTGAAGTGCTGGCCACCGGCCTGCCGGCCTCGCCCGGCGCGGCTGTCGGCCAGATCGTATTCACCGCCGAAGACGCCGTCAAGTTTCACCAGAGCGGCGCATACCGGGTCATCATCCTGGTTCGCGGCGAAACCACGCCTGAAGACATAGCCGGCATGGAAGTGGCCACCGGCATTCTCACCTCTCGCGGCGGCATGACCTCACACGCTGCTGTCGTCACCCGCGGCATGGGAAAGTGCTGCGTGGCCGGCGCTGGCGATTGCACTGTTGACGAGGCCAAAAAGGAGCTTCGCGTCAAGGGCCACACCTTCCATCAGGGCGACTGGATTTCACTGGACGGCACCACCGGACGCGTCATCCTGGGCCAGCTTAAAACCCTGCCAGCTCAGCCGGACGATCCCGATCTGGTCAAGTTCATGAGCTGGGTCGACCCGGTTCGCCGGCTCAAGATTCGCGCCAACGCCGACGTGCCTCGCGACGCCAAGCAGGCTCGCCTGTTCGGCGCGGAAGGCATTGGCCTTTGCCGCACCGAGCATATGTTCTTTGCCGAAGACCGCATCGAGCACGTGCGCGCCATGATCCTCTCAGACAACGAAGCGGATCGACGCGAGGCCCTCAAAAAGCTGCTGCCCATGCAGCGCGCCGATTTTGCCGGCCTCTTCAAGACCATGGAATCGCTGCCGGTGACCATTCGCCTGCTCGATCCCCCACTGCATGAGTTCCTGCCCTCGCGTGAGGATTTGCTCGTCGAAATCTCTCACCTTGAAGACACCAAGCCCCGCTCTCCCAAGCTCAAGGAACTGCGTCCGCTGCTGGCGCGGGTTCAGGAGCTGCACGAGACCAACCCCATGCTCGGACTGCGTGGCTGCCGCCTTGGCATCGCCTTCCCCGAGATCACCGAAATGCAAGCGCGCGCCATATTCGAGGCCGCCGTCGCCGTCAAGAGCAAGGGCGGCGATCCGCACCTCGAAATCATGGTTCCGCTCATCGGTTCCATTGAAGAAATGCGCAACCAGGCAACCATCGTTCGCCGCGTCGCCGGGGAAGTCTTCAAGGAGAAGGGTGAAACCGTCGACTACATGGTGGGAACCATGATCGAGTTGCCGCGCGCCGCCCTCACCGCCGATCAGATTGCCGAAGAGGCCGAGTTCTTCAGCTTTGGAACCAACGACCTCACGCAGACCACCTACGGCATCAGCCGCGACGACATCAACCACTTCCTGCCGGCGTACCTCAAGCTGGGCATCTTCAAACAGGATCCCTTCGCCACCCTTGACCAGGCCGGCGTAGGCTTGCTGGTGAAGATGGCCACAGCCAAGGGACGCAACACCCGCCCAACTCTCAAGGTGGGCATCTGCGGCGAGCATGGCGGCGATCCCGAGTCCGTCAAGTTCTGCCACAAGATCGGCCTAAACTACGTCTCCTGCTCGCCCTTCCGTCTGCTGACGGCCAGGCTAGCAGCCGCACAGGCCGCTCTCGAAGAGAAGAATGCCGGCGCCGTCCACACCACCAGCTAGGTTTGTGACCGCTTGAAGTTGAGCCAATCTGGGTGCCCCATCCATTCCGCAGCTTTTACGCGGAATGGGTGGGAAGGCACAAAGCCATAGGGTCAAAGACCTGGTTCTCCAACCCCGTTCCAACCGCAAGGGCGCAGCCAACCGGCTGCGCCCTTGCTGCCTCTGGGCCGCGCAGCCGCGCAACCCATCGTTATGCCGGTGCTTCTCGTCCCAGAAATGCCCCTGCTTTCCAAAACCGGGCATTGGCAAGAATGATGCCTTGACGATCTACAAGAAATATTGTAGATAATCTAGGTATGGGAAAACCAAACGATCTCGTCCAAGGCACCCTCGACCTGCTCATCTTGAGGACTCTCTTGCCCCAGGCAATGCACGGCTGGGCGATTGGCAAGCGTATTCAACAGCTTTCGGGCGAGGTATTGCAGGTGCAGCAGGGCTCGCTTTACCCCGCGCTGCACCGGCTGGAGCAGCAGGGATGGATTGACGCCACATGGGCCGAGAGCGAGACCGGCCGCCAGGCGAAGTTCTATTCGCTTACAGCCGCGGGCCGCGGGCAGTTGGAGAAGGAGACAGCCAACTGGAACCGCCTTTCAGCGGCTATCGACATAATTGTGGCAGAGTCTTGAGGAGGAAGCCATGCTCTGGCTCATGCAATTGCGGATGCGGATGCAAATGCTCTTTAAACGCGGCCAGGCCGCAGCGCGCCTCGACGAGGAACTGCGCTTTCACCTTGACCAGCAGATCGCCGAGAACCTGGCTGCCGGGATGAACCCGGAAGAGGCGCGCTTCGCGGCGCTGCGAGCCTTCGGCAATCCCGCATTGTTGCGCGAGCAGACGCGCGCCACGTGGAGCTGGACCTGGCTTGAGCTGCTGTGGCGCGATGTTTGTTTCGGAGTGCGGACCCTCAGGCATACGCCGGGTTTCACGGCCATTGCCGTTTTGGTGATGGCGCTGGGCATCGGCGCAAACGTGGCGATGTTTACGGTAGTGCGCTCTGTGCTGCTCAAGCCCCTGCCGTTTCAGGATCCGGATCGGCTGGTCCGGGTTTTTGAGCATACGAACGACGGAGAGTTCTCCTTCAACATTGTTGCCGGCGGCGTATACGCGGAGTGGAGGAAGCAGAATCACAGCTTTTCCGATTTGGCGCTGCTCGGCGAGGGGGAGTTCAACCTCTCCGGCGCGGGCGGCC
>Ga0302278_10001304_pt1 | contig 31088 bp, 28 predicted proteins | sample III_Bog_N3_2_FD_194543 | JGI IMG/M metagenome (GOLD analysis project Ga0302278, IMG submission 194543) | Peat permafrost microbial communities from Stordalen Mire near Abisko, Sweden - III_Bog_N3_2 | ecosystem: Environmental > Terrestrial > Soil > Wetlands > Peat | place: Sweden: Abisko... | reverse complement strand
GAATCCCACCGGTTCCTTTAAAGACACGGGAATGACGACGGCAATGAGCGTGGCCAAGGAGCGCGGCTTTGAGTGGGTGGCGTGCGCGTCGACCGGGAACACTTCCGCGGCGATGGCTGCCTATGCGGCGAGGGCGGGCCTGAAAGCCCTTGTGCTGATTCCGGAAGGTAAGATTGCGTGGGGCAAGCTGTCGCAAGCCATGGATTATGGGGCGGTTACCTGCCAGGTGAAGACAGATTTCGATGGCTGCCTCAAGCTGCTGGTTCAAGTGGTGAAGGAAGCGCACATCTACCTCTTGAACTCGGTGAATCCCTTCCGTCTGGAGGGGCAGAAGACGCCCGCGTTCGAAATAGCCGAGGCGTTTGACTGGAATGTGCCGGACCATCTGATTGTGCCCGGCGGGAACCTGGCAAACAGCTCCGCGTTGGGAAAAGGGTTCCGCGAGATGAAGGAACTGGGGCTGGTGGCAAGGGTTCCGCGCATCTCGGTGGTTCAGGCAGAGGGCGCTAATCCGCTGGTGCGGAGTTTCAACAACAGCAATGGCGCGGAAATGGAGCCGGTAGAGGCGCATACGCGAGCCACGGCGATCCGCATCGGCAACCCGGCATCGTGGCGCAAGGCGGCACGGATCATCCAGGAAACGGGCGGTTGGTGCCTGGATGTAACCGAGGCTGAAATCGCCATAGCGAAGGCGGAGATAGGAGCGGAGGGCCTGGGCTGCGAACCGGCTTCCGCAGTGACCCTGGCTGGACTGAAGAAGTTGCAAGCGCGGGGCGCGGTCCAGGCCGGTGAGACGGTGGTCCTGCTGCTGACCGGCCACACCTTGAAGGATGCCGATTACACCATTGATTTCCACCGGGGAACCTTGTTGAAGGATGAGGAGAAAGCGGGCCGGGAGCAGGAGATTGAGGGGCTGCGCCGCAATGCGCAAACGGTGGAAGCCACACCTTCCGCGGTGCTGGCCACTTTGAAGGGCAAAGTGGGATGAGCGAAGAATTAAAGGCACGGGGCGGGGCGTTTCGGCTTCGTCTTCCTGCAACTTCCGCAAATCTCGGGCCGGGTTTTGATGCGGTCGCTGTTGCCCTGGACTTCTATCTTGAGATTGAGGCCAAGGAGGCGCCGGAGTTTTCGATTGCCGCAACCGGGCGCGACCGGGAGCGATGCGGGAAGATCGACGACAACCTGATTCTGGGAGTCTATACGCGGCTCCTGCAACGGTACGGTCGTTCAGTCGTCCCGCTTGCGATTCAGATGGAGAACGGCATTCCGCTGGGGATGGGCTGCGGTTCATCGGCAGCGGGACGGCTGGCGGCGATTGCGCTTGCGGTTCGTTTTGGGCAACTTGGTTGGAATTCGCAGCGGATCCTGGAAGAGGCTTGCGCGTTGGAAGGGCATCCGGACAACGCCGCTGCGTGCTGGCTGGGAGGATTTGTGACGGCCGCCTGCGAAGGCGCGACAGTGCATGTGGCGCGCGTAGCGCCTCCGGCGGAATGGCGTGCGCTGGTCGTCCTCCCCTCTGAGCCGCTTGCAACCGTGAAGGCACGGGCTGTGCTGCCCGGCAGTTACTCGCGGGCAGATGCAGTAGCCAACATCCAATCGGTCTCGTTGCTGGGGCTAGCGTTTGCGCAGGGTCGCGGAGACTTGCTGCGGATCGCGATGAAGGACCGGATCCATCAACCTTACCGCGCTTCAATCTGTCCATTGCTTCCCCGGTTGTTGCCGTTGGCCGGTGAGCACGGCATTCTGGGCGCGGCTCTGAGCGGAGCGGGGCCGGCTGTTCTGGTCATCGTTGCGAACGAAAAAGATCTGGATCAGGCTACAGCCGCCATCCGGCAGGCACTTGAAGGAACCGCGCAGCCGGACCTGCTGGCCTGTCGACTTGTGCCTGAGGGGGCGAGCGATGGGTGGACGCCGTAGAAGGTGTGCACACAGGTTGATCTTATGCAAATGATTGATGGCAATACCGTAACGATCTGAATAATCCCCCATTGGTGATTACCTGGCGGATTACCTAAGATTCCTTGCTATTCCAGCCAGGAACACCTAAATTCGCAGCGTGGGCAGTTCTGGGGGAGGGCTGCTCTAGCGCCCGTGGTCCTTACCGGATCCGGGCGCTTCTTAATTGCAGAGGGTTTTCCGGCTCCGGCGACCCGTGATTCAGGGTCGATTTCAAGGCTCCTCCTCTGCCTGGCGTGCTTCCTGTTTACGGTTCGGGAGCAGCTTGCGACTTTCGCGGGGCGACGAGCATCCTATAACTGTGCGGGATTCAGTACACTGGATCGAGTGCAGGTGGGGTGAGGAGGAACATGGCGGGTTTGGGAGTTCTGGAAGTCAACGATGCAACGTTTGAGAAGGAAGTGCTGCAAAGCGAGCAGCCGGTCCTGGTGGATTTCTGGGCCGTATGGTGTGGTCCATGCAGGGCGATTGCGCCGATCGTGGATGGCGTGGCGACAGCCTACGCGGGACGGCTCAAGGTGACGAAGGTGAATGTGGACGAAAATGGCGCGACACCTTCCCGGTATGGAATTCGCGGAATTCCGGCGCTGCTCTTCTTCAAGGGCGGTAAGGTGGCCGACCAGGTGGTAGGGTACGTGCCTCAGGATGTCATTGAAGAAAAAGTGAAGCGCCTTTTGGCGTAGTCGTTTCTTTGAGTTTGCAATGCGAAAGGCCCGGCTCTTGAGTCGGGCCTTTCGCTGTTTGGCATAAATCGGCCCCGCAGGCCCCCGGGAGCGAATGGTTTTGCCGCCAATTCCACTTCCTTTGGCCGTTTCTTAAAGCTTTCGGCTACAACTTTTGTGGTACGCAGTACTTTAGTGTCAATAATATGTAAAGCACACAGCTGCAATGAGATAGCTGAAATACATCCGCTTTATAATCGATTAAATGCCTTAGAATCAGTCCCATGTCAATTTCTATATCATCTATTACTTTAGATTTCTAAACCAATAAATCAGGTTACTTTAGGGTGTAACTCCTTTGTTGGATTGCACCGGGAGAGAGGGAGTTGTTCAATCCTGGTACACCGCCGAGGGCGATTTCAGGACATGTGCAAGGAGGTTCCATGGCAACGAACCCGTACCAGCAATACCTCGAGGGTCCCGCCAAGCGGGGAATCAAGAGTATCCGTGCAGGGCGTGAGGCCGCAGTGGGGTTGGCGTTGATCTATGCGGCAATGGGCGCCTCTCTCGGAATTGTTTCTGGCACAGTAGTTGCAATTAAGGTGTTTCCGCTGAACGGTCCGGTTGCCACGAGTGACCTGGCGCAAGCCAGCGCCAGTGTTGCGGGGCTGGATGGCCCCTTAAAGACAATTGCCGCGCAAGTTCCCTTATCGCAAAGCCAGCCGGCTCTCCAGGCGGCTGAAATCTCCCCAACTCCGCGAAGAGCAGTGGAAGCGGAACCCATTCCCGTTAGGAGAATCCCGGCGGTCGGCTTGCAGATCGCCGCGCATAAAGCACCTTTTTCGCAAAAGTTAACTGTTTCCAGCGGAATCTACGAAGAGGCGCCTCAAAATCCGGTAGCCGAAAAAGCGGCCGCTGCCGGTCCGGCGTCTTCCAGCGAGGTTGCAATCGCCGAGGTTCCGGTTCCGGTCTTCATGATCGAAGGGGACGCTACTGTCGCCGACTACGATGCGACGACCGGCCTGGTCGAAACGCACGAAGGGAGGAACTTTTCGATTGGGACTTCCGCAGGGGCAGGCAGCTCCTGGGACGACTATTCCGGACATGTGCACTACCGGTGCGATCCCAGTGGAAACTGTACGCTCAGCCGCGCCGGCGTCACCGTTCCGCACGCAAGAATGACAACTTAGGAAGCCTGTGTAACAGTCCAAATTACCGCAAGCCATCCGTAGAAGCTAAAGCCAGTCATTTGTAATCAAGCGTTTACGGCACGACTGAAGTCGTGCCCTATCAAAACCCGACTTTCACCACGGACCATTAGGAAGCTGTTTTTCCCGATCCGGTTTCCCGCCATCTAACGGTATTTGCGCAGGACGCCCAGCACTCGGCCCTGAATCGCCACCTGGGCGGCCGGAACATAGATCGGCTCCATCTCCATGTTTGCGGGCTGCAGTCGAACAACGCTGCCTTCCGAGTAAAAGCGCTTCAATGTGGTTTCGGCGCCATGAACCAACGCCACAACAATTTCGCCCTGGCGGGCGGTACGGGTTCTCTCGACAAGCACGTAATCACCGCTGATGATGTGCTCATCGCGCATGGAATCACCCCGAACCTCGAGGGCGAAGACATCGCGATTGCCCACCACATCGTGCAGTGAGATGCTGTCAGGGAATTCGGAAGTCTCGACGGGGAGCCCGGCGGCGATTTGGCCGGCCAGCGGAAGGCGATCACTGGAGCGGGTCCGCGAACCGGGCGGCAGCACGTCGATCGATCGGCTGCGGTTATGGACGCGGTCGAGCAATCCCTTCTTTTCCAGATTGGTAATGTGCTTGTGGACGGTTGCCAGGCTCTTGAGGCCCATTCCACGGGCAATTTCCTCAAACGAGGGGGAGTACCCGTTGCGTGCCACAAAGGACCCGAGGAAGTCGATCACTTCTTTTTGTCTGCGAGTAACAGCCATGGGCGCATTATAGCGAATAAAAAGCGAATTGCGCCAGGAATTCTTTCACCATCTTCGATTTTCTTTCGTGTCCCGAACCTGCATAATTCGCTCGGCGCCCGTAACCTGGTTATCATCCCCCTCAAGAAAGCACAGACGCTGCCGATAGCAGTCTTGGGTCCCTTGTGCGGCCTGCGCGCCGCGGAGCAGGGATTGGTTTCGGAGGCCGATGATTTCGCTGAAGAAATATCTTGAAGCTTCACCGCCATCACCGGTAGTGGTGGATGATTCTGCGGGCGCTGGAATTCTGCAGATGACTGTTGGAGCGTATCGCTCCGCTTTGCTGGAGATGGGCAGTTGCAGCGTGGATGCCAGTCCTGCGCTTGGAGAGGAGTTGAAACTGAACCTGATTCGCCTAGGCGAAGCTCTCTCCAACTCGCCGAGCCGCGGTGCTATTGAGTCGACAGAGAAAGAGGTCTGCGGCCGATTGCAGGATTGGGGCAGACGCACGGCGCACAATAACCGGAAACAGGCCGAGGACGTCAAAGGCCTATTGATCGTGATGGCGCATACTGCAGAATCGGTGGGCGAGCGCGACCAGCGCTGCGCTGGACAAATCAGCGAGGTAACATGCCGGTTGGAGAAGATCGCCAGCCTTGAAGACCTTACTGAGATTCGCGCCTCGATTGAAAAGAGCGCTGCCGAGTTGAAGACTTCAGTGGAGAGAATGGCCACGGAAGGAAAGGCGGCGATTGAGCATCTGCGCGCCGAGGTTTCCGTTTACCGAGCCAGACTGGAAGAGGCGGAGGAGCTTTCATCCCGGGATGGGTTGACGGGCGTCCGCAGCCGGCAGTTTGCGGAAGGTCAGATCGCTCGGAGGATTGCCGAATGTGTTCCGCACTGCATCGCCGTCCTGGACATTGACGGGTTCAAGCGGGTGAACGACGAATTCGGACACTTGGTGGGAGACGAATTGCTGAAGCAATTTGCCGGGGAACTTCAATCGGCGTGCCGCCCGACCGACGTGATCGCTCGGTGGGGAGGGGATGAGTTTCTGATTCTATTGGATTCCGGCAAGGTGTCTGCCTGCGCCCAGACCGAGCGCGTACGGCAATGGGTTTGCGGCAATTACAAGATCCACGGAACCAGTGGGTCAAGAAACCTCAAGATTCACGCCTCAATTGGCCTGGCCGAACATATGCCGGGCCAGACGATGAAGGACGTGATTGAACGCGCCGACGCCGCGATGTACAAGGACAAGGAAGCGCGGCGTAGTTCTGCCGCGGCCGGTGGGCAGCAATAAGTCCGGACGGCTGGTGAACGTGGCTGGCGGGTTGAGCCACGGAGGAGCGCGCCGGCGTTGCGCTTCCGGATATCCGCAAACGGCCTTGATTTTCGTGGTCTTCATCACACGAGCGGTTGCTCATTCCCATTTTGGGAAGCACCTTCGTATGAATCCCGTCCTGGGTTTCCCCTCTTGTACTTTTCATATTCCAATCTTGAGTTTCACCCCCTCTGGGCTGAAGGTGAAGGAGTGCCAATGGTTAGCAAATACCAACGGCGCAGACTTTGAAAGCAGACAGGCGCTCCGGAATCGGGGGCGCTGCCAAGAAAGGCTGCCATGAGGTTATTGATCGCCGAAGACGACAAGGCTCTGGGATTGTTCTTAAGCCGCGGTCTGGAGGCCGACGGCCACCGGGTCCGCCTGGCTCACGACGGAGGGGCGGCCGTGGAAGCGTTCCACGAGGAGATGCCGGACCTGACAATTCTGGACTTGAACCTGCCGGTGAAGGACGGTGAGCAGGTATTGGAGGAAATCCGCAGATTGAGCGCCGAGTTGCCGGTCCTGATCCTCACAGCGCGCCAGGAGATGGACACGCGCGTGCGGTGCCTTGACAGGGGCGCCGATGACATGATGATTAAACCATTTAGTCTCCACGAGTTGCGAGCCAGATGCCGCGCGCTTCTCAGGCGCAAGCGGGAGACCCGGCTCCAACTGCGCGCCGGAGATCTTGAACTGGACAGGCTGGATCATACTGCGCGGCGGGGCATCCGACAGATTGTTCTGACCAATAAGGAATTCGCCCTTCTGGAACACCTGATGCTCAACCGCGGCCATTGCGTCTCCCGGGTGCAACTGCTGGATACGGTGTGGAACCTGGAGCCGGCCCAGACCACCAACATCGTGGATGTGTACATCAATTACCTTCGCCGGAAACTACAGGACCCACCGCCCGGGGAACTGATAAGGACTGTACGCGGGAAGGGCTACGTCATCCCGATGGATGCGGATATGATTTCCGCCGCTTCGCCGGTCCTTTCCGAATTGCCTGTCATGGGGTCAACATCCGCCCTGCCCGCCCAGACGCATTAGCCCCAATCAACCACCCAGGAGAATCATCATGCAACTTGTTTCGACTCCAGTGTTCAGCGCGGCAGCCCGGATTCGGCCCCGCACCGCCCTCGTGGCAAGTGCCGACCGCAGCTTCCGCCAGCGGCTTTCCTCAATCCTCACCGGGCTTCGTTGGCAGGTGGCTGAGGCGGAGGGCGGTGCCCAGGCGTGGGCACATGCCGAGACAAATACGCCTGACGCGATCATTGTCGACTCATGGCTGCCCGATCTCGACACAGCCGAACTTCTCAATGACCTGCGCAAATCCTTTCCCGATGTCGATTTGCTGACTACAGGCAGCTTCCCGGTGCAGGAAAGCCCGCGCGGTCCCTACCGGCAGGAGTTGCTCTACGCGCTGCGGCGAAGCCAGGATACTGACACGGCATCCTGGAACGCAGCACCGGTGATCGCCAAACCGGCGCTGGGCCGGGTGCCCACGGTTTTTGACCCGAATGCGGCCGAGAAACGTACGGCTTGCTCCGCTTCAGACGCAGCTCCGGTTCTTCCCAGCCTGCCCATGGTTTTTCCGGCCACCGTCCAGGTTCGCAATGCTGATTCAAAATCGCAATCCGTGGACAGGTTGCCGGAATTGATCGGGAATGCGCCCTGCATGGTTGAAGTGAGCCGTCGCATCCGTCTGGTTGCCCCGCGGATGACCCCGGTTCTGATCGAAGGTCCAACCGGGTCAGGCAAGGAGCTGGTGGCCGAAGGTCTTCACCGGCTGTCCGCCCGCAGCCGAAAGCCCTTTGTTGCCATCAATTGCGCGGCAATTCCTGAAGCACTGCTTGAAGCAGAGCTGTTTGGGCATACCCGCGGAGCATTCACGGGCGCGGTGCAGGGGCGGGTAGGAAGGATTGAGGCCGCCGATGGTGGAACCCTTTTCCTGGACGAAATCGGTGAGATGCCATTGGCGCTTCAGTCCAAGCTGCTGCGCTTTGTGGAGTGCGGCGAGTTGCAACGGGTGGGAGAGAACGACACGGTCAAGGTGGACGTTCGGATTGTGGCGGCCACGCACCAGGCGCTTGCCGAACAGACCCAGTCTGGCGCTTTCCGCTCCGACCTCTACTACCGTCTGGCGGTATTCCTGATTCGCACTCCATCCCTGGCGGAACACACGGAAGACCTTCCGGTTCTGGTTGCACATTTTATGGACAAGATGGGCCGCCAGGCTCCAAAGAAGCGCGTCGATGCCGGGGCGCTGGCCAAACTGGCCGCTCATGGCTGGCCTGGGAATGTCCGCGAGCTCGAGCATGTTCTGGAGCGGGCATCCATTCTGGCCGGAGATGAATCCGTGCTGACGGCCGCGGAAATCGATTTCGGATTGACAGTGAACTAGACCCGGCTAAATCGCCCGGACTGCGGAAGGAGCCTCCATGGAAATGCAGGTGGAAACAAGATTGAGCGACCAGCTGGGCCGCTACCTTGATCTTGCTACCAGCCAGGCCAAACTGGCAGAAGTGAACATGGCCAACATCGACACCCCGGGGTATAAGGCGGTGCGGATGGACTTCGAGGCGGAAATGCGGGAGGCGATAGTGGATGGAGACCAGAATATCGGCTCGCGACCGGTGCGGGTGAGGGTCACCGACGGTCTGATCGCGCGTCCGGACGGCAACGACGTCTCGCTTGACCGCGAGAGCCTGAACCTGGCCGAGGCGCAGCTGAAATTCAAGACCGGAGTGGCCCTGCTGCGGGTGGAGAACCAGCGCGTGCTGGACGCGATTCACGCAGACGGCAAGTAGCTGATTTGAAGGGGGACCGGGATGAACATGTTTGCGATGATGGAGACCTCGGGCGGCGCCATGCAGGCCGAGAGGATGAGGGCCGAGGTGGTTGCGGCCAACATGGCCAATGCGGAAACCACCCGGACTGCTGACGGCGCCCCTTATCATCGCCAGCACGTGGTGTTCGCCGCCAATCAGCAGACTTCGGGGTTTCTCGACTCGCTGGCCGGAGCCGCTGGAAACCCTCTTTCGGGGACAGCGGGAGTTTTTCCCAACGTTTCTTCGGGTTCTTCAATGATGAATGGAGGCGCTTCCAGCGGGAACGTTCCGGGAGTGCATATCGCGGCGGTGATTGCCGATCCCGCGCCTCCGCTCAAGCGCTATGACCCGGGGCATCCCGACGCTGGCCCCGACGGATATGTCTCGTATCCGGACATTAATCCACTCACAGAGATGGTGGACCTGATGGGGGCGACACGTGCCTATGGTTTGAATGGCTCTGCCGTGCAGGCGGAGAAGGGCATGATTACATCGGCGCTCGAGATTGCCAAGGGGTAACAGGACTCGAAATTGCTTATTAGGGAGGACACATGAACGCCATTGATTCTGTTGTTTCCGCAGTATCCACCGGGTCCGGCGCCGATCCCTTGTTCCGGGCTCATGTTCCGGGCGCGGGCAGTGGCACGGGACCGGCGCCGTTTGCCGATCTGTTTACGGACGCGGTGGGTCAGGTGAGCCATTTGGAGAGCGAAGCGCATGAGACGGTCTCCGGTCTGATGACCGGCACCGGGGTGGATGTGCACCAGGCGATGATCGCCACCGAAAAGGCAAGCATGGCCTTTGAAATGGCGCTGGCGGTGCGCAACAAAGCGGTTCAGGCCTATCAATCGGTGATCGGGATGCAGTTCTGAATTCAAAGTTCAAAGTTCAGAGTTCTAAGTTCTAGGGGATAGCTGAACCATGGCGACCGGAACACAGTTGGAGAAAAGCGCGCCGGTACCGCCCGGACAGCCCCAGATCACAGACCGGCTGGCCGCATTGGGGACGCTGGCCCGGGTTCGCTGGGCGGGGATGCGGCCGGCGCAGCGCGGCTGGGCCGCGGTCGCCGGAGTTCTGATGACCGCTCTAGCGGGAGGCCTGCTCTGGTACGGGTTGCGCACGGATTGGCGGACGCTCTATGCCGGTCTTGAGCCGGAGGACGCGCGGCAGGTGGGCCAGGTTCTGACCCAGGCGCAGATCGCGTTTGAACCGACGGCGGATGGGACCGGGATCCTGGTTCCGGCAGCGCAGTTGGACAAAGCGCGGCTGGCGACCGCCGCGAAAGGCACAATCAAAAGCGGGCGCCTGGGTTTTGAAATATTCGACAAACCGAACTGGGTGGGCTCGGAGTTCGACGAGCAGGTGAATTATCAGCGGGCCCTCGAAGGCGAACTCGAGCACACGGTGAGCTCCCTATCCGATGTGGAGTCGGCGCGGGTTCATCTGGTTTTGCCCCACGACTCGCTGTTTCACGACCAGGAACGCCCTGCCAAGGCATCGGTGGTGATCAAACTTCGCCGCCGCTCGCTGGCCGAGGGTGAGCCGGACGCGATTCGCAACCTGGTAGCCTCGGCGGTGGACGGGTTGACGCCGGAGCACGTGGTGCTGGTGGACTCGGCCGGGAACCTGCCGCTGGGGCCGAAGACCGCCGAAGCGATGGAACTGGGGGCGGAGCAGGCGCTGGAGCAGAAACTGGTGGCGACACTCGAGCCGGTGACGGGCGCGGGAAACGTGCGCGCCGCCGTCAACCTGGAATACGACGCGGCATCGACGGAAGAAACCGAGGAAAACTACGATCCCGACCAGACGGTGACGCTTTCCATGCAGCGCACAGAGCAAACGACGGGTTCGCAGCCGGTTGCCGCTGGAATTCCCGGCACCGCCTCGAATGCGCCCAACGCGCAGGCGGCGCCTGTTTATCCGCAACAGAACTCGACCCCGCAGACGGCGAAGTCCGAGTCCGGAACCTATGGAGCTTCGAAGACCGTGCGGCACGTCCTCGAGAATCCGGGCCGGGTTCGGCGGATGACTGCGGCCATCGTGGTGAATGACCGGCTTGCCGAAGTCGCATCCCATGGCAAGACCGCAGTGTGGAAGCCGCGCTCGGCCGACGAGCTGCGCAACCTGACCGCCCTGGCCCAGGCGTCGGTGGGTTTCGATGCGGCGCGCGGCGACATGTTGACGGTCGAAGATTTGTCATTCGAAGAGAACCGGGCCGCGCAAACGCCTTCATTGCCCGGGCAGATTATGGCTACGGCCGAGAGCTCGCCGGTCCTGGTGAAGTACGCCGCGTTGCTTATCGGGCTGCTGATCGTCGTGGCTTTCGGGGTGCGTCCGGCGCTGAGAGCGGCACGAACTGAAACCGCGAAACCGGCCAAATCGGCGGAGAAAGAGTTGCCGACAGGAATGGATGCTTCAGCCCAGCATGCTTTGAATCCTGCCGAAATCGCCGAACTTGATCCGGAGCGTGCCCGGGTGCAGGAGATCTTCGAGCAGGTCAGCGGGCACTTGAAGCGCGAGCCGGCACAGAGCTCGCGTCTGTTGCAAAGCTGGATTCATTCCGATTAGTACCGCAATCGCAGGTGAGTGGGGCACACAGAAAAGAGGCAGGTGTTGGCCGAGCAGGGAGCCCAGAACGGAGCAGGGAGGAGCCGCCAGTCGGCGCACCTGTCGGGATTGCGCAAGGCGGCGATTCTTCTTGTCGCAGTAGGCGAGGAACTGGCCAAGGAGATTCTGCGCGCACTGCCCGAGCCCGACGTTCAGCGGCTGACGGAGGAGCTTGCCGATCTGAAAGGAATTACGCCGGAACTCTCTTCGGACGTGCTCGAAGAGTTCTGGGAACTGCTTGAGTCGCAGGGCTTTGTTCTGCAAGGGGGTCTGGACTACGCCAGCCGCCTGCTGGTAGAGACATTCGGCAAGGAGCGCGCGGACGATCTGCTGATGCTGGTGCGGCGGTCGCAGGAAGCCGCCCAGGGCAATCTGGCCAAGCTGCAGCGCACCGATCCGCAGCAGTTGGGGAAGCTGCTGGATTCAGAACATCCGCAGACGATCGCACTGGTGCTTGCACACCTGGATCCGAGACGGGCGGCTCTGGTGCTGGATAACCTGAGCGAGGGGCACAAGGTGGTCTCCATCCAGCGGCTGGCCGAGATGCGGCAGTTCTCACCGGAAATGGCGCAGAAAGTGGCCCACATTCTGCACCGGCGCCTGGAAAACGTTGGAGACACGGCACGCAAGAGCTACTCGGGGTTCAAGGCAGTGGCGGATCTGTTGAACCGTCTCAATGCGGAGGAATCGAAGAAGATTCTGGAGACGATTGAGGACGGACAACCGGAGCTTGCGTTGAGTATCCGCAACCTGATGTTTACCTTTGAGGATCTGGTCACGGTTCCTCCGGCCACCATCCGTGAGATTGTTTCCGGTGTGGACAAGCGGCAGCTGGCGATGGCGCTGCGGGGTGCCAATGAAGAACTTCGCGCGCAGATATTCAAGTCAATGAGCTCGCGGGCCGTTGAGATGTTGAAGGAAGACATGGAAGTGCTGGGCCCGGTGCGCTCGCGCGAAGTGGCGCAGGCGCAGCAGGAGATCCTTAACCTTGCGCGGCGGCTTGAGGCCGAAGGCAAGGTCATCCTCAAGCTTGAAACCGGGGACGAGATGTTGGCGTGAGAAGCAGGTAACAGATGACAGGTTACAGATGACAGTAAAAAAGCAGGAACTGCAGATTGCGGACGGTTGTCTGGCTGATCGTAGACGGTTCTGGCTTTGAGCTTCCGGGCTTTGACTGTCAACTGTCATTTGTAACCTGTCATCCGCATTGAGGGGATTCCGTGCAGCAGACCGGACCGGCTGTCAAGAACGGGGGAGTGGGCCGCATCGAGGCGTTTCAGTACCTCGACGACCCGAATGCGCCTGCGGAATCAGCCTGGGAGGGGTGGGGGGAGCCGGCCGCGCCGCAGGTGGCCGCAGCGCCGGAGCGCGGAACAGGGCCAGTCGAGGCGGCATTGCGGGAGGAGTGCGAGCGCCGGATTGCAGAGGAGACACGCCGGGCATTCGAGGCCGGCCGGGAAAAAGGACGAGGGGAAGGGCGGCAGACGGAGCATGAGGCGCAGTCGGAGGCGGTTGCGGCGGCAAATGAGCGGCGCACCTGCCAGGGGATTGAGCTGATTGAGGCCTTTGGCCGGGAACGGGACAGTTATCTGCGCCAGGTGGAGCGCGAGGTGGTGGAACTGGCGCTTGCGGTTGCGGCCCGCATTCTGCGGCGCGAGGCGCAGATGGATCCCCTGCTTCTGACCGGGGCGGTGCGGGTTGCACTGGGGCAACTTTCCGGATCGACCGAGGTGCGCGTCTCGGTTCCTGCCGCCGACCTGGCGCTTTGGACAGAAACCCTGGCGGTATTGCCAAATCTTCCCATCAAGCCCGAGGTAATAGCCGGGGAGGGAATGCGTCTGGGCGACTGCGTGATCGAGACCCAGCTGGGGTCGGTGGACCTGGGAATCCGCGCCCAGTTGGGAGAGATCGAACGCGGCTTCTTCGACCGCGCCGCTGGAACCCGCGCAGAGGCCACCGGTGCAATGACAAGGGGGAAGACGGTGCAGCAGGTGGTCAGGATGGAGGTTCCGCAGTGAACACGCTTCTGCCTCGTTACTTTGCGCGGCTGGACCGTGGCCAGCCCTGGCGTTGGCGGGGCAAGGTGCTGGAATCGGTTGGGCAGACGATTGAATCGGCGGGGCCGCTGGCGTCGGTGGGCGAATGCTGCGAGGTCACGGACCAGTTTGGTCATCCTCACCTGGCCGAAGTGATCGGGTTTCGCGGTTCCAACGTGCTTTCGATGCCGGTGGAGACGACGGAAGGGATTCGCTATGGAGATCCGGTGGCGGCACTCGGAGTGCGCCCGGAGATTGAAGTGGGTGCGGCCTTGATGGGCCGGGTGCTGAATGCCCTGGGCGAGCCGATGGATGAAGGGGGCATGCCGGTGGTCTCGCAATCTTTGCCGCTGGACGGGGCGGTGCGTTCGCCGCTGGACCGCGTGCCGATTCGGACCGCATTGGGAACCGGCATCCGGGTACTGGATGCTTTGCTGACGGTGGGTCGCGGCCAGCGGGTGGGTATCTTCGGCGGCTCGGGCGTGGGTAAAAGCACATTGATCGGCATGATGACCCGCAATACCGAAGCGGACGTGACGGTGGTGGGCCTGGTGGGGGAGCGTGGCCGCGAGGTGGTTGAGTTTCTTGAGGACGCGCTTGGCGTTCAAGGCCGTGCCCGGTCGGTAGTGGTGGTCTCAACCTCCGACCAGTCTCCGCTGATGCGCATGCGGGCGGCGCTTTCGGCAACGACACTGGCGGAATTCTTTGCCGCCCAGGGAAAGCATGTGCTGCTGGTTCTTGATTCGCTCACGCGATTCGCCATGGCGGCGCGGGAGATTGGCCTCGCGGCCGGTGAGCCGCCCACGGCCAAGGGGTACACGCCTTCCGTATTCACGCGGCTGGCCCGCCTGGTAGAGCGCTCGGGGCAATTTCGCGTCGGTTCGATTACCGCCTTTTATACCGTCCTGATGGAGGGCGACGACCAGCAGGACCCCCTGGTGGACGCGGTACGATCGCTGCTGGACGGGCATATTATGCTCTCCCGGGCACTGGCTGCGGAGGGATGGTATCCGCCGATCGAGGTGCTGGATTCGATCAGCAGGCTGATGCCTGCCGTAACCACGCCCGTGCAGCGCGAGGAAGCCGGGTTGATACGGCGGTTGATGGCGGTGTACGCCCGCTCGGAAGACCTGGTGCGCATTGGAGCCTACAAACCGGGGTCGGACCCGGATCTGGACCGCGCTTTACGCGCGCGGGGAGCGATGCGCGCCTTCATGAACCAGGATGCGCACGAACAGGTGCGCTTTGCCGATTGCCTGCGCCGGCTTTCGAGCCTGGCTGAGGAGGTTTGAGTTCATGGCCGTCTCGCGCGCACTGCGGCGCCTCCTCCGGATTCGCGATTTGCAGGAGGAACAGAGCCGGCTGGCGCTAGAGTCGTCTTTGGGAGAACTCAGCCAGCTCGAAGATGCCCTGAAAGCGACGGCAAACCGGGATCGGCGCGGCAGGCGGCTGCTGGACGCGAGTGCCCACACCGGCGAGCTGTCGGACCGGGTTTCAGGACTGGAAGAGTCGCGCACGGCCGCACGGATCACAGCCGTCCTAGCCCCGCGAATCAAAGCGAAAGAACTGGACGTGCATACCAGGCGGCAGGAGTTCCAGGCCATGCGCGTGGCTCGAAAACAAGCCGAGTCGCTGATCGCCGACCAGGAATCCGCCGATGCCGTCGAAGCCGGCCGGCGCAGCCAGCAGTCCTTCGACGACCTGTACAGTTCCCGGCTCCAGCGTGCCCGAGGCCAGCAGACGCCCGGAAATGAACCTGAAAAGGGGGGCGAGGTTGAAGGAGGCTCGGGCGCGAGCGGAGAAACTTGAGGAGATTCTGACGGATAGGGCGAGAGCTTTCCCGAAGCGAGATCAACCCTCCCATTCCTGACAATGCTCTAACCCGTTTCTCCTTCTTTTGGCACGGCGTCTGCTCCAACCCAGTCCATGACCGTTGCAGCCGGGATCGAGATTATGCCGGGAGGGGGCAGCCCGAAGGGCCTGTTCCAGGTTCCTTCCGGAACGCACAGGTCGGCATGGGGCGAGAGCCTTGCGGGGAGAACGAGCGCCGGAACAAGCTTGGCCGGTGGTCCGGCATCCGCGAGGGCAGTCTGGCAATCGGTTTTGACTTCCATGGGCGTTAGTGCTCCCGAACAAGGCTCCCAGGAGCCCGTTGTCGATGAAAGTCTGGATTCGGACCTTGAGCCTCTGCAGGAAAGGGCGGCAGGAAGCGATGCAACTGTGCCGTCCATTTCCGGGCCGGTGAGTTCTCCGGGAGAAGCCACGCTTCCCGCGGTTCAGTCGAAATCGCGCCAGGAATCGACGGAACAGGAATTGGCGGGACACGTTGGAATGCAGCAACGAGCCGGCGCCGCGCTGTGGATCGCTCTGGAAACAGCTTGCCCGCAGAAATCGGCCCTGGCGAAACCCAGTCGCGAGATGGGGAATTCAAAAGACCCCGGAGTGAGCGATTCAGGCAGCGCCGAGTCGACGCGCAAGAGAAAGAGTTCACCGGTAATCGAGGAAGCTGCTGCGGCTCTACCGCAGAGTACGCCCCTCCCCTCGGCTTTGAATCCAGGCCAGCCGATTCAGCAAACTGTTGCCTTTGCGGAGTCACAATGGGAGAACGCATGGCCGGAGAAGAGCACGATCGCAACAGCTCAGCCGGAGAGCGCTTCTGGGTCACAACTGCCCGCTGCGCCCGGAAAGAACGATCTGGCTAGCGCGTGGACGCCGTCGAAACTGGGAGCGCAGAACGAAGACTCCAAAGCGCCAGGGGCTTCGGCCGGCGCAGAGATCTCGCCGCCACGAAGTTCGGACGATGGCGCCGGCGGGCCAGCACCGTTGAGGGAGAAAGTTTCGGAAGACATCAAGATCGCACAGCCGCAAGGGTTGAAGGAGAGCGCCAATGTGCCGGCAGTATTGAAGGACAGAGTCGCGGCCGGTGCGGAGATTCCGCCAGCCCAAGACCTGAGCTATAGGGTCGACGGACCAGTACCGTTGAGAGAGCGCGCGACGGCCGACCCAGAGATTTCACAGCCGCAAGGGTTGAAGAACAGCGTCACGGCACCGGCAGTGTTGAAAGATGAATCCACGGCCGGCAGACATGCCGTCGCTCACCAGGCCGTCTCTGCCGAACTGCAAAGACACCCAGTTTTCCCTCAAATCGGCGCGGCCATGGAGAGGGATTCGAAGCCGGTATCTGAAGCACCGGCCTCCGTGCCCTTGTCGCCGCTGAAATCCCCAGTTGAAACCGGCACCATTCCGGCGGACTCGATTCGCACCTTCAGGGTGCGGGGGGCGCAAGGGATCTCGACGGCAACCGAAGCCGGCAACCGAAACGCGGATCCTAAATCAGATGCAACGACAAAGAGCAGGGAGTTGAATGTCTCTCCGCGCAAACCGGTTCAGGGCAGCAGTATCCAGCTCGCAGCACCAGCTTCCACTGCGGGAGATCATCCCATTCACGAGGATCGCGTTGCTGCCGTTGTGGATGAAGTTGCGCCGGCACATGCGCACGGCTCGGCAGGCGCGACCGAGGCAAGCGGCCAGGTGATTCAGTCCAACGGCGGCCCCCGCAGTCCAGGGGCCGACCCGGTTGTTCCGGCAGGAACGAGCGGATCTCCAATTTTGACCCTCGCGAGCACAGAAGTGCCGAATGCAACCCCCGGGAGCGGCGGCCGGTCAGGGCCTGACGAAGCATTCAGTGCGCTGGATGCAGTGGGGGCGAATCGCCTCACCTGGGTGCACGCAGGAAAGCAACAGGCGGAGGCCGGCTTTGAGGATCCACGGCTGGGATGGGTCTCGGTGCGCGCGGATGTAAGCGGAGGGGCGATCCACGCGGCTCTTGTTCCTGCCACCGCCGACGCAGCCCAGGTAATGGGCGGGCACCTTGATGGTTTGAACTCTTACCTGAGCGAACACCATGCGGCGGTAGAGACGATCACCCTGGCCGCACCCGGGGGGAGTGCTCATGAATCCGGAGAGCCTGGTTCGCAAGGTCAGGGGATGCAGCAAAGGGATGGGTCCGGTCAGGGATCGAGCCAACAGCAAGGACTGGAGGCCGGTAGTGGCTTTTCTGAGAACCGGCAGTTCAGCGCGGATTCGGAAGAACACGGGGTTTCAGCAATTTCGTCCGCGACGGAGGCCGCTCAGCAAGACACATTGGAGCAGGCATCGAGTTTGGGCGGCAGAATTTCGGTGATGGCATGAGGCAGAGAACAGAGCAGGAGGGAAGATGGCAGCGGCAGCAGGATTCTGGAATCACCATGCGGCGGCGGGAGCGGCTTTGAGCGGAACAACGTCCGCCTTGAGTGGCTCCGCAGGCGGAGCCACAGCGGCAGGAAGCACGGCGGGAACCAGCGGAACAGGCGGGACAAGCGGGACAAGCGACTCGTCAACGATTTCGGCCAACGACTTTCTGACTCTGCTGGTGACCGAGATGAAGAACCAGGACCCAACCGCGGACCAGGATCCCAACGAATACATCAATCAGCTGGTCCAGGTAAACAGCCTGGAGCAACTCATCGATATCAACCAGACCCTCACCGCGGGGTTGAGTGGGACGAGCCAGGGGACCGGCAGCGGGACAGGAGATGTGACTGGCAGTCCAGCGGCCGGAGCGACTCCCAGCGTGGCGGGCCTGACGGCTCAGAATACGCTTTCGCAGATTCAAGGGGTGGCGCGCGCGAAGGCAAACGCGCTGGCCGGTGCTCCGCAGGCGGAATCGGGTGCGGCCGGATCGAATCCAGCCGCGACCTTCGCCGCGCGACTGCGGCACGCACCGGGGAATCTCGCTGTGCCGGAAACCAATTCCGCGGCAAACCATGTGGCACACGCTCTTGATGGCCGGTCCCGGAAACAATCGACCGGGGCCAGGCTCCCCGGGGTCCAATGAATCCTGTTCACTCGCCGGCCTTGATGGCTGGCGCCAACCATCGATGACACGCAGAGGAGAATCACCATGGCAAGTTTCTACATCCCGCTTTCCGGCCTCAACGCGGATTCAACCGCGCTCAACACCATCGCAAACGATCTGTCGAACATGAGCACCACGGGCTTCAAGACACAGACGACCAACTTTTCCAACCTCTTCTCTCAGCAACTCGGATCGAGCGGCTCCGGCGATGCAATTCAGCTTGGCGAGGGTGTGCAGGTGGCATCCAACGAGACAAACTTCACCCAGGGTTCGAGCGATACAACCGGCAACTCCACGGACATGGAGTTGAATGGCAACGGCTTCTTCGTTTTGAACGATGGGAGCAGCAACGTGCTGACTCGGGCCGGGGATTTCTCGCTGTCAGAAAACGGCAATCTGATCTCATCCGACGGTTTGAACGTGATGGGCTACCCGGCTGTCAGTGGAGTGGTGAATACGAACGGCGCATTGACGCCGATCAATATTCCGGTGGGGCAGGTCGAGGCGCCTTCGGCTACAACGACATTTGGGATGACAGCGACGCTGGACTCGGCGGCTGCGGTGAACACAAGCGTTCCCGGGCAGGTACAGGTGTACGATTCCATGGGCAAGAGCTACGAGGCGACGGTGACCTACACCAAGACGGGGACGAACGAATGGTCGTACAGCGTCTCGTTGCCGGACAGCCTTACGGCGGGTCCAGCAGCCGCATCGACTGTAACCGACACCGTAACGCCGACAAGTTCAGTCTCCGGGACAAACACGATCAGCACCTACGACTTCAGCTCGAGCAATGGTTCTGTGGCCACGGTAAGTCCGGCAACGACCTTATCCATTGGCGGAACGGCGGTGGCAGTGCCTGCCGCCGGGGAATCGCTCACCGCATTCCAAGGTCAGATCAACGCAATTGTGCCAGGAGCTGCGATCCTGAGCGGGGGCGTGTTGACCGTGACGTTGCCGACGGCAACGGTCACCACCGGGGCTGTGAGCCAGAACCTGGCTGGCTCGACCATCAATTACAACTTCGGATCGAGCGGTGGATCGGTGGGAACGGTCGATCCTGGGACGAATCTGGCGATTACGGGAGAGACCGCAAGCGGGGCCACGGCAACCATCGCCGTTCCGGACATTTCCACCATGAGTCCGCAACCGGTGACGTTAGGAGCTTACGTCACCGCGCTGAATACGGCACTGGGGAACGCGGGCATTCAGAACGTGCAGGTCAATTCGACGGCGGGAGGCCAGTTGTCCATCACCGGCGCCAATATGTCCACTACCGGCAGCGTGATTCAGGATCCGGTGGCCTCGTCCGATTCAACCGGATCTCTGACCTTCGATGCCAATGGCAACCTGGTGAGCCCGGCAGCCGACGTGAGCGGGATCTCTTTTGCCGGGCTCTCCGATGGGGCGAAGACGTTGAACATGACCTGGAACATTCTGGGCACTGGCGGTGCTCCGACCATCAGCCAGGTGGACACGCCGTCCGCCGTTTCCTCGACCACGCAGAACGGATATGGGAGCGGCACTTATCAGAGCTTTACAGTAGGCACGAACGGAACGGTCACGGCGACCTATTCCAATGGGCAGCAGCAGAGCGTGGGGCAACTGGCGCTGGCCAATGTTTCGAATCTGCAGGGATTGCAGGATGTGGGCAACAGTGAGTACGCCTCGACACTGGCCAGCGGCACGGCCACCGTAGGCACCTCCGGCTCCGCCGGTTTGGGAACGGTGACCGATGGAGCGCTCGAGGAGTCCAATGTCAACATCTCGTCAGAGTTCTCCAACTTGATCATCGCCCAGCGCGCATTTGAGGCAAGCTCCAAAGCGGTGACCACATTCGATACGATCACCCAGGAAACCATCAACATGATCCACTAAGAGTCAGTTGGGTGGTCTCGCGGCTGCCCCACCGGACTCCTTCTTCATTGAGCGCAGGCGGGACTTTCTTTCAGTTCTTTGAGCAGTGGCTCAGTATGGAATACCACTCCTGCCGGATCATTTTTTCCTGGAGCGGCATAAGCGATGCGGATCGCGGGGTAGTACTTCAGGATGCTCAGGAAGAACGATAAAGGCTCAAGGTTAGGGCTGTGAAAACCCGGGTTGCGATAGCGCAGCTCCCCGGTGGAGAGCAACGTCCAACTTCCTTTATAAGGTTTATGTTGGAGGGCTCCCTCATAGCTCAAATTGAGATCCACATCCGTCTCGCCCAGGTGGTAGGGAACTCCCGGGGTTGGGTGGAACGGCGGCAGGAAGCGATAGTCTGTGATGCCGCCAAAGCTGACATACCACTTGAAGTCGAGCTTTCCGGCATTCTCCAGGCATTCGAAGGTCAATCGCGGCGGAGCGCTGGTTGAGTCAGCAATGCCGGGCTGCGAGAGAAGCAGGCGGACGTAGTGCACATGCGTTTCGGCATCCACTCCTTCAACCCGAAGCAGATTTGGCTGATCGGGGACGGTTTGTGGAGTGGGCGCTTCCTGCGCCCAGAGGCCCGCACCGGAGAGGAGGAGCAGGAGAGTCATCCAATTGACAGGTTGTGCCATGGTTGATTGATTTGTTCGTTTCGCAGGCAGTTCTTCTTTGCGGGTCATGCTCTCAAAGCTACAGGAAATCCATCTGCGAGCAATTCATTTTGCAGGAAACGAGAAGATCTGAAGTCGCCTTTCGGCAAGTGGGATGAGACGCAAATCTGCAACCTGATAGGGTGGAAACAAGAGCACCGGAAGCAAAGTCCTATGATCAGGGGTCCATCATGCGTCTTCACCTTCTTGCGGTTTTAGCTTTGTCTGCGCTATCAGCGACAGCACAATCCGTTCCCACGGCGATCGATACCGATCCGCCGGTCGATCGCGCTCATCCCGCCTCGATGACTGTGCTGCATCTCCCGAGCCATGGCGTTTTGATCAACGGGCTGGTTTATTCTCCGGCCGGGGCTGGTCCTCACCCGACGCTGGTGATCTGCCACGGGCTGCCGGGAAACGAAAAGAACCTTGACCTGGCGCAGGCGGTGAGGCGTGCTGGATGGAATGCGGTGACGTTCAATTACCGCGGGTCGTGGGGCAGTCCGGGGGTGTACCGCTTTGCGCAGAACCTGGAAGATGCGGACGCGGCATTGGCATATCTGCGCGACCCCGCGAATGCTGCTCGCCTGGGGATCGACACGAAGCGGATTGCTCTTGCCGGACATAGCATGGGCGGGTGGGTGACGGCGCTGACAGCTTCACACGATCATGCGTTGATTGGGGCGGCCCTGATCAGCGCGGCTGACATGGGACACCTTGGGATGGCCCCGCGCGATAAGGTGGTTGCCGAAATGGCGGACAACATGGAAACCCTCGCCGGCGTCACGCCTGAAAGCATGGCCGATGAGGTGATCGCCAACGCAAAGGCCTTCAGCTTTGCAAGTGCTGCGCGTGGTCTGACAGGCACAACCCTGTTTGTGCTGACCTCCGATGACGGACTAGCGCCAGATGCGGATGCGCTGGTGGCAGCGATCCACGCGGACGGTGGTGACAAAGTTCATACGGCTCATGTCGCTACGGACCATCCCTGGTCGGATCATCGGCTCTGGCTTCAGGCCACTATTGTTGCCTGGCTTGCGGGGCTGAAGTAGGGCACGGGGCAGCGGTCGCGCGGTTCTCAGAGCGGGGACGCAATTGGATGAAGAGTCCCTTGCCGGTGGCGAGCGTTGTTCCTTCGGAGTCCAGAATCTTCGCTTCGGTCCAGTGTTTGCGGCCTTCATCGCGGACAACTCGGCCTTCCAGTCGAAGGGCTGCGCCGGAGGGAACGGGCCGGAGGTAGTCGATCTCCATATGCCGGGTCATTGCCGTGATGCCGCGGGCGCGGACGGATTTGCTCATCGTCTCATCGAGAAGCGTGGCAATGATGCCGCCGTGGACATAGCCGACGGGGCCTTCGAAAGTGTCTGGCACCGCCGTGTTGCAGACGACCGAATGATCCTCGGCGAGCAGGAATTCCAAGTGCAGGCCGATGGGATTGGCTTCGCCGCAGCCAAAGCAGCGGTTCTGGGCCGCATGAGCCATCGGAGTGAGGTTTTCGCTGGTGGTGGTCATCTTTAGCTTGCGTCCTTGTCTGTTGCGGAAAGCACTTGCTGGTACATTGCGCTGTCGACATTGCCACCGGTGAGAACGATCCCGATGCGTTTGCCATTGAGCGTGTGCTTTTCTTCGAGAGCGCCAGCGAGGCCCGCTGCACCAGCACCTTCGGCGAGGTTGTGGGTGTCCTCATAGATGGCGCGCATGGCGGTGCCGATCACGGCGTCGGAGACCTGGACGATGCGGGCGACGTTCTCCCAGATGACTTCCATGGCGAGCTGGTTGGGTTTGCGGCAGGCGAGGCCGTCGGCGATGGCGGTGAGAGAGGGGGACTCAACCACCTTGTGCTGCGCGAAGCTGAGGGCGTAGGAGGGCGAGTCCGCAGCGACGACGCCGACGATTTCTGTAGACAGTCCCAGAGCGTTGCGAGCTGCCGAAACGCCACAGATGGACGAGCCGAGACCGATGGGGACATAGACGATGTCGAGCGGCGGCACGGACTGAAAGAACTCGAGCGCGTAGGTGGCTGTGCCCATCACCAGGCGTTCGTGGAAGGAGTCGACCATGACAAAGCCACGCTGGTCCGCGAGGGTGCGGGCAAACTCCAGCGACTCCTGAAAATCGAGGCCGTGTTCCACCAACTCGACGCCCTGGGCCACCATGGCGCGGTTTTTCTCCTTGCTGTTGCCGTGGGGAACGACGATGACAGCTTTCAGGCCGAGCAGGCGCGCGGCCATGCCAACGCCCTGGCCATGATTTCCGCGGGTTGCCGCGACGATACCGGTCAGGTTGGGATGGTTCTCCTTGAGCCAGTACCCGTAGACCAGCGCGCCGCGCAACTTGAATGCGCCGACGGGACCGTGGTTTTCATGCTTGATCCAAGCCTCAACGCCGGGCTGTTGGCCGGCGGAAAGACGCTGGTTGATGAGCGGCCACGTATATTGAGGCGTGGGCGGCATGTGGCGATAGACCACGGTTTGCGCTTCCTGAATTTGTGCGAGCGATGGGAGCTGCATGAACCCAGCATACGTTCCCGAGGGCCGCAGAGAAAGACCGGCGCTGCGTTCGTATGGTTTTTGCAACAGCGGTCCCCTTGACCTTGCCGCTTCATCCGCTCAGACTGGATTTCAAGATCCTCTTACCCGCGAAACGCACTCTCGCGGGCTTCCCAACCAACAAAACCAACTGGAGGAACCTGATCCCATGTATTCAATTGACCGCAGAACCGCATTGCTGCAGATGGGCGCCGTAGCCGGCGCAGCTTTCCTAGCCGAAACCGTGCGTGCCGAGGTCTCCGAGAACGGCCAAACACTCGCTGCGCCTGCTGCCGCTCCGCCGACGGGACCGTTTACGCTGCCGCCTTTGCCGTATGCTTACGACGCGCTTGAGCCTTATTTCGATGCGGAGACCATGCACCTGCATCACGACAAGCATCACCAGGCCTATGTGAACAACCTGAATGTAGCGATGGCCGCGCACCCGGAGCTGGCAGGGAAGTCGGTTGAAGATCTGCTGAAGAGCCTGGGAACCATACCGCCGACCGCGATGAACGCGGTGCGGAATAACGGCGGAGGTCATTTCAACCATTCGTTCTGGTGGCCTACGCTGGGAAAAGGCGGAGCAGCGCCGACCGGGGAGCTGGCCAAGGCAATTGACGCGAAATTTGGATCGCTTTCGGGATTTCAAGAGAAGCTGACTGCGGCGTCCTTGAGTGTTTTTGGCAGCGGCTGGGCGTGGCTGGTGAAGTTGCCGGATGGGGCCGTCGCCATCCAGACCACTCCGAACCAGGACGCGACCATCAGTGCGGGGCTGAATCCGGTGTTGGGCGTGGATGTGTGGGAACATGCCTATTATCTGAAGTACCAGAACAAGCGCGCCGACTACGTGAAGGCTTTCTTTCAGGTACTGAACTGGGACTACGTGAGCGGGCAGTTTGCCAAGAAAGCTTGAGGCTTTGCGATTGCCGCGGCAGGCAGACAGATGGGTGGCAATTTGGATTGGGATAGCGGCCAGCTTGGGTATTGGGTTGGCCGGCTGCCATTCAGCGCCGCAGTTGACCGCGCAGGAAGCGGAAGGGAAGCACCTTTACCAGGTGCGGTGCGCGCATTGCCACGAGGACAATGACGTGGCACTGAAGAAAGTTCCGCCGGACCTGCATGGCGTGTTCGAGCACAAGACGCTGCCAAGCGGCATACCAGCTACGGACGCGGCGGTGCGGCAGAATGTTCTGGTGGGTAGGGGACTGATGCCGGGGTTTGCCGGACGCTTCGACGACGCGCAGATGGCGGCGCTGCTGGCTTACCTGCATACAGGGCTGCGTTGAGGATTGCGCTGCCGACTTGGCAGTTTGGTGAACAAGTACAGAATTGTTTCGCGAATTCGCGAAAAGCATACCTCAGGGTCTGAAGGCCGTGATGATTCTGCTCGATTTATACCGGGGATAACCCCCCGGCCTACCGCACGAACCACTTTTTCGCCAAGCTGTTGCAGGGCAAGATTACTCGTAGCGGATTGCCTTCATGGGATCGACTTCCGCTGCGCGACGTGCCGGAAGCGCGCACGCCAGTGCCGCGACCGCTGCGAGGATGAGTGTTGCGCCGATGATCACCAGCGGGTTGAAGGAGCTGGCGCTGTCGGTTGCCCAGTGCGACATCACCTTGCTGAGGGCGAGCGTCAGCACGATTCCCGCGACGACGCCGCTGCCGACGCTGGCAACCGTCGAGTGAAAAACGATGGCGAGGACATGCGACCGCTGCGCTCCGAGTGCCATGCGGATGCCGAATTCATTGGTCCGTTGCACCACGGAGTAGGAGACCACGCTATAAAGACCCACAGCCGACATGGCCAGCGCCAGTGCGGCGAAAGCGCCAAACAGCCATGTAAGCAGGCGGCCGCGAGCCCACTCCGGCTGGTCCTGAATCCATTGCTCCAGATCTTCCGTACCGCTGTTGGTCTGCTGGTCGTGGTCGATCGCGTTCACTTTCGCGCTCACCGCATGAAGCAGTGTCAGAGGGGACACTTCAGAGCGGACCAGTATCTGGGTGCCCATGCGCATGCCAAGGGTGTAAGGGACAAAGGCCTCAGACAGAATGGGGTTTGCCAATCCGTCATCGAGCTTATCCTGAATAACGCCGACAATCAGCAGGTTTCCGTTGGCGCCAGGGGCCATCAGGTTGAACGGAGGTTGGTCGCGCAGTTCAGGGAACTTGATGGACTGCCCGATTGCGTTGCCATTTGGGAAGTAACGCTTGGCCAATGTTTGATTGATGACAACAACCGGGGCTGCATTGTGATTCTCAGTCTGATCCCATATGCGGCCTTGTGCCATTAAGATTCGCAGGGCTGGGAAATACTCGGGACTGACGAAGTTCAGCCGCGCAGGTTGTTCGGTGCTGGAGGGCCTTCCGGAAATCTCAAAGTGTGTCTGGTTTCCGTTGGAGGGCGGAGTGGCGTTTGTGGAGATGGCTGTCATGGTGACGCCGGGAACCTCGGCAGCCGCGGAGCGAAGCCGTTCGAAATAAGCGACCCGCTCGGGCCATGTTTTGTAGGTGCCTTCATGGACGGGGATTCCGACGGACATGATGTTGTGCGGATCGTAGCCCACGTTCATGTGCAGCATGCGGAGGAAGCCTTCGATGGCGACTCCCGCAGTGGTGAGCAAAAGCAGGGTGAGAGCAAGCTGGCCGGCAATCAGCGAGCCATGGAATCTGCGCCCGCTGACGCTCCCGGCAACCTTGCGTGTGGCGGCCTGCATGATCTGGCTGACATTGGGCTTGGAAACCTGGATCGCGGGCCAAAGGCCGAAAACGATGCCGGTAGCAATCGCGACGGCGATGCAGAAGAGCAATACAGGAAGGTTGATGCGGATGGCCGCTTCGTGCGGGAAGGAATTCTGGGGCAGATTGGCGACGATCAGGTCCAGTGACCGGTAAGCGATGAACAGACCGAGGGCTGCGCCGGTAAGCGAGATCAGCAGGGATTCGGTGAGCAGTTGGCGAATGATGCGAGCGCGGCTGGCGCCGATGGCCGAACGAACGGCGAACTCGTGGTTCCGGCTGGTGGCGCGGGCCAGCAGAAGGATGGATACGTTGCCGCAGCCGATAAGCAGCAACATGGAAACCGCCCCGAAGAGCAGGTAGGGAATTCCGCCGAGGTGTTCAAGAAAGTCGTCGTTAAAGCCACGAAGCTTGAGATGAAACGGGCCGGTCGGGAAGTGCTTTGGGGTCTCCTGTGCGAACCGGTGAATCAGGGGGTCGAGCGCCGACTCAGCAGCGGCTTTGGTGACGCCTGACTTCAGGCGAATACCCACATAGAAGGCGGGGACGATGTCCTGCGTGATCTTTTTTGGAAGGTAGACATCGGCATCATCCCAGGTAAACCGAGGGGCCGCAATACCGACGATGGTGTAGTTCTTGTGGACCATCTGGATGGTCTTGCCCAGCACGCTGGGGTCAGAGCCGTAATGGCGCTGCCAGAATTTGTAACCGAGCACAACCACGGGCTGAGGGTCCTGGCCATCAACCGCGTCCGATGGCTGCAATCCGCGGCCAAGCGCGGCCGGGACGCCGAAGTATTCGAACGCATTGGAACTGAAGTAGTCAGCGTTGACGTCCTCCGGCAGATCGGCCCCGGTGACCGTCAGGTTCCATCCGTCAGCGAGAAAGGCATCGTCGACCACGGGAGAGGTCCGGATCTGCTGCCACTGGCCTGCTGTCAGGCCCATGCCGTTCGGCTGGCCTTTGCCGGTGTCGAGACGCAGATGCACCATGCGGTCCGCGCCTTGATACGGATATGGATCGATGAGGAACCCATAGACCACGCTGAAGACGGCCGTGGTGGCTCCGATCCCGAGGGCAAGGGAAAGTACGGCGGTCAGCGTGAATCCCGGCAATTTGATCAGTTGCCGGAAACCGTAACGTAAGTCCTGAAACAGAGTTAGCATGGCGCACCATTGTTTCCGAGGATGGATCGATGGGGAAGTCCGCCCAAGTTTGGTAGCCCTGGGCAACAACGAATGAGCAAACTGTTAGCCATCCTGGCCACGTCCAAGTGACTGAAACAATTGGATGAGATTGGAAACAGGATTCAATGGGTGTCCGATCCCGCATTCTGGTGTTCGTATTCGGACAGGGCTCAATGATAGCGACGACGCTGGATTCATCGCCGGACGCGGCGTGACGCAGATCACGGTATACTCAGGATTATTATGGCGACCGAGAAAACTTTCTATCTTGAAACCTTCGGCTGCCAGATGAATGCCCATGACTCCGAAAAGGTGATTGGCACACTGCAGCACGAGGGTTACCGGCAGGTTGAAAACGAGGAAGACGCCGGCCTGATTCTGTACAACACCTGCTCCATCCGCGACAAGGCTGAGCAGAAGGTCTTTAACCGCCTGAATGACTACAAAAAGCTGCACAAGGCGGGCAAGCGTTTTGGCGTGCTGGGATGCGTGGCGCAACAGGAGGGCGAGAAGATTTTTGAGCGGGCGCCGTATGTCTCGCTCGTCTCGGGATCCGCCTCCTATCGCAAGCTGCCCGAAATGCTGACCAGGCTGGAGGCCGGCGAGAACCGGATCACCGGGCTCGACGACCGGCAGACCGACGAAACCTTCGAAACAGAATTCACGGCCCGCCAGAATCAGTTCCGCGGTTATATCACCATTATTGAAGGCTGCGACAAGTTCTGCTCCTACTGCGTGGTGCCATACACGCGGGGCAAGGAGCGGAGCCGGGGATCTGATTCTGTGTTGACAGAGGCTCGCCGGATTGCCGACCAGGGCTATTCGGAGATCCAACTCCTCGGGCAGAACGTGAACAGCTACCGTGATCCGGAAGGGAAACGCAGCTTCGCGGAGTTGCTGGCTGCCGTTGGCGAGGTTGCCGGAATCCGTCGGGTTCGCTTTACCACCAGCCATCCACGGGATTTCACGCGTGACATCGTGCACGCCATCGATGCGGTCCCGACGCTTTGCGATCACGTGCATCTGCCGGTTCAATCGGGGTCAGCGCGGGTGCTGAAACAGATGGCGCGCGAATACACCCCGGAGTGGTACCTGGAGCGGATTAGCTGGATCAAGAGCGCCCGGCGGCCCATCTCGATTTCTACCGACATTATTGTGGGTTTCCCTGGCGAAACCGGGGACGATTTCATCCAGACTATGGACCTTCTGGCGGAAGTCGAGTACGATTGCGTGTTCGGATTCAAGTACTCATCGCGGCCGAATACGCCGGCGCTGACAATGATCGACTCCATTTCCGAGGCGGAGAAGGCTAAGCGGCTTCAAGTACTGCTTGACCGGCAACGCGAGATTCAAAGAGTGAATTATGCGAAGCACTTAGGGCAAGTATTGGAAGTGATGGTAGAGGGACAGAATCCGGCCCGCGGCCAGGTGACTGGCCGTAGCAGCCAGAACAAACCGGTGAATTTTACCTGTACCCAGCCGATTGCTCCCGCGCCGGGCAGCTACCTCCAGGTAAGGATCACCGACACACACCCGAATAGTTTAGTTGGCGAAGCCGTCTAACGAGTTAAGCTGGCAAGGAAAGGGAAACCATGGATATCGAGGTGCGGATACGCGGTCTGATGATGGACCCGGCAACCAACATGCCCATCGTGGTGCTCAAAGACGTTGCCTCAGAGACGGTGATGCCCATCTGGGTCGGCAACTTTGAAGCCAATGCGATTTTCATCGAGATTGAAAAGGTGGAAGCGCCTCGCCCCATGACGCACGACCTGCTTCGAAATTTGATCCGGCACATGAACGGTGAGCTGGAACGTGTTGTGATTACAGAGCTTAGAGATGATACGTTTATGGCGGTGCTGTGGCTTCGCCAGGGTGATGAAGCCGTAACGATTGACGCCAGGCCCTCGGACGCGATCGCGTTGGCGCTCCGTGCGGATTGCCCAATCTATGTGTCTGAGCAAGTGATGCAGGCCGCCAAGCTGAATACCACCGGACCACCCGACGGGCCCACTGCGGAGCAGTTGCGCGGCTGGCTCGAAGGTTTGAACGACGAGGATCTTGGCCGTTACAAGATGTAGGAATTCGCTCGCAAAGTGAAGAATCGAAAGGGAATAGTAGATTTGGTTTGAACTTTGGGAGTGCTCGTCATGTTACGGCTTTAGTGTACAGAATATCCGTTATCAGACATTGCGCATCTCAAAGAAACCGCGGATTAATTTCTAGTTCCGGCCAGCAATCCTTCGATCTCAGCCTTATCTTGCCCTGTTATGGGCAGAAGCGGCGATCGTGCCCTGCCTCCAAAATAGCCGTTGAAGTCGCAGGCATATTTGACGCCACTGATTCCAAGCTGTCCGAGGATGCGCTGACTGGGCGCGCCGATGCGCTCCTGCTTTTCATCCGCGAGCTTCAGGTCGTGATCCTTCCAGGCGAGATAAACCTCCTGGCAAGCCTGCGGGGCGCATGCGGCGAATCCGAGAATTGCTCCGTTGGCTCCTGCTTCGAGCGAGGCCAGCAGTCCGGCGGCAGAGCCGGTAAGCACCTGAAAGCCAACTTCCCTTGTTCGAGTCTTGAGTCCAACGGCGGGAGGCGCAGTGGCCACGGCCGCTCCGACGGCCAGGTCTACCGCGGAGACAAACGAGCCGGTTGATGACTCGCCTTTTGCGCTCAGCATTCGAGCGGTGACGGCTTCAAAGATGGGAGTCACCGTAATCGTCCGTCGCGGAGCGGAACGGGCGACCTCGACTTCGGCGCGAATCCGATCCAGGTTGCCGCTGGAATCCTTGATTCCGATCACATTCGGGTGCTGTGCCAGCTCCGCGACCAGGTGAATTGGGATATCGAATGGGACGAATTTTGGAATGTTATACAGCAGGACGGGGAGAGGCGAGCGATCGGCAACCGTGTTGAAATGATTCAGGACCGCCTTATTTCCCATTTGAGGGGCGTAATAGGTGGGCGGGTGGACCAGCACTGCATCATATTGGAGCCGCGCCGCCGCTTCCGCCAACTCAAGGGTCGCCTTCACGCTTTGGCGCCCAATACCGGCAATCAGGACCTTTTGCGGAGCGGCGGCTTGGGCGGCGAAACGCAACACCTCGACCGATTCCCTTTCGTCGAGCATAGCGGCTTCGCCGGTGGAACCAAGGACCACCATTCCGGCCAAGAGGCTGCGGGAATAACGTGCCATGTTGGCTTCAAGTTTGCGAAAGTAGATTTGCTCGTCAGGATAAAACGGCGTGGGAACAGCGGCGAAAATGCCCTCAATCAGCATGGTCCTATTGTAGAACGCAGAGCGTGCCGCGGAGAGGTTCGCAGGTGCTAAAGCACGACTCGTTTTATTGGCTTTATTGGCACGACTAAATTCGAGCCCCTTCACACATCTACGTCCAACTGGAGTTCTTCCCGGTTACGAATGGCGCGGAGTGAGTGTTGGAGAATTCCAGCGACGCGTGAAGATTCAGGCGACTCGCTGGCTAAGATCCCGATCTTCTTCCCGCGCGCAATCCCCTGCTGCGGCCTGGGATGACGGTTTAACCCAGACGCAGGTGAGCTTCGCATCGGAAAGCGACCAGACACATTCCAGGACTCGCTTAAGGGGACGGCCTTCAATTTGAGAAATTGTGAACATCACTCCCCCTTTCCAGCCTCATTCGGCCAGACCTAGATGCAGCACACAGGCAATTCGCCATGCCCTGCACACCAAAGTGCGCATGGGCTCCCGCAGAGATGGAAGGGTTTGGCGCGCTGGCGCCGTACCGGGATCCATTCTTGCTTTCACAGCCGCTCGGTTTAATCTCCGGGGCGCGGTAAGCAAGAAG
>Ga0302278_10001302_pt1 | contig 31174 bp, 21 predicted proteins | sample III_Bog_N3_2_FD_194543 | JGI IMG/M metagenome (GOLD analysis project Ga0302278, IMG submission 194543) | Peat permafrost microbial communities from Stordalen Mire near Abisko, Sweden - III_Bog_N3_2 | ecosystem: Environmental > Terrestrial > Soil > Wetlands > Peat | place: Sweden: Abisko... | reverse complement strand
ACTTCGGCGGGTGGCCCTGGTCCCATAATCAAAAGGTGAGGGTGCCCCCGGTCCCTGGCTTTTGGGGACCGGGGAGGTAAGACTCACATTTCATGGCGGGTGGCCACGGTCTCGGTGACCTGTCCCAACCCAGATGAGGGTGCCACCGGTCCCTCGCTGTTGGGGACCGGTGCGTAGAAACGTTCGGCTGCTGGAGCTACGACGCCTTTGGCAACCGGCGGATGGCGCACCCTTAGTTTTTCAGAATCTCAACATTCCCTCAAAAATGGGTGCCCCATCCTTCGTTTGTTTCTAACGAAAGCCGGTCCTGAGCAACGTCGAAGGGGGTGGGTTCCCACCAATCTAGACCCTCGCATCGGGAGTACAATTCTTCGAGCGCGAGCTCCAGGCATGAGCGGGTGCGATACGGTTTTGTAGTTGCCGACTATGTTCTGTTGCAGGAGATTTATAAGGAGGCCAGAGAGTGAAAGCGGCCGGGACCGGGGAGATCCAGCTTCGCAGATCCTCGATGAACGGCTTTGCATGGGCCTGGCGAATCTCTCGGCGTAACTCAGCCGGCTTGCTGCGGACTTCTTCTTCGATGCCGTACATAGCGCCGATGCCATTAATGGCCTCGGCGGTAGTGGGAGAACCTTAGCCCAAGACAATGCGTACGTTCCCCAGCGTCAAGAAGAGCCCGACTGGGACGCAAACGCAGATAAGAGCCATCAAGATCCCTGCTCCCGTAACCCCCAAGGTAAGCAGGACGAGTGTGGACGGCCAAACACTCGTGTGCTTCACCACGTGACGCGCTGAGAATCCGAGTCTTCCCACACACTTTGTGCGTGTGGTGAGTTTTGTTTGATGGCAGTACTCTCCCCCTTACAGCTGCGCGCGCAGTGTACGGTAGCGCACCCAATGGCAGGTGGCCCGGTCATAAAATAACCAAGAACTGCTGTGCCCCATTCATCGCAGTTCTATCGTGGATGAGTGGGAGACCACGAACCTCACCCCGCCCGCTCATCGCGATAAAACTGCGATGAACGGGGCACAGCATTCTATCTTGCCTTATCATCGAGGAGGGCAAACTAATGACCGGGCCACCTGCCGAAGAAAACTGGAGAAAGCCGGATTTCAATTAGTTCAACTCCGCTACTATAACTTCGTTGGTTATTTTGCCTGGTGGGTGAGTTTTTGCCTGCTGAAGAAGCGGTCCTTTGACGTAGCCGCGGTGCGGTTCTTCGACCGCGCAATCTTTCCAGTAGTTCATGGCCTTGAATCGCGCGTTTGCCAACCCCCTTTTGGCCAAAGCCTCCTGGCAGTAGCAATCCCTCGTGGAAGTCCCTCCTCCCGCATTGTCGATTAGGCGGAGAAATTTCACTCGAGCCTATTCCGGCTTGGGCTGGCCGATGACGCTTTCCTGCTTGGCCAGCTTCACGCGTGCGTTTTCCAGTTTGTGCTGCACCTTGGCCACATCGCCCGGTTCCACATCGGCTGCGGACGACTTCGCGTACTCCGCAATAGACAGCTCCCATTGTGCAGCGGCTAGCCGGATGCGGCCCGTCTTTTCGTACAGGTCGCCCAGGTGGTCGTGGACGGTGGGGTCGGTCTGGTCGCGTTCGACGGCCTGGCGCAGGTTCTCCTCGGCCAATTCGTACTGACCCAGCTTGAAATAGGCCCAGCCGAGCGAATCGAGGAAGGCGCCGTTCATCGGCTCCAGCTCGACGGCCTTGCGAATCAGCTTGAGCGCCTCAGGCAGCCGCATGCCTTTGTCGGCCAGCATATAGCCCAGGTAGTTCAGGGTCATGGCGTTGGCGGGGTCCAGTTCCAAGGCCTCGCGGAAGAACTGCTCGGCCGGCTCATAGTGCTTTTGCCGCTCGGCCAGTTCGCCCTTGAGGAACAACAGGTAGATGTGGTCTTCCTTTTTCGTGGTGAGCGCTCCGGCCTTGTTAAAGGCGTCGTCAGCATCCTTCCAGCGCCGCAAGCGAATGTCCATCTGGGCCAGCGCCAGCCACACGGTGCGATCGTTTTCAGTATTGTCCAGCAGCGCCGCAGCCAAAGCAAGTCCCTCATCGGCCTTGCCCTGGTCCGCCAGTTCGCCCGCAAGCATCAGTTTGAGGTCGCGATTCTTGGGGTTGGCATCTGCTGCCTTGCGCGAGACTTCAATGGCCTTGTCGAACTGCTTGGCATCGCGGTAGGCGTCCACCTGCCCTTGGTATCCGCGCAGGGCCGAATCGCCGCCCAGGTCGATCATCTTCTGGAAAGTGGCGATCGACTGATCGGTCTTGTTTTCTTCGTGATAGACGGCTCCCAGGCGCTCCAGGAAGATGCTGCGGTTGTTCTTCTCTTCGGTGGTGTAGGCACCGTTGGCATGGGAAGTCAGGTCAACCATCTTTTCGTAAACCTGCGCAGCCTCATCGTAGCGAGCCAAAACATCGAGCAGAACCCCTTCGTTGTACCCGGCTTCAAGAGAGGAGGGATCTTTCTTGCGAGCCTTGCGGACGGTGGCCAGCGCATCCTCATACTTTCCCTGGCGGCGCTGAATTTCGCCAATATGAATCAGAGCCTCAATATCCTCGGGATCGGCTTGTGCCAGCTCCTGGAACTGCTTTAGCGCCTCGTCGAGCTGGTTGTCTTTGAGCAGCGCCTGGCCTAGCGCGTCCAACGTGCGCTCGTCGCCCGGATCCATGTCGGCCGCGAGCTGGTAAGCGGCGATCGCGTCCTTGGGCTGCTTCAACTGGTCATAGGTTGCGCCCAGGGCAAACTCCATCTTGGGGCTGCGGTCGGACACTGGAACTGCCTCAATCACCTTGGCTGCATGGGCCAGGTCGCCACTTTCGCCATAGAGCCGGGCCAGGTTAAGGACCACTTCCTCTGAATCCGGCTCGATTGCCTGGGCGGTCTTGAACTCCTCTTCCGCCTTCTTTTCGTCGTGCTTGACGGTGTAGAGCTGGCCGAGGACCATGCGGTCTTCAACGCTCTTGGGCTGTAGCGCGACGATCTTCTCGAACTCGGCGATCGCGAGGTCGAGCACGTTGCCGGTGGGCGAAGCTGAGGATACGGCGTTGGAAGCGTCGCTCAACTGGCGCAGATAAATCTTCCCCAGCAGCTTGTGCGCATCGATGTCTTCGGGCGAGGCCTTGAGGAGCCCTCGCGCAGTGGCTTCGGCTTCGTGAACCCGGCCAGTGCGCAGGTACAGATCCGACAATCCATCGTTCAACTGGGGGGAGCCGGGGTCGGCATTCAGCGCCAGCTTGTACTCCTCGATGGCCTGCGTCACCAGCTCGGGACGGCCCAGTGCGGCGGCATCGTCCTCGTAGCTGTTGGCCAGGGCCAGGTGATAGTAAGCTTGAGCGCGGTCTGGCGGCGCAGCGGCTGGAGGAGCAAGCGCAGCCGCGACGGCTTTTGGCGCAACCTGAGCCGCGACGCTTGCCGGAGATTTGGCGAGGCCGGTTTCCGGAACCGAGCCTCCCGGCTCGGCTTGGCCGCAGAGATACGCGGCGGGCAGCAAGACCAACGATGCGGCGGCAAACGACAACCTTATGGGCAGCGAATTACGTTTTGGTTTCATCATCCAGGGATTTCCGCGCCTCTTTTGCCTTGCGTGCGGGAAAAAACCCGCCGAAACGGCGATAAGGCAGCGCAGGCAGCCGGTAGGGGCAACTCTGCCTACTGTACAGACGATTCTACCTGCGTTTTGGCTCAAATAGTGCTGGCGAACGCCGGATTTTCCTCGACTTTGGTACTCACTCAGTACTTCGGCGGACTCGAAAGGGGCAAATGCCCGCTCACCTCTGCAGCAGATCCGGCAGCCAGCCGTGTTCGCGCAGCGACTTGACTTGCCGATACAGGATATCGGCCTGCCGCTCGAGGCGCTCAAGCTGGCGCTCTCCGGGATGGTCTTCAGCGAGTGCCGGGATCGGCACCACCGCCTGCGTCTCCAGAGTGCTGGGTTCAGTCCACGAAGACCCGGAAGGCCGAGCCCCCGCCGCAATATGCTCTTCAAGCCATTCGAGCTGCCGGTTCAGCAATTCTAGGCGGCACTGAACCGCCGCGGATTGCTTCCATGCCCAGTCTCTGTCCAGGGTGGCCAGCGTGGTTACGCTCTGAGCAAAGCGCCGCAGATAGGTGACAAAAGCGGCGACAAACTGCGCGAACGGCGCTCGCCGCGGCCAGCTCTCGGCCAGCAGCCGGTCCAGCGATTCTTCGGTGTCGTTGTGCGCCAGACCGGTGGCTCGCCGGGCGCTCGCCAACTGGCGCAGGAATCCGGCGCGGAATGGCGGGTTTGCCTTCCAGGCCTCAGTCAGGGTTGCCAGGTAGCGGCGGTCTGCCTCGATGCTGGCGCGCAGAAACTCTGGAGCCCGATCACGCTCGTAGGCGGGAAAGAGGAAGATCATGGCCGCCAGCGAAATCGCCGCTCCGGCGATAGTGTTCACTGTGCGCACCAGAGCAAGTTGCCAGTCGCCCGAAAATGGCAGCCAGGCCAGCACAAAAGTCGGAGTCAGGAAGAAGACAAAGGCCGCGTAGTTGACCGGCAAGACCGCCAATGCCAGCAGCGCCAAGGGGAACAGCACCGCCGCGGTTGCCAGTTGCGAATGAAGCGTGGCAGCCAGTACCGCCGCCAGAATCCCGCCGCCGACCGTGCCGCCGATTCGCTCCACACCGCGGCGCATCGTTCCGGAAACGTGCGGCTGCAGGACGATCAGCGAGGTCAACAGCAGCCAGTAGCCATGATCGATGCGCAACAGCAGAATCAGTAGCACATCGAGCCCGCAGACCAGAGAAACCCTGGCCGCGTGGCGAAGTATCAGCGATTTGCGAGTAAGGCTGGCGGCCAATTGATCCAAAATCCTGCCCGCGCCCCAGCCTTGACTGAGCTGGCCCAGCCGCTCGTGAACATGCCCAAAGGCGCCGGTGGAGGAGGTTTCGGGCTGGGCGACAGGCTCTCCCGGCACCTGGCCCAACCGCAGCAGGGATGCGCTCTCGATTGCCGTTTCGACCAGCGCGGCGGCCTCAGTGACCTGGGCAATCAAGAATCGGCTGTTGGGGTCGGGCTGAGGATGGCAGGCCGCGAGGTAGCTGAGCAGCCGCACCATCTGGCTGCGCCGGGCGCGAGCGTGCGCCACCGTCTGGCCGCCGCGGCTCACCAGCAGGGACGCCACCCAAAGCTCGCAGGAACGCACGTCGGCTAGACCGGAAAGGCTGCGGTCAAAGCAGGGCAGACCCTGGTCCATCGCAGACTGGGCCTCAAGATGCTCTGCCAGGGCGACGGTCTGGGCGATGAGCAGGTCAGCGTTCTCGAGCAGAACGACCAGATGGAAGCCCTGTGCGGTTTCAGCTTCGTTTTCGGCGCGAATGGCGGCCACCGCCTGCCAACCCTGCTCGACGGCCCGGCGAACGCGGTACTGGTGGTGTTGCGCCAGGCGATGCCAGAGGGCCGTCCCCTCCGCGCGGTCTTCCTTACGGTTGCGGCCGGCGAGCTCTGCAACGGAGCCCACAAACGAGGCCAGCTCCTCGTAACAGGCGGCTACAGCAGCTCGCGCCGGCCGATATGGATCGAGCGGCCAAAGCAACAGGGAGAGCGCCGCCGCCCATGCGCCGCCGGCCACCAGCAGCAGGCTGCGGCTGAGCGCCTCATGCCACGAAGACGTGGGCGCACCGATGCCGCAGATATAGATAACCTGCACTAGAATTCCAGCTGAGTTGAAGGGCTGGCCGAGCACCGCCAGGTAGGTCCAAAGAAAGCACCAAAGCATGGTGACCGGCAGCGCCCAATAGAGGCTTCCCCCGGTCAGCGACCCCAGGAACAGCCCCGCTGCCCCTCCCAGTGAAAGCGTCACCAGGCTGCTCAACCGCGTGCGGTAAGGACCGCCCCGATCGGCGACGATGGCCTCGAACCCGCCCAGCGCCGCCCATCCAAGATTGGGAATTCCAGCCAAGTCGCCTAGAACGAGCGGCGCGCAAAGCGCCGTGGCCGCGCGCAGCCCTCGGAACCAGTCCATCTGGCCGGCGATGGCGGCGGCCCCCGCGGGCAAACTCGGCCTGGGTAGGATCGGAGACGGCATGATGCCATTACATCAGATGAATCGCGGACTGCCTAAGCAAGCGCACGCGCGGCTGGCGGCCGGAAAGCATTTATTGATATCAGGCTGAAATAATCTGCAAGGTTTTGAAAACAAAAATAGGGGGGTGGGGGGATTATTTATTTGGTAAACAGTTGGTTAGGGAATAGGGAACAGGGAACAGGCGGGTGGTTTGCGGGTTATTTCCATTGTGCCGGAATCGGAGGTAATGATCGGCAAAGGAGTTGTGGGCGGGAGACGGGGCGCGGGGATGGCATGTTGCCCGGTTAACAGGATGAAAGGACTGGTTGGGATGAGAGTGACATCGGCGTTTGCGGGGACTAATCCGTGGATCGCCGCCTAACTTGTGTTCAGTGAGCGCTTTGGCTAGGGCCTGTTCCCACTACTGGCGCGGTGGCGCCGGGAGCCAATTTTTTCGAGTTCCAGGAGTGAGGAGTGACGCATACCGGGTGTCTGCTAACGACGATCAACGCAGAAATCGGGAAAATTGGCCCCGGCCCTTCGGGTTGCGGCGAAAAAGCGGCCATACTTCATTCTCGCCCTCGACTGTGGACCCGCCACAATCTTCGGGTTCGGCTTCGTCTGGCCGCTTTTTCGCTCGCAACGCCATTTACGCCAGTAGTGTGAACAGGCCCTAATTGCCAACATCTGAGTTCCATCTCTACCCGTAGTACTGGAAATGCTTCCAGAACTCTGGCCAGGGTAAGCGGATGTTGCGACACGCATAGACCTTGTCGCGGTTGCGGAACGTGTCGTTGACCACACCGTAGGGGTTTGAGAGCCCGGCGGCGACCTGGCAGGAAGCAAAGATCTGATGGAGCTCGTTGGGCTTGAAGCCGACCGCGATGACGGTTTGCGGAGGAGGGTCGCCGTAGCCGCGGAGCCAGTTGGAGTTCATGCCGCTGATAGCGCGGGGCAGGCCGTAGATGGGGCCGTAGAGGTTGACCGCGCCGGCTTCGCCCTCGTCCGCGGCCATGACGCCGACGGAGGCGCGATCGGCGGCGGGGAGGGAATCGCGTACTTGAGCGACGGTGGCAGCGAGTTCCGGCCAGCCGATCTGCATGTTGAACTGATTCGATGCCGCGTCCTGCACGCGCCACCATGACGAGTTGATGGGAACAAACGGAAGCATGAGGGAGGCAAGGATCAGGCCGCTGATTCCGAGCGATATCCATGCCGTGAGCAGGTACCTGGTCTGCCTTTGCGCCGCGAGCGACCGAAGCCAGTTTTCGGAGCAGGCCGCGCCGGCGGCGATGAGCATGGGGTATGCGGGGGCGAGGTAGTAGTCGCGGCCGCGGGCCGAGGCAAGAGCAAGCATGGTGAAAACGAAGATCCAGCCGATCATGCGCCAGGGCTTGCCCTCGGGGCGGCGAAAGAGAAACCAGAGGCCGGCAAATACGAGCGGGAGTGCCACAGGGTTCACGATCTTCCACAACTGATTGGGGAAGAAATAGTCTGTGCGGCCGAGGCCAATGTCGCGGGTGTGGATGCTGCGCATCCAGGCGAGGCTGACGAATTGGTGGTGGCATTGCCACCAGAGGTTGGGCGAGACGATAAGCATTGCGAGCGCGACGCCCGACCAGAACCAGGGGCTGCGGAAGTAGCTGCGGTTGGGCGTGAGGAGCATGGCGGCGAGGATGGCTACAGCGAAGAAGCCCATGGTGTATTTGGTCATGAGGCCGAAGCCGATGAAAGTGCCGACACCAAGCCACCAACGCGGATTGCCATTCTGGAGCAGCCGCACCACGCACCAGGCCGTAGCGACCCACCAAAGGAGGTCAAACGACATGTAGGACATGAACGAGCCGGCGAAGAAGGCCGCTCCGCCAATGCTGGCCGCAAATGCCGCGATGAGCATCGCCCTGCGGCCACCGCCTATGGCGCGCGCCATGAACCCGGTGAGCACGGCTGTGAGTCCGCAGGCAATGGCGGCGAAGGATCGGAAGCCGATCAGCGAGGTGCCGAAGAACACAAGCTCGATGCGTGCGAGGAATGCGGTCACCGGTGCGTAAACGACGTAACCCCACTCGAGGTCGCGGGCATTGGAGTAAGTGAGGAGCTCGTCGCGGTGGAAGCCGTAGCCGGCGCCGGCGATGAGATGGAGCACGGCCAAGCCGAAACCGAGGAGCCAAAGCACGGCTGTGTCGCTGGAGAGAATCCGGCGCAGGTGAGGCAAATCGGGCATAATGTCCTCGAATGTGAGGATGGATTCGCAGTTATGATAGCGCGAAAGGGCTGCCAGGCGTTGTGATGATGACATGGTGTCCCAGCCATAAGCTCTATCAGTGAAAATGCTCTGATTGTCGATTGGTCCAACCTGTCACTGTGGCAGAGGCAACTCGCTGGCTGGTGCCGGATCCTGCGGAGCGGACGGCCTGTCTTTGGATGCGAAGACAAACGGCTGGGGGCCCAAATGGCCGCGATGGCAGGTGCCGCAGGTCACCGGAACGCCGGAACTGTCGATCTTAGCCAGATAACTTCGGTTGATATCCTCAGTCATTGTGTACATCGTGCGAGCGACCCCCTTCATTGGCTTGGAGTCTGCGGCGAAATTGAGAAGCGGGCGACCATTGGGACCGATGTTCCCGCGGTCCTCCGCATGACAAGAGTCACACTGAGCGCCCAGTGCTGCTTCCCACTGCTCCATGATGTCGTGAACCTGATTTCCAGACAGGTCCCTGGGCAGCACCTTCAAGTTTGTGGGCGAAGGATATGTGAGGGGCGGAGGCGGTGCGCTGACTGTAGATTCTTGCATGCCTCCTGGAGCCTGTGCAGCCGATGTGACGATAAGGGCTGCCGTAACCATCAAAGCGGCTGCGGCAGAAGACGAAAACAGCAAGAACGATGGCTTCATGGCGGGATCTGGTCGGGGTTTGGCGCGTTGTGCCGAGGCGCTCTGGCTCTCGTCTTGCTGCCAAGATAGCCTGCGAACTACCAGCTCTCCTTCTTCTGCTGCTTTGACCACAGATAGTCGGCAATACGGTTGATGTCTTCGTCGCTCAGCACGTGCTTCCACGAGGGCATGTAGAGCGGCGGAGTAGGTCCGGATGTGTTCTCCAGTGGAGGCGCTCGACCATTGCGGATGATCGCGATCACTTCATCCTTGGTGTAGTCATCGGAGACATGCAGCAACGAAGGTACTTCGCCGCCTTGCGCGTTGGGGTTGGCGACCCCTCCTTGCAGTTCTGTGCCATGGCATCCCACGCAACCAAAGCGCGCGAAATTCTGCTTGCCGGCTTCGATCGCTACGTCCTCGGGCGTCCATGCGCGGGTCTTGCGAGACAGGATCAACTGCACATCGTCAGGTGTGGCAGTTGCGAGATAGGCGAGAAGAGCCTTGCGCGCATTGGTCTCAAGATCGTATTCAGGCATGGAACTGCCGGGATAGACGAGTTCGGGATTGACCAACTGTTCGTCGAGCCACTGGGTCGAGTGGCGCGTGGTTACGCCAAGCAGATCGGGACCGGTCTTTGCTCCCACACCGCCAACGCTATGGCACGCGATGCAGTTCTTTTCGACAAAGAGCTGGCGTCCGTATTCCGGTCCGGGTATCAGGCGCACGCTTGAATAGTAGCTTCCCATGTCTTCATTGGTGAGCGAAAGCATGTAATAGGTGAGGTCGCGAGCCTGAACTTTGCTGAAGTGGAAGTTAGGCATGGCCGATCCGGCCGAGACAGCGTTGGGCGTGAGGAAATGGCGCTCAAGCCACTCGGGCGCGCGGCGGTTTGCGCCCTCTCCAGTCAGGTCTGGGCCGATGCTGCCGCCGACGCCGTTGAGTTTGTGGCAGCCGCGGCAACCCTGCGTTTCAAACAGATGGCGACCCTCGGTCAGCTCCGGCACGCCCGGCACATCGCCTTCCTTGTGGCAGCGGCCGCATGAGGCGCGTATGTAGTCTTTGGCGAGCAGCGGATTCGGCCAGAAATCGACGTTCCCGTGAGCGCCGTCCTTGTCAGTGGCCAGGCCCTGGCCGCCATGACAGATGGTGCAACCGAATTTAGAGGGAATGTGCGGACCGAGGTTGGCATGATAACGGAAGGGCTCAGGAGCGTTCTTCATGGTGGGGTCTTCTACCCCGAGATGGCAGGTTGTGCAACGGTCCACGCGTTGCAGGCCCGTCAGCATTACCTGATGAATCACTGGCGGAGTCGCCAGCACGGCAGCTTTAGCCACCGCATTGGGTTCGCCCTGCGCTTCGAGTTGCAAGAAGCTTCTCTGATAGGTCTTCCAGGACGGGGTGTTAGCCTGCCAGGCCGCGGCCACAATCAAGGCCAGCGCAAGAAGACTGAGCGCAAAGAATATTTGCTGTAGTCTGCGTTCCATTATTCAGCCCCCCCGACGACATGTACCCATGGTGGAACCAGTGCCCAGCCTGGTCCGCGGAAGAAAGTTCCCACAACGATCAAGACCAGATTGACAGCGACAAAGAAGGCGAATAGCCAGAGGATCAACTTGCGGTCAACGGGGCGCCGGCTTGGGTTTCTGTCGAGATATGGAATCGCAAGCAGCGCCAGCACCATCAGAGCGGGGGCCACCACACCGCCAAGCAAAGCCGAGTGACTCACTAACTCCTGCAAGCCGAGAAAGTACCACGGCGCCTTGGCAGGGTTTGGGGTCTTTGCGGGGTTGGCCAGCTCTTCAAGGGGCGCGTGAAAGAAGAGCGAAATCGTCATGATGGCAGTCACGGTCGCCATCAGCGCGACGGCTTCGCGAACAAATGCGTACGGATACGAGAATACGGTATCTTCTTCTTCTTCGGGAGTCACCGTTTCGAAGATGGGCTTTCCGCTGACCACTTCCATGAGGCCGTAGGTTTTTGAACTGGATGCGGGCGCGGCTTGCAGAGGAGCGACTGTTGCGGGTGCGCCGATGGTGACCAGCGCCTCAGGCTTCGCGGGCTTGAGCTTCCAGACAGGGCGCGAGAGCCCGCCGTCTTTGCGTACCCGCCAGAAATGAACGATGGTAAGCAGGATCATGGCCGCAGGCAGTACAGCCACGTGCAGGACGTAGAAGCGCAGCAGCGCGGCTTCGCCAACGCTATGGCCGCCGAGCAGAAGTTCGCGCACCTGCCCGCCCACCAGCGGCGCATAACTGCCGATGTTGGTTCCCACAGTGATGGCCCAAAATGCCAACTGATCCCAAGGCAAGAGGTAACCGGTGAAGGACAGGCCCAAAGTCAGCAGCAGAAGCAATACGCCGACCACCCAGTTAAACTGGCGGGGCTTCTTGTAAGAGCCGGTGTAGAAGACCCGGCACATGTGCAGGAATACGCAGACCACCATGCCGTGCGCCGCCCAGCGATGCATGGCGCGCAAAAAGCTTCCCATAAAGACGACGAACTGGAGGTCCTTCATGTCCTGGTAAGCTTGCGGCGGGTAGGGCCTGTAATAGCACATGAGAGCTATGCCGGTAGTTACAAGGATGAGAAAGAGAAAGAAGGTTATGAATCCCAGATAAAAGGAGTGCCTGAACTTGAGATTCTCTTTCTTCACCTTGGCCGGATGGATATGCAGCCACACGTTGAGAAAGACCAGCTCGGACTTCCCCTTGTCGGTGGAGAGCGGATCCCGCCGCACAATCGATTGCCAGATTTCGCGAATCAGATTCATGGTTACACCATCAGCCGGTAAGTCGGTGGCACTACCTTGTCTTTGTCCACGCTGAGCTGCCCATCGCGAGCCTGCGTTACTTCAAACCAATCGAGCGCGCGGGGCGCGGGACCGTGCTGCACCGCGCCGTCGGCGCCAAAGACGCTGCCGTGGCACGGGCAATGAAAGCGCTGATCGCTGGAGAAGTGAGCCACCGTGCATCCCAGGTGTGTGCAGACCGCGCTGGCTACAGCGAATCCCTTGTCACGATCGCGAAAGACGAATATCTTCTCTTCGACCATGAAGGTGGGGGGACCAAAAGGGAAATCGGCGGGGCTGCCGATCTTGAACGATTGCGGCGGCTCATAAAAGACGCTCGGCATCAGAAACCGGACGACGGCGGCCAGACTGACCCCTACCGCCGAAACAAGGGCGGCCACACCGATGGATCCCCAGCTCAACTTGAAAAATGCTCTTCGATTCATGCCCTTGCTCCCCTATTCAAAGACTTCCCGTTCCTGCTGTTCCAGCGCTTCCATGGTGATGGCCCCGGTTGGGCACCGCTGGGCGCAGAGTCCGCAACGAATGCACTTCTCTTCGTTCTTGATGATGGCCCCCGCCTGGCCGGCTTTCAGTTCATCGGCGGGCACGCCGTAGCGATTCTGGATGAGCGCGCCGTAACGCGCATCGCCGCTCACCTGCACCAGATCCACCAGGCGCAGGCAGTTCTCAGGGCAAACATCCACGCAGCCGGCGCAGAGAATGCACTTCGATCCGTCGAAGATTGTATTCACCTGGCAGTTGAGGCAGCGTAGTCCTTCGGCGCGGCCCTGTTCCTCGTCGAAGCCAAGCTCGACCTCGGCGATCCCGATGCGCCGGTTCGCGGCGAGAACCGGCATCTTTTGCCGCGGCGTGGAGAGGAAGCCGCGCGGCATCTCCCAGTTGGGCAGAATGCGGAATCGGCTAAGAATCGTCTTCTTTGTCTTGCCGCTGAGGAAGACGTGAATCGACCGCGCCGCCTTGTGCCCATTGGCCACAGCCTCGACCAGGATGCGCGGGCCAAAGGCCACATCGCCTCCGGCAAAGACACCGGGGGCGGTCGTCATAAGGTTTTCGTCGATCTTGAGAATTCCGCGCGGAGTAACCTGCACGCCTTCTTCGCCGCTCAGAAAAGAAAGGTCGGCTTGCTGGCCGATGGCGAGAATCACGCTGTCGCAGGGAATGATCTTCTCTTCGTCGCTGAAGGCGGGATTGAAGCGGCCATTCTCATCGAAGACAGTGAGGCAGCGGCGAACCTTCAGGCCAGTAACAACGCCGTTTTCGCCGACGATCTCTTTGGGACCCCATCCGTTTTCAACTGTGATACCTTCGTGTTCGGCCTCATCCACTTCGCCCTTCCACGCCGGCATCTGCACACGCGATTCCAGGCTCACTAACTCCACTTCTTCAGCGCCCGAGCGCAATGCCATGCGGGCAGCGTCGAAGGCAGGCTGGAGTCCCTTGGCATCTTCATCCGGCTCCGCAAAATCCACGGCTTCGTGCACCAATCGAACGGCGGCGCGCGCAACATCGATGGCCACGTTGCCGCCGCCTACCACCACAACCCTTTTGCCCAGTTCGATCTCGAATCCCAGGTTCACGTTGATCAGAAAGTCGATGCCGTTGTAGACGCCAGACAGATGCGCGCCTGGAATGTTCAATTCGCGGCCCTTGTTCAGACCCGTGGCAAGCAGAACCGCATCGAACTTCGAGCGCAGATCGGAGAAAGAGATATCGCGGCCCAGCGTCACACGGGTATGCAGCGTAACTCCCATGGCCAGGATGTTATCGACTTCCATCTTGATGATTTCTCTGGGGAGGCGAAACTGCGGAATTCCCAGATAAAGCATTCCGCCGGGGACCGGAGCAGACTCGAAGACCTCAACGGTATAGCCGAGCAGAGCAAGGTCGTGAGCGCAGGTCAGGCCGCACACTCCCGCTCCTATCACCGCAATGCGCTTGCCGCGCTTCGCCGGCTGGGGCAGCTTCTTTCTCGCCGGATCGTGCCCGGTGCCGAGGTTATGGCGATCGGTGGCGTAGCGCTTGAGCGCGCAGATGGCGATGGGCTCATCGATCTTGCCGCGCCGGCAGTTATCTTCGCACGGGTGCGCGCAAATCCTTCCCAGCACATAAGCAAATGGATTCGGCGCGCGGGCCAGCAGGTAAGCTTCCTCGTCCTTTGAGATTCCAATGGCCTGGACGTACCGTCCGCATTCTGTATGAATCGGACAGGCAGCGCGGCAGGGAATATTCTTGTCGAAATACTCCTGATCCGGAACCGTGATGGAATAACGCATGCTTTCCCCATTGCCGCGATTTGCCAAGGGACAGCAACCGTCGACTATCGCCGCGAGCCGCTGCCTGGTTAAGAAAATGCTCCTGCGAGCAGGCCTGTTTTGCTCGCCGGGGTGGATGACGATGCCTTGCAGAGTGAAGACAAGGCATCGGAGTGGTGAACGAGCGCTCCAGGTCTCTGACCGTATGGTTTTGTGCTATCCCACCCTTGCGACAAAAACAACAACGTCGCAAGGATGGGGGCACCCAACATTGATACAAGTTCAAGCGGTCAGAGATCTAGTGTTGCTGAGCCTTCAACTTCTCAATTTCTTCGTCGCTCAGGGACTTGGAGAAGGCGGACGGATTCTTGTCTTTGCGATTCTCCTGATCGTAGGCGAGAAACTCGAAGATCGTCTTTCCCTGCGCGTCGCTGATGCCCGAGTTAGGCTTGTGCATCATGCGCTTCACATAGCGGCTCCACTCATCCTTGCTCATGGCGGTGTTGATGGGGCGCGCGATGGTGTGGCACTTGGAGCACTTGTCGGTAAACACCTTGTAGCCCTTCTGCTGGTCCGGCGGATAGCTAGCGACATCGATCTTGCTGGGTCCCTTGTCTTGCGGAAGCGTAACGTTGCTGCCGCTCTGCGCCGCCAGAAACAGGGGAACTGAAAGAGAGGCGATGGTCATTGTACGAATTGCTTTGTGCATTTCTCTCTCCTTACCACATGTACCGGATATCCAGCTTAAAGAGTTTATCGGTTGTGCCGACCAATGCCAGCGGGTCGCCGTCGTGTTCCTGGGTATAGGCGGCGCGGAGCACAACGTTGCCCAACGTAGTGAGAGCACGTTCTCCGCCGATGCTCCAGGCTCGCGTATGCATGGCAGGCTGCGGATCGATGCTTGAGGTTCCGCGGTCGAGCCGTGCCATGATGACCGTGCCCGGCTTGAAGTAATAGTCCGCCTCTCCGCGGTAGGTGTTCGCAACATAGTGGGACATTGGCCCGCCCTGCACCCACTGCCAGTCGTCGTTGCTATGGATGAAACCGCCGAGCAGATCGAGCTTATCAAAGAACAGGTAGTTGCCGAATACGCCGGTGCGGTAGAAGGTGGGCCGATAGGTGAACTGATTGTCTGCGCCCGCATTCTGTATCTGGTCTTTCGTCCCGCGATAGAACATCGCGGTCACGCCGCCATCGGGACCGAACCAGTAGTCGGCGTCGGCCCACACGTCCTTGGAGCTTTTTGTGGAGTTGGCGAGTATCTCACTGCCATCGGCGTTCAGCCCGTTGGTCACCTTGGCAGAGACGGCAAAGACATTCTTGAAGTAATTCGAGGCGTGCGTGTAGCCCACATCCACGCCCACCGGATGCTGATCGAGAGAGAAGCTGATGGGATCGACGTTTGTCAGCGTGTATGCGGGATCGGAGAAGAGGTTATAGAACATGGCTGCCCGCGTTCCCTCGCCCTCTTGCATATGCATCTCGCCGGCCTTGATGAAATAACTGCTGTTGGCGCGGCCGCGAGTGTAGACTCCAAAACCTTGCTCCAGATTGCTATTGCCATCCTGGTAGAGCTCGTAGTGGCCGAAGTAGGAGAATCCGGTTTCAGGCACGGCGCCGGCGATGAACAGCGCGGCTTCATCCAGGTTGAAGCTGGTGCAGGACGAACTCGAAGATGTGTCGCTGCCGCACGAAGTGGAAGGGGAAGCCGAAGTTGTGTTGCCCGCGTCGGCGACTGTCTTGTCGGCAGTGACACTGGCCTGCAAAATCAGTGCGACAGAGTGGGTAAGGCTGAACTTGATATCTTTGTCCAGCTCCGTGATCTTTGGAGCGGGCTTGGTTCCGTCCATCTCGTCGGGCGGCATGCGGTAGCCGAGGCGCTTGAACATGTAGCCGTTTTTGTTCAACGCGGGCGGCACGGTGTGGCAGGTATAGCACTTGACGCCGTACTTGCGGGCAAATGCCGGAATGGCGTGCCCTGGCTGGGGCATCAGCAGGACGAAGCCGAGCGCTACCAGAAAAGCCTTTACGCCTGAGGTCCAGAGATTCATGTGCGGGAGCTCCTGGCGTCTTCTTAGGCACGGCAAGAGCCAAAGCTCAGATTATATGAAATCAATGACTTGCATTGGGGACTCCTCGTCATCTGAGGATTTCATTCCCCGCATTCCGAACCATCCTGTGGAATCGATTCCCCAACCGGCTGCTCCTTGTCGCGTTTGAGCAGCAGGTAAAAGGTCTTTCGATCGACTCCAGCTTCGCGCGCGGCGGCGCTTACATTGCCGCCGCAACGGGCAAGCACAGCCTGCGCATACGAGAGCTCGAAGCTCGCCAGATATTGCTCCCTGGCGTCCTTCCAAGGCAGGGTTGAAAGACCTCCAGCAGCCTCAGCGGGTTGAAAATCCTCTTCCAGGTCTCCCGGTTCCAGCATCCCGCCAGGATGCAACGCCGTCAGCCTTTCCATTACGTTCTTGAGTTGACGAACGTTCCCCGGCCAGCGCTGACTCAAAAGCGCCTCATAAAACCTCGGCGATCCCGATAGACTCTTGCCGTATCGCCGCGAAAACCGCTCCAGAAAGAAGCGCGCCAAGTGAGGAATGTCCTCGTGCCGGTCGCGCAAGGGCGGCAGCTTCACCGTGACTACGCTCAGCCGGTAATAAAGCTCTTCGCGAAAGCTGCCTGCCTTGATTTTGGCCAGCAGATCCTGGTTGGTCGCGCACAGGATGCGGCAATCCACGCGCACCGGCGTCAATCCACCCAGCCGCCGCAGAACCCGCTCCTCCACAAAGCGGAAGAGGCGCGTTTGCAGTTCCACGCCCAGGTCTCCGATTTCGTCCAGGAAGAGCGTGCCGCCGTCGGCCGACTCAATAAGCCCCTTCTTGGTTCGTTCGGCTCCCGTAAACGCGCCGCGTTCATAGCCGAATAATTCGCTCTCAATGAGCGAGCCCGGCATGGCGCTGCACTCCACCGGAACAAATGGTCCATCCTTGCGCCGGCTCTGGTTGTGCATGAACCGGGCCATGACCTCTTTGCCGGTGCCGCTCTCGCCCAGAATCATCACTGTGGCATCGGTGGCCGCGGCCCGGCGGCATTTCTCCGCCTGGTCAAGCATGGCGGGGCTGCGCGTCTGTGGTGAATCCGCCTCTCCAAGAGCCTCAAGACGGCCTTTCAGCGTTTCCACTTCGCGCTCCAGCTTCACATGCGACAGCGCCCGCTTTACAACCAAAAGCAGATCTTCGCGCTTGAAGGGTTTCTGGAGGAAGTCGAATGCGCCGTTGCGCATGGCAAGCACAGCGCTCTCGACGGACCCAAACGCCGTCAGGAAGACGATGGGGAGTGCGGGATAAGCTTCGTGAAGGCGAGCAAAGACCTCTTCTCCCGACATTCCCGGCATCCGCACATCCAGCAGGACAAGGTCAGGCGGGTTCGCCAGGCACTCGGCGAGTCCCTTTTTCGGGTCCGTGAAGACAGCAACCAGCGTTCCGGGCTCCCGCAGCATGCGCTGAATGTTCTCGCCCAGCGCGGCTTCGTCGTCGATGACTAGAATGCTGCTCAATCTGTCGTTCCTCCGGCAAACCAGTGATAGGGCTGGCCGCGGGTAAATCGCGCCGGCGGCAATTCGATTACGAAGCTGGCGCCGCCGCCGACTCTGGTCTCATAGCGGATGCGGCCATCATACATATCGAGCAGGCTTGCCGCCAGAAACAGCCCCAAACCCAGCCGTTCACGCCCCGTGCTGTTTGAGATGAACGGCTCGAAGAGATGTTCGCGAATGCTTTCGGGCACGCCCGGCCCGTTGTCTTCGATTCTTGCCACCACTTTGGCGCCCGCGGTGCGATAGGGTTCGAGACGCACCCAGATCGTGGCCTCATCGCGTCCCTTCAGCGCTTCAAGAGCGTTGCTCAGCAGGCCGCGGACGACTTCACCGACCACGTGTTCCGGCACATCCACGCGCGGCGCTTCGGCAATTTCTTCCGCCAGTCTCACGCCCTGGGCCGTTGCCGAGGGCCGAAGCGCATCGAGGACATCGGCCAATGCCTTTTGCGGAACCGATGCGGCGAAGACCTCTCCGCCGCGTTCCCGCCGCAGCGCTTGCAAGAGTGTGCGGGCGATGTTGCCCATGTAGCGCGTCTCTTTGAGCATTTGCTCGAGGTCGGCGCAAAGGGCGGCATCCTCCTTGCGTTCGTCGAGCAGCACCTCGATCCGGCCAGCGACAATGGCCAGCGGATTGTTGAACTCGTGCATGAAGCCCGCCGTAAACTGGCCGAGAAGCGTAAGCTGGTGGCTCAACCGAGCCTGCCGGTCGGCGGCTTGCAACTCCTCGCGCAGGCGGGACGTGCGGAAGCGGACGGTCTCCAATTGCAGCTTCAGTTGCGCCGCCGTTTCGTCGGCATTCGCGGTACGAGCAAGCAATCGGTCTCTCCGCCCAAGCAGGTACAGCAGCACAGGAAGAGGCGCCGCAATACAGGCAGCGATCAAGGCGATGGCCTTGGCGAATGCAGAGCCGGAGTAAACCCAAAAGAAGATGCCCAGGATCGGCAAAATCCAGGCCCCGCTGACCCAGAGCAGCGGCTGGCTCCACTCATTGGAGCGCCTGACATCCCTGTCATCCCGTGGCTTTCCCAGCATATCGCTCCAGTGTAAAGCTTCGGGAAGGTTGAGCCGCAACCAGAATCCTACGTTTTCCGGTCGCTCCATGTTGCACAGCGCCATCTCAGTCGCCGATGTTCGGTTGCAGGGCCAAGGTCATCAGCTCTCGTTGCAACTTTCGCTCACGAAGCCAGGTAAAGATCACAGGGGTCACAATCAGCACGTGGATGAGAGAGCTAACCATTCCACCCAGGACCGGCGCGGCAAGTGGCTTCATGAATTCCGCCCCAGTGCGCGTAGACCAAAGCAGCGGCAGCAGACCGGCCACCACCGTGGCCACAGTCATCACCTTGGGGCGGAGCCGGAGCAGCGCACCTTCCATCACGGCGGCGTGCAGTCCGGCTAGAGTAAGCCGTCCATCTGCGGCCGTGCGCCGCGCGACTGCCTCTTCCAGATAGATCACCATTACCACGCCGGTTTGCACCGCGGTTCCGAAGAGCGCAATAAAGCCGACCCACACCGCTACAGAGAAGTTAAGCCCCAGCGCCTTGACCATAAAAACTCCCCCTGTCAAAGCAAACGGCACCGCCAGCAGCACGTGTGCCGCCTCCTTTGCAGAGCCGTAAGTGCGATAGAGCAGAACGAAGATTAACGCGAGGACGAGCGGGATAACCATTTCCAGACGTTTGCGCGCGCTGATCTCGTTTTCATATTGGCCGCTCCACTCAATGTAGTAGCCGGGCGGCACCTTCACCTGCTGGTCGACGGCTCGTTGAGCTTGCTCGACGAAGCCGCCCACATCTCGGCCGCGCACGTTCAAGAGCACTGTGCCGCGCAAAAGGCCATTTTCACTGCTGATCATCGACGGTCCCATGGTTGTGGCAATTGTGACCACTTTGCTGAGCGGCACTTGAGCGCCGTTGCTTCCCGTTATGAGCACATCGCCAAGCTGTTGCGGGTTTTCGCGGAAGTCACGTGCGTAGCGGACGCGCACTGGGAAACGCTGCCGGCCCTCGATGGTAGTGGTCAGGTTCTTGCCGCCCACGGCGGTTTCAATGGCGTCCTCCACATCGGCCACGTTCAGTCCGTATCGGTCCGCCGCCGGCCGGTCCACGGTCATCTCCAGATACGGAGAGCCGGTCGTGCGCTCGGCATAGAGGTCTGTCGCGCCGGGAACTTGGGCCACCACTTCTTTGATCTCTTCCGACTTCTTTTCGATCACGCTCAAATCGGGACCAAAGACCTTGATACCGATCTGCGTGCGGATGCCGGACGAGAGCATGTCGATGCGATTACGAATAGGCTGCGTCCAGATGTTGGTTACGCCGGGTATCTGTAGTTTTTCATCGAGCCTCGCGAGAATTGCATCCTTGGTCAAGCCCTTTGGCCATTGATCTTTGGGCTTGAAGCCGATGGTGGTTTCAGCCATGTTGACGGGGGCGGGATCGGTTGAGGTCTCCGCACGCCCCACCTTGCCGACCACCATGGCGACAGCAGGGTCGGCAGCGATAATGACATCCTGCCGGCGCAGAATCTCAGCTGCCTCGGTGAGAGAGATTCGCGGATCGGTAATGGGCATGAAGAGCGCTGTTTCTTCATCGAGCGGCGGCATGAATTCCGAACCTATGGTTGTAGCGGTATAGACAGCCGCGAAGAAGAATGCAAGCGCTATGCCGAGGGTGATGGCTCTGTGACGCAGCGCCCAACTCAGCACGGGCCGGTAAATAGCACGCAGCATACGCATAACCGGGTTCTCTTCCTCGCGATGCAACTTCCCGCGGATGAGGAATGTGCATAAGACCGGCACAAGCGTGATGGCCAGGATGGTGGACCCCGCCATGGCAAAGGTCTTTGTAAAGGCCAGCGGATGAAACATCTTTCCTTCCATGCCGGTGAGGGCGAATACCGGAACAAAAGCGAGAATGATGATGACCATGGCGAAGAAAATCGGCCGGCCTACAAGCCGCGCCGCGTTGAGCGTGATCTCCCATATGTGTTCGCGATAGTTGCCATGCTCATGTTCGTATTGTTCTGCCTGGCGAATCACATTCTCGGTCATCACGATACCTGCATCGACCAGCACTCCAATGGCGATCGCGATGCCTCCCAGCGACATGATGTTCGAGGAGATGCCCGCGCCTCTCATCAGCAGGAACGCACCTAACACTGCAAGAGGCAAAGGGATGGTGACGACAAGAATACTGCGAAAGTGCCACAGGAAAAGCACATGCGCAAGGGTGACCAGGATAATCTCTTCAATCAGCGCATGGCGCAGCGTGTCCACGGCATGATCGATGAGGATGCCGCGGTCGTAGAAGGGGACAATCTTTACTCCCGCGGGAAGACCCGGTTGGATCTCGGCGATCTTCTTTTTGATTTCGCCGATGACCTTGCGGGCATTGGCGCCGTAACGGATGACGACGACACCACCAACCGCTTCTTTGCCATCCTTATCCAGAACGCCGCGCCGGAACTCGGGGCCAAGCTGTACGCTGGCGACGTTGCCGACGGTGACCGGCGTGCCATTGTATGAGCCGAGCGAAATCTCCTCGATGTCTCTCAGGCCGCGGATCAGTCCGATGCCGCGGACCATCTCTTCGGTGCTGCCGGCCTCGATTACCTTGGCGCCGACGTTGTTATTGCTCCGCTCCACCGCGCTCACAACATCCTTGAGAGCGACGTTGTAAGCCCTCAGCTTGATGGGATCGAGATCGATCTGGTACTGCTTTACAAATCCGCCGACACTGGCGACCTCGGCGACTCCAGGGACGGAGTTCAGTTGATATTTGATGAACCAATCCTGAATGGAATGAAGCGTACCGCTGTCGTACGGCCCCTCGACGGTGTACCAGAAGACCTGGCCAACTCCGGTTGCATCCGGCCCCATCATTGGCGTAACGCCAGACGGAAGAAAGCTGCCGGCAAGGCTGAGCCGCTCCAACACGCGCGTTCGCGCAAAGTAGATGTCCACCGAATCCTCGAAGATGACATTCACCATCGAGAAGCCGAAGGCCGATGCAGACCGAACCGTGCGCACGTGCGGCAACCCTTGCAGGTTCACAGTGAGCGGATAGGTGATCTGGTCTTCGACCTCTTGCGGACTGCGCCCCTGCCACTCGGTGAAGACAATGACCTGGTTTTCGCTAAGGTCGGGAATCGCGTCGATAGGCGTGTGTATGAGCGCCCAATAGCCCCAGGCTGCCAGCGCGGCATAGACGGCCAGAATCAGCCAGCGATTCTTCATCGAGAACTCAAGGATGCGGTTGATCATGGTCTCTCCTACTTGGCGCCGAGGTGTGTATGCAAAGATGCAATCAAACTGCCGTTACGACGCGCTTCGACAAACACGCTCCAATTTCCTGACATCGGCGCTTGGCCGTTTCCCAGGTAAATCTGCCGGCTTGCCGACCAAGTCAACTCGCAGGAACTCTTCATCTCCGGCATACCCATCGCGGACATGGCAGGCATGACCAGCGCGACGGTTACGCGCGCATCGCCAATGGGCTTGCCGGTTGCATCTGTCAGGGTGACGAGAAGCTGATTGTCTTGGCCGGCCTTCATCGGATTGGGGTTGGCGTGAAAGTCGATCTTGACCGCGGTCTTCTCTGCGCTTGCATTTGCAGAAGCAGGTACAGCAGCCTGCACTTGCTGTCCCGCGGCAAACTCCTTCGAGTCGGCGTAGAGCCCGGACATGCCTGAACTCAGGTGGGCTTGCGAATCGATGAGGAAGTTGCCGTTGAGCACAACTTTGTCGCCCAGGGCCAGTCCGCCGATCACTGGGAAGAGATCCTCGGCAGGCGTTCCCACTTGCACTTCGCGTGCTTCAAAGATGCCGTTGGGCCTGGCCAGATAAACGATCTTGCGCACGCCTGTATCCAGCACAGCCGAACGCGGAATCACAATCGCGGTCTGCGCGGCCCGGCTCACAAAACTGGCGCTCACAAACATGCCGGGCAATAATCGCATTCCAGGATTGGCAAGATGCACATGCACGGGCACGGTGCGGGTCTGCGGATTGGCAATGGGCTCGATGAATTCCACATGGCCATGCAACGTCTTGCCGGGCAGGGCCTCGGCTGTAATCTCCACCTCCTGACCTTGGTGGATCTGCGGCAGTTGTTCTTCGTAGACATCGGCCTTTATCCACACCTCGCTCAGATCGGCGAGTGTGAACAGCGTTTCGCCTGCGTTCACATATTGTCCCTGTGTTACCTTTCGCTCGACCACAGTTCCTGCGCTGCTGGCATAAATGGTGACGTGCGGTAGGCCAACTGCAGGCGGCGCCGTAAACTGCTTTTCCGAAATTGCCCATAGCTCCAGCTTGCGCCGGCTTGCCTGCAACAGCGCGTCGGCCTGCTCCCTGGCAGAGGCATCGTCCGATTGCCGAAGCTGGTTGCGATTCTCCTGCGCCAGCCGGTACTCCTCGATGGCGGTCGCCACTTCGGGGCTGTAAAGATCGGCCACAGCCTGGCCGCGGCGCACGCGCTCGCCGGTGAACTGTACATAGAGCTTGTCCACGCGGCCGCCGACCCATGCGCTCACCGCGTTAAGCTGCGACTCCGGCTGTTCGACGCGGCCAAAAGCATCGATGTCAGTCTTCAAGGCCGCGGTGCGCACCTCCGCCACTTGCACGCCCGCCGCGGTAATCTCTTCCGGGGTCAGCTCGACCGCAGTGCCGGGTTCGGTGCCTTGCTGCGCGGTCTGACGGGCCTGGTGTCGATCGGTCATTGCAGGCCTTGCCGCATTCTGAGCCGCGTCTACTGTACGCATCTCTCTCGCAGTCAAAACTCCAACGACAAGAGCCGCGCTGAGAACTCCTGCGCCGACGCCGAGTGCAAACAATCTCTTTTCCCTCACTGTCATCTGCTTTTCCTCTCTGTGCCGTTGCTCGCAGTACTCGCTATCGGCGCGCCAATGGCGCGTTCCAACTGTGCCGCGCCTTCGTCCGTTGCCGCTGAAGCCCTGTAGTAGACGGTTTGAATTTCAAGCAGCAAGTTTTGAGCGTCAATCAAACTTGCAAACTCCGCACGGTTGTTCTGGTATGCAGCGGCAGAGGCTTTGAACGACGCTTCCGCCTGCGGAAGCAGCGTATCGCGATAGAGCTTGACGCGCTTCTCGGCGGCCAGCAATTCGATCTGCGCAAGCCGGACCTCAAGGAAGACCGTCGACGCGCGCGCCTGGAGTTCCGCCTGCGACACATCCGTCGCCGCATCTGCCTGTTTCACTTCGCCGTCGTGGCGCTCGCGATTCAATTGGGGAAGATTCATCGACAGCTCAGCCATGTATGCGTTGCGCGCCATGGAACCGGCAGGCATCAGCATGTACCCGAAACCGACAGTGAAGTCGGGCTTTGTGGCCAATCGAGCCAGATTTCCCTCATCCCTGGACTTCGCAACCTGCGCACGCAAGCCCGCCAACTCAGGCCGGTGCTCAATCGCAATGCGCTCCAGTTCCTCGATGGCGGGCAATGAGGCCGGGCTTGAGTAGCTGCCGGCAATTTCGATTGCTTCATCCGGGCTATTGCCGCGGAGCACGTTCAACTGGGCGCGCGCGCTGTCACCCTCAGCTTCCAACTCGATGAGGCGCTCGTTCAGGCGGGTCAGCGCCATTTGCGCGCGCAGTACATCGGCCTCGGATACCTTGCCGGCGGTATATTTCGCCAGCGCCGCATCCAGAGCTTCCTTGAGCAGCGACGCCTGGCGGTCCTGGAGCTTGATCTCATCCGCATTGCGCATCAGTTCCGCGCAAAGTTTGCGGACCTCCGCGGAGACCGTCAGGCGCAATGTTTCCAAATCGATGGCCGCCACACTGGCATCCTGCTCGGCCAGTTTTGCGCGTAAATCCCGCTTCTGGCGGTCTGGGAACGTTTGTTGCAGCGAGACCATAAGCTGCGCCTGATTCAGATCCCAAGGCTTGCGCAGGGGCGTATCCCAATCGCGCATCATCAGCATGGGATCGTCGAGGCTGTGCGCCGTCCCGGTCTTGAGTTGAGCCAGCGACAATCGCCGCACCGCCGCCCGGATTTCCGGATTGGCCTGTAGGGCCTCGGCAACGGCTTCAGCGGCAGACAATGGGGGCGCGGCATGCCCTGGATCGAGACCGGAGGCAGACTCCGTTTGTCCCGGACAGACAATTGATAGCGCCAGAACCAACGGCGCAAGAACACAGATAGGCTTCACTTTTCAACTCCACGGCAAAGGACGGCAGGACTGCTCCAAGGCGCAGAAATGCGCGCCACGGAAGGCCACGGCGGAGGCGAAAAGCTAAATTCTTAGAATGAAAATGCCAGGAGGCGGAGACTGTGGAAGTGTGAGAGCCGAGCCCGAAAACGCACTCGGGGCAGAGTTCGCTCCAGAGGCGATGTACTCCGTTGTAACGGCCAATGGGGACGAAGGTGGAAGGGAGGGGGCAACGACGACGGCAGGCAGGGGGGTGCGGACGGTGCAGCAATTCGATTGAAAGGCCTTGTCGGACTCGGGTGCGGGCGCGCAGCAACTATGCGCGGACTTGTGGGTCCGGTGCAGGCAGGTTCCAATCGGCGCAAGCATCGTGCCCATCAATAGGATGGCCACAGCCGCGCGACGGAAGACGCCTCTCAACATGGTTCCAGCCTATCATCGAATCCAGTTCTCGCAGTGATCTGGATCACCACATTGTCCGGGACGAATCAAAAACAGGTTTCAATCCACACCGCCGCGCGGAGGCGGCCCATAGAGCGTCCCCCGAGGGCGCTTTCGGCTGCCGGCAGAACGGTGGGCCGTTGCAATAACATTCAAGAAAGTTGAACTGGGTGGCTCGCGGACGCTCGCCAATCAGACGCTTTTGTAGAACTTTAAGCAGGTTAGTGTGGGTGATCGAGTCAACGAATTGCAGGACAATCGACGGCTACGGAGATGTGACTGGCTTGTCCAGCCCTGTTTGCCTGTCTGGTAGAGTGGGATTGCAGCCTCGGGGCTGGGGCGGCGATCCGGTTGAACCACGACCGGCCGAAAGAGGCAAGCGGCTCTTGATTAGAGAGATGGGGTCAACTTTTATGGCTACGCCTGGGCAATCCGGACCTTCCGCCCTCGCTCCTTTTCGCATCGCGCCCAGGTTTGTGGGCCGGGTGTGGGGATTTGAGGATCTTCGTCCCTGGTATGACCGCGTGGCAGTGGGCGGGGAACCCATCGGGGAAGTCTGGCTCACCGGGGACGATTGCCTGGTGGCAACCGGCCTGCACGCCGGAGAGACGCTGGGGAGCCTCTTTGCCGAGCAGTCGGAATCTCTGCTGGGTAAGGCTGCCCCAAGCGGTGGCTCGCCATTACTGATTAAAGTGATCTTTGCCAGAGAAAAATTGAGCGTCCAGGTGCATCCTGACGACCAACTGGCGCGGAAATACGGCCAGCCCCGAGGCAAAACAGAATGTTGGTATGTTCTTGCGGCCGATGCCGGTGCTGAAGTAGCGGTCGGCCTCAACCCCGGAGTGACGCTAGCCATGATCGAGAAAGGAATTCAGTCAGGTACGCTCGAAGAAAGCTTGGCCATGCTTCCTGTGGCGGCCGGAGAGATGGTTTATGTGGATGCCGGGACGGTTCACGCCATCTGGCCGGGGTCGATTCTGCTGGAGACCCAACAGAACTGCGACCTGACCTACCGAATGTACGATTACGGGCGTGGGCGTGAGTTGCACATCGAGAAGTCCATTGAAGCCACTCGACTGACAACGCGCGCGGGCAAGGCTTCGGCCTTGGCGCTGAAGGATCGTACGATTCTGGTCGATGAGCAGTATTTTCGCGTCGAGCGCATTGCGGTGGACGGGAGCCGCACCCGCGCCAGCCTTGAGGGTAAAAATGTGCCGGTTTCGGGGCTGGCCTATCTTTTTGCCGCTGCTGGATCGGCCAGCATTGCTAGCCCATCCAACCGCTTCGATCCGGTCCATCTTCCGCCACGGGGTATCGTCGCCATTCCGGCGGCCGCGCCGGAGTTCATCGTCCAGAATCTCGGCGGCCTCGACCTGATCCGCATCACCCCCAATTGGCCTGAAGAGATGCCGGGGGTTGGGAACGGATGACGGCACAAGCCTGGCGAGATTCGGTAGTTGCGTACATCCGCGACGAGGCGCGGCCGGTGGACAAGTTTGGCCATCAGCCGAGGCTCTATGCGCTGGCGGTCAGGCTCGGCCAAGGGATGGAGTACGACGACGAAACTCTATTTGCCGCCGCCTGGATGCACGACCTGGGCGTCTTTATAGGCCACCGGCCGCAAGATCCTGCGCACTTGGGAAGCTGGGACCATGTTCCTTATACCATTGCGCGAACGAAGGAATTGCTGACCGGATGGGGGTTTCCAGCGGAGAAACTGGAAGCGGTTGCGGAGGCCATCCGCACCCATCAGCCGCAGGATGAGCCAAAACGCGCAGAAGCAGTTTTGCTTCGGGATGCCGATATCCTGGAACAACTGGGCGCTATCGGAGCCATGCGCGCACTCGTCAAAGTTGGAAGGGACACGCGATATGCCACATTTTCCGATGTGCTTGCTGTACTGCGGGCAGCGGTCGACGGTTTGCCTGAAAGGCTTAGGTTGAGAAGTGCGCAACTCCTGGCTAAAGAGAGGGTTATAGTACTCAGAGTGTTGATTGCAGCTATCGAAGAGGAGGCGGGAGACCTCCTTTTTTAAGAATTCGTGGCGAGTAAGGTTCCAATCGTAATACGGAATTGGAGCCAAACCGTCTAATGGATACTTGTTTTGGTATCCTGAACCGTGGTTGTACACAGCTTCGGAGGGACTCGCCTCTTGAGGCGTCCGGCAGTTTTGACGGAGGCGTACGATGCGTTTTAAGTTCGCTTTTGCCGCGCTCTTTCTTGCCGCAGCGGCGCAGGTTTTTTCTCAAGTCTCTCCAAGTGCTATTGAGAGCGGTTCGCAGCTCTTCGTCGGCGGCGGCATTTCCAGTTACGACGACAACTTTTTTGAAGATCACTTCATGGAGGGCGCAACAGTTTGGGCGGATTTGTATCCAAATCGCGGTCCGGCTTTGCTCCATGGCCTGGGTATTGAAGCGGAAGCTCGCGACATCAGCATTGGCCGCTCCTCGATCGCGCCCTCGAATCTGCGCGAAGACACAGGCGGCGGCGGCGCAATCTATCGGTGGATGCATTATCAAAACTTCGTACCCTACGGCAAATTCCAATGGGAACATGCCAGCATCGACTTCCATTACACCGGCTACGGCCACGACACAAGGGATCTTTATGCAGCGGGCGCAGGATTCGATTACCGGATCAGGCACAACCTCTGGTTGCGTGTCGGCGGTGAGGAGCAAGTGTGGCAGAGGCTCTTTCAGAACCACGCAGTTTCCACCGCAACAGGAATCGTGCTGAAGCCAAGGGGCGGAACTGTCGGCGTGTCCTATGCATTCAATCATCTGCACTTGCATTGACCTCCAGATTGCCTTTTTCAGTCTGGGTCTCCATCTACAGGGCCGCCATTCTCGTCGAGAATGGCGGCCCTATCCGATTCGCGCGATGGAATCGAGACCTGTGAAGCGCGCTCATGTGGACGAAAGTTGTATCGGCATTTGTGGACTCCATTTATCCGAATCTGGATTTGGAAGTAGAATTGGAAGCGATATGAGCCTCCGATTCGTACTACCCCAAGAACTTCGCAGCGCCGTTGACCTGGCCGTCGCCGACTGGGAAACCAACAACAAGGTTGAACGTTTCTGGCAGAAGGATCCCAGCCTTTGGACTTTTGAAGGCGAGGATGAATGGATGGGCTGGCTCGACATCGTCGATCGCCAACTGCAAGACATGGGTAATCTCGCCGAGTTGGGCGCAGATGTCGAAACCGGCGGCTTCAAGTCCATTCTGCTTGTTGGCATGGGCGGTTCCAGCCTGTGCCCCGCGGTGCTGGCTCAAACATTTGGGCAGCAGGTCGGTTTCCCCCTGCTTTACGTCGTAGACTCCACCGATCCTGCGCAGGTAAAGGAGGCTCGCGAGCGGGTGAACCTCAGGCGGACGGTTGTCATCGTCGCCAGCAAGTCCGGCTCCACGCTGGAGCCGAACATCCTCAAGCAGTATTTCTATGAGGAGATGAAAGACGCCGTAGGCGACGCTGAGGCAGGCAGTCACTTTATAGCCATCACCGACCCCGGCTCCAAGATGGAAGAGATCGCCAGGGCCGACGGTTTCCGGTACATCCTGTTCGGAGATCCCAAAATTGGCGGCCGCTTCTCTGCGCTCTCCAACTTTGGCCTGGTGCCGGCTACGGTAGCCGGCTTGCATACCGGCAAGCTGCTCGACGAGGCGGCCAAGGCTGCGGCCGAGGCCAAGCTTCCCCTCGGACAGAATTCAGCGGTTGAGTTGGGCCTGATCTTGGGCACGGCTGCCAATGCCGGCCGCGACAAGATCACCATCCTCGCTTCGCCCGAGATCACCGATCTTGGCGCCTGGCTCGAGCAACTGATTGCCGAATCCACCGGCAAGCTCGGCAAGGGAATCACTCCCGTGGATCGCGAAGAAATTGGCCCCCCACAGGTCTACGGCAACGACCGCATCTTCGTCTACGCGCGCCTTTCCGACACGGCCGATGCCAGCCTCGACGCCAAGGTCGCGGCACTCGAAGCCGCCGGCCATCCGGTAGTTCACGCCCACATTTCTGACCTATACGAGATCTTCGGGCAGTTCTTCAGTTGGGAGGTAGCAACGGCCGTCGCCGGCTCGGTAATGGGCATCAACCCCTTCAATCAGCCCGACGTCGAGTCGGCAAAGATTGAGACCCGCGCCCTGACCGAAGCCTATGAGCGGGACGGCACGCTTCCGGAGACTGAGCCTGTACTGGTGGACGAAGGATTGGCACTCCACGCAACCGAGGCCTACGCCGCAACCCTCAAGGCGGCAGCGCCTGCGGCCACTTTGGCCGGATATCTGCGAGCGCATCTCGATCAGATTCATGCCGGTGACTACTTTGCGACGCTGGCTTTCCTGCCTATGTTCCCCGAGCACGAAGAGACCATCCAGGGTTTCCGGCACAAGGTGCGCGACGCAAAGCATGTGGCCACCTGCCTCGGCTTCGGCCCGCGCTTTCTTCACTCCACCGGGCAGGATTACAAAGGGGGCCCCAACACAGGGGTGTTCCTGCAAATCACCGCCGAACATGCCGTCGACGTGGATGTGCCGGGACAAACCTACAGTTTTGGGGTGGTGATCGATGCCCAGGCTGCCGGGGATCTGGCAGTTTTGCAAGCACGAGAACGGCGCGTCTTGCGGGTTCACCTCGGAACCGATATCGCAGCGGGGTTGGAGACGCTGGCTGCGGCCTTCGATCAGGCGCTCAAGTAGGGGATACCTATTCCCTGTTCCTGGTTCCCTTTACAACGGCGGTGAAGTCCGACCACTGCTCGACGCGGAAGGCTCGGAGGTTGCGCACTGACATTGGGAACCACGCACGGGCGCGCAGGGATTGAATGGCTAGAAAGAGGTTTGCCATGTTCTCGTCGTCGGTCACGCAGAGGCTTCCCTGCACACGGCGAAAGCCATGGTCGCCAAGGATCGCGCCAATCTCCGTGCAGGCCTGCGAGACGCCCTTGGGGTGGTGCTTCTGTGTGTCCACAACTGTTAGGTCAAACGCCACAGCGTACATCAGCGTGCCGCTGGGTCATCAAGAATGTGGGTTAACCGGTGCTCTGCGGTTTCACCCGTTTTGATCATCTTTATCGCGACAAGCCAGTCACCATCATCGACCTGGCGGAGCGCTTGACCGACCTCGTATTCCTCGCCGATGTTCCCAAAGGTCTTGATCTTTCCGACCGGAATGGGCGGCGGTGCAATTATCTCCGGCATGAAGGCCCTCCTGATGACAGACCCCAGTCTCTTCTTAACTCAATTTGGGTAGAAAGAAGCCGCCAAGATCGGACGCCGAACCGTGCTTCCCACTCATTGGAGTCTAAATGGCGGGAAATCGCGCTTTTGCTTCAAGCCCTCTTCCGCGCCGCGGAACTTTCTCTCATGGGCCGGGTTTTAGCAGATGACGGCTTCCGCCAAACCTCGTCTAACAGTTTGAGCCGGAGGCATCGCCTTCAAGCGCTTGTTCACGCGGCGCGGCGTTGATTTGCCGTTGGAACCGCGCTTCAGGCGGAGGAGAAACATGAAGATGAATCGTATCTTGCTTAAGAAATCTATCCCCCAGATTCTGGCGTGGGCGGGTTTGGCGGCCCTGACAGGCGTGATTGCGCTTGCCCAGACAACAGACTCGGACTCGATTACGGTCACGGCCGCGGCGACCGGCCAGCGATCGGACGGACAGATCGAGATGGACGTGGTTCATGCACTGGACGCTTCCAAGGCGCTGAAAGGCGACCTGATCACCGCCGCTACCATTCAGGGCGAGGTCACGCTCTCGGGAACCGTATCGGGAGAGGCCTCCAGTGAGCTTGCCGAGGCGATCGCGGGGCATGTGGAAGGCGTAACCAAGGTCAACAACAACTTGAAGGTCGGCAATCCGCAGGCGGCACAGGCAGCGCAGCATGTGGCCCCCGGCACGCAACAGATGGCGGACAGCGCAGGGGACGACGCCATGGCGCCCGTTCCCCCGCCCCCGCCCGCGCGGGACGGGGGCCCGCGGGCCCCCCCCGGGCCGCGCCCGCCGGGGG
>Ga0302278_10001301_pt1 | contig 31185 bp, 27 predicted proteins | sample III_Bog_N3_2_FD_194543 | JGI IMG/M metagenome (GOLD analysis project Ga0302278, IMG submission 194543) | Peat permafrost microbial communities from Stordalen Mire near Abisko, Sweden - III_Bog_N3_2 | ecosystem: Environmental > Terrestrial > Soil > Wetlands > Peat | place: Sweden: Abisko... | reverse complement strand
ACTCTGCCCACTTCGGAGCGCAACACAGAGCCGATCCGCCCGATCAACAACTTCGATGCCACCGCCCTCAAGCGGTTCAGCTTCGGAGAGAGCCGCTCTGTCGAGTTCTCTTGCGGGGCCTATAACGTGTTGAACCATCCGCAGCATATCGCGGGTACGATCGACAACGTGAGCAACCCCGGATTTACTGCTACCACCGGCATGCAGGTCGCATCCGGCGCGGGCTTTAACAAGCCAGGCGAGTTCTTCACGGCCAACGCCCGTACCTTGCAGCTGGCCTTGAAGCTCAACTTCTAATCCCAACCCTTCTACCGGAGGAAGCAAGCAAAAGGGGCGCCCGCCAGGGCGCCCCTTCTGCTTTTCCGCACCCTCGCTTTGTGGAAAAATCCCGCGCGCCTCCCGCAAACCCTCCGTGCTATTCTTGGGAATCCCCGAACCGGGTAGCTCCCAATTCCGAAGGTTCGACAATCGAAAAGGAGAACATCATGGGCATACTTGAAGAAGCAGCCGGCGCATTTGCTGCCGTTGAAGCCGCCAAAAAGTTGGATCCGAATGCCGGAATCCTCACCGAGGGTGTCGCTGCCGTTGCCGGCTTCGAAGGCACCGAGGCGATCACCAACTTCATCGATAAGAAGGAAGAAGAAAAGGCCGACGGCCAGAGCTAAACCCTACCGGCCGTTAGCAGCGTTAGGTGCCCCAGGTCTCGCTCATGAGACCTGGGTGTGCACCCGGCTCCGTTGGTTTTTCAGAAGTTTCTCCAACCTCAAGGCTTTTTGCAGAACATTATCCCCATCGGGTGCACAATCAATGCAGGAGTAGGGAAATGCATCACCCCTAACTCCTTTGGAGAGAACAATCTGCGAACAAACCTAGCAGATCGTGGAATTTGCGACGGAACGCTCCCTCTATACCAATAAAAACAAGCGACTTCCAGCCAGATACCATATAGGGTGGGGGGGGTACGTGAAATAGCAGCAACATGTTCAGCACCCTACTTTTTCGCCGAGCCGCGCTTCGCCGGAGCCTTGTTCGCAGTGCTCTTCTTCGCGGCGCTCTTCTTTGGGGCCGCCTTCTTCACGGCCTTCTTCGGCTTAACCGCTGCTGCCACCTTTGCCGGCGCGGCTTTCGGTTTGTCGCTGGCTTTCTTGCGAACCGCGCGCGTCTTCTCCGCCAGTGCAGCCTTCAGTTCAGCGTCAAACTCGGCGGGACTCAACGGCCGCGCCGACTTGCGCAGCCGCTCAATGTCGTAGAACGCGCGCCGCTCCGCCAGAAACACGTGCACCACAAAATCCACGTAGTCCAGCAGAATCCAGTCGCCTTTGCGCCGTCCCTCCACGGAGTTCGCGTACGCGCCGAACTCGCGCTTCAGTCGAATCTCAATTTCATCGGCAATCGCGACCGCCTGGCGATCGTTGCTGGCTGAGGTCACGAGGAAAAAGTCTGACAGTCCCGAGTCAATCGGATCCAACTCAAGAATGCGGGTGTCCAGGCCTTTTTTGTCTTCACAAGCCGCGGCTGCGGCCTGTACCAGAATGCGCGTCTGCTGCTGCGCCTTGGTTGCCTGCTGTTGCGTTTTCGTTGATTGCTGGTGCGTTTTGGTTGCCTGCTGGTGCGTTTTCGTTGATTGATTCATTCGGTCAAATAGTTCTCCATGCCAATCGTATCTCTTCGCCTCGGCAGCGGCAAACCCGCCCCGCTCACAACCCCCCATCAGAAGTGCTCAGCTGCCCTCGCAATAAAGCCTGTGCGCCCGCACATACGCTTCCACCGCAGGGGCCAGGAGCCCATGCGCAGCTACACTCTCTTCCGCGCAAGCCCGCTCCCGAATCGACTTCCGAATTTCTGACGCGCTGATCTCCACGTCCAACCCCGGCAACACATAGAATGGCGAACGCCGTCCCGCCAGGTCCTCAATCCGATAGCACCGAACCTCAACCCCTGCCCGCACGATATTGCCCTCGCCGTCATCCGCCGGCTTCAGCCTCAATCCATCCGGCAGCATCGCCTTCAAGTTGCCCAGCGCCTGTCCCGGCCTAGACGCCACAATCAGCGGCGCACTGAACGGAATCTCTTCGCCGCGATGCCACTTCCGCAGTCCGGCCAGAGAATCGGCGCCCATCAGGCAATAGAGCGTACTCCCTGCCGGCAACTCTTCCCGCAGCCGCTCCAGCGTCTCCAGCGTGTAGTTGGGCGTTCCTTCCGGCCTCGGTGCGTCCACTAGTGAGAGCGCAAACCCCGCTTCACCCTCAATTGCCAGTCGCGTCATGGCGACACGATCCTCGAATCCGGCAGTCGGCCCCGCCGGCTTCAGTGGTTGCGTCCCAACCGGCGCAAACAGCACATAGTCCAGCCCAAGCGCCTCGCGGGCCGCGCGCGCCACCGCAATGTGGCCCAAATGCGGCGGGTCAAAGCTGCCACCGAAAAATGCAATGCGCGGTCCGCCATTGGGCGTCGGTCTCATGCGTTCATCCTACCCCGTGCGGCGTCGTTATATCATCGCTTTGGAACACAACCACCCTATGCGCATTCTCCTTGCTCTCCTGGCCTTCGCCGGCGTCGTCGTTTCCTCCCTGGCTCTTCAGGTGCACTACTCCACCGCGACCGAGCCCTGCTCCATCAACGCACGCTGGGACTGCGGCATCGTCAATCACAGCTCGTTCGCCGTCATCGACCACGTCCCTGTCGCCGCCATCGGGATCGCCGGCTACCTTCTCCTGGCAATCCTTGCCCTCACGCGCAAGCGCCTTCTTCTGGTCGTCACCTCCCTCGCCGGCCTCGCCTTTGCCCTCTATCTCACGCATGTTGAGCGCGATATTCTCGAGGTCTGGTGTCTCTACTGCGTCATCTCCCAGGGATTCATCGCCCTCCTCACGCTCTTGAGCGCAGTTTGGTTCGGAGTCGGCCAATTCTCCGCCCGACTCAGCCGGAAAGCTGCCTGACTCCGCATATTGTCCATCACATCCCGGCAATCATCCCTCACTGATAAAATCGATCTATATCGATGATCAAAGAATGGTATGCGCGCTGGATGTACGAGTGGGAGACGCGTCTCACCACGCGCGATGAAAACCGCATTGTCCGCCCCCTCGAATGGGGTTTCGAGTGGATCGCCCCCTTTCTTGAGAGTCATGGCCTCGCGTCCGCCATCCCCGGTCCTGAAGTCGAGCGAGACCCCGTCGCGGCTGAAGCGGCCATGGTCCGCATCAACCAGCTCCTCATCCGTCATAGCAATCAGTTCTTCAGCTACCGTCGCCCCACTGACTTCCGCCTCGAAGAACGCCATCCCGAGCTTTTTCCCACCAATGTCCGCCCCGAAACCCTCGCCAAGGAAGCCGAGATCCGCCGCAAGGCTGAAGAGGGAGTGCTCGCCCCCGCCCAGTTCCTGCGATTTACTTCGCACGAGAGCACGCCCTACCCTGAGAACGACCTGGTCAATGCCCGCTGGTACCCCGCCCCGGCCCACAGAGATCCCGCCCGGCCCAAGCAGGCCATCGTAGTCCTTCCGCAGTGGAATTCTGACGGCTTCAGTCACAACTCGCTCTGTACCATCTTCAATCGTATGGGCATCTCGGCCTTGCGCCTGTCCATGCCCTATCACGACATTCGCCGTCCCGCAGAGCTTGAGCGCTCTGACTACTCCGTCAGCGCCAACATAGGCCGCACGCTCATGGCCTGTCGTCAGGCCGTCGTCGATATTCGCTGCTGCCTCGACTGGCTTGAGGACCAGGGCTACGAGCATTTCGGCGTTCTCGGCACCAGCCTCGGTTCCTGCTACGCCTATCTGGCCAGCGCGCACGATCCACGCATCCGCGTCAACGCGTTCAACCACGCCTCCACTGCCTTCGGTGACGTCACCTGGGCCGGTCAAAGCACGCGCCACGTCAAGCAGGCTCTGGACGAGGCAGGTCTCACTCAAGACCGCGTCCGGGAACTGTGGTCCGCCGTCAGTCCCTGCTACTACTACCCAAAATTTGCCGGCCCCGAATCCGGCGGACCGCAGAAGAAAGTCCTGCTCGTCTACGCCGATTACGATCTCACCTTCCCGCGCGAGTACTCGCTCCAGGTCGTCGATGCCTTCCGCCGCTACGGACTCAACTTTGAGCCGCGCGTGCTGCCGTGCGGCCATTACACCACCGGCGAAACCCCGTACAAATTTATTGACGGCTGGTACATGGGCTGGTTCGTCTATCGCGCTTACAAAGCCCTCCGCGAAGAGAAAGCCGCAGGCATCCAGCACCCAATCCCATCGCAGATGAAGGCTGAAGAAGAAACCGTCACCCGCTAGCGAACTCCACTCAGATCCATCCGCAGCAGTTTCGCCGGATCGAGATACGCTCCCTCCCAGCGCACCGCCCAGTGCAGATGCGGTCCGGTCACGCGTCCCGTAGCGCCGCTCAGCCCCAGCAACTGGCCCTTCGACACATGCTGTCCTTCGTGCACATTCGTCCGGCTCAGGTGCATCGACAGCGTAAACAACCCCAGCCCATGATCGATCACCACGCAGTTGCCCTCGTAGTAGAGTCCCCGCGCCAGCACCACCACGCCACTGTTTCCAGCACGCACGGGCGTCCCTTTCCGCGCGTGAAAATCCATACCCTGGTGAATGCTTGCCAGCTTGCCATTGAACATCCGCCGTTCGCCAAAGCTGTCCGTCGGCGTCGACAAAACCGGCATGCGAAAATCACCGTCCCACAGCCGATCGTGCGCGCTCGCGCCAAACACGCGCGCCTTCAGTTCGCTCTCAGCCTTGATCCGCGCCAGCGCGCTTTCCTTCGGTTCCACAAACCCCGCCGCTACCGTAAGCGACTCGGTCTTGTAGTGTGCCTCGTGGATCTCAACCGTGCGACTCAAATCCTGCACCACGCCATTCGCCTTCATGGTAATCTTCAGCGTTGAAGGCCCCGTCTCGCTCGCCACATCCACGCCCGCCAGCGCAAACCAACTCCGCCCATGAAAGAACTCGATCCTGCGCCCCATCCATTCGCCGTCAACCGCAGCCGAAGCAGGCGCATCCACGCGGATCAGCACGGGCGAACCCGCCTCCACCACCGCCGGAGTCAGGGTCACAGCGCCCGTCTGCGCAAAGGCAGGCGTTCTCACAGCGGCAAGCACGGCAAGCAGAAAGCCGGCAAATCCCACCCCACGCACCATCCACCGCATCAGCATGCAACTTAGAATAGCGAACCTGCCTGCGCATCTTCACCATGGGTCCTCATGTAACCCGCGCACCTGCGCGATCATCTTATGAGCATGGCTTTCCCTTTCCCCAACAAGTTCGACAGTGGGCGCGCGGCTTTCATCGCGCTCCTCGTATCTGTCCTCGCAGCCTCGTCCTCTGCCCAGGCTCCCACCACCCCGCGCATTCAGCCCGTCCTCGTCGAGTTGTTCACCTCTGAAGGCTGCTCCGACTGTCCTCCGGCCGACGTCCTGCTCGCTCGCCTCGACGCGACCCAGTTTGTCCCAGGAGCCCATGTCATTGTGCTCAGCGAACACGTCACCTACTGGGACCGTCTTGGCTGGCGCGATCCGTTCTCGTTGGACTCTGTAACCGCTCGCCAGGAGAAATACAGACAGAGCTTTGGACTCAGCGACGTCTATACGCCGCAGATGGTCGTCGATGGCGCAGAACAGCTTGTAGGCAGTGACAGCTCCGCACTCGCGCGAGCGGTTGTCCACGCCGCCTCTACTCCCAAGGCCAATCTCGACCTTGAGAATCCGCAGTGGAAAAACGGTGTCGTCGATTTCGCGGTGCGCGTGCCCGCAGGCGCAAAGGGCTCGCTCGTCGCCGTCCTCGCGCAGAACGCAGCGCACTCTCAAGTGGTCCGAGGAGAAAACGCCGGCCGCACTCTCCACCATGTGGCTGTGGCGCGCGTGTTAAAAGACTTTGGTGAAGGCTCTGCAGACGGGCGCGCGCTTCAATTGCCCGCCGACCATTCTTCCATGGGAGTGAAAATCGAAGGCCCGCTTCGGCTCATCGTCTTTCTGGTCAATCCCGGCAACGGTCATGTGCTGGCCGTCGGTGAGCAGACCTTGAATCCACCGGCCTGACCTCGCCTGCGTCACCCTGCTCAGCGCGGATGGGCAGCCTTCCAAGCGGCAGCCCGCTCTTGTGCACTGTCCAATTCATCCACTGTGATGTGTTCGCCCATCATCTGCCGGTGGGCCGCATACATCTCCTGCTTGGGACCTTTCACTGCGGCCGCAAGGTCCAGCCAGTAGTAGGCTTCCACGTAATTCACCGATACGCCCTGGCCCATGGAGTAGAGCGTGCCCATCGTTGCCTGCGCTTCCACGTCGCCCTGATCCGCGGCCTTCCGGTACCAATCCGCAGCCTGCGCCATGTCGCGCGCAAAGCCCTTGCCCCCATCGCGATAAAGCGCCGCCATGTGCAGCTCGCCGGCAATGTCCTTCTTGTCCGCCGCCTTCTGGTACCACGCTGCGGCGTTCTGCAAATCCTTGGGCACGCCCTTGCCTGCCTGGTAGCTCTCGCCCACGGCCACCTGGGCCGCCGGGTCGCCGCCGTTGGCTTTCGCAAGCAACACCGCGTCAATCCCCGAGGCGTCTGAGCTCGTCTGCTGTGCTCGGGCAGTAAGCCCCATCGCCAGCAGGCCTGCTGCAATCATCGTCACCGCCGCCAAGCTGGCGCATCGTTTCCCCGTCACTTTGTTGGCCATTTAAGCGCCAACATACCAGATTCGCTGACCGGGAAAAATTACCCAAATTCGCCACGCTCGGCTTCGCTTCAATCCGCGTTGAGCTGGCTGCTCCTAAGTCCAGCAAATTCAATGCAGACTCCGTTCACGCGCCATAACACTAAAGTTTTCCGCTCTTTCGCGGGCTTATTCCATCCTCAACGTTCGCATCGGGTCCACGGATGCTGCGCGCCTTGCTGGAATCGTCGCTGCGAGGGTTGCAGCCGCCAGCAGCACCAGCAGGCTGCCGCCAATCGACACTGGGTCCAGAACCGGTGTCTGGTACAGCAGGCTCTGGACCCAGCGCACAGCCAGCAGAGCCGCCGCGAGCCCCCCGCCTGCGCCAAGCAGCACCGGAGTCGCCGCCTGACTCAGCACCAGTTTCATCAGGGCAGGCTTGCCTGACCCCAGCGCAATGCGAATCCCGAACTCCTGCTGGCGAAGTGACACCGAATAGGCCATCACTCCATAAACGCCCAGCAGCGCCAATAGCAACGCCGCGCCCCCAAAGCTCGTCAACACCACGGTTTGAAATCGATCGGTCGCCACCGACTCATCCACTTGTTCGTCCATCGATTTCAGTTCCGGAATCGCCACCGTGGGATCGATGCTCCAAATCGTCTTGCGCATCTCCGGAATCAACGCGTCGCTTGCCTGTGTACTGCGCACCAGAAACGAAAGCGTCCACGGCGTAAATGCCCAATAGGGTACGTAAACCATCAGTGCTGTGTTTTTCAGACCGTTAATCCGTGTGTCTGCTACCACGCCAATCACGGTCACCGGCTGCTGCCCGTCCGGAATAATTGACTCGAGCTTTTTTCCCAGCGGATTCTCGCCGTTAAAACCCGCATGCGCCGCTCCTTCAGAAATCAGCACCACTCGTGGATTGGCCCGGTCGCCGTCAGCAAAATTGCGTCCCGCCAACAGCGGAATCTGCATCGTCTTCAGGTAATCCTCGCTCACAAAGCGAACATTCACCATAGGCTTTTGCGCCTCCGGTATCAGGTGATCCGGCCGGCTCAACGAGTCGATCCATGTTTCGCCCGTCATCGGCATCGCGCTCGATGTCGCCACAGACAGCACACCCGGCAGCTGGCCGAGCGCCGTTACAGCCCGATCCGCAAAAGCCCGCTTGATCGCCTCTACTTTGGGAGAATTATCACCATATTGCGGCGAGAACAAATCAACCTGTGCCAGCGTCAAGTGGCTTGCGTCGAAGCCACGTTCCTGATGCAGCAAGTGCGAGAAGCTGCGCAGCACCAGCGATGTCACAATCAGCAAAACCACCGTGCAGGCAACCTGTGCGCCCACCAGCAGGCTTCGCGTGCCGCCGCCGTCCCGCGCGCTCGCCGTACGCGAAGAATTTCTCTGCAATGCGCTCTGGGGTTGTACGCCGAGAGAGCGAAGCGCCGGGAGGATTCCGAACACGATTGCTGCTGCAACCGAAAGGGCCATGGCAAAAACCAGCACCGGCAGGCTCAAGCGCACCTCATTCAGGCGCGGAATGTTGCCCGGCGCAATCGCGACAAAAATTTTTATGCCTGCAACCGCAAAGGCAACGCCCGCCACTCCCCCGGCGACGGCCACAATCAAGCTCTCGGCAAGCCGGGCCATCACCAGTTGGCTTTTGCTTGCTCCCAATGCCGCGCGAACCGCCGTCTCACGCTCGGCGGTCACCGCCCGCACCAGTTGCAGGTTCGCGAGGTTCACGCACGCAATCAGCAGCACTCCGCCCACTGCGGCAAACATCAGCCACAGCGCCCCGTTGATGCCTGAAGTCACGTCGGCGTTCAGCGGCGTCAACCGCGCTCCCAATCGAATCGAAAGATGCGCTGATTGCGAGTAGGCATTCTGCAGCCCCTCAAGCTCTGCCTGCGCCTGCGCCATTGTCACCCCAGGCTTCAGCCGCGCAATCACTGTGTAATTAAAGTTGCTGGTATCGGCGCTCAGGTCCGAGGGGTACGGTCGCATCGCCTGAAAGATCACATTCTCCCGCGCGCCAAGACTGCTCTGCGTCGTAACACTCGGAGCGATCGAAATATCAGGAAAGCGCACGCCCAGTGGCAGCACGCCGATCACCGTCGCCGGCCGCCCGCCATTCTTCAACGTCCGTCCCACAACACCCGGATCACCCTGAAAGAAGCTTTGCCAGCCTTCATAACTCAACATCACCACCGGTGCGGCGTCCTTGTCGGCATCGCCGTCCACAAAGTCACGGCCAAGGATCGGCTGCACGCCAAGCACTCTGAAAAAACCCGGAGAGGCCGTCACCGCACCCACAATACGCGGATGGTCGCTCCCCAGCGACACGCTCGCGCCATTCGCGTGAAAGATAGACCCACCCTCAAGCGTCTTCGTGTTTCCCATCAGGCGCACGAAGTGCCGGTAATTGTCAGGCAGCACCCTTGTTCCGCTCTCGGTCTCCTCCTGCGTCTCCCGCAACACAACCAGTTTTTCCGGATCGCGAAAAGCAAACGGCTTCAGCAGCACCGTATTCACCACGCTAAACACCGATGTCACCGCGCCGATGCCCAGTGCCAGCGTCAGAATCGCCGTCGCCGTAAACCCGGGCGACCTGCGCAGTTGCCGCACCCCGAACCGCACATCCCGCCACGCCTGCTCCAGCAAGGGCACGCCGCGCCTGGTACGATATTGCTCCTTGACCTGCGTCACCCCACCAAATGCACGCAACGCCGCGGTCCGCGCCTCCTCCTGCGACATGCCGCGTTCCACATTCTCTTCCACAGCCATTGCAATGTGCGCGCGCACTTCGTCGTCCAGTTCCGCATCCAGCCTGCGTCCGCCGAACAGAGCCTTCACACGGCTCGCCACAATCCTCAGCAGCTCCATCGCAGCCTCCTAGTACCCTGTCACAAAAGTCCATAACATATAAATGACCTGTCATCCTGAGCGAAAGGGGCCCCAAACGTTCTCCAGTTTGGGGGTGGTGAGTCGAAAGCCTGCCCGCCGTGGCGGGGATCTGCGGTTGTTCTTCGATGAACTTCTGGCACACCACTCTAATTCGACGGCGCCAGAAAACGCGCCATCGTTGCCGCAACCCGCTCCCAGTTTTCCGTTTCCTTATCGATTTGCTTGCGCCCAGGCCGGCTCAGCGAATAGAACTTGGCACGCCGATTGCTCTCCGACGTTCCCCACTCGGCCTTGATCCATCCCCGCTGCTCCAAGCGCAAAAGTGCCGGATAAATTGTTCCCTGGTTCAGGCTCAGTTCATTGCCGCTCACCTGCTCGATGCGCCGCGCAATTCCGTAACCGTGCAGCGGGCCCATGCTCTCCAGCGTCTTCAGCACCATCAGGTCCAGCGTCCCCTGCAATACGTCCGGTTTGTTTTCGCCCATAGCCTCACCTGTAGTTATTCAACAGAAACAATGCAACAGTCCTCTGTAGAATGTCAACAGGAAAATATCCAGAAGAATGGCCAAAGCGTTTTTGAGGAATTCTTCTTGAGATTTATCGGCGGGTGCCCCATTCATCGCACAGTTTCATCGTGCGATGAGTGGGAAAGAACGAACTTTCCCTCGCGCCTTTACTGCCCACTGACCACTGGCATGCCAGCCGTCAGCGCGCGAAACTCGAAGAACATGTTCAGCCGCCAGCGAAGAATCATCCCGAACGCCAGCACAAAGAACAGCCCCGCCGTTTGCTCCACCGTGATCACGGTATCCAGGTAGCTGTGCGCCACAAACCTGATCGCCGCCAGCACAATCACCACCGCGAAAAACGCGCCCGAGCGCCTCATCATAATGGCGTCGCCGTCGCGTTCCAGTCGCGAGGTAGCCAGCAGCGGATAGGCCAGCGCCACCGCGCCAATCAAAAATGCCGGCACGGCCCACATCCATGGCACCCTGAATCCAGGAACAACAAACATGCAAAAGCCGGTCGCCATCCCCAGCGGCGGAATCAGGATTTTCCGGATCGTCACCGCAGTCCGTCCTTCGCGGATCCTCCAAACAAACACGGCCGCCATGCCTGCTAGCGTGGCAACCGCCGACAATCCCGGAGACAGTGTCATTCCCTCGTACCTCTTGCTCAAACCCTGTGTTTTCGTACGATTCCGTCTGCCGCTTGTGTCTCAATCCGCAGCCAGAAATCCGTAGCCTGACAGGCCCCGTGGGGAAGCCAACCTCGCCTCTTACAAGAATACCGGGAATTGCCCGGCCATTCCAGTCGTCCAATTCCTCCACAGGTTCTTCCGGCCGCTCCCCAAACTTTGCCGTAAAATCTCTGTATGACTGACCGCATGTCGCTCACCCTCGCCCAGGCCGACCCTGAAGTCGCCGCTGCCCTTGACCACGAAACCCTCCGCCAGCACGAGGGGCTGGAGATGATTGCCAGCGAGAATTTCGTCTCTGAAGCGGTGCTGGAGGCGGCCGGCTCCATCTTCACGAATAAATACGCTGAGGGCTACCCCGGCCGCCGCTACTATGGCGGTTGCGAGTACGCTGACGTCGTCGAAAACCTCGCCCGTGATCGCGCCAAGCAGATCTTTGGCGGCGAGCACGTCAACGTCCAGCCCCACTCCGGCTCACAGGCAAACGCTTCGGCCTACGCGGCCGTTCTGCAGGCCGGCGACACCATACTCGGACTCGATCTAGCTCATGGCGGCCACCTCACCCACGGTCATCGCCTCAGCTTCAGCGGCAAGCTTTACCGGCCCACCTTCTACCAGGTCCGCAAAGACACCGAACTCATCGACTACGACGAGCTCGAAGCCATTGCCCTGCGCGAAAAGCCAAAGGCCATCATCGGTGGCGGCAGCGCCTATCCCCGCCTGTGGGACTTCGTCCGCATGCGCCAGATCGCCGACAAGGTGGGAGCTGTCTACATCTTCGACATGGCTCACATCGCAGGTCTCGTCGCCGGTGGAGTGCATCCTTCGCCCGTGCCCCATGCGCACATCACCACCACCACCACCCACAAAACTCTCCGTGGTCCCCGCGCGGGACTCATCCTCTGTGGGCAGGACCTCGCCACCGCCGTTGACAAGGCCGTCTTCCCCGGCCAGCAGGGTGGTCCGCTCGTGCACATCGTTGCTGCCAAGGCCGTCGCTTTTGCTGAAGCGTTGCGCCCTGACTTCAAAATCTACGCCGCGCAAACCGTCGCCAACGCCAAGGTCCTCGCAGAAAGCCTGGCCGCTGCCGGCTTCCGCATCGTCTCCGGCGGAACGGACAATCACCTCATGCTCGTCGACGTCTTCCAGAAAGGCATCCTCGGCTCTGAGGCTGAGCTCGCTCTCGGCAAAGCTGGCATCACCGTCAACAAAAACTCCATCCCCTACGACACCAATCCGCCCCTCAAGCCCTCCGGCATTCGCGTCGGAACGCCCGCACTCACTACGCGCGGCATGAAGGAACAGGAAATGCGCACAATCGGCGCCTGGATCGCCAAGACTCTTGAAGTGCGCAACGACGACGCCGCTCTCGAGCGCATTCGCCTCGAAGTCGCCGAACTCGCCAACCAGTTTCCGCTCTACGCCTGGCGGCGTGCCCCGGTCGCTGTCGCCGGTTAAGGCCGTCGCAGGTTAACTTGCTCCAGTCCAAAGCCTTAGCCCCGTTGCCGACTCCAGGCAGCGGGGCTTATTCTTGTCGAAGCAAAAACTTGCTGCCCGATTTCGGGTTGCATCTAAGGTAAGAATTGAGGTCGCGGCGCTGGCTCAAGTTCGTCGCCATCGTTCCACGCTCTCAGGAGGTAGACATGAAAAACATCCAACTAACTCTGGCCGCACTGCTCGTCCTTGCCGTCCCCGCGTTTGCCCAGCAGCACGAGGCACATCAGGCTATTCCGTCCCATGGCCCCACGCCCTTCAGGACGGCTCCCCCCAAACCCACGCCACAGCCGCGCGACTCCCAGCAACCCCGCAACGCGCCACAGCCGAGCGCGCCCCAACAACCGCGCAACTACAGTGATAAGCCCGGCCACCCCAACGTGCCTCACGTCGACGGTAAGGTCTGGGTCGGTCACGACACGGGACCCAACGATCCCAATTACCACGTCGCTCAGCCTTTCGCCCACGGCCGCTTCACCGGTGGCTTTGGCCGCTCCCATGTTTGGCGGCTCGCCGGCGGTGGACCCGGACGCTTCTGGTTCAACGGCTGGTATTGGGATGTGGCTGCGGCCGACTTCGCCTTCTGTGACGGCTGGCTCTGGGACTCCGATCAGATCGTTATCTACGAAGACCCTGACCATCCAGGCTGGTATCTCGCCTATAACGTGCGTCTCGGTACTTATGTGCACGTCGAGTATCTCGGCATGTAAGTCAACCGCAATCCATCCGGCACAACAAAGGGACGGCTCAGGCAGCCGTCCCTTTACCTTTCCGCACCCTAACCTACGCAGGAGTTAACAACAGGATGTAAGTCCAATTTCCTGATTCAAGTTATCGAATTACTTCAATTGCTATGACTCACACTTCATTTCCAATTCGCGAACCATCCTGTCCAGAATCGCCTTTCTAATTTATCCTTCACTTATGGCCATTGATTCAATCGTTGCTCAAATCGACGCTGAAATCGCCCGCCTCACTGAAGCCCGGAACCTGCTGGCGGGCCTCGGCTCCACGGCCGTTGCGGCCCTCCAATCCATCAGCGCGTCCCCGAAGACAAAAAAGAAAAAGAAGCATGTGCTCAGTCCTGAAGCTCGCAAGCGTATCGGCGATGCGCAGCGCAAACGATGGGCACTCCACAAGGCAAAGGCAAAATCCAAAAAGTAGCTTGATTGACGAGTGTCCCGAGCCTGAAGCACATACAAAAATTGACTGTCATCCTGAGCGACCCTGAGCGAAGCGAATGGGGAGTCGAAGGACCTGCGGTTGCTTTTCGCTCATCCAACAAAAACGCTCCCCTGAGCGAAGTCGAAATGGGAACCTGCGATCCGGCCGCGATCAGGTCCTATCCAATCCCCGTCATCACCAGCATGCGCGGCTCGGTCATCTCTTCCATCGCGTAGCGGATGCCCTCGCGTCCCAGCCCTGAATCCTTCACCCCACCGTAAGGCATCGGATCCAGCCGCCAGTTCGGGCTGTCGCCCACAATCAGAGCGCCCACTTCCAATTCGCGATACGCGGTTAGGATCCGTCCTGCGTCGCGCGTCATCAGCCCCGCCTGCAATCCATACTTCGAGTGATTTACTTCGGCTAGCGCCTCTTCAAAATCATCGTAGGGCTCAATCGACACCACCGGACCAAACACTTCTTCATCGCGCACTTTCATGCCCGGCTTGGTCCCCGTCAAAATCGTCGGCTCCATCATGGCTCCTTGTCGTCCGCCGCCGGCAACCAGCTTGGCGCCGCCTTCCACGGCCTCCTTCACCCACGAATCCACGCGCTCGGCATCGCTCAGCCTCACCAGTGGACCCACCTCCGTCGCCTCATCCGAAGGATTGCCCGACACCAGCTTTGACGCATGCTCCACCACTTTCCAAAGGAACGATTGGAACACCGAGCGATCCACATAAACGCGCTGCACGCTGATGCAAGCCTGTCCTGCGTAGCCAAAAGCCCCATGTGTCGTGCGCCGCGCTGCTTCTTCCAGGTCCGGCCAGTCTCCGTGCACAATCAGAGCCGCATTGCCGCCTAGTTCCAGCAGCACCTTCTTTCGTCCCGAGTGAGCCTTCAGCTCCCAGCCCACCTTGGCTGACCCGGTAAAGCTCACCAGCTTCACCCGGTCTTCCTTCTCCGCCAGCCACGCCGTGTCTGCATTGTTCAGCGTCAGCACAGCCAGCGCCTCTTCCGGCCAGCCCGCCTTCAAAATCACTTCGCCCAGTGCCAGCGCGGTAAACGGCGTCTGCGGCGCAGGCTTCAGAATCACCGGACAGCCCGCCGCCATCGCCGGAGCCAGTTTGTGCGCCACCAGGTTCAGCGGAAAATTGAAAGGAGTAATCGCCAGAACCGGACCCACAGGAAAACGCTGCACCAGACCCCAGCGGCCCTCGTTGCCTTCTGTAAGGTCCAAGGGAAGGCTCTCCCCACCCAGCCGCGCCGATTCTTCCGCCGCGGTCTTGAAGGTCACCACCGCGCGATCCACCTCGGTGCGCGCCGCCCGCACCGGCTTGCCCGCCTCCGCCACAATCAATTGAGCAAACCGCTCCTTCTGCTCGATCAGCGCCGCGGCCACATCCTCAAGAATCTCGCGCCGCTTCCAGCGCGGCAGCGCCCGCGTCCGCCGCAGGCTCGCCACTGCGTGATTCACGGCCTGGCGCGCGTCGGCACGGGTGGCCACCGTCACCCGACCCACCAGACCCTGATCCCAAGGCGACCGCACTTCCAGCGCTTCTCCGTCAACCCATTCCTTGCCGCAAAGCAGAAATCCCGTCTGTGATCCCGGACGCATCTTCATGATGTACGAGCTCCTGTTCCGTCGCTTACCTCAATGGTACAAGCGTGGGGTGCGCCCATGCATGCACACGCAATCTTCGCAAGCCAGCAGTCCCACAATGAGTCAACCGAAAAGTTTTCCCGCAGAGAGCTTTCGAGGTTTGGCCCTGCTCTCATCCACCCATACGGGATAGCCAGTTAGGATCGATGTGCGAATGCGGCAGAAGGGCCGGCGCTCGAATCGGCCTCATTTCCAAGGTTCATTGCTGCGATGAGATCGCTCTCCATGGTGAATACTGGAGAACCTCGCTATCCGAAAGAACATCTCTTTCGAGACTCTTGACGAGTTGGTGCGCCCCCACGCGGACCTTGCCTCCATCTTCCTCAGTTATCGCAAGTAGTACGACATGCGGATCGAACTCACCCCATTGTCGAGTCCAGTAGGCGCGGATTACTTCCTTCCCAACGATCTTGCCGCCCTCCGAAGCCTTGGGCCAGCTCACATCATCAGTGCTAATGCACCGTCGATGTCCCGCTTGTTGAATGCGGAGTACGCCTGCTCCAGAAGCGTCCTGGTGTCTGCCATTCGTCCTCCCGCAACGCTCGCCGTGCACTCCGTTAACTTCTGTGACGTGATTACGCACCTATACGTCGATCAGATTGCCTTACTCAAACCGCTTTCTGAGCACCCAGGTCGTCATGCAGCGAAGGTCCTGCACGATCGTCGTCTTCAGCGGATCAACGAGCACCGCATTCAATTCATCTGTCAAGTCCAGAAGCATCTCCTCATCCACCAGGAACCACTTGGAACCATCGCCAATCACAAAGATATTGCCGCCGGCCCGTTCGAAGTCCATTCCAATTCTGGAACCTAGCCGGCAAAACAGCATGCCACCCGGTCTCAGCACCCGCCATAGTTCAGTCAACATAGCCCTGAAATGTTCCTCATCCCGGGCAAAGTGAAGCACCGAATTGCAGATCACCACATCTGCAAACCCATCTTGAAAGGGCATCTGTTCAATGAACGCTACCTGGAAGTTCTCCGCAGGCAATCCGGTCATAAGCGAAGCGGAAAGCAGGCGAACATGCTCCACACTGTCGGCATCCTGATCCACTGCAAATACTTCGCACCCTTCGCGCAGCAGATGGATCAGATTTCTTCCCCACCCACAACCGGCGTCGAGTATCCGCATGTCTGCGGCGATGTTTCCTCGCAGAATCTGGTCGAATACATAAATATCAATCTGACCGAATTGTTCCTGAATATTTATCGCCACTCTCTCTCAACCCCGCAAAACGTACCGCGCCCGCACATCTTCCCCGTACCACATGATGTAGTTCGTCCCCCACGTGTTGTTGTACTGGCACGAGTGAAATCCCTTGCTCAGATCCGGCTGCTCATTCGAGAAAAGCAACGCCGATCTCTCGCCCAATGCCACAATTGGCGCGTCCAGCGTCTCAACGGCAAACTTGTCCGCGCCGTGCTCGTACGCAAATCCCTTCTGCACGCAGTGCATATGCCGGTTCCCTGACGCCACCACGTCGAACGGCGAAATCGACTCGCCGGTCTTCTCCAGCATCCAGCTCTTCTGGTCTTCGGCAATTGGATTGAAGGTCAGCCACAGCGCCTCCGGCATCCGCGTCGCCGGCTTGCCAAACCACGTCAGCGTCAAATCGATCCGCGCCTCCACCTTCGGCAGCACCATCTCCAAAAAGGCCGCGCGCGGAAACGACGCACGCCCTGACAGCAATGCCTCATCGTCCTTGAGCGTCAACTTCACAAGCACACGGTGCGCGTCAGCTTGTTCTTCCGCCCAGACCTCCGCCGCATTCGCATTCCACTCCTGATCCTTCGCTCCAAACCGCTCAATGTTCGGCTTGCCAAAATCCTTCAGTGCCCAATCCGCGCTGGTTGTCAGATAGTCGTGAATGAACTGCTTGAAATGCTCGCTTGAAAGCGTCTGATACGTGAACAACGCCACCGGATTCGCCGCGCTGGCCCATTCTTTTCCCGCAGCCTTGTTCTTCAGCCGCGTAATCGCACCGGTCTTCGCATCAATCCCCAAAACAAAATGCTCAGTCTCAATCGCCTGGCCCGCCCGCACAGCGTTAGCCTTCGGCGACACAATCGGCCAACGAGCATCCAGACCCTCGATCGCAATCTGAGCCTCTTCGCGCAGTGCCTCGGGCAGTGTCGCTACGCCATCCAGCAAATCCTGCCGCTTCTCAATCCAGCTCCACTCCACCACTTTGTATTTCTTGGTATCCAGCATCTTGTTCAGGTCAGCCGGCTCGTAATTGTCAAAATCCAGCCACGTCTTCGTGTCGGTGCCCCACGTGTGCTCAGCTTCCAGCAGCACATGCCTCAGCAGCGCCAGGTCCGTCGCATCGCCCACTGCGAACGCGCCCTTCGCAATCCAGGTCTCACGCAGCCGAGCCATTTCCCGGTACCGCGCCACCTTCTTCGGATCGCTCGCGCATCCGTGAATCCACGTATCGCCAATCTCCTGGGTCACCACCGGCAGCTTGTCCCTGTGCGGAGCCACCGCATTCGCCAGGTCGCTCAAACTTCCTGCCGTAATCTCCGCATTCGGGAACCGCGCCGCCAGGTCAGCGTGAATCTTCGCAATTTCCTCAGCCGTATGCGGACCGCTGTTGTCATCCCGCACCCGCGTCACCACCGCAACATCCGATCCCGGAACCAGCGCGATCCCCTCGTAATCCCAGTGGTACATCATCGGCAGGCTGGCGCCGGAAGCATCCTTCCACAGAAACAGCGGTGGCAGTTGCGCGGCCGTCGATCCGCCGTTCACGCCAATCTCCAGCAATCCCACGCCGTGCTTCGCGAGCGGCGCAATCATTCCCCGCGTGTGGCCCGGAACGTCCGTCATCTTTGCGCCCGTCGTCACCTTGCCAAAGCGCTTGTCCAGCGCCGTTGAAATCGCCAGGCTCCCCTCAATCATCGAAGTGTCCAGCATCTCCGTCTGCCACGTAAACGGCAGCGCATGCCAGGCAATGTCGCCTCGCGCAATCGCCTCTTCCATCGTCTTCCGGTCTGCCGCCGACGCCTGTTCCAGATACTCAAACAACAGCCACGAACCCGTCGTCCACACGTAGCGCCGCTTGCCGCCCTCGTTCGCCGTTCGCGCAATCTCGATCGCATGCGGAAAGTACTGGTTGAAATATTTGTGAACAACGTTGTACTGCGTATCGATGAAACCCGCATCGAAGTGGCACTTGAACATCACCGCAACCCGCTTGACTGCAGGATTCGGCTGCATCTCTTCAGCGTTCAGCAGAAATGCACCACGCGGCCCCACCGTCAGCCCCGCACCCACAATCGACATAGCCTTCACAAAATCGCGGCGTTTCATCACGAGCTAATCCTCCTTGCACCAATTCCAATGACCTAAGCATCCTACTACTCCGCCCTGAAGCTCCGCTCCTCACCAGCCCGTGCGATAAACTCCTCCCATGATCAACAACGGCCGCAGCCGCAAACTTCCCTTTGACCCGGCCGAGGCCGTCGCGCATCTCCAGGCAGCCGACCCCAAACTCGCAGAACTCATCCGTTGCGCCGGCCCCTTCACGCTCCGCCTTGCCCCCGCACCTACGCCCTTCGAATCCCTCCTCGAATCCATCCTTTACCAGCAGTTGCACGGCAAAGCGGCAGCCACCATCCACCGCCGCGTCCGCGAGTATTTCGGCGGCGATCCCGCCCCGCAGCTGCTCCTCAACACGCCGGACGAGCCCCTCCGTGCCGCCGGCGTCTCTGGCAACAAGATCAAGGCATTGCGCGATCTGGCCGCCCGCACTCTCGACGGCACAGTGCCCACCCACGCCGCTATCCGCAAAATGCCCGACGCTGAAATCCTTGAGCGTCTCACCGCCGTCCGCGGCATCGGTCCCTGGACCGTCGAAATGCTCCTCATCTTTCGCATGGGCCGGCCAGACGTCTTCCCCGTCACTGACTACGGAGTCCGCAAGGGTTACGCGCTCACCTTCCAGCGCCTCCCCAAAACCCGCCCCCTCGAAGCCGCCGACCTGCCCAAGCCAGAAGTCCTTCTCAAAAGGGGAAAACGCTGGGCGCCGTTCCGCTCCGTGGCCAGTTGGTACCTCTGGCGCGCCTGCGATCTTGCCAAAGGAACCTCGCCCGCGGGCTGGTCCAGCCTACAATAGCGAATACGGCTTTTTTATTCGCACTTGCGCCGGTCCGCTACGGGATATTTGATGGCTCCGAGTAAACGCTTCATCTGCATTCATGGTCACTTTTACCAGCCGCCCCGCGAGAACCCCTGGCTGGAGACAGTCGAGACTCAGGACTCGGCTGCGCCCTATCACGACTGGAACGAGCGCATCTGTGCCGAGTGCTACGCCCCCAACGGCGCTGCACGCATCGTCAACAACAAGAACCAGATCGTCCGCATCGTCAACAACTACGCCCGCATCAGCTTCAACATAGGGCCCACCCTCCTCAGCTGGCTTCGAGAAAACGCTCCCCGCACCTACCGCATGGTGCTTGACGGTGAGCGCCGCAGCCGCAAAAGCTATCACGGCCACAGCTCCGCCATGGCGCAGGTCTACAACCACATGATCCTGCCCCTCGCCGGCCGCCGCGACCGCATCACACAAATCCGCTGGGGCATCGCCGACTACGAAAACAACTACGGCGCTCCGCCTGAAGGCATGTGGTTGGCTGAGACCGCAGCCGATACCGACTCTCTTGAGCTGCTTGCCCAGCAAGGCGTCAAGTTCACGCTGCTCGCGCCTCACCAGTGCAAGCGCATCCGCCCCCTCAGGAATAACGACTCCACCGATGCCGAATCCACGGCCATCCCCGCCCAGAACCAAGAGCCTTGGACCAACACCCCCGACGCCTCCGTTGACACCACCCGTCCCTATCTCATCCGTTTCAAGTCCGGCGCAAAATTGGCCGTCTTCTTCTACAACGGCCCCGTCTCCCGCGCGATTGCTTTTGAAGGCCTGCTCGATTCCGGCGAAGCCTTTGCCGAGCGTCTCAAGTCCAGCTTCAAAGATGGCGCGCAGCCCCAGCTGGTCCACGTCGCCACCGACGGCGAATCCTACGGCCACCATCACCGCTACGGCGAAATGGCCCTCGCCTACACCCTCCGCCTGCTTGAAGCCGACAAGAACGTCAAGCTCACCAACTACGGCAGCTACCTTGAGCAGTTCCCCCCCGAGTACGAGTGCGAAATCGAAGAAAACACCTCGTGGAGCTGCGTCCACGGCGTTGAGCGTTGGCGTTCAAACTGCGGTTGCAACGGTGGCAAGCCCGGCTTCAATCAGGAGTGGCGCGCGCCCCTCCGCCAGGCCCTCGACGAGCTGCGCGATGCCCTCGTCCCTCTCACTGAGGCGGCTGGCGCCGTCCTCTTTACCGATGTGTGGGCCGCCCGCGACGCCTATATCCACGTCCTCCTCGATCGCAGCCAGGAGTCCATCGCCCGCTTCTTCCGCGCCCAGGCCAGCCACGCGCTCTCGCCCGACGAGCAGATCCGCGCCCTCGAGCTCATGGAGATGCAGCGCCACGCCCAGCTCATGTACACCAGCTGCGGTTGGTTCTTTGACGATATCTCCGGCATTGAGACCGTGCAGATTATCGCCTACGCCGCGCGCGTCCTGCAGCTCGCCCAGCGGCTCTTCGCCTCCAAGGCCGCTCTCCTTGAGCCCGCCTTTCTCGCTCGCCTGACTGAAGCCAAATCCAACGTGGCCACCGCCGGCGACGGCGCCCTCATCTACAAAACCTGTGTCGCCAGCATGGAGCTCAAACTCGAACAGGTCGCGGCCCACTACGCCATCAGTTCCGTCTTCTCTTCTTTCCCGCAGGAGACGGATCTGTTCTGCTACCACGTCCGCCGCATCTCGTACGACGTCTCCACCTCGGGCCGCGGGCGCCTTGCCGTAGGCCGCGCCCACATCACCAGCGCCATCACCGGACACAACCAGTCCTTCTCCTTTGCCGTGCTTCACTTCGGCGACCAGAACATCACCGCCGCCGTCAAGTCCTATAGCGACGATGATGCCACCGGCTTTGAAGCCTTTGCCGCGCTCGCAGCGGCTGAGGTGCAGCGTGCCGATTTCCCCGGCGTCATTCGCATGCTCGACCACTACTACGGCAGCGTCGACTACTCGCTCACCTCGCTCTGTCGCGACGAGCAGCGCCGCATCGTCAAGCTCATCCTCAACTCCACCCTCTGGGACATCGAGAGCTCTCTCACCTCCATCTATCAGGACCACGCCAGCCTGCTCCATTACCTCTCTGAGGCAGGTCTGCCCAAGCCCCCGGCTCTCACTCTCGCGGCGGCCTTTGCCGTCAACGCCGGCCTGCGCCGCGTCCTTGAGAGCACGCCCATCGATCAGTCCCAGCTCCGCTCCTACCTGTCCCTCGCCAAGGCCGATCAGGTGCAGCTTGAAACCGCAAACCTCTCCTACATCGCCGATCAGCGTATGAAGCGCGCCATGGTCGAGCTGCAAATGTCTTCCGCGTCGCTTGAAATGCTCGACCGCGCCCTCGCCCTCGCCCGCACACTGGCCGAGCTTCCCTTCGAGCCCAACCTCTGGCAGGCGCAAAACATCTGGTACGAAATCCTCCGCACTTCCACCTACGCCGTTGCCTCTGTCCCTGAAGACGACCGCCCCCGCTGGCAAAAGAGCTTCAACGAACTAGGCGCCTGTCTCTCCATTGACACAGTAGCCATCCGCGCCGAAGACCGCACCGCCCTCACCACCGGCGACTAGCATCCCGTCTCGGATGTTCCTTTCAAAACGGACGGTCATCGAGAGCGAGTGCATCATACCGGCACTCAATAAAACAGCACTGTCATCCAGAGCGAACCGGGGTCCCCGCGGACTCGGGGTCCCCAACGAACGGTTTTTGTTCGATGGGGTGAAGGGACAGGTCCCCTTCCGTGGGGTGATGAAGCGAAGGATCTGCCCTGAAAATAGCTCGAGAGCCAACAAACTCCCCCCACCCTGAGAGCTGTCATCCCGACAGAGCGCAGCGACGAGGGATCCGCAGTTGCTTTTCGCAAATTTCAGCAAAAAAGTCGGGTGCTCCATCCATTCGCCGTCTTTTGGTGAATGGGTGGGATACAAGGAACCACCCTCAGCGTCTTGTAACGGGGCATGACTTTACTCGTGCCGCAAAAGCCGAAAAATCAACATCGGGACTTTAGCCCCGCCAATTTCGCACCACGACCGAGGGTGCCCCAGGTCCCTTGTCCGCCGCGGCGGAGCGACCCGGGATTGAAAGCAGTTCACCAGAGAACCGCCAGCTGAGACCTGAAAGCTGCCCTTCCGGCGCCCACAGTTCACAGTTTCACAGGAAAATGACCCGCGAAAACTCGTCAAAAATCGTCTTTTTTCGACCATTTTTGACCATTGAACGCATCAAGTGTCGTCTGGTACGCCTCATTTCCTTGAGTAACCGTCGCGCGGGTCCTGGAATTTTCACGACCCCTCACCCGCAGCTGCCAAATCATAGCCTCCTGGCTGCTGATTTCCATGCAGATCGACGAGCTGCCCCTGGTCGGAAAACTTTGTGCATGCAAAATGCGCATCCAGAAATTCCCGTCCCTGGTTCGCAGCTAAACGCCGCCTCGCTCCACCGCCAAAGCCACAGAATTTCCTCCGCCCAGGCACAGCGCGGCCACACCCTTCTTCGCGTCCCTGCGCATCATCTCGTGGATCAGCGTCACCAGCACCCGTGCGCCGCTCGCCCCAATCGGATGCCCGATGGCCACCGCGCCCCCATTCACATTCACCCGCTCCAGCCCGATACCCAGCTCCCGTGTCACCGCCAGCGCCTGCACTGCAAACGCCTCATTAAGCTCAAACAAATCAACCTCCTCCATCCCCCATCCAGCGCGCTCCAGAACCTTCCGCACGCCCTCCACCGGGGCCATCATCACCCACCTGGGAGCAATGCCGCTGGTGGCCTGTGCCCTGATCCTCACCATCGCCTTCAGCCCCAAAGCCTGCGCCCGCTCGGCAGCCATTACCACCAGAGCCGCCGCCCCGTCATTCATTCCCGGCGCATTCCCGGCCGTCACGGTCCCCTCCGCTTTGAATGCGGGCTTGAGCCTCGCCAGCGCGTCCAGGCTCGCATTCTCCCGCACGCTTTCGTCCCTCTTGAAGATCTCTGGCGCCTCGCCCGCCTTCCGCGCAGCCAGTTGAATCGGCAGCACTTCCTCGTCGAATCGACCTTCCTTCCACGCCGCCGCCGCCCTCCGGTGACTCTCCACCGCATACGCATCCTGTGTCTCCCGGCTAATTAAGTACTTCTCCGCCACAGCCTCGCCCGTCATGCCCATATGCGTATCGCCGTGCGCGCACCACAACCCGTCTTTGATCATGGAATCAATAACTTGCCCGTCGCCCACGCGCAGCCCTTTGCGCGCCTGCGGCAAAAGGTAGGGAGCGTTGCTCATCGACTCCATGCCACCAGCAGCTACAACTTCCGCGTCTCCCGTCATCACCGCCTGCGCCGCAAGCGCCACAGCCTTCAGCCCGCTGCCACAAACCATGTTGATGGTGAGCGCGCTGACGGTATCCGCAAGTCCTGCACGCAGAGCAGCTTGCCGCGCAGGATTCTGTCCAAGCCCCGCCGCCAAAACGCAGCCCATCAAGCACTCGTCAACCGTTTCAGGCGCAATTCCAGCCCGGCGAACCGCCTCGCGAACCGCCGTCGCGCCCAGCTCGACCGCGCTCAACTCACTAAGCGCCCCCAGGAACTTGCCAACAGGGGTTCGCACCGCACTTACAATCACAACGTCTCTCATCGAAGAAACCTCATCCCCACGCGGCGCTCACCGCAACGCACTTCGGCGGCAAAGCCCCTTGCAATCTTCACTTGGGAGCCATTCGCAGTGCGCCGTCCAGGCGAATGGTTTCTCCGTTCAGCATGGTCTGCGCGCAGATGGTCGCCACCAACTCAGCAAACTCCTCCGGCCTTCCAAGGCGCTGCGGAAACAGAACAGTCTGCGCCAGCGACTCCTGCACCTCGCTTGAAAAACCAGCCATCATGGGAGTCATGAAAAGCCCGGGCGCAATGGTGACAACGCGGATCCCGAAGCGCGCAAGTTCGCGTGCCGCAGGCAGCGTCATGCCCGCAACTCCCGCTTTTGAAGCAGCATAGGCCACCTGGCCGATCTGCCCTTCGAAAGCGGCCACCGACGCCGTGTTGACGATCACGCCCCGTTCGTCATCGGCCATTGGTTCGTTGTCGACCATGGCAGCCGCAGCCAGGCGGAGCATATTGAATGTGCCCACCAGATTGATGCTGATCGCGCGCGCAAAGCTTTCGAGTCTGTGTGGCCCGTTGCGGCCGGCAATGCGTTCGCTCGGAGCAATTCCAGCGCAATTCACAAGCCCGTGCACGCCGCCGAACTTGGTCTTCGCCGTTTCAACGGCGCGGACGCCATCCTCCTCACTAGTCACGTCCGTGGCAACAAAACAGGCGTTTTCTCCCAGTTCAGCGGCAACCGCATTACCGGCAGAATTCACGTCCGCCAGAACAACGCAGCCGCCTCGCGCGACAATCATCCGCGCCGTCGCCTCGCCAAGCCCCGATGCGGCGCCTGTAACGATGAATACGTTGTTCGCAATGTTCATCCAAATCCCTCAAAAAAGAGAAGCTTGACCGCAAACTGGCCCAACGGAACTGAGACACCTTTAGCTCGGGTTTTCAAGCAGGTTGCGCGCAATAATCACGCGCATGATCTCGTTGGTGCCTTCCAGTATCTGGTGGACGCGCAGGTCGCGCACGATTTTTTCAATACCGTAATCGCTCAGATAGCCGTAGCCGCCGAACAACTGAAGAGCTTCGTTCGCGACTCTGAATCCCGCATCCGTGACAAAGCGTTTTGCCATGGCACAAAGCACGGTGGCGTTAGTTGCTTTCGCATCCAGAGCCGCGGCGGCGCGCCAAAGAAATGTCTGCGCTACTTCGAGTTCGGTCGCCATATCCGCAAGGCGAAACTGCAGTGCCTGAAACTCGGCCAGCGGCCGCCCGAAGGCTTCACGCTCCTTCAGGTATGCGACTGCCTTGGCGAGTGCGGTACGGGCTCCGCCCAGCGAGCAGGCGGCAATATTCAGCCTTCCACCGTCGAGGGCCGACATGGCTATCTTGAAGCCGGTGCCTTCAGCGCCAAGCATGTTCCCCGCCGGAACGCACACGTCGTCAAGGATCACCTGGCGGGTTGCCTGCGCATTCCAGCCCATCTTCTTCTCGACGGGACCAAATGAGAGCCCTGGCGCCGACTCTTCTACAACGAAAGCGGAGATTCCACGCGCTCCCCGGGCCCCGGTCCGCGCCATCACGATGTAAAGATCCGCATCCCCCGCCCCCGAGATGAACTGTTTGACCCCGTTGAGTTTGTAGTTGTCGCCCTCGCGCACAGCCCGCGTGGAGAGGGCAGCTGCGTCCGAGCCTGAGGAGGGTTCCGACAGGCAATAAGCACCCAGCAATTCGAAGCTGCAGAGTCGAGGCAGCCATTGGTTTCGCTGTTCGGCGCTTCCGAACCGGTCGATAACTGACGCCACCATGTTGTGAACCGAAAAATATCCAGCGACGCATGGGCAGCCCGTCGCCAGGCCCTCATAGATCAGCACACCTTCAAGCCGGCTCAGTGCGCTGCCGCCCACGTCTTCGGCCACGCATAAGCCACCGAATCCAAGTGACGCGCCGCTGCACACCACTTCGCGTGGAAATCTCTTGTCCTGGTCCCACTGAAGGGCAAACGGAGCAATCTCCTTTGCAGCAAAGGAAGCAGCCAGCTCCCCCATCACCTGTTGTTCCGCATTCAGCGTGAACGGGCCTTGCGCGTTCGAATCACTCACGGTGTTGACCTCACGTCTGTTCATTTGCCGACGAAGGACTGACGGTTGTCAAGCGCACAAGCTAGCCGCCATTGCTGGAATCTTAAGAGCCTGGAGACGAATCAAACGGCAGTAGTTACAGCATTCATCCAGATTTCTGAAGGAGTTCCCGGCGAATGACACTCTCCGCAAGCGAAGTGAACGAGTTACGGTCTGAGGAGGTGGCGAAAGGTCTGCATCCGATCTTCCGACGGCGATGGAGTCCTCGATCGTTTCTGGAACAGGAAGTGTCTCCGGCTGACTTGAAACACGTGTTTGAAGCGGCTCGGTGGGCTGCTTCCTCGGGCAACGGGCAGCCTTGGCGGTTCATTGTCGGCGTTCGCAATTCGGCGACCCACAAGAGAATTGTGTCGACGCTGGCGGGATTTAACAAGGAGTGGGCGCCGAATGCTCCCGTTCTTATTTTGGGAACGGCCAACACGCTGAATGCCCGAGGTGCGCTAAATGCATACGCACTGTATGATCTGGGGGCTGCCAGCGCCTATCTGACGCTTGAGGCAACCGCCTTAGGGCTGGCAGCGCACCAGATGGGAGGATTCGACCATGCCGCTATTCGCAAGGCTCTCGATATTCCCGACAGCTACGTGTTGGGATCGGTCATCGCGCTTGGCTACCAGGGCGAACCCGGAACGCTGGCAAACGAACCGTTGATCGCTCGGGAGACTTCACCAAGGGAACGCAAGCCGCTGAGCGAAATGGTCTTTGTGGCCTGGGGCGAACCTGCCAACCTGGGCTGAACTTCATGGCGGACCGAACGCAGGGCAACCCGACTCCGCAGCCTAGAATGGACGGAGGAGGCACTCTCTTTTGAAGAGCGCAAGGTCACGAAGCCGAAGCCATAGCCGTGCCCATAGTCGAGGGCGTGCCAACAGAAAACGCTTGGGTTGGATGGGTACCCTCATCCTGGTTTTGAGCGTAGCTGTCGTTGGATTGTTTGCATGGGCGGTACTTGTGCGCTTATTTGCGCCGACGTCCAATACGTCCCTTAACCACTTTGATGCCATCATCGTGCTGGGCGCCTCGGTGGACAGGGATGGGAATCCCTCACCCGAATTGCAATCCCGCGTAACCGAAGGCGTGCGCGAGTACGAGCGGGGAGTTGCACCCAGGCTTATCCTGACGGGAGGACCGGAGTCAAATCGCTTCGTTGAGGCGAAAGCGATGGCCCGAACCGCCGAAGCGGAGGGTATTCCCGAGTCAGCCATCGTGCAAGAAACCCGAGCGAAGGATACGATCCAGAATGGCTGCTATTCGATGCAGATTATGGAAAGCCACGGCTGGCACTCGGCAGAGGTGATCTCAAGCGCCAGCCACCTGCCGCGTGCGGGCGTCATCTTCAACCAGTTGCCGCTGGAGTGGCGGACTCATGCCGCACCACCCGTCCAGCATGAATTCCCACTGGTGTCTGAGTATGCAGTTGCGTTGGAAACGCTGAAGACGGTGCGCTATCTTTTGTGGGCCGGGCGCACTGAGCGTTGCGAACCTTAGCGATCGCGGAACGTCCAATCATTATCTACAGGATTCCGACCAGGGAAAATGGGACACGGTGCGCGTTGTCCCCAATAGGCATGGTCCTGTAAGCTGATGAGTGATGCGCCTTCCAGTAAGATTCTCAGTTTCTTTACTTGCCGCCACTGTCCTGGCTGTCTTTGCCGGGGCCCGGATCCATGCACAAAGCCAGCCGAGCCAGGACTCGTCGAGCCAAACTGCCCCCACACAGGTTCCGACTGATCAAAGTACCGGCAATGGCACCTACATTTCCATCGATCCGCTGGCGAAGGTCCGCTACGACAACCGCTTCGATGCTTCGCTCGGGATGGCTTACGACCATATGAAGGCTGGCCCTACCCTGTTGCAGGGATCGAACCTCGGCGGGCTGGACGCGGAAGGGTCGTATTGGCTGACGAGGCACTGGGGGATTGAAGGCTCGGGACGCGGCTACATTGGCACCAGCGGCACTGCTCCGAACGCTCCCAACAATGTGAAGGGCCCAGTGGTGAAGGAGTATTTCTTTGTCGGCGGCGGCGAGTGGCTGGGACCGCACAACAAGCATGGTGCGATTCTTGCGCATGCGATGTTCGGCGGGGTCTATGGAAACTTCCAGAAGGATCTGCTTGGACAGCCGCCCGCAAAATTTGATTTCTATAACAACCAGATTGCGCCGGCGGCGATTGTCGGCGGACATTTCGACCTGAACCGGTCGCAGCACTGGGTCTTCCGTATCACTCCCGATGCGATTATCAAGCGGTACAGCATCAATTACGCACCGTTTACTACCTCGACCGATGTGAACTTCGCTATTTCAGTGGGGTTGGAGTACAAGTTCACGAGCATCAAGCGCTCAACCAAGAAGGACAACTGGGTTTCAGGCTGGTAGGCGTGGTTTTTGCCCAGAGGCAACGGGTGCATAGGGACTGCTAATCCCGGAACTGACGGTCCGGGGAAAGAGGCGGTGTTCTATCCAACCGGCCGCGAATTCAAGTCTGTTTTCACTTCGGGACCGGTCTCTTTGGGGCCGGTTCTCCTTTTTCAAGTAATACGGTTCAATCGCCCTGCTGCCAAGTTTGACTTGGTGTGGTATTCTCCACCGTTCAGTAGCGCTGTTGAAAAAGTATCGCAGCAAAATATTCTGTTCCGGATAGCGACACTCGCTCGATGGCCCTGGTCGCAGGAAACAGAACAGAAGAAAAGGAAGGCAGGTTCCGGCGGATATGAGAGACACCCTTGGAGTATTGCTTGCGGGCGGAGCAGGAGAACGGCTGTTTCCACTTACGCGTGATCGGGCCAAGCCGGCCGTCCCTTTTGGCGGGCATTACCGCATCATTGACATCACTCTCTCCAATTGCATCAACTCCGGTCTGCGCAGAGTTTATGTGCTCACTCAGTACAAGGCACTTTCACTGAATCGGCACATACGCGAAGGGTGGACTGGGATTGTGGCGCAGGAGTTGGGGGAGTTTTTCGAACTGATGCCACCCATGCAGCGGACAGGAGCCAACTGGTATATGGGCACTGCGGACGCAGTGTACCAGAACATCTATTCGATTGGCAGCGAACAACCGAAGCACGTGATTGTCCTTGGTGGCGACCACATCTACAAAATGGACTATAGCCGCATGCTGGCACACCACAAGGAAACCCATGCGGAGGTGACACTGGCGACGCTGCCTGTCTCGCCGGATGAGGTTTCGCGGTTCGGTGTGGTCGAGGTCGGACAGACGGGAGAGATCCTGGGGTTCCAGGAGAAGCCACCCTCAACCACCTTCCGATCCCCGTTCAACCCCAATGCGGTAGACGCTTCGATGGGCATTTATATCTTCAACACAGAGACGCTGTTGAAAGCGCTCATTGCCGACGCAGAAGATCCGGATTCGAAGCACGATTTCGGGCACAATATTTTGCCAACCATGTTGGGCCGGAAGAAGATGATGGCCTACAGCTTTGTGGACGAAAACAAGAAGCAGGCACTTTATTGGCGCGATGTGGGAACGCTCGATGCCTACTATGACGCTAATATGGATTTGTGTTCGGTTTCGCCAATTTTCAACCTCTATGACAAGACCTGGCCTATCCGCACCCGTGTGCGCCAATATCCTCCGGCCAAGTTCGTTTTCGGCGAACCTGGGCGCTCGGGCATGGCGGTCAATTCCGTAATCACAGCTGGAGTCATCATCTCGGGTGCTTCGGTGTATAACTCAGTGCTGTCGCAGGACGTTAGGGTCAACTCTTACTCCGACGTGGACGCGAGCATCATTTTTTCCCATGTAAACATCGGCCGGCACTGTCGCATCCGGCGTGCGATTATCGATCGCGATGTGCACATTCCCGAAGGCACGGTCATAGGCTACGATCCCGTAGAGGACAAGCGCCGGTACTTCGTAACGCCATCGGGCTTGACGATCGTAACGCGCGATACCTCGCTGTTTGAGAATCCGGTGGATCCGGAGTTTCTGCAGCGGTATTAGGGCACTTGTGGTCAGGTTTCAGCGGGAAGTACCAATTCCGGGGATGAACCAAGGGCGCAGGCTATTGCTTGCGTCCTCCGTTTTTTTGAGCGTTCCGCACGCTCCCCACGCAGGAAGTGTTAGCAGGCCCTAGTGCACGACGCCAAATTCACGACGTTCGGGAGCGTTGCCGGACATGGTCCTAATGCACCGGGAGATCCCCCGGCTCTGCCGGGGTGGCAGTAGCAGTTTGACATTTGCGGGAGTCCATCCAAGAAACTCCGAGAGGTGAGCCGCCAAGCACACTTCAAGGAGAATCCCGGATGGACGAATATGAGAGCTTAAGCCACTCGAAGTGGGAGTGCAAGTACCACGTTGTTTTCATTCCGAAATGCCGTCGCAAGATGCTTTACGGTAAGCTGCGCAGGCATCTGGGCGAAGTATTACGAAGGCTGGCCGAGCAGAAGGAATGCCGGATCGAGGAAGGTCATCTGCTGGCCGACCATGTACACATGATGATCTCGATTCCGGCGAAGTACTCGGTTTCCTCGGTGGTAGGGTTCATCAAGGGTAAAAGCGCGATTCATCTAGCGCGGGTTTATGGGGAGCTAAAACACAATTACGCAGGGCAAAGCTTTTGGGCACGCGGATACTTCGTGTCGACGGTGGGCAGAGATGAGGCCGTGATTCGAGACTACATCCGCACCCAGGAACAAGAGGACAAACGAATCGATCAGCTCAACATGTGGAAATGATCTGCCACCAATAAGGTGGCCCACCTCAACCGGGGCCGCGTCAGCGACCCCGCTCAAGCCGCTTTGAGCGGCTCACAAAATGAAGCCCCCGGCTCTGCCGGGGGTAATCTCACTAACATTTTCGCAACCTCGGAACCAAAGGCACAAATCCTGCGTATAAGCCCGGTATGCAATGCGTGGGTACATTAAGCTGGAGCATGATCGGATTGGCGCCCGCAGCCAGTCCATCGCGGCGTAAGATGGACGCGCTGAGAATTGGCGTTCCCCATACGCCCGGGTTAGTCTCCTCGCGGCGAGACAAGGGGCTCGGTCCGATCGACAGACATCAGGGTTCGGGAGCAACTGGTGCTCCAATTGCCGCTCTGGGACCGCGCACGGAGGTGAGACCGCTGGACGTTGACTGGTCGCAAGTCGTCCGCCGGTGTATGGACGGAGACTCTGGCGCGTGGGCCGAGATGGTTCGCACGCACCATAAGCGTGTCTATGGCCTCTGCTATCGGTTTACGGGCAATGCGGCTGATGCCGAGGACCTTACCCAGGACGTTTTCCTCAAGATCTATTCGAACCTG
>Ga0302278_10001299_pt1 | contig 31189 bp, 23 predicted proteins | sample III_Bog_N3_2_FD_194543 | JGI IMG/M metagenome (GOLD analysis project Ga0302278, IMG submission 194543) | Peat permafrost microbial communities from Stordalen Mire near Abisko, Sweden - III_Bog_N3_2 | ecosystem: Environmental > Terrestrial > Soil > Wetlands > Peat | place: Sweden: Abisko... | reverse complement strand
TAAATATTTTTCTACCCCCCAAAAACATTGCAGATTATTTCTAAACTCTTTGGAATCAACTCCTGTGGAAAATATTTACCCCAGAATTCTCCCGCATCGTGGGATTTGACCTCCGGAAAACGCCGGAAAAATCCGGTTTTTACTGGACAGAGCGTTCTAAGTCGATAAAGGCCTTTATTTCGCCGTTCAGGCAGCAGTTGGCGTGCAAGCTGGAGAGATTACTTCCTCTTCTTCTTCCCCGTCTTGGTCTTCACGGCTTTAGGCTTAGCCTTGGCGGATTTCGGCTTGGATTCGGCCAAGTGGCTGGAGGGAATCGACGCCAGATCAGCCCCGATGCGCACCGCGCGTGTGTCATCCATCCTATATGTAATCGTCCGCGGCGACACCGGGCGTAAAATGCCGGTGCCCGGATCCGTGGCCATGTTGGTGCCGTTGGCAATCTGAAAACTGAAGGTGGGCGCGCTTCCGTTCGCGGCAGGCGTGACCCGCACTGGCAAATAGCCCTGAATGGGATGCATCCGGAAGGCCGTCTCGTAGCGATGGTGCCGTATACTCCAGGTAAAGACGCGCACCTGGTCAAAGTCGAAGGGCAGCCCGGCCTTGTTCGGCGACATCACGGTCACGTACTGCGGAACCTCGTGGTTGGGCGTCGCGGCCTCGGGATCGTGAACCTTGTTCAGCACATAAGCGCCCACATAGCGCTGGCCCTCGGCATAGGTGCCAATCTCGTCGGGAACATCCACATCCATGCGGCTGGAAAGCATCCACCCGGTGCGGCCCTGATCGTCGCGCACCAGCCACCAGTCCTCTAAAAGCGGCCCGGCATCAGGCTGGCCGGGAATGTGCGCCGTGCCTCCAGGGGCAACCGATTTTGCCGCCGTGTTGGACCCCGGCAGCGGGTTGGGAGTTTTTGCTCCCTGGTCAGGCTTCTGTGCCATCGGCCTGGGAGCCTGCCCATTGCCGGGCACAGCCTTGGGGACCGAGGCTCGCGCCAGAAGCTGAATCTTGGAGTTCGCCCCCAGCAGATAAAAACGCTCCGTCTCCCGGCCGGGCGTCAGGTGCAGGTAGATCTCGTCGCGCACAACGCCGCCGGCTATCACCGGGTCCTTCCGGTGTTGAACCCCTAGCTGGTCAAAGGCCTGGAAGGCTTTAGCGTCGATCACCGCCCGATCTTCAATCCAGCCAATCTCGTTCTTTTCCGTCTTCACCTTGAGAAAGCGGCGATTCTGGGCAAGCACTACGAGTCGCTGGCCGTTGGTCACCGTGGCCACGCGGTTGGAGACGGCTGCCACCCGGTCATGCAGATACATCTCCCGGGCGGAGACGTAGACCGTGTCGTGGCGTTCATTATGGAAATGCATGCACCCCGAAGCACACGCAAAAAAACACGCGAGAAGCAGCGCAACAACGGGAGCCTTCAAGCGCCGCGCGAATGAGACAAATGGGATGGAAGGTAGCGTGTGCACAGCCAGTGGCGATCAATTTGAGAATAGCACTTTTACTCAGGAGCCCGACGAGTGCGCCGCCCTTGCTGCCTGCATCAAAGCAGGCAACACCGCGCCAAATTCTCCTTTGCCCGGCTCGCCGAAGGCAAAATAGAGCTGGCGATAATACTTGTACAAGCTCTCATAGACTTTCTGCGCCGATTTCTCCGGCTCGTAGACCTTATGCGGAGGGCAGATTTTGTCCTGCGCCTCGCCGATGGTCTTGAATGTGCCCGCGGCCAGGAATGCGAAGACCGCCGACCCGATTCCAGTCACCTTGCTCGCCGGTACCAGCACCGGCCTTCCCAGCACATTCGCGTAAACCTGGTTGAGCACCGCATTGCTCTGCGGAATACCGCCGCCGTTGATGACGCGCAACGTGGGCGCGCCGTACTCGCTCATCCGGTCGAGAATCACGCGGGTATGAAAGGCGGTTCCCTCGATGGCCGCGAAGAGTTCGTCCTGGGCGGTGTGCTGCAGGTTCCATCCCAGCGTGATTCCGCCCAGGTTCGGATTCACCAGCACCGTGCGGTCGCCGTTATCCCAGGTCATGCGCAGCAACCCGGTCTGTCCGGCGCTGTAAGCCTCCATCCCCTTGCTCAGCTCGGCCACGGTGGTATTGGCGCGGCTCGCGATGGCGCTGAAGATGTCTCCCGTGGCCGACAGTCCCGCTTCGACTCCGGTGTACTCCGGATGCACGCTTCCCGGAACCACGCCGCAAACGCCGGGAATCAATCGCGCCGTTTTCACGTACGCGATGATGCACGTGGAGGTGCCCACCACGTTCACCACGTCGCCTTCTCTCGCGCCCGCCCCGATGGCGTCCCAGTGCGCGTCGAAAGCTCCCACGGGAATGGGAATGCCCGCGCGCAGGCCGAGTTTTTCCGCCCACTGCGGCGTCAGTCTTCCGGCAATCTTCTCCGAGGTCGCGCACTCTCCCTCCAGCTTCTGGCGCACGCCGGCCAGCAGCGGGTCAACTCCGGCCAGAAACTCCTCTGGAGGCAACCCGCCCAGTGCGGCGTTCCACATCCACTTGTGGCCTATCGCGCAGACGCTTCGCTTCACCTGTGCCGGGTTCGTAATTCCGCACAGCGTGGCGGCGACCATGTCGCAATGCTCAAAGGCGCTGGCAAAATTCTTGCGCTTTTCCGGATTGTGTCGCAGCCAATGGAGCAGCTTCGCCCAACCCCACTCCGAGGAGTAGACGCCCCCGCACCACTGAATCGCTTCCAGCTTCTCGCGGTGCGCCGCCTCCGTAATTTCCGCGGCCTCGTTTTTTGCGCGGTGATCGCACCACAGGTAGTAGTCGTCCAGCGGGCTCATGTCGGCGGCCACGGGAATCACGCTTGATCCCGTCGTGTCCAGCGCGATGGCCTCCACCTGCTCGCCGCTGATCCCGGCTTCCTTCAGCGCCTGTCGCGTGGCGGCGGCCAGTGCCTGCATGTGGTCGCTGTGCGATTGTGTCGCATACTCCGGATCCTCGCGCTTGCGGTGCAGAGGGTACTCGCTGATGGCGGAAGCAATCAAACCTCGCTCACTGTCGACCAGCGAGACGCGCACACTCAACGTGCCGAAATCAACCCCCGCGACAATGCTCATCGTGCTCTTCCGTCCCCCGCCGCGGCAACATCGGCCGTCAGCTTTCATGCAAAATTCATCTGCCCGAATTTATGATGTCTTCGCCTGTCCATAAGTGGCATGGCCGCCATGCTTGCGCAGAAAATGCCTGTCATGCAACACCTGCGGCAGTGGTCTGGTTTCGCCATTGATTGACAGCGTGTGGCAGGCCATGCGCGCCACATATTCAAGCATCGCCGCGTTGTGCGCCGCCTCGGCCGCGCTCGCTCCCCAGCAGAACGGACCGTGCCCAACCACGAGCACAGCGGGAATCGAATTGGGATCAAGTTCCGTAAACCGCCGGCAGATTGCCGCCCCGGTTTCCCGCTCGTAATCGCCTGCAATCGCCGTCTCGCTCAGCCGCCGGGTGACGGGCACCGGCCCATGGAAATAATCCGCATGTGAGGTTCCCAGGCAGGGAATCTCCGTCTCCGCCTGCGCCCACGCCGTGGCAAACTCCGAGTGCGTATGCGCAACGCCGCCGATGGTCGCGAAGTGCTTGTACAACTCAAGATGCGTGTCCAAATCCGAAGATGGACGCAACGCGCCGTCCACGATCTTGCCGGTAAGATCGGTGACCACCATCTTCTCCGCCGTCAGCTCTTTGTAGGCAACGCCGCTGGGCTTGATGGCCACCAGCCCCTGGCCGCGGTCGATTCCGCTCACATTGCCAAAGGTGTAGAGCACCAGCCCTCGGCGAACCAGTTCCAAATTCGCCTCCAGCACTTCTTCACGCAGTTCCTGCAACAGCATATGTGAGGCGCCCTCCGATCAAATGAAGCGATCTTTTACTGAATACCACATCCGTATCCAGTCCGCGATCCTTGGCTCCGGCTCCAGCGCGCTCTCAGCTCTACGGCGTCGCAACGATGGCGATGGAAGTGGCCGCGGAGGTGGATGTGACCTGCGAATCCAACTGGCCGGTTATGCTGGCGTCAAAGGTATAGGCGTCAAAGTAGGGGCTGCCGGTCGAACCCACCTCGAAGACCCAGGAGCTGGTTGAGTCTTCGGCCATGCCAGCCGGTTGAGCGCCCGCCGCAACGGTGCTGCCCGTCGTCAACGCGGTCGCTGTCACCGCAAACCCTGTGATATTGCCTGCCGAGCTAACGCCGGTCCCGTTGGCCACATAGACAGAAGCGCCGGAGGCAAGGGGCTGAATGAAATGGGGCGCTAATCCGCCGCTCGCATAAGGCGTCGTATAGGTGAACTCGGTCACAGTGTTGCCGCTGATGGTAAAGACGCGCAACGCGCCGGAATTTGTGGAGGAACTGGGGAATGCCGCGATCTCGCCGATATACAGAAGCCGGTTTTGGGGGTCCATGGCCACGGATACAGCGGAGCCGGCTGATGTGTTCCACGTCTTGATCGCAGTGGAGCCGGCTCCAAGTGGCGTGGCGTTGCCAGAGGTGAAGCCGAACAATTGTGTGCCGGTCGAGCCAAGCGCCACCGCGACAAGCGCGCCGTTGGGAGTGATGGCCATCTGCCAAACCGTGTTGCTGGCCAGCGGTTGCGACTCTATCGAGCGGCTTGGGTCCTCTGTGCCCGTGGAGGTAATCGGAATCGCTCTCAGCGTTCCCGCGGCCGAGGTATCCAGCAGCCATTTGCCGCTTGGGTCAACCTGGATTGCCTGGGCCACATTGTCGCCATCGATCGATGGGCCGGGCGTGAGTGCGCCGGTGCTGGTGATGGTGTATAGGGTGATGCCGCCGCCTGTCGAAGCCACATAGAGAAAGTTGCCGCTGGGGGCCATGGCGACGGCCGTTGCGCCGGAAACAGTGTAAGAGCTGCCGGAGATGGAGGTCAGCGTTTTCGCGCTGATAAAAAAGCCGGCTATTGAATTGCTGTTCAGAATATAAAAGTTGCCGCTGGTGCTCACCGTGCTGCTGCAAGTGCCAGTGCCCACCTCAACGCAAACGCTGGTGCTCTCCGTAACACTGCCCGAAACGCCGCTCACCGCGACCGTATAAGCCCCGGTGGTTGTCGTCGCCGTAGTGGTCGCGGTCAGCGTTGAGGTTTGCGCCGATGTAGTGCTGAAGGTCATCGAAGTCGGATTAAGGCTGCATGTGGCCGGGCTGGTGGCGCCCGTTGGAGCGGTCACCGAGCAGCTCAATGTCACCGTCCCGGTAAACGAGCTCGCCGGAGTCACGGTAATGGTCGAAGTACCGGTGCCGGCCGCACCCGCGCTCACGCTGATGTTGCCGCTGTTGCTAAGGGTGAAACTGCTGCTGCCGCTGCCCGGCGCCTGCCAGAAATCTCCGCAACCTGCCAGGAACGGCATCGCCGCCAGCAACATCCATGCCCATCTCCCCATCTTCATCACCGCTCCTTGATTGCCGTCTTCAGCCTGCGCCGCCTTCAAGAACCCACTCTCAGGGTATCGCCTGCGTGCGCCTCCTGTCTTGCAGCACGTCAGGCGCACGCGCGCCCCGTCATTATGGTAGACGCGAATCAGCGAAACTTCGCTTGCCGCGTTCTTCCCCCACCCCATCAACTCGCTGGGTGCCCCACCCACACTGCTTGTCATCCTGAGCGAACGGGGCCCCAGGCGTACTCTCCAGCCTGGGGGTGGTGAGTCGAAGGATCTGCTGTTGTTCTTCAATATACTTCTGACTCGCACACAAGGGTGGGCTATCGAACTACTCTCCCCTCCCTCTGCTGTTAGATTCATAACAAGGAAGCCCCCATGTTCCACACCACTGAAGATCTCCGCATCCAATGGACCAAAGTTGTCCTGCCCCCTGTCTTTCTCGAAGAAGAGCGCCCCGTCAGCGAAGCCGCCTCAGCCACCATCTTCAACGCCCGCAACGAAATCTCAGACCTCCTCAACGGCCGCGATTCGCGCCTGCTCGTCCTCGTCGGCCCCTGCTCCATTCACGACCCCAAGGCCGCCCGCGAATACGCTGCCCTCCTCAAATCCGCCATAGAGGAGTTTTCCGCCGACCTGCGCATCGTCATGCGCGTCTACTTCGAGAAGCCCCGCACCACCATCGGCTGGAAGGGCCTCATCAACGACCCCCATCTCGATCAGTCCTTCAAAATCAACGACGGCCTCCGCCTGGCCCGCCATCTGCTCCTCGACCTGGCCGAGATGGGCGTGCCCACCGGAACCGAATTCCTCGACGTGATCGCGCCCCAGTACATTGCCGGCCTGGTCAGTTGGGGAGCCATCGGCGCGCGCACCACCGAAAGCCAGGTTCATCGCCAACTGGTCAGCGGCGTCTCCTGCCCGGTGGGTTTCAAAAACGGCACCTCCGGCAACGTGCAAATCGCCATCGACGCGATTCTTTCAGCAGCCCACTCCCACGCCTTTCTCGGACTCACCAAAACCGGCCAATCGGCCATCCTCATCACCACCGGCAACCCAGATTGCCACATCATCCTGCGCGGCGGCCGCGGCACGGTCAACTACACGGCAGAGAGCGTAGCCGAAACCGCCGCGCAGATGGAAAAGGCCGGCATCGAGCCGCGCATCATGATCGACTTCTCCCACGCCAACAGCGGCAAGGATTATCGCCGCCAGGCAATCGTCTGCCACGATGTCGCGCAACAGATCGCCGGCTCTCAAGGCAAGCCCGGCGACAAACGCATCATGGGCGTCATGATCGAGAGCAATCTGGTAGCTGGCTCACAGAAACTCATCCCCAGCCAGCCGTTGGTCTACGGCCAAAGCATCACCGACCCCTGCATCGACTGGCCAGAAACCCACACACTGCTCGCCAAACTAGCCGCAGCCGTCCGCGCGCGGCGGGCGTCTTGCAAGTAGTCCCGCAATAGAACAGGTGGCAATTGGGTTCCCCTGATTATAGTTGACATATATGCGTATATCGTATAAAACACAACTATGCCAGTGGAGTGCTTAACCCGGGCACAAGCGACGAATCTTGTCCGTAACTGCCTGTCGGCCGGAAGAATGATCTCCGGTAAGCATTTCAGAGAGGAGCTGGCAAATGAAGGCCTTGACATCCTGGATGCTCACAACGTTCTCAGAACGGGAATTATCTTTCAAGAACCGGAACCGGATATTCGCTCCGGCGATTAGAAGTACCGGATCGAAGGAACAGACCTTGAAGGAAAGCCTTTGGCTGTGATCTTTTGCTTTAAGGATGAAGCTACAGGGTTCCTGATAACGGTCTTCAGCATGCGGAGATGATCTCCGATTGCAAATTTCCCTTTGCTCGAAAGGATATGGAATGCCAAAAAATATGAAGTCGTCAAGCAGCGTGTCGTATTGCTCTGATTGTGGGAGCGTTGCGCGAGTGGAAAGAGGAACTTATCGCTTCCGTGAAAGCGGCCTCGACAACGTAGTGTTGAAAGGAATCGAAACAATCAAGTGTCCTGCCTGCGGAAATGAGGACCCCATCCTTCCAAACCTGGATGGTCTGCTGCGCGTTTTAGCGGTCGCTCTTATGACCAACAAGCTGCCTCTGTCTGGAACCGAAGTGCGTTATCTGCGTAAGTATCTGGGAATGAGCGGCGAGCAGTTCGCGCGTATCTTGCATACGGATAAATCGACGCTTTCAAAGTGGGAGACAGGAGCCGTGAACATAGGCTCGAAAAGCGATTTGTTGATTCGCGCTGTGGTTCTGAACCTGGGTCGAGGTCTGCGCGATAAGGCAGAACAGATCACAAGGGATTTTGAACATATCGACGAAGAAAGTACAGCTTCTCCCAATCGAATCGAGGTCGATTCGGAAACGCTTGAGTATGAATACGCATAACTGTGAAACTGTGAACTCCGGCCACGGCGACAAACCCGTTATCATGGTCTCCAGCGCATAAGACTTGGCGCAACAGTAAAAATGCCACCCAGCATCTTCATCTCGGCAGGCGAGGCTAGCGGCGAGCACTACGGCGCGCTGGTAATCGCCGCGCTCAAAAAGCAGCTTGCCGCCGCCGGCCAATCAGCCGAGTTTTTCGGCATGGGTGGCGAGCGCATGGCCGCAGCGGGCCTCGATTGCGTCGTCCGCTCTGAGGACATGGCCGTCATGGGACTCACCGAGGTCGTCCGCCACCTGCCGCGCATCTATGGCGAGTTCCGCAAGCTCAAAAAGGCCATCCGCGACCGCCTGCCCAGCGTCGCCATACTCATCGACTTCCCCGAAATCCACTTCCGCCTGGCCAAAGAGTTGCACCGCATCGGCGTTCCGGTCCTCTACTTTGTCAGCCCGCAGTTGTGGGCCTGGAAGAAGCACCGCATCAAGCTGGTCCGCAAGTACATCAACCGCATGATGGTCATCTTCCCCTTCGAGGAGCCGTTTTATCGCAATCAGGGCGTGCAAGCAGAGTTTGTCGGCCATCCGCTGGCGGAGTTGCCACTGCCCGCCGTCACCCGCGCGCAATTCGCCGCCGAAAATGGCCTCGACCCCGCGAAGACCTGGATTGGCCTGCTCCCCGGAAGCCGTCCCCGCGAGATTCACGACCTTCTGCCGACGATCTTGCAGGCCGCGCAAAAACTGGCGGAGCGTTCAGCGAAGCAGAAAACTGCCCGCTTCGAGTTCGTCATTCCCCTGGCGCCGACGTTGAATGATTCCCAACGCGCCGAGGTGCGGCAACTCGTCGAGGCGCACGGCTCTGGCCTTTCCGTCCGCCTGGTCAACGACGCCCGCGCCACGCTCCATCACGCCCGCGCCTCCATCGTCGCCAGCGGCACGGCCACGGTGGAGGCTGCGCTCGCCGGAAATCCCTTTGTCGTCGTCTACCGGGTCTCGGCGCTGACCTACGCCATCGCCAAACGTGTGGTTAAAGTGGCCCACGTAGCCATGACCAACCTGATCGCCGGCAAACGGGTTGTGCCCGAATTGATTCAAAGTGAGTGTACTTATAAGCATATCCTCAGCGAGATAGAAATTCTGCTCCCCGACGGCCCGCCGCGCCAGTCCATGATGGAGGATTTAGCCCAGATTCGCGGCTTGCTGACCTCCCATCCAGCGGGCAACTCAGGCGAAGCTGCTGGCGCCATCGACCGCGTCGCCGCAATCGCGCTGGAACTGATGAAGATTAAATCTCTCTGATGACTCGGTTTTGAGTGCTGCTTCGGGCTTCATCCGTCACAAAATCAACCCGCATTTCCCGCTTTGAGACACGTCTTTAATCCTGAACGCACTGCCCGGCAGCATCCCGGTTTGCCCTTGCCTTCCAGCTACAGCCCTCAACCCAAACTGCCGATGATCCAAGCATGAAACTGCTGCGTTCCATCGCCCGGATCATGTCGTTGGCTGCATTGAACCTGGCCGTCGTAGCCGCGTTTGCCGCGCCGCGCAATTCAGCCTCTCCGGCCACAGCCTCCGTGGCCGCGCCGCGCGTTCAAGGCACAGTGGAGAACGCCGCGCGCGTAGTTCTCCACGGCAACACGCACCCGCTGATCCAGGCTGCGACCGGCCAGGCCGAAAGATTCCAGGCCATGCCGGCCCAATCCCGAACTGACCTGGGCGCGGTTGAAGATTCCCTGCCCGCCGGACGGATGCTCCTCCTGCTCAAGCGCTCCCCGGAACAGGAAGCGGCACTCGCCGATTTCATCCAGGCAGCGCACACTCCGGGCAACCCTGCGTTTCATCAGTGGCTCAAGCCGCAGGAGTTTGGCCGCCTTTACGGGCCTGCTGAATCGGATGTGGCCGCTGTCACCGCCTGGCTTGAGTCGCACGGCCTCACCATCAACCAGGTGCACGCCGGGCGGCTCGCCATCGAATTCTCAGGTACCGCGGGCCAGGTCGGCGAGGCCTTTCAGACGCAGATTCGCCGCTATCAGGTGAATGGCGAGATACACCTTGCCAACGCCTCCGATCCCTCGGTTCCTGCCGCGCTCTCCCCGGTCATCGCTGGCCTGGCGCAACTGAACGACTTCCATCCCAAGCCACGCTTGCAGGTGCTGGGACAAGCCCAGTTCAACCCCAGAACCCACCAAACCACGCCGCTTTGGACGTTTCCGCAGGGCGGCGGTGTGGTTTTCGTCGTGGCGCCGGGCGATTTTGCCAGGCAGTATGACCTCCCGGCCTCCTCGACCGGAATCACCGGCACGGGGCAGTCCATCGCCATCATCAGCGCATCGAACGTGGACCTGAGCCTGGTTCAGGCCTACCAAAGCCTCTTTGGACTCACAGCCAACCTGCCCACGGTGGTCGTCGACGGCGTGGACCCCGGCCAGAACAGCGCGGCCATCGAGGCCTATCTGGACATCGAGCTAGCCGGCTCGGTTGCTCCCGGCTCCACAATCCTGCTGTACACCTCTGGCGGCACGGCACTCACCGACGGCCTCGCCCTGGCCGCGATGCGCGCCGTGGAAGACGATCAGGCCGGGATCATCAGCGTCAGCTACGGCGAGTGCGAGCTGGAGTTGGGCCAGAGCGGCAACGCCTACTGGAGCGCCCTCTGGCAGCAGGCCACCGCACAGGGCCAGACCGTCTTCGTCTCCTCCGGCGACGGCGGCTCGGCCGGCTGCGACAACTTCGACTCACAGCAGGTGGCCTACGGCGGCTTAGCGGTCAACGGCATCGCCTCCACGCCTTACAACGTCGCCGTCGGCGGCACCGATTTCTATTACAGCCAATACGCCGGCACGCCCTCGGCCATCAGCACGCAGTTGAGTACCTACTGGTCCACCACTTCCACCACCGCGCCCGCCATCTCTCTCCAGCAGACCATCCCCGAGCAGGCATGGAACGACTTTTTCGGCTTCAATATGTATGACAGCGGCAATCCTGCCAACCAGCCCAGCGAAATGATCGTGGCTGGCGGTGGAGGAGCCAGCAGCGCCGCGCTCTATCCCAGCGGCGTCGCAGCGGGCTACCCCAAGCCGGCCTGGCAGACCGGAACCGGCGTTCCCGCCGATCACGCACGCGACCTTCCCGACCTCTCCCTGTTTGCCGCCAATGGCTATAACTACAGCTTTTATCCCATCTGCGCCAGCCCCGGCGACTGCTCCGGCGCAAACCTGACCTCGGCCGGAACGGTTGTCATCACCGGCGTGGGGGGCACCTCGACCAGTTCCCCGGCCATGGCCGGCATACAGGCTTTGGTCAACCAAAGCGTCAGCAGTTGGGCCGGGCAGGCCGACTATATGTACTATCCGCTCGCCTCCAGGCATTCATCGGCCTTCCATGACGTGACCGTGGGCGGCAACCGCGTACTCTGCTACCCCGGCACGGCCAATTGTGTGTCCGGCTCCCCGGCTACGAACTCCAGCGGCTTCTATGTAGAAAACGGCTACTCCGCCGGCACGGGCTACGATCTGGCCACGGGTCTGGGCTCGGTAGACGTGGTCCAATTGCTCGAATACTGGAGCACGGTAGCTTTCACCTCCACCACCACCACGCTCGGCGTCAGCCCCACCAGCCTTGTCCACGGCAAGACGGCCACCGTCAGCGGCACAGTCGCTCGCTCCTCGGGCTCCGGCACACCCACCGGTTCAGTGAGCCTGACCGGCAACGACGGCATCCCCCATTACGCGGCCATCGACGATATCGCTCTCTCTGCAGGCAGCTTCTACGCCTCGGTGGACAACCTGCCCGGCGGAACCTACCAGCTCACGGCTGTCTACGGGGGCGACGGAACGTATGCCGCCAGCAAATCGGCGCCCGTTACCGTTACCGTCACTCCAGAAAACAATACGCTGGCAACCACCGGTTGGGCATGGAATCCTTACGACCTCAACCTCTACCCGCTCTCCTCCGGCATCACTCTGCCCTACGGAGCGCAAATCTTCCTGGATGCGCAGCCGGTGAGCGCCAACGCAACCATCGCCAACGAGCCCACACCGGCCACCGGAACCGTCACCTTCTCCGACACGCTGGGCACTGCAACCCTCACCGCGACGCAGACGCTCAACGCCACCGGCGTGGCGGAGTGGTCCACAGGCATCTTCGCGCCCGGCAACCACACCGTCAGCGAGTCCTACACCGGCGACCCAAGCTATAACCCCTCCATCGCCGCCTCCGCGGCCGCCTTCACCGTGATTCCGGGAAGCACCAGCCTCACCATCAAGCCGCTGGTCACCTCTGTCGCCGCCGGAGCCAGCGTAGCCGTCGATGTCATTCTGGCCACCGGCTACCTATCTCTCTATGGAACCCTGCCCACCGGCACTGTAACTGTAACCCTGGGCACTCAATCGATTACCGCCCCCTGGCAACCCTTCGGCGCAAGCGGCAACGCCAGCCTCGAGGCGGTGGTCACCTTCAGCAACGTCCCGGCGGGCATTCTGCCCCTCATCGCCTACTACCAGGGCGACAATAACTGGCTGGGCAACGCCGCTAACGGCGGAACCATCATCTCGCTGGCCAGCAAGTTCACCCCCACCGTGACGCTCACTTCCAGCTATGCCAGCCCCGCCCCTGGCCAGACCTTTACCCTCACGGCTACCGCCTCCGGCTCCTCTGGCAAGCCAACTCCCACAGGCACAATCGCCTTCCTCTCCGACGGCCAGAGCTTCAGCGCCTTCGTCAACCTGAGCAGCGGCACGGCCGCCATCGCTATTCCTGGCTACGCCGCCGCCAATGGGACTAACATTTTCACCGCCGTCTACCAGGGCGACGCCAATTACAACGCCGCCGCCTCCAACGCGGTGAACGTAACCATCGCCCAATCGGACTTCTCCCTCAACGCCCTAAACCCCGAAGTCCAGATCTCTCCCTCCGGCTCGGGAACCAGCACCTTGGCGCTCGCGCCCATCAATGGATTTACCGGCACCGTCACGCTCTCCATCAGCGCGCCCGCCGCCATCACCGTGACTCCGGCCGCGGCCTCCCTGGCCCTCAGCGCGTTCGCCACGGACGCGCTCACGCTCAAGGTCGCAGCAGCCACAGCCTCCGGAATCTATCCGCTCACCATCACCGCCAGCGGCGGCGGACATGTGCACACCGCGCAGATTCTGGTCCGGGTTCTGGCGGTCGCCGCGCCCGTCTTCTCTCCTGCGCCCGGAACCTTCGCCACCGCGCAGCAGGTCACTCTCACCGACGCAACCGCAGGCGCGGCCATCTACTACACCACCAACGGCGCCACTCCGGCCGCCTCTTCCACCAGGTACACCGGCGCCATTACCATCTCCGCGACGGAAACCATCCAGGCCGTCGCCGTAGTCAGCGGTTACGCGCCTTCCTCCATAGCCTCAGCAACTTACATTATCGGAACGCCTTTCTTCGGATGCCCCTCCGGCAGCGGAAGCTGCGTGGACAACTTCACCGGCGCTTCAGGCACGATCCTGCCCACTTACAACTCCCGATGGGTGTTGGCTGGAGGCACGAACTCGATCTCCACCACCGGCGTCAACAGCGCGCAGATCTCCGGCTCCGCAAGCTCCGTTTACTACTACAGCGGGTCCACATCGGACACGTCGCAGATTACCGCCGCCCCCTCCAGCACCACCATCGGTTACGAAAAACTGACCTGCGTGAGAGTGTCAAGCGGCATTGCAGGTTATTGCGTGGGTTTCAGCGCGGCCTCGGGCGGGAATTACGCCACCTGCTATGTAATGAAGAATTTCCGGTACCTGGGCGGGGGAAACTGCAGCACAGTCTCGGCAACCGCAAGCCACACTCTGGGCCTGGTTGCATCGGGAGTTTCCACTGTCACTCTATCCGTCTATGTTGACGGCGTTCTCCAGGGAACCGTCACGGATAGCTCCAGCCCGTATACCGTATCCGGTTCTGGATTTGGATTGCAGGGAGATGGAACGCCCGCCGACAGCACCGTGAACGAATGGCAGGACTACAGTGGCATCTCCCCCGCGCCCGCGCCCACCTTCAGCCCGGCAGCCGGCTCCTATACTTCGGCCCAATCGGTCACCATCTCCGACGCTGCCTCCGGTGCCGCAATCTACTACACCACCAACGGAACCACTCCGACAACCAGTTCCACCCTTTACACCGGAGCAATCACTGTATCGGCTTCAGAGACGCTGGAAGCCATCGCCATGGCCCCCGGCTATTTGCAAAGCCCGGTCGGATCGGCAACCTACACTATCTCTTCAGCATTTTTTGGATGCCCTTCCGGTAGCGGAAGCTGCGTGGATTACTTCACCGGAACTTCAGGAACGCTGCTGCCCGCATACAACTCCCGATGGGTTCTGGTGGGAGGCGTCAACGCGATCTCCACCACCGGCGTCAACAGCGCGCAGGTCTCCGCCTATAACAGCGCCGTCTATTACTACAACGGCTCTGTCTCCGACACGTCGCAGATTATCGCCGCCCCCTCCAGCACAACCATCGGCTACGAGAAGCTGGCGTGCGTCAGGGTCTCAAGCGGCATTCCCGGTTATTGCGTCGGTTTCAGCGCCGTCTCCAGCGGGAATTACACCGCCTGTTATGTGATGAAGAACTTCAGGTACCAGGGAAGCGGTAACTGCGGCACAGTATCGGCAACCGCGGCTCACACTCTCGCGCTGGTCGCATCCGGCACTTCCACCGTCACCTTATCCATCTATGTGGACGGTGTTGCCAAGGGAACCGTCACGGATAGCTCCAACCCTTACACCATCTCTGGCTCGGGGTTTGGATTGCAGGGAGACGGAACGCCGGCCGACAGCACCGTAAACGAATGGCAGGATTACAGCGGTGGTTTGCCCGCGGCTACGCCAACTTTCAGCCCGGTAGCCGGCTCTTATAGCTCGGCACAGACAGTCACCATCTCCGACACCACCCCCGGCGCGGCCATCTACTACACCACCAACGGAACCGCGCCCACAACTAGTTCAACCATCTACAGCACGCCCATTACCGTCTCTGCCTCGGAGACAGTTGAGGCCATTGCCACTGCCTCCGGCTCCTTGCAAAGCGCGGTGGGCTCGGCCGCTTACCTCATCTACGCAACCATCAACGGATGCCCCACCGGAAGCGGCAGTTGTTTTGATACTTTCGCGGGAGCTTCGGCAACGCCCCTGCCCACGTATAACTCCAAATGGGTGTTGGCGGGAGGCACGAACTCGGCCTATACCACCGGCTCCAACAGCGCGCAGGTCTCCGGTTCCGCCAGCTCCGTTTACTATTACAGCGGGTCCACCTCCGACACGTCGCAGATTACCGCCGCCCCCTCCAGCACCACCATCGGCTACGAGAAGCTGGCCTGCGTGAGAGTGTCAAGCGGCATTCCCGGTTATTGCGTCGGTTTCAGCGCGGCCTCGGGCGGGAATTACGCCACCTGTTATGTAATGAAGAATTTCAGGTACCTGGACGGCGGAAGCTGCGGAACAGTCTCGGCAACCGCGGCCCATACTCTGGGACTGGTCGCATCGGGAACCTCCCCGGTCACCTTATCCGTCTATGTTGACGGAGTTCTCATGGGAACTGTGACGGACAACTCCAGTCCTTATACCGTGTTCGGGTCGGGATTTGGATTGCAGGGAGATGGAACGCCCGCCGACAGCACCGTGAACGAATGGCAGGATTACAGCGGCAGTTCACCCGCGTCTTCGATCACATACAGCCCGGGAACCGGCACATCTGGCCCAGTGCGAACACGAACGACAGGCACCAGGATCCCGATTATGATCGTAGAATAAGCCGCCGGCGAATCCCGGCCAGCATGCACAACGGCCAGCCCGAGGGCTGGCCGTCGCGGCTTGTTGATTGCTGTTGGTAGCTGATTAGTTGTTGTTCTCGCGGGGCTTGCCCCAGGAAAGAACCTCCAGATCCACCTTGGTAAGCCCGGGCTTGATCATCTCCAGTTTCTGGGCGGCGCCATACGAAAGATCGAGGATGCGCCCGCTGTAAAGGTAGCCGCGATCAGTGATGCGAACCACCACCGCGCGCCCGTTGCTGCGATTCACCACCCGCACCATCGTGCCAAAGGGAAGAGTTGGGTGGCAGGCGGTCATTGCGTACATGTCGAAGCGTTCTCCACTGGCCGTCTTTCGACCGTTAAACACTCCGCCATACCAGGAGGCGAAGCCGTGGAGCGCGTGGGTTGTTGAGTTGTCCGCCGGTTTTTCCGGCGCAAGCGTGACAGGCGTCGTACTCGCTATTGGATCCACTGGGGGCGCTGTTACCGTCGGCCGGGAGAGCCGGGCATCCGCCTGTACCGTCCGTGGGGAAACGGCCAAAACCCCAACGACCAGCAAAACAGCGGATGCTCCCGCCGCCAGCCAGATCCGTAGCGAAGTTTTCGCGTTCACTTTACTAGATTTTCGTCTTTTCTCCATCTGCCTATTTTACCAATTTGACACTATTTAATCAGCATGTTGTCTAATTGCACACGAGGAAATCTTGCCCAAAATGGCACCATTTCCGAGGCTTTTCCCATATAAGTACTTGCCTGCCTATCACTTAAAAGTTGATCTAAAAACAGTGCTATTTTAGCCTTTTTTTTGCCCGTAATGGACGATTTTGCGCCCTTCTACTCCCAAACCCCGGAGAGCGGCCTGGAACCAGCTTTTCGCCGTCGAGGGGGATCGGAGCCGCCGTGGGCTCCACAGCAACCTCCGTTGCAGCCTCGGCGGCTGCATTTTCTATGCCGCCGGAGCTGCCTGGACGGTATATTTTTGTTCTCAGGGGGTCAATTTCATGAGTCGCATCGGTCCTGGTTTCCGTCTTCTTGCCTGTTTTTTCCTGTTTTCAGCGTTTGCCGCTCTCGCCCAGCAGCCGGCCACCACTCCGCCAGGCCCCGTCCCGCCGGCCATCCTCGCCGCTAAAAAACTCTTCCTCTCCAATTCCGGCGCCTCCTCCGCGGTATACAGCGGAGGTCAGAATCGGGCCTACAACCAGTTGTATGCGGCTCTCCAGAACTCGGGCTTCTTCGAGATGGCGGCTGATCCCTCTGATGCTGATCTGGTCCTGGAACTCCAGTCCTTCGACTCGGGTCCAGGGTCAACCACATTCAGGCTCCTCATCTATGACCGCAAGACCCACTTTCTGCTGTGGACCCTGCTGGAACCGATCACAGTATGCAACCGGCAAAAGACCTGCGACGCTAACTTCGACGAAGCTCTTCCGGTTTTGCTACTGAATTTCGAGAAGCTGGCCGGTAAAGGCCCCGGAACAGCCCGCTGATCTCGGACGCACCACCCTTTTGGAGTACCGGAAAATCGCTGGGTGCCCTATCCTTTCGCGCTCATTGCGAAAGGATGGGATACCACAAATCCCATGGCGCGAAGCGCCGTCTGCCCCATCGCAGGGGTTTTGCAGATTATTTCCCCCTTCCTGCTAGCGTGAAATTACCAGGGCCTGTTATCACGACTCAGGCCCTTGTATCTCGAACAAAAAGCAGGGGAAAACATGAAATTCAGCGCCACAGGAATGGAGCTGCTGAAGAGCTCCGAGGGCTTTCGCAATCGAGTTTATCTGGACGTGGCCGGTCTGCCCACCATCGGCTACGGCCACCGGCTGCTGCACTCCGATTCCTTCCCGAACGGAATCGACGAGCCGCAAGCCGCCAATCTGCTGGCCTGCGACGTGCGCGACGCCGAGCAGGCCGTTCAGCGCCTGGTGAAGGTTCCAATGACCCAGGGACAGTTCGATGCCCTGGTAGACTTCACTTTCAACCTGGGGGCCGGAAGACTGGCCGCTTCCGCCCTCCTCAAGTCTCTCAACGCAGGCCGCTACGACGAGGCCGCCGAGCAATTGCTGCGCTGGGACCATGCCGGCGGGCAGGAAATGGCTGCCTTGAAGTCCCGCCGCAAGGCCGAAGCCGAACTTTGGGGCAAAGCCCCCGCGCGGCAACAGGCAGCGTAACCCCAGCCTTTGGCTCTGGTCACGATCCTGCTCCGGCGATCTCCGCCACTTCAAGCTGCTCGTCGGGCTTCAGGTAGCCCTTGCGCCGAAACCACTCTTCCATGGCCGGCTGAAGACGATCAAGAGGCACGCGCGCCCCGGCTTCCAGTACTCCGTCGGCCACAGGCAGCGTGTCGTCGAAAACCGGGTCGTTGGTGAAGTTGCGCATGGCAAAGTTGTCGATCCAGCCAATCGGGCACGCGTGCCGGAGGCCGTTCACATCCATGCGTTGAATCGAAACCCTGCGCGCGAACATGCTTCCAATGTAACGGATGCGGGCTGACGGCCCGCGCCGGCGCTGGCTAGGCCAACCCGCCGTAACGCCGCCGTCGTCCCTGGCTCGCGTGTTGACAGCGCCCTCGCCACTGCCTAGAATCAAGGGGTGGGAGTCTGCTATTATTCTGGCATAAATGCTAGAATTATCAGTGGTTTAGCGGGTTTCAACCAGGTCTGGGCAACAACCATTTACCAGCCGGATCAGAGAGCGGGGAAGATGCCTGATGCACGCGTCAGTCCGCGAGAGCGGCTGGTGCTTACAGCCATCATCGAGCAGTACATCGCCACCGGCGAGCCGGTAGCCTCGCAGACTGTCGCCCGTTATTTCTCCCATCAGGAGGGCTTGAGTTCGGCCACCATCCGCAACGTGATGGCCACGCTGGGCGAGACCGGCCTGCTGGAGCAGCCGCACACCTCGGCAGGCCGTGTGCCCACTGCCGCAGCTTTTCGCTATTACGTCGAGCAGATTACTCAGCCGGGCCGCATGACCGCCGGCGCGCAGGCGGCCAGCATGGGCGCGACGCCGACTGGCTCTTTGCCCCTGAGCGAAGCCCGCCGTGAGCAGATCGAAGAGAGCTTCAGCGGCGTCACCAGCAGCAACGACTACCTGGAGCGCACCTCGCACGTGCTGGCGCTTTTATCCAGCGGGTTGGGCGTGGCGCTGGCCAGTTCGACGGCGGGCCAGGTGCTGGAGCATATTCACTTTTCGAGGCTTTCGACAGGCCGTGTGCTGGCCGTGCTGGTCACACAGGCCGGCGCCGTGCAGGATCGCGTACTGGCCCTGGACCGCGAGCTGAGCCACCTCGAGCTGGAAACCGCCGCGCGCTACCTGAACGAGAACTTCCGCGGATGGCCCATCGAGCGAATTCGCGCCGAAGTGGCCCGGCGTGTGGAGCTGGAGCAGGCCGCCTACCGGCAGATGCTGGCCTCGGTGGAGGAGCTTTGCCGCAAGGGAGCGCTGGCCGGCGGCGAGACCGGCCCTGCTATTTTTGTCGACGGAATGGCTAACCTGATTGCCGCCGAGGTAGACCGTGACCGCCTGCGCCAGATGCTGTTGGCTCTGGAAGCCAAGCAACGGCTGGTGGAGTTGCTCACCGCGTATGTGGACGGACGTCAGCAGGAGGTGCGCGTGGTGGTGGGCCTCGGTCAGGAGGGTCTTGACGAAGCATCGCAAGCCATGCAAGATCTGGTGCTCATCGGTGCTCCGGCCCGGCTGGGCGACTCCAATCTGGGCACCGTCGCCGTTATCGCGCCCACTCGCATCCAATACCAGGAGATGATTCAGGCGGTGCGTTACATCGCCCGGCTCTCCGAGCGGCTGCTGGAAGTTCACGCCGATTAGAGGCTGGGAGAGTGAACAGGCCCGAATCGGGACCCGCGTCGCTCCCGTGTAGAACTGAGCAGACGGCGCTTGCCGCGCAAATTATCATGGAAACAAATGCCAAAGATTTTTCGGAGAATGCATAGAACGATGCCAGATCAGGATACAGAGTTGACCTTGTCGGAGGAGGCGGCTGCCGCGGCGGCATCGCTCGCCAATGATTCCGCGCGCGAAATGCCTGGTCAAGAACCGGGCCAAATTGCGGAGGAAGCCCCGCCCGTCCCCCGTGCGGCGTACGACCAGATCAAAGCCGAGCGCGACCAATTGCTCGACAGGTTGGCCCGCCTGCAGGCCGAATTTGAAAATGCCCGCAAGCGCGCCGAGCGCGACAAAATCGCCAACCGCGACTATGCCGCCGTAAGCGTGATCGAAAAGTTCCTGCCGGTGCTGGACCATTTCGAGATGGCCCTGAAGTCCACCAGCACAGCCGACCAGTTGCGTTCCGGCGTCGAGTTGATTGTGAAGCAGATGGAGGACGTTCTGCGCCAGTTGCATGTGACGGCGATTCCCACTCTGGGCGCGGAGTTTGACCCGCGCCATCATGAGGCGCTTGGCTCGGTGGAGCGCCCCGACCTGCCCGACCAGCACGTCGCCGAAGAGATTCGCCGCGGCTACAAGCTGCGTGACAAGCTGTTGCGCCCTGCGCTGGTGCGCGTGGCCTCCAATCCCAAACAGACAAGCGAGTAATCTAAATAAACGTGAGCAAAGCCGACTATTACGAGGTTCTGGGCGTCTCGCGCGACGCCAGCGATCAGGAATTGAAGAGCGCATACCGCAAGATGGCGCGGGAGCACCATCCTGATCTCAACCCTGGCGACCATGCAGCCGAGGAGCGCTTCAAGGCCGCCAGCGAAGCCTACCAGGTTCTGAGCGACGCCGACAAGCGCGCCGCCTACGACCACTACGGCCATGCCGGCATCAGCGGAGCCGGCCAGGGCTTCGGCGGGCCCTTTGCCGGTGGCGTTGACATCGGCGACCTTTTCGGCGATCTATTCGGCGAGATGTTCTCCGTGGGCGGCGGTCAGCGCCGCGCCAGCCGTCAGCAGCGCGGCGACGACCTGCGCTTCGATCTCACCATCGACTTCGACGCCGCCATCTTCGGCTACGAGACAGATGTGAAGATTCGCCGCCAGGAACCCTGCGCAGCCTGCAAGGCCAGCGGTAGTGCTTCAGGCCGCGGACCCACCACCTGCGGCCAATGCCAGGGACGCGGACAGGTTCGCTTCCAGCAAGGCTTCTTCGCCGTGGCCCGCACCTGCCCGGCCTGCGGAGGCATGGGACAGGTGATCAGCGACCCCTGCACATCCTGCCGTGGCGAAACGCGCGTCACCAAGGAACTCAAGCTCCACGTCAAGGTGCCGCCCGGCGTCGAGACCGGAACCCGCATCCGTTACGCCGGTGAAGGAGATGCCGGACGCGCCGGCGCGCCCAAGGGCGACCTTTACGTTGTCCTCTCCATTCGCTCCCATGAATACTTTCAGCGCGACGGCCACAACCTGCGCTGCGTCCTCCCTGTCAGCTTTCCCCAGGCCGCCCTCGGCGCCGAGATCGAAATCCCCTGCATCGGCGGCAACGTGACCCTCAAGATTCCCGAGGGCACGCCCAGCGGCAAGGAACTGCGCGTACGGGCCAAGGGCGTTCCCTTTCTCAACGAAAGGGGCGCAGGCGACCTGATTGTCAAAGTGATGGTTGAGATTCCCAAGAAGCTCTCTCGCGCCCAGCGCGAGCTGGTCAGCCAACTCGCCTCGTCCCTCGCAGTCGAGAACAAGCCCGCCTCCGCCAGCCTCATCGAGAAGATGAAGGACCTGTTCAGCTAGCGTGTTGCAGACTGAGCGGCGGCATTCTTCATAGTGCAATTCTAGTTATTTGGACAGGCAGTGCTGACGCACTGCCCGGTTTACGTGTGCCTGGACGATCTCATTGTCCTTATCGAGGGGCGCCCGCTATCACTGGTTCACATGCACGACCTTGGCCGGCGAAAAGCCGTTGAAGTACGTGCTGCTGGCGATGGAATAGGCGCCTATGTTTTCTGAGTAGACCAGTTCGCCCATCTCCATGACCGGAAGCTGTTCAACCAGGCCGATGGTGTCGAGCGCGTCGCACGTAGGGCCGTAGACGGCGCAAAACTGAGTAGGACCGTCATTGAAACTTTTCAGGTGGTACTGGGCGTGATCAAAGATGATGCCGCTATAGGTTTGATAGACGCCATCGTTGAGATAGTAACTAAGCTTGCCGCCGCGGACGGACTTGCCGATGATCTGGGCGACGGCGGTGGCGGCGCTGGCAACCAGAAAACGCCCCGGCTCCGCAAGAATTTCGATCGGCGCGGGGAAAAGACGGTCCAGTTCGGAGTTCAACATTTTGGCGAGTTTCTTGAAGGGAGGAACCGAGTCGTCGTAGGGAGCGGGAAAACCACCGCCGATGTCGAGGATCTTGAGATCGAACCCGCGCGCCTTGGCCTCTGCAAAAACGCCCGCGGCCAGGTTCAGCGCCTCGCTGAAGTTTTTCAGATTCGTGCATTGGCTGCCGACGTGGAAGCTCAGCCCCTCGACCTCCAGCTTGTTGTTGTGAGCGAAGGAGATCAGGTCCACGGCCTCGCTGGGCAATGCGCCAAACTTGCTTGCCAGCTCCACCACTGATCCGGTGCTGGGAACGCGTATTCGCAACACCAGGCCTGCCTGTGGCGCATAGCGGGCGATCTTGATCACCTCTTCGTAGTTATCGTAGGTGACCAGCGGCTTGTAGTGATCCAATCGCTCCAGCGTTTCGATTGCCTTGATCGGGTTCGCGTAAATAATCCGATCCCAGATGTAAGCCTGCCTCTGTTCCGGAGTAAGATTCTCGATTTTTTCGTGAACGAGCAAAAACTCGGCCATGCTGGCTACATCGAAACTGGCTCCGGCATCGTAGAACGTCTGCACGATCGCCGGATCGCTGTTGGCCTTGACCGAATAGTAAACCTGCACGCGCGGCAGCAGCGTTCGGAATTGCTCGTAGTTATCGCGCAGCGCCTTGTGGTCTATGACCACAAGCGGCGTGCCGTGCTGCTTTGCCAGTTCAAGCAGTGTATTAGGATCCATAGCTCATGCTCCACAGCTTCATGTTCTTATCCATCGAGGTCTTGCGGCGCGTGGGCTGGGTCTTGCGAGTCCCGTGGATTTCCGCCGCGCCAAATTGAATTTTAAATGCCGTCTCCTTCGGTGATGAGAAAATTCTTGAACTGCCACGGGTCCGTCCTGTCCAGTTGCGGCTGGTTATATCCGCTGAAGAAGTTTGAGTAGTGCTTCAGCGGTGTCCAATCCGAGGCCACGGAGACAAACTTGCCCAGGTAGGGCTTGCTGATGTCCAGCACGAAGTCGTGGGGCAAGTCGTCCGGCACGCACAGCCCACGGCGCGGGTTCTCGTGCATCCACATGCACGCGGCGACTACTGAAATAGCCACCTGCATCGTGGTCGCGTTCTGATGCGGCACCAGCCGGCGCGACTCCTCGATTTCCAGATCGGTTCCACACCACCACGATTGGTAAGGGTGACCCATGACCAGCGCGCCCAGAATATCGGCTCCGCTGATGATTTCGTCCGTCATGATGCGGATCTTCGGTTGCAACCGGTAGTCGTAGCCGCGCAGCTCGGAGAGCGAGGCAATGGCCGCGTCGCACGGACAATACGCGTAGTGCACCGTGGGCCGGTAGATCGCTTTGCCGCCTTCCCAAACGGTGAGCTTATCGCTGATGGTGAATGCCTCGCCGTGGCGCACAATCATGCCCACAATTTCGTGATTGGGTGGCACCCAGCTCGCCACCAGTGTGTTCATGCCCATCCGCGCCAGGCAGATCTGGTTTTTGGGGCCGTCCGCATGTTCGTAGGCCAGGGCGGGCAGCTCTTTCTCATGCGTGCCCCAACCCATCTCGGCCGTGGTCGTCCCCTCTTCCCGGAAGCCCTCTACGCTCCAGGTATTGACGAACTCGTTCACCTCTTTGGGCTGATCTGTGATCTGCGTGTCGCGCTCGCTGCAATGGATGACCTTGACGCCGAGTTCGTGAGCAAGGTGGTTGAAGTTCCGCGCCTTGGCGTGGTGAGCAATCTGCTCCCCCTGAGCCCCGCTGAATTTCTTATCCTCAAGCGCGCGCTGTGCAATGTCCATCAACGCCTGCTTGGTGAAGTGGCTGATCAGGCCGGGGTTGGCTCCGTGTTCGATCACCGCCGTTGGCCCCGGCTCGCTCCACGTGGAGGTCATCCGCCGCAGATTCATGTGCCGCCAGTAGAGGGTCCGCTCGGTAGGGGGTTTATTCTCGGCTCCAGCGTAGGGATCCCACAGCTCTACGGACGTGTTCACATAGAGGATGCCTTTGTCGTGGCACCACTGTACGATTTCGCAACAATCAATATTCCACGCCAGGTCGATGAGCAAGTCTCCAGCCGTGAGATGCTTTCCCAGCAAGCTGCCCAAATTCTCCTTGGTCACGCGATCCTTGATGAACGTCATGCCCTGCGCGATCCAGGGCTTCAGAGCATCATCGTTTGGATCAAAGTCGATGATGGTAACCTTTTTGGGATCGATGCTCATGTGTGTGACCAAAATAGGCAGCGTACAACGCGCCACCGCTCCAAAACCGATGAGCACGACTCGATTCGAAAATGCAACCATCCTTATGTTTCCCCCTCTGTGGTGCCGGAGCTAAGCAGGCCAGCAACCGGTAGAACCATTCGACGGCCCCGGCAAACCAATCCGCTCCGATTGGTAAATGAACACAACTCTTCTTATCATCGCATACGGGTTGCGAGGCTGCGGAAAACTGGTCGCGAGGCTGCCTGCGCACCTTCGCCTCACGCCTGGTGGAAGCTGGGGTTGATATTCGCACTGTCGCTCCGCCACGACTCATGCGACAATTTACTTATCATTGGAATCCGTATCGCCCTGCGAAAGTGGCGGAATTGGCAGACGCACCAGACTTAGGATCTGGCGGAGCAATCCATGGGGGTTCGAGTCCCCCCTTTCGCACCATCTCTCCTACACACGGCCATCCGGCCCTCAGCACGTTCTACCCCCACACCACCCCCGCCGGAGTAATCTGGAGAAACTATGAGTCCATCCGCGCAGCAGCCTCAAATGAACCTCGTCCAGAATCCCGACTACCGCGAGTCCTACGCCAACAGCGTCCAGATCCGGGCCAGCGTCTGGGACTTCCAACTGGTCTTCGGCCTGGCTTCTCCCGACGCCCCTGACCAGATCACCATCCGCAACCATAGCGCGATTTACCTCAGCCCGCAGCAGACCAAGGCTCTGTGGAACATGCTGGGGCAGAATCTGGCACAGTACGAGCAGGCCTTTGGCGCGCTCAATCTGGAACCGCACGGCCAAAACTTCCCGCAGGGGCCCATCAACTAAGCATTAAGCCCCGTGCCGGATTCCACAACAGTGCGGGTGCCCCATCCTCGCGGCGTCTTTGTTTTTGCCGCTAGGGTGGGATAACACAAACCTGAACTAGCCTTTCCTCAGGAGCGATCGCTTTGCGCTGGAGAAGCCTCAATCCGCCGCGGCTAACCGCGCCCCTCCCCGCCTGGATCGTCTTTTCGGCGATCTTTGCGGCGCTCTGCGTCAGCCACTGGACCCTGCTCTGCCTCCCCTACTACTGGGACGAGGCCGGCTACTATATCCCCGCGGCCTGGGACTTCTTCCGCACCGGCTCCCTGATTCCTCTCACCACGCCGAGCAATGCCCATCCACCGCTGCCCAGCATTTATCTCGCGCTCTGCTGGAAGGCCTTCGGCTTTCATCCCGTGGTCACGCGCCTGGCCGTGCTGGTCGTCGCATCGCTCGGCCTGACGGCAGTTTGGCGTCTGGCCCTGCGCCTCACCGGCGTGCCCGCTGTCGCCCTCTGGACCGTCGTACTCACAGCCCTTTATCCCATCTGGTTTGCCCAAAGCACCCTGGCCCACGCCGACATCTTCGCCGCCGCCTGCACACTCTGGGGGCTGGTCTACATCCTGCCCGCTCGCACTCTGGAGACGCCCACCAAGCCCTGGGCCGCGGCTCTCTCCTTTGCTCTCGCCGCGCTCTCGAAAGAGACGGCCATCGCCTTCCCACTCACCCTGGCCGTTGTCAGCCTGCTTGAAAGCCTCCGCATCTCTGGCAGCTCTCGCATGCGGCTCGGTCGAGAGGCTGCATGGCTCTTGAGCTGCGTACTGCCCCTGGCCGCATGGTATGGCTTCCACTACCTCAAGACCGGCTTCCTCTTCGGCAATCCTGAATTTCTGCGCTACAACGCCCAGGCCAACCTTTCGCTCCCGCGCTTCCTGGCCGCCCTCGAGCATCGCGTCCTTCATCTCACCGCGCACATGAACCTCTTTGTGCCCGTGGGATTGGCCACCGCTGCCCTGCTGCTCGCGCCGCGCACCAACTCAGCAGAAATGCGCTGTGCCCCATCCATTCTGCGGCTTTTCGTAGAAAAGATGCGGAATGGGTGGGAATCACCGTCACAATCATCAAACCGCATAAACAGCCAGCCCCGCCCCACCCTAGCTCCCTCCGCCCTGCGCCGCATCTTTCTTTTACTGCTGGTCAATGCCGTGCTCTATAGCGTTCTGGGCGGCGCGCTGCTCACCCGTTACCTGCTGCCTCTCTACCCGCTGGTGCTGCTCGTCGCCGTCACCACCTTCTATCGCCGCGTTCCTTATTGGCACGCGCTGGCCGGCTTCTCTGCTGTGGTGTTTGTTTTGGGCCTCTTCATCAATCCCCCCTACAGCTTTGCACCGGAAGACAACCTCACCTATGCTCGCGTCATCCGCCTTCACCAGGCCGGCATCCGCCAGCTTGACGCCCATTACCCCGGCGCAACCGTGCTCTCCGCGTGGCCTCTTTCCGACGAGCTGACCCGTCCCGAGCTTGGCTATCTCACCCAGCCCTACGCCGTCTATCTTGTCCCCGACTTCACCGCCGCCAGCCTCGTCCTTGCCGCCGACGAGCCGGAAAAATACTCCGCCGCCCTGGTCTTTAGCACCAAAGTCGACACGTATTCACCGTTCTTCACCTTGGGCGCAAGAAGCCGCGCAGACGACGAACTCTACTTCGGCTTGCACCACGATCTCGCGCCGGTAGCTATTGCCCGCCAACTCCATGGCGACCTCGTCTGGCAGAAGCAAGACCACGGCCAATGGATCGCCCTGATCCGCTTCAACCGCCAGTTCGATGCCCGGCTGGAGGGTGGATGGTTAGCGCCTGAATGCTGGCCTGGCCTTCCAAATTAACCGTCGCCAGCCTTCCTCGGGACAACCTGTTGAAACTTCACACCTATTCCCTAGTCCCTCTCTTCTGCTACACTCGCTGCGAAAGTCTTTCATGCTTTTCAAAGCTCACAGCGCGGCGGTCTACGGAATCGATGCCAACCTCATCGATGTCGAGGTGGACTATAGCGGCATTGTCGCGGATAAAGACGTCTTCCACACCGTCGGCCTGCCCGATGCCGCGGTGCGCGAGAGCCGCGACCGTGTCCGCGCAGCCATCAAGAACTCCGGCTACCTGATTCCGCCCACGCACATCACCATCAATCTCGCCCCCGCCGACCTCAAAAAGGAAGGCTCCGGCTTCGATCTGCCCATCGCCGTCGGCATCCTCGGCGCTTATGGCGCGCTGAAAGCCACCGACTTGAGCCAGTTTCTGCTGGTGGGCGAACTGGGCCTCGACGGCAGCGTCCGCGCCGTGCCGGGAATGTTGCCTGTGGCCATTCTGGCGCGCGAAAAGAATATCCCCAACCTCATTCTGCCCGCCGCCAACGCCGCCGAAGCCGCCGTGGTCGAGGGCGTCAACGTCTATCCTGCCTCCTCGCTGCTCGACGTGCTGGAGCTGCTCAATACCATGGTCGTCGGCGTGATTCAGCGCGAGCCCTATCGCGTCTCCACCGAAGCTCTGCTCGGCGAGTTGCAACATTTCACCGTGGACTTCAAAGACGTGCGCGGCCAGCAGACGGCCAAGCGTGCCCTCGAAGTAGCCGCCGCCGGCAGCCATAACATCCTCATGATCGGTCCGCCCGGCTCCGGCAAAACCATGCTGGCCAAGCGCCTGCCCTCCATCCTCGCCCCGCTCACCTTCGAAGAGGCGCTGGAAACCACCAAAATTCACTCCGTCGCCGGCGTACTCGACGCCGCGCAGGGCCTCGTCACGCAGCGCCCCTTCCGCTCGCCCCACCACACCATCTCCGACGCTGGACTCATCGGCGGCGGCATCATTCCCCGCCCCGGCGAGGTCTCTCTGGCCCATAACGGCCTGCTCTTTCTCGACGAGCTGCCGGAGTTTCCCCGCAACGTCCTCGAGGTCCTGCGCCAGCCCCTCGAGGACCACACCGTCACCATCGCCCGCGCCTCCATGTCGCTCACCTTTCCCGCGCGCTTCATGTTGGCCGCGGCCATGAACCCCTGCCCATGCGGCTTTTTCAACGACAAATCCCGCGAGTGCATGTGTACCCCGCCCATGATTCAGCGCTACGTGGCCAAAATCTCCGGACCGCTTCTCGACCGCATCGACATTCACATCGAGGTTCCGGCGGTGAAATACAAGGAGCTGCGCGGCTCGGCGGCTATCGAAGGCTCGGCCGAGATTCGCGCTCGTGTTCTTGCCGCCCGTGATCGTCAGCGCCAGCGCTTTCGCAAATTCGGCGAGAAAATCTACTCCAACGCGCAGATGACCACCCGCCAGATTCGCGCTTATTGCGAGCTGGGCCCTGACGCCGAGCATCTGCTGGAGCGCGCCATGCAGCAGCAGGGACTCACCGCTCGCGCCCATGATCGCATCCTCAAAGTCGCCCGCACCATCGCCGACCTCGAAGGCGTCGAGAACCTCTCCGTAGCCCACCTCGCCGAGGCCATCCAATATAGGACCCTCGACCGCAGCTACTGGGCGTAACAAGAATCAGATCATGGGACAGCTGACCGTGGCTCACCTTGGAGATAGGAGCGTTTTGATTTGGTAATGCGCGACTGTGCCGCGCAATGTTCCTACCCGATCTGAACGAGCGCTGCTCTCCGTGGCCCCCAGAAAGCAATCTATGCCTTCTGGGGGACCTGCGATGCATCTTCGGAGATTCACATGGTTTTTCGTTAGAACGCGATAATGATTGTGATGTTTGGCGGGCAGCATTTCACGGTAATCGTTATTTTGATTTTTTCAGCAGGACCGCTGCCACCGCCGGTATGGTCGATTAACTCAATCTTGGCGCCCTGAAGCTGCTGGGCCGTAAAGCCATTCTTCAGCAACAATGTTGATGCCGCGTCCGTATTCTTCGTGCGCACGGCTCTGACCAGCGACTGCTTGTCAGACGAAGATGCCTGAATTTTGGCAGAGGACTTGTCCGCCGCGGCCTGAAGCTGCGCCACGTTCGGGGCTGCCACTGTTGCGCTGCTCGCCACAACACGGCTGGGAGGCTTCGTTGACACCTGTGTCCAAGCTATATTGCCTGCTGCTGCCATCATGATAAGCAACGCGAGAGTTACGACGATCCTTAGGGATGCGTTCTTCATTGTCCCTCCTCAGAGACTCAAACGAAATTCTGACGCCATTCGTACTGGTGGATTCTGGTGTCAGAACTGTTGGGGAAACTTGTTGTTAGACTGTTGAGGAATTCTGAAACCAGACGTGCAGGAATAATTCTTTCCTCAGACGTGTAATTGGATTATTTTTGTCCGATATGCGACTTGTCAATCAATATTTAGCATTTTCCCCTCGCCTCCCCAACTCTGTACCGGAAACTTTTTCCTATTGAACTTACACAACGTTAGCCCCTGTATCTAATTCCGCACCCTCGACCGCAGCTACTGGGATTGATACTCATCAGAGACCAGTTTGTAACCTCTGGCACAGGTAACCACCCAGGTTCCCAGAATGTGGAAATAGAAGTAAAAAGTGTCTATTTTCAGACAAACTACTGTTGAAACGGGGAGTGTCCCGGATCGGGATCTTCTCTTTATCTATTTGATTACATAGCTGTTATCTCTCAGACAGCCGCTATTTCTCCCGCCACGGCTTCAAACCGCCATCACCCCCGGAAAAAACTGTTGACCTCCACGCCATCCCGGTATACATTCATGATTGCTATCCATATTAGGGCGGATTAGAGAGAGTGATAAACGCCCGTCTGTCGTTTCCCGCATCATATTGAGCTGCGGCTCATCCGTTGATGTCCCGGTGTGCGGTTTTGATCACTGCCGGAACGGGAATGCAGAATGGATAGTCCCCAAGGCTGCAATCTGTATCGCTGATACGGCGTAACGCCTTTTCCAAATTCTGCGAAAGTGCGTCAGGATTTTGAACTTTACGTTCAACTCGTGCGTCTAAGCCTTGGGAGTTGTAATTGGGGAACCCTTGCTGTACTGGACACCCCTTCTGCGCCGCTGGCGTCTGCTTCGTGCCGGCTGGAGCTAATTTTTTTCGAAGGAGAATTTCGCAATGCGTTCTGATTTGGTTTTTGGAGCTCTTTCTCATGTCTCCAATCGCTACCAACTGTGCCAGTTGGCCAGCAAGGCAACCCGCAAGCTGCACAAGCCCAACACTCGGCTACAGGACACCACCAATGAAGTCCTGGGCCGCTTTCAATACGCCAACCCCGGCTCCGCCGCGGCCATCGTGGCCTCCGCGCAACAGCCGGCTGAATCTCGTCGCGCTGCCTGATCCCGCCCCAAAGGGTATAGTTGAGTCAGGCAGTGGTTTCTGGCGGTCTGCCGTTCAAGGCAACCGCGCTTCCTGGTCTTTGATGCTCCACTTCATTTCAGGAGAGCCTCCAAACTCGGCGCTGGCCTGTTGCCAGCTTTGAAATCATGCCGGTTCTTTCTCCGGAGCACTTCCCCCTTCCGGTTTCTCCCACTCCCATCCCCACATTTCGCAGGTGATCATGACCATAGCTGAACTCAAAGAAAAAAACATCACGGAACTGACCCGCATCGCTCGCACCCTTGAAATCCCCGGCACCAGCGGACTTCGCAAGCAGGACTTGATCTTCAAGATCCTCCAGGCGCAAAGCGAAAAGGAAGGCCACATCTTTGCCGAGGGCGTGCTGGAGATTCTGCCCGACGGCTACGGCTTCCTGCGTTCGCCCGACTACAACTATCTGCCCGGCCCCGACGACATCTACGTCTCCCCCTCGCAGATTCGAAAATTCGATCTCAAGACCGGCGACTCCATCAGCGGCAATGTCCGTCCGCCCCACGAGGGAGAAAAGTACTTTGCCCTGGTCAAGATCGAGGCCATCAACTTCGAGTCGCCCGAGGAGACGCGCAACAAGATTCTCTTCGACAACCTCACCCCGCTCTATCCCCAGGAACGCATCAAGCTCGAGACGGTGCGCGAGGCCATCAGCGGCCGTGTGATGGACCTGCTTACCCCGGTCGGCAAGGGCCAGCGCGGCCTCATCGTCGCCCCGCCCCGCACCGGCAAGACCATGCTCTTGCAGGCGCTGGCCAACTCCATCTCCACCAACCACCCCGAAGTCGTCCTCATCGTCCTGCTCATCGACGAGCGGCCTGAGGAAGTCACCGACATGCAGCGCTCCGTCAAGGGCGAAGTCATCAGCTCCACCTTCGATGAACCCGCCGCCCGCCACGTGCAGGTTGCCGAGATGGTCATCGAGAAGGCCAAGCGCCTCGTCGAGCACAAGCGCGATGTGGTTATTCTCCTCGACTCCATCACCCGTCTCGCCCGCGCCTACAACACCATCGTGCCCCCTTCAGGCAAAGTCCTCTCCGGCGGCGTGGAC
>Ga0302278_10001296_pt1 | contig 31212 bp, 28 predicted proteins | sample III_Bog_N3_2_FD_194543 | JGI IMG/M metagenome (GOLD analysis project Ga0302278, IMG submission 194543) | Peat permafrost microbial communities from Stordalen Mire near Abisko, Sweden - III_Bog_N3_2 | ecosystem: Environmental > Terrestrial > Soil > Wetlands > Peat | place: Sweden: Abisko... | reverse complement strand
CATTTATATGCGTCGGCCCTGGATTGAGGATAGAGGGATTAGGCGCAGCCGGAAATCTTTGATAAACTGAATATTCTGCGTTTCTTCGCAGGAATCACTCTAAGACGAGTCCATCGCAGGAAGAACCCAATGTCCATCCATCCCGTAATGCAGCGCCTGGCTGACAAGCTGAAGCGCACCGATTTGCCGGCATTTGTGCCCGGTGACCAAGTTCGCGTGCAAGTAAAGATCAAAGAAGGCGACAAAGAGAGGTTGCAGGCCTTTGAGGGCCTGGTGATCGCCATTAACAAAGGCGCCCAGGGCACGTTCACCGTGCGCAAGATGAGCTTTGGGCAAGGGGTGGAACGCATCTTCCCCTTCAACTCCAGAGTCGTCGACAAAGTGGAGTTGATGCGCAGCTACAAAGTGCGGCGCGCCAAGCTGTTTTACCTGCGCGGATTGCGCGGCAAGGCTGCCCGCCTGAGAGAAGTGGATCGCGTGACCGGCAAGGTGCGGGCGTAGCACAGGGGTCAGTGGTTAGTGGTTAGTGACCAGCAAAGATCGTTGAGGGAAAGTCAAAACCCCGGCTTCGGCCGGGGTTTTTGCTGCGCGGCCCTATTCGCTGGTTGTGGGATCGATGATGGAGCGGACGCGGGCGATGGAGTTTGCGGGGAATCCGCCCTGCTGGGCGTGCTGGCGCACGGTTTCCTCATCCGGAGCAATGTAGATGCAGTAAATCTTGTCGTCGGTGACATAGCTCTGGAGCCACTGGATTTGAGGCCCCATGGATTTGAGGACGCCGCAGGACTTTTGAGAAACGGCTTGCAGTTGTTCCGGGGTCAGCTTTCCGGCACCTGGAATCTCTCGCTCGATCACGAACTTGGGCATAGGGAATGACCTCCTGTATTGGTAGTCAGGCCGGCATCTTCTTGGGCCGTCCTTGTTATCCCTATACTGTACGCATGGCAATAGCCGCAACCCCCGCGCCGCCCTATTACGCCGTGATCTTCACTTCCCTGCGCACCGACGGCGACAACGGGTACGGAACAATGGCCGAGGCGATGGAGAAGCTTGCGGCAACGCAGCCGGGGTTTCTCGGCATTGAGTCGGCAAGAGAGGGACTGGGGATTACGGTTTCCTATTGGGAGAGCCTGGAAGCGATTGCGGCGTGGAAGGCGAACGCAACGCACCTCGTGGCGCAGCAGCGCGGCCGCGACACCTGGTACGAGGAATTCAAAGTGCGCATCTGTCGGGTGGAGCGCGACTACGCCTTTGACCGCGCGTGAACGAAGGTTCTCGGCCCGCTTTTCCACGCGATGGTCCATCGCTGCTTCTTATAATTTCAGCATGACCACGGCTCCAGTGTGCGGATGGCGGCTGGAAAACGTCGCGCGGCGGTGCGGCGCATTGCACATTGCCGGACTGGACGAGGTGGGACGTGGCCCGATGTTCGGGCCAGTGGTTGCAGCCGCGGTAATCCTTCCAAAGCGCTGCCGCCTGCAAGGCCTCACAGATTCAAAACAACTCACCGAGAAACAGCGCAACGAATTTGACGGGGCGATTCGCGCCGAGGCCGTGGCGTGGGCCATTGCGGCCGTGGATGCGGAGACGATCGACCGCATCAACATTCGCCGCGCGTCGCTGCTGGCGATGCGCATGGCTGTGGAGCAACTGGCGACGTTGCCAGACTATCTACTGATTGACGGATGCGACACCATCGACTGGCCATGCCCGCAGCAGGCTGTGGTGCAGGGCGACGGGCGCAGCGTTTCGATCGCGGCGGCTAGCGTGCTGGCCAAGGTGCACCGCGACCAATTGCTCGTGGAACTGGATGCGGTGTATCCCGGCTACGGCCTCGCGCGGCACAAGGGCTATTGTGTGGCCGAGCACCTTGAAGCGCTGAGGCGTCTCGGGCCTACGCCGCTGCACCGCAAGAGCTTCGGTCCGGTGGCGCAGAGAATGCTGTTCGAGTAAAGCAGCGGAGTTAGCGGAGCTAGCGGAGTTGGCGGAGCTAGCGGAGTTGGCGGAGCTAGCGGAGTTGGCGGAGCTAGCGGAGTTGGCGGAGCTAGCGGAGTTGGCGGAGCTAGCGGAGTTAGACCTTGGATGCACTGCCGAGCGCAACCGCCGCGCCGGCCTTGCGGCGCTGCAACCAGGCTGATACAGGGCGCGCCAGCAAAAGCACAGCGAGAACGAGCGTGATGGTGAGCGGTGTAATGACGCCGGTCTTCACCTGCCACCAGTAGTGAATCACTCCACAAATGGCCGCGACATAGACGAGCTTGTGCAGGCGATTCCAGTTTTTGCCGCCGAGCTTGCGAATGGCCCACGTGGTGGACGTGATGGCAAGAGGTACGAGAAGCAGATAGGCGGCGACGCCCATGGTGATGAAGCGACGGCGGGCGATGTCGGATTCCATGGCGGCCACGCTGAATCCGGAATAGAGCGCCACGTACGTGAGCATATGCAGTGTGGCGTAGAAAAAGGCAAAGAGGCCGAAGAGGCGGCGGAATTTGATGAGCCAGTTCAGGCGCGGCGACAAGCGGCGCAGGGGCGTGATGGCGAGGCCGATGGCGAGCAGCCAGATGGTGGCTTTGCCTGTGGCGAAGGCGATGGCGGCCGAGGGGTCGGGGCCTAGGTTGTTGGTGACCATGCCCCAAACGAGGCGGACCGCGACCGAGAGGCACGCGATCCAAGTGAGCGTTTTGAGGATGATGAGTGTTTTACGATTCATGGTGATCGAGGCAGTGAAGCTTCAAAAGTTTCTGCGCAGGTCCATTCCGTTATACAGAGAGGCCACCTGATCGGTGTAGCCATTGAACATGAGCGTGGTGCGGCGCTGCGCGTAGAAAGGCAGTCCGATGCGGCGCTCGGTTTTTTGACTCCAGCGCGGGTGGTCGACGTTGGGATTGACGTTGGAGTAGAAGCCGTACTCGTTGGGCGCCTGATCGTTCCAGGTGGTGGGCGGCTGCTTTTCGACGAAGCGCACGGTGACGATGGACTTGGCGGACTTGTACCCGTACTTCCATGGAAGCACGACGCGCACGGGAGCGCCATCCTGATTGGGGAGAGTTTCGCCATAGAGGCCGAAGGTGAGCAGGGTGAGCGGATTCATGGCCTCGTCCATACGCAGGCCTTCCGAGTAGGGCCAGGAGATACCCGGATCTTCGTAGGTCCACTTCTCGACTTTGGTGTTGTAGTAGGAGAGAAACTGCACGTACTTGGCGCTGGGCAGCGGGTTGCACTGCTTGATGAATTCAGAGAGCGAGTAGCCGACCCAGGGAATCACCATGCTCCAGGCCTCGACGCAGCGATGGCGGTAGACGCGGTCTTCGAGCGGGCGCAGCTTGAGCAGGTCGTCGATGTCGAAGGTGAGGGGCTTGGCGACTTTGCCTTCTACCTTGACCGTCCAGGGGCGGGTCGGCAGGCCGCCGGCGTTTTTGGCGGGGTCGCCTTTGTCGACGCCGAACTCGTAAAAGTTGTTGTAGTGCGTGATGTCGTCCAAGGTGGTGAGCTGCTCGCCGGTGGTGGTGAGCGGGCTGGGCACGGTCTGCAACTTGGTGGCCGCCTGGACAACGCGCGGCGCAAGCAACTGATTGGCAGCAAGGGCCGCGGCGCCTGCCGTTGCGGCCGCGCCTTTGAGAAAGCGGCGGCGTGAGAGATAGCGGAAATACTCTTCGCGGGAGGTGATTTCCGACGAAGGAATATCGGGTGGCTTGCCGAAGAGCATGGATGACCTCGCTTGGGGAAAGGCCTGACGCTTCCATTAGATGCCGCGAAGGGGGCAGAGAGCAACAAATTTTTGCCCGGCAGAGTCCCGAGACGCACAATTCAAGTACGCACGAGGGAATGGACTTGGATTGGGGGAAAACTCGCCGCCTGGGGATATAATTCGGGAACGGCGGGGAAAGATCGAGCCGTTCGACAATCGATTTGCACTGAGGTGAGCATGGTGAATGAATCTTCGCCTGCCTTCTGCCCGCACTGTGGAGCAGCGGTGAACCTTCCATCCGGCTTTTGCGGCGCTTGCGGGCAACCACTACAGAGTCCAGCCCCACCAGCGCCCGCAGCGCAACCACAGTATCCTCAACCCCAAAATCCTCAATCGATGCCGGGCGCGGCCCCCCAGAGCCCGGCCGTGATGTGTCCGTTCTGCCACTCCACTCAAGTGCAAGCAGGAAAGCGAGGCTGGAAGTGGTACGCCGGATATGTCGGAAGCGGCAATGCAGTGTGGACTTGCCAGAGCTGCGGAAAGACGTTTTAACCGCCGCTGAGTTCTGACCGTAGCAGCGTCACGCCGGCTTGCGCCAGGCGAAGACCGCGATGGGGTAGGTGATGCGAACCGCGTTATCTTTCCGCCGTGCGGCCACGCCAAGCGTGTCGGCGTGAGCGAGAATGTCGGCGTCGAACAGGGCGCGAATGCGGTCAGCATCGCCGGGCTTCGGAAAAGAACCAGCCAAAAGATCTTCCAGGTCCCGTTCCATGCGGTAGTGAGCGCGGCGATCGAGAACCAGGCCCGCTTCTTCCCCCAGCAATTCGAATTCAGCTTGGGTGAGGGCGTGGGTGTGCGAGGGGTCGCGCAGAATCTCCCAGTGATTGAACGACGCCTGGGTTTCGAGACTCGGGACAACATCGCAGACGAGGACAACGCCGTTGGGCTTTGCGACGCGCTTCATCTCGCGCAGCGCGGCTGCGGGGTCAAGGAAATGATGAAACGAGAAGCGCGTGATGACGCAATCGAAAGTGGCTTCGCGAAACGGGAGATCGGTCGAGGAGCCGAGTTGCCAGGTGAGATTTGTGAGATGCTGCTCGGCCTGGTAGCGGCGCGCGCGCTCCAGCATGGCGGGAACGAAGTCGATACCGGTGACGTGGCGGGCGCGCCGCGCAAAGAAACAGGAGATAATGCCGGGACCGCAGGCCACGTCGAGCACCGTGTCGCCGGATCCGACTTCGGCGCAATCGGCCATGAGATCGAGGAGCGGATCGTTCTGGTAGCCGTGGCGCTGCGCGAAGGGATCTGCCTGGCGCGTGAACTGGTCGAGAATCTCGGCGTCGTGTCGGGAAGATTTCATAGGCGGATCGTGATTACTCAAGTTGGATGCGGAAATCAGGGCTGAGGATCCACAGCCGGAGCGCCCGCGAACGGCCATTGGCGCAGACGACGAGCCCGGAATAGATAGAGAAGAGTTCCGGAAACGGCGATTCCCGCGGCGACGGCGAGTTCTTTGACGGCATGGACACGGTAGACGAGGAGAAATCCGAAGCCGGCCATGGCGAAGAGCGGCGGCAGCGGATAGAGTGGCATGCGGAAGGGGCGCGGGAGATCGGGGCGCCGGATGCGCAGAAGGATGACGCCGATCTGTTGCAGGAAGAATTGCAGCAGGATGCGCGTGATGACCAGCAGAGTGATGACTTGCGTGAGCGAGAAGAAGCAGAAGAAGGCTCCCACCAGGCCGAGTACGACAAGCGCGCGGTGGGGAATGCCGTGCTTCGGGTGCACCGCGGCAAGAAAACTGAAATAGTTGCCGTCGCGGGCGGCGGCGTAGGGCACGCGCGAGTAGCCGAGCTGTAGCGAGAAGACGCTGGCGAAGGCGGTCCAGACGATGAGCGCGGCGATGGTGTAACCGGCCCAGGGTCCGAATGCGGAGCGCGCGATGTCGGCGACGAGTTGGAAACGGAGCACAGCGGACTGGCCGGCGTGCGATGCGGCATCGCCGAGCGACGGCAGCGCGGCCAGGTTCATCAAAATATAAAATCCGGAAACGAAGAGGACGGAGAGCAGGATGGCGCGGGGGATGGTGCGCTCGGGACGACGGACTTCGCCTGCGAGAAAGCAAATGTTGTAGTAGCCCCAGTAGCAGTAAGTGGCGAGAAGCGTGGCCTGGGCGAGGCCGCCCAAAGCTCCAATTTGCCCGAGGGCGGAGAGCGGAGGCGCCGTGGGCATGTGCCAACCGCCGGTGGCGGCAGCGTGCGCGAATCCTGAGACGATGACGCCGGTGAGCGCGGCGAGAACGCCCGCAAACAGCACCCACGCCATGCGCGCGATGGAGCTGATGTTGCGATAGAGCAGCACGGTTACGAGAAGGCAAGCGGCGGCGGCAGCGAAGTTAGCGTAATGGACCGCAGGCAGCGCAGCAAGGGGCGCTGAGTCGAGGCCGGGCCAGAAGACCGCAAGAAATCCGGAGAGACCGATGCAGCCCGAAGCAATCGACAGCGGCGCGGTAAAGCCGACCTGCCAGACGTAGAGAAAACTGAGCCAGTTCCCTGCTCCCTCCGGGCCGTAAATCTCGCGGAGAAATGCGTACGAACCACCTGCGCGCGGGAAGGCTGCGCCGAGCTCGGCCCAGACCAGGCCGTCGGCGATGGCGATGGCGGCGCCGAGCACCCACGCCCACACGGAGAGACGATAGCCTGCGGCGGCGATGACCAGCGGCAGCGTAATGAAGGGACCGACGCCGATCATCTCCAACATGTTGAAGAGGACGGCGGAGCGGAGACCGATGCGGCGCTGCAACCCGCCTGAATTGCCCGCGCCGGAATCGCCCGCAAGCGGCGCGTGCCCGGTGGGGTGGTCGGCGGAGATTGAGGCGGATGGGAGCATGAAGCGGCCGGTATCCAGATTATTACGGCAGAGCGAAGGTCCCGTTGGCATGTATTGACGAGTGAGCCCGCATTCGATGAGACTGATGGCTATCGTACACGTGTGCAGCAGGGGCTTCGAAGCATGAGCGACAACGACGGGGGCAAAGCGGCAGCAGTTCCGCATGCGGGCGTGAAGCACGCGCCACGACAAGCCTCGCGGCAACCTTCGATTAAGGACATTGCGCGGCTGGCGCGCGTGTCGCACCCCACGGTTTCGCGCGCTCTACAGAATAGTCCCCTGGTGAATGCGGAGACGGCGGCCAAGATTCGCAAGATCGCCGAAGACTCCGGCTATCGCGCCAGCGCAGTGGCGCGCGGTTTGGTCACGCGGCACACGCGCACGATTGGCCTGGTGGTGACAACGGTCGACGATCCCTTTGCCAGCGAGGTGGCATGCGGCATCGAGGAGATCGCCAACGACCACTTCTACGCCGTGATTCTGGCCAATTCGCACGCCGATCCGGAGCGCGAGCGCCGCGTGGTGCAGGAGCTTGCCGAGCGCCGCGTCGACGGCATCATTGTCACGTCGTCGCGCGTGGGCGCGTTGTATCTGCCGCTGCTCAAGGAGCTGGAGGTTCCCATTGTGCTGGTCAACGATCAGTATCCCGGTGAGTTTGTGCACTCGGTGATGATCGCGAACCGCGAAGGAACGCGCGCGGCCACTGAGCACCTGATCGGGCTGGGGCACCGGCGCATTGCCTATCTCGGCGACCGCGGCGGATACCAGTCGGATGCGGAGCGGCTCGCGGGCTACAAAGAGGCGCTCGCGGCAGCCGGGATCGATTTTGCGCCGGAGCTTGCGGCGGAGGGCGACGGCCTTCCCGAGGCGGCGATTGAGGCCATGGATGCACTGCTGCGATTGCAGCATCCGCCCACGGCCGTGTGCTGCTACAACGACATGACGGCGCTGGGCGCAATGCGGGCCATCCGGGCGCGCGGGCTCCGCGTGCCTGAGGATGTGTCGGTGACGGGATTCGACGACTTGTTTTTTGCCGCGTACCTTACGCCGACGCTCACCACGGTGCGGCAGCCTATGCGGCGCATGGGACAGATGGCGATGGAAAACCTGTTCAAGCTGATGTCGGGCCTGGCCACGGGCCCGGACTGCGTGGTCCAGATCAAAGTAGCGGCGGAGCTGATCGTGCGCGGATCCACGGGAAAAGCGCAGAAGCGTGAAGGGAACCATGCCTGAGCGCAGCGACCCAAAACCTGAGCGCAGCGACGCCAAATTTGACGCGGGCGCGAGAAACGGAACGCTGCCGCCTTTGACGCCGCTACGCGTCTTCTGCGCGGAGACGCCGATCATCCCCGCCATTCGCAAACCGGAGCTTGTGGAGCTTGCCATTGCCTCGCGCAGCCGGCTGATTTATCTGCTCACCGGCGATCCGGAAAATGTGGAGCAGATGATTCAGAAGATCACCGCCGCGGGCAAGGTGCCGATCGTGAATCTCGACCTGCTGAACGGCTTCTCGCGCGACCGGTACGCGGTCAATTACCTCAAGCGCGTGGGCGCCGGCGGCATCATCTCCACGCACCTCGACCCGCTGCGCCATGCGCTGGCCATCGGGCTCTACGGCATCCAGCGCACCTTTCTGCTAGACTCGGGCGCTATGGATACGATTTCGAACCAGTTGCGCAACACGCCGGTGCACGCGCTGGAGATTCTTCCGGCGCTGGTCGCGCCCAAAATGCTGGAGCGGGTGCGCGCCATCTCCGCGGACCTGCCCGTAGTCGGCGGCGGACTGATTTCGAACATGAAGGAAGTGGAAGCGCTGCTCGAGCAGGGACTGAGCGCCGTATCCACCAGCCATCCGGAGATGTGGATCAAGTAACTGCGCTACTCGGTGTCGGGGTTGGGCAAAATTACGTCGCGGACGATGGCGTTCATCTCGGCGACGGCGGCGATGAATCCTCGCAAGGTGCGGCGCGTGCTGCCGAAGGTGTCGAACTCGGCGGGCGTGAGGCCGTTCTCGTTATAGGCGCGCGCGAAGTCGGGGAACTTACTGAGCAGCGTCTCAACAATGCGCGGATCGACAGGCGTGTCGATGCGATTGACGATTTCGATGTCGCTCTCGTTGTAGCGTTTTTGCCAGACGCAGGGCGGCGAAATGACCACGTCGCCGCCGATGAATTCGCTCCAGTGCATGTGATTGCGAAAGGCCGCGGAGAGAAGGCGCAGACGATAGCCGCGGGCTTGATAGATCTGGTAAGCCTTCTTGAAAACAGCAACGCCGGCCCACTCCAGATAGCCGGGATCGACGGAGAGATTCTGCTTGTCGTGGAGCACCTTGAGCCAGTCGTCGAGGCGGCCGACCATGAGCGTGCAAACGGGGCCCATGGTTGAAATATCAAGGCCCTCGGCTTCGCGGCGCTTGAGGCCGCGCTCGACAGCTTCGGCCACGGCGATGGCCTGCGGGAGAGTAAAGCTGACGGTGGCGTTGATGCTGATGCCGCGGTACGTGGCCTCTTCGATGGCGGGGATGCCGGCGTGCGTGGCGGCGATTTTGACGATCATGTTGGGCGCGAGCTGGCTGAAACGAATGGCCTGCTCGAGCATGGCCGCCGAGTTGCGGTAGTTGCGCGGATCGGTTTGGATGGAGAGGCGTCCGTTGTGGCCTTTTGTGCGCTCGAAGACGGGCAGAAGAAGGCGCGCGGCGTTAGCGGAAATCTCTTCGACGATGCGCCAGGCGAGACCGTCTTCTGTAAGTTCGGGCTCAGCAGCGGCAAGCTCGAGGATGCGGGGCTTCCAGACGGCGAGTTCTTTTTTGAGCACGCTGACGGCGATGGAGGGATTGCAGGTTGCGCCGACCGCGCCGTGCTCGATGGAATACGTGAGCTCTTCGATCGAGGCTGAGTCATTCCAGAGGCAGGTGAGGGTGGTCTCGGTCATTTTATGGAGCGGACTTTTGTAAGCGAGCGAGGGGGTAACGGGAACCATGAATCCTCCGGTAGATGCAAACGTGTGCAAAGGAAAACGTAGCACCGGCCGAAGGGCGAGGTCAAGATGAGGAATGGGAAGGGCGAGGCTTGGTGAGGAGACCGTTTTCTGGTTGACAGGCAGGCGAGCGGTGTAGATGATAATTTGGTGCACACGTGTGCAACTTTGCTCGACTTTGACTCCGGCAAGGGCCAGAGGCACTGTGCCGGGGCGTTCAAGTAAGCGCCCCCTGGGACAGATTTGGAGAGATGATGAGAGATTTGCTGGTCCGGGCGGAGAAGTTCCGCGACCGGATTGAAGATTTCGGATACGAATACCTGTCGTTTGAGACGCGGAAGCTGGAAGCCGGCCAGAAATATAGCAGCGAGACGGGCAACCGCGAATTGGCGATCGTGGTGCTGGGCGGCGTTTGCTCGGTGACGAGTTCGCGGGGCGAGTGGCTGAGGTTTGGGCAGCGCGCCACGGTCTTTGACGGACTGCCGTACACGCTTTACCTGCCGATTCGCACGCGTTTCACGGTAAGCGCCGATGCGGCTTGCGACCTGGCGTTCTGCTACGCGAAGGCGGAGGAGGAGTATCCGGCGAGGCTGGTGACGCCAAAGGATGTGGGCATTGAGATTCGCGGCGGCGGGAATGCGACGCGGCAGATCAATTCCATGCTGCCGCCGGATTTTCTGGCGCAGAGGTTGATTGTGGTTGAGGTGTTTACGCCGGCTGGAAACTGGTCGAGCTTTCCGCCGCATAAGCACGACGTGCACAACCCGCCGGGCGAGGTGGATCTCGAAGAGATTTACTACTACCGGATCGAGCGGCCGGAGGGATTCGCGGTGCAGAAGGTGTATACCGCGGACCGGCGCATTGACGAAACCCTGACGGTGCGCAACGGCGAACTGGTGCTGGTGCCGGAGGGTTATCATCCGGTGGCAGCCGCGCACGGATACAACGTGTACTATTTGAACGCGCTGGCGGGGTCGGCGCGCTCGCTGGCCGCTTCGGACGATCCGGATTATGCTTGGGTGCGCGACGAGTGGAAGGAAAGAGATCCGCGGGTGCCGATGGTTAAAAGATAGGGACTGAGGGACTAGGGACTACGGGACTAGAAACGAGGCACGAGTATGAAGACGCGGCGCATGACGATGGCCCAGGCGCTGATTCAGTTTCTGAAGCAGCAGTATGTGGAGCGGGATGGACATGAGCATGCGTTCTTCGCGGGCATGCTGGGAATTTTTGGGCACGGAAACGTGGCCGGGATCGGGCAGGCGTTGCAGCAGAATCCCGATTTTCCTTACATCATGGTGCGTAACGAACAGTCGGGCGTACACATGGCCGCGGGGTTTGCCAAGGCGAGCAACCGGCTGCGGACGTTTGCCTGCACCTCGTCGATCGGGCCGGGCGCGACGAATATGATTACGGGCGCGGCGCTGGCGACCATCAACCGGTTGCCGGTGCTGCTGCTGCCGGGCGACATTTTTGCGCGGCGCAACGTGGCGCCGGTGCTCCAGCAGATTGAGTCACCTACGACGCAGGACACGGGCGTGAACGACTGCTTCAAGCCGGTGTCGCGCTACTGGGACCGCATCTACAGACCCGAACAACTGATTACGGCGCTGCCTGAGGCGATGCGCGTGCTGACGTCTCCGTCAGACTGCGGCGCGGTGACGCTGGCCTTGCCGCAGGATGTGCAGGCCGAAGCCTACGACTATCCGGAAGAGCTTTTTGAGAAGCGCGTGTGGCTGATCCGGCGCGGGCAGCCGGACTGTATTTCATTGGAGCGTGCGGTTGCGACGATTCGCGGCGCGGAGCGGCCGCTGATGGTGGCTGGCGGCGGCGTGCTGATGAGCGAGGCGTCGGTGGCGCTGAGCGAATTCGCGACGAAGACTGGAATTCCTGTGGGGGAGACACAGGCGGGCAAAGGGTCGCTCGCGTGGGATCATGCGCAGGAGGTGGGGGCGATTGGAGCCACGGGGACGCTGGCTGCCAACCGGCTGGCGAATGCGGCCGATCTGGTGATTGGCATCGGCACGCGCTACTCCGATTTCACTTCAGCCTCGATGACGGCGTTTCAGAATCCGGCGGTGAAGTTCGTCAACATCAACACTGCGGAGTTCGATGCGTACAAGGTGGGCGCGATTCCCGTGGTCGCGGATGCGCGCGTGGCGCTGGAACAACTGGGCTCTGCGCTCGCGGGTCACGCGGTGAGCGCGCAGTATGCAGCGGAGATTGCGGAACTGCGCGTCGCTTGGGATGCGGAAGTGGACCGGCTCTTCCATCTGAAGAACCCCGGAAAGCCCGCACAGAGCGAAGTGATTGGCGCGATGTGGGAGGCAGCGGGCGAGCGCGACGTGCTGCTGTCGGCAGCAGGCAGTCATCCCGGCGACCTGCACAAGTTGTGGCGCACACGCACGCCCAACGGCTATCACATGGAGTACGGCTACTCGTGCATGGGTTACGAGATTCCTGGCGCGATGGGCGCCAAGCTGGCCGACCCCAGCCGCGAGGTTTACGTCTTTCTGGGCGACGGCACCTATTTGATGATGCCCTCGGAGATTGTGACGTCGGTGCAGGAGGGGATCAAGATCATCATCGTGCTGGTGGACAATCACGGGTTCGCGAGCATCGGCAGCTTGAGCCGCTCGCTGGGGCAGGGCGGGTTTGGAACGCGGTATCGCGCGCGCAATGAAGCCACCAAGCAACTGGACGGTGACGTGCTGACGGTGGACTTTGCGGCCAACGCGCGCAGCCTGGGCGCACATGCGCTGAAGGCTGGTACACTCGACGAATTGAAACAGGCCCTTGAGCAGGCCAAGACGCTGGACCGCACCACGGTGATCGTGGTGGAAACGGATGCATCGCAAGGCGTGCCGGGATACGAATCCTGGTGGGATGTTGCGGTAGCAGAGGTTTCAGAGATGGAGAGCGTGCGCGAAGCCCGGGCACGCTATGAAGAAGCGCGTAAGCGCGAACGTCGCTATTTGTGAGGAGAAAACACTATGGAGCGGTTGCAGAATTTTGTTGATGGAGGGTGGCGCGCGTCGAGCGCAAAGGATGCGCTGAATGTGATCGATCCCGCATCGGCCAAGGTGTTGGCGGAGGTGCCGCTTTCACCGGCGACGGACGTGAATGCGGCTGTGGAAGTGGCGGAGCGGGCGTTTATTGAGTGGCGGCGCACGCCGGTGGTGGACCGCATTCAGCCGCTGTTCAGGCTGAAGACGCTGCTGGAAGAGCATCGCGAAGAACTGGCACTCTCGATTACCAACGAAAGCGGCAAGACGCTGGCGGAGAGCCGGGGCGAGATTCTGCGCGCAGTGGAAAACGTGGAGACGGCGTGCGCCATGCCGATCATGATCCAGGGGACGAACTGCGAGGACATTGCGCGGGGTATCGACGAGCACATGATCCGGCAGCCGCTGGGCGTCGTGGCGGCGATTGTGCCGTTCAATTTTCCGGGCATGATTGCATTCTGGTTTTTCCCCTACGCGGTGGCGGCGGGCAACTGCTTTTTGCTCAAGCCGTCGGAGCGCGTGCCGATCACGTCGCAGAAACTGTTCGAGCTGATCCAGGCGGCGGGGTTCCCTCCGGGCGTGATGCAGTTGGTGAACGGCGGACGCGACACGGTGAACGCGATTCTGGACCATCCGGGCATCAAGGCGGTGAGTTTTGTGGGGTCGACGCCGACGGCGAAGTACATTTACAGCCGGGCGGCGGCCAATGGCAAGCGCGCACAGTGCCAGGGCGGCGCGAAGAATCCCGTGGTGGTGATGCCGGACGCGGATATGGAGATGACGACGCGGATTCTTGCCGATTCCGCATTTGGCTGCGCGGGACAGCGCTGCCTGGCGGCATCGGTGGCGATTACTGTAGGCGACGCGCGCACATTCACGGACCAGATTGCCGCTGCCGCCAAGAGCCGCAAGACCGGCTACGGCGCGCTGCCGGATGTGGAGATGGGGCCGGTGATTTCCGCCGAGAGCAAGACGCGGATCGAAGGGCTAATCGCCAAGGGCGAGCAGGCCGGCGCACGCGTGGTGGTGGATGGGCGCGGCAAAAAGGTGGAAGGCTACGAGGACGGATATTTCGTGCTGCCCACGGTGCTGGACGATGTGCCGCCGGATTCGGAGACGGCGCGGACGGAGATCTTTGGGCCGGTGCTAAGCCTGATTCACGCGCAGACCATTGAAGAGGCAATCGCGCTGGTGAACGGACGCAGTTACGGCAACATGGCCTGCATCTTCACAACTGACGGCGCGAATGCAAGGCGTTTCCGCTACGAGGTGCAGGCGGGCAACGTGGGCATCAACGTGGGTGTGGCGGCGCCGATGTCGACCTTCCCGTTCAGCGGGTGGGGCGACAGCTTTTTCGGCGATCTGCACGCGCAGGCGCACCATGCGGTGGAGTTCTTTACGCAGACCAAGGTGGTTGTGGAGCGGTGGCCGAAGGAGTGGAACCGGAAGTTCTAAGAACAGGGAATAGGCAGTAGGGAATAGGGAATAGAAAGACGTGGGACAGTGGGACGACTAGTGAGTGCCCCACGCTTCCCGCGCATTTGTTTTAGCAGAATCACCCTTTATGGACGAAGCGTTAGCTTCGGGTACTTGATCGCGATGCACACGTGTAAAGCGTCAATGTGGAAGCAAGAATCGAAAACGAAAACCCGCGGGAAGCAAGGAGATGACATGAAAGAGCTGTTGGTTGGCAATGCACCATGCTCTTGGGGCACGCTGGAGCACCAGGATCAGAGTCAGGGGATTCCATCGACCCAAATGCTCGACGAACTGGTGGAGACGGGCTACACCGGAACGGAATTGGGCGACTGGGGCTACATGCCCACCGACCCGGTGCTGCTGAGCGAGGAACTGGCGAAGCGGAATCACGTGGTGATGCTGGGCGCGTTTGTGCCGGTGGAGCTCAAAAATCCGCTGGCGCATGCCGAGGGCACGGCAAGGGCTGTGAAGACGGCGCGGCTGATTGCGGCGGTGGCCACCACGCAAGCGCCGTTCCTGGTGCTGGCCGACGACAACGGGACCGATGCGCGGCGCACCAAGCTGGCGGGACGCGTACCGGCGAGCGCAGGACTGAACAAGGACGAGTGGAAGACCTTCGCAGGCGGCGCCGACCGGATTGCGCGCGCGGTGTTCGACGACACGGGGTTGCGCACGGTGTTTCATCATCACTGCGCGGGCTACGTGGAGACGCCGGACGAAATCGAAACGCTGCTCAGCATGACTAACCCGGAGCGATTGGGATTGGTGTTCGATGCGGGCCACTACGTTCATGGGACGGGCGCAGAGGAGATCGACCTGGTGGCCGCGCTCAATCGCTTCAAGGAGCGCATCTGGTACATCCACCTGAAGGATCTGGAGCCCAACGTGGCGCGCCGCACCCGCGAGGAAGAGTGGGATTACTTTACGTCCATGCGGAACGGGCTGTATCCCGAACTGGGCAAGGGATGCGTGGACTTCCCTGCCCTGCTGCGCTGGCTTGCGGCTCGCGATTACAAGGGGTACATGTTGGTGGAACAGGATATTCTGCCGGGGATGGGAACGCCGAAGGAGAGCGCCAGGCGCAACCGGGAGTATATTGGGTCGATTGCGGCGAATTTTACTGAAAATAGCTCGCAGCTTTCGGCGGTCGGTTCATAGCTGTTTTCGTTTGAGAGGCGAGGGGCGCCGGTTCAGGAGGAGCAGTTTCATCGACGGTGAAGGGGGAGAGAAAAACATCCCTCAGAGGCTAAAGCCGCGAGCATTAAGAGGATTCGCACGGCACGGCTGAAGCCGTGCCCTTTCAAAACCTGGTTTCTCAAAACAACCCGTACGTCAAAGCCTGTTTACTCAAAGCGGTCAGTTGGGAAGGCTGAGAGCTGACGGCTAAGAGCTAAAAGCTGTAATTCGGGGGAGAAAGTATGAGCGGGAAGAAACTTCATTTCGGAATCATTGGAGCGGGACGGATTGGGAAGGTTCATGCGGAGACGCTGGCCTTCCGGCTGCCCGAAGCAGAGATCACGGCGGTTGCCGACGTTAACGGCGAGGCAGCGGCGGCCCTGGCGAAGCGGTGCAACATTCCTAAAGTAGCGGCCTCGGCTGAGGAAATCATTGGCGACAAGACGATCGATGCCGTGCTGATCTGCTCGCCGACAGGCACGCACGCGGACCTGATCGCGCAGGCGGCGCAGGCGGGGAAGCACATTTTTTGTGAGAAGCCGATCGCGTTCAGTCTCAAGAAGATTGACGCGGCTCTGGCGGCTGTCAAGAAGGCAGGCGTGCAATTGCAGATCGGATTCAACCGGCGCTTCGACTCGAACTTTGCACGCGTGCGCAAGGCTGTGACGAGTGGCGAGATCGGAACGCCGCTGATGATGCATATCATCAGCCGCGATCCCGCGCCGCCGCCGATCGAATATGTAAAAGCTTCGGGCGGCATTTTCCTGGACATGACGATTCACGACTTCGACATGGCGCGCTTTCTCATCGGCGATGAGGTGGAGGAGATCTACACCGCAGCGGGCGTGAGGGTCGATCCCGCGATCGGCGAGGCCGGCGATCTGGACACGGCGCTGGTGCTGATGCGCTTCAAAAACGGCGTGATCGGAACCATCGACAACTGCCGCAAGGCGCCTTACGGATACGACCAGCGCGTGGAGATCCTGGGCAGCGGGGGCAAGATCGCGACCGAGAATCGCTATGCCAACGAGGCGGTGGTCAGCACGGGAAAATCTGTTTACAATGATCTGCCGCTGAACTTCTTCATGGATCGTTACACGGAAAGTTTTGCGCTGGAGCTGGGGGCGTTCACTGAAGCTGTGCTCCAAGGCAAGCCCACGCCGGTGACCGGAATCGACGGCCGCATTCCTGTGGCGATGGCGATGGCGGCGCGCAAGTCTTACGACGAGCACCGGCCGGTGAAATTGACAGAGGTGGAAGCTTGAAACGATCGCGATTGATGGCCATCCTGACCGACGTGCATCTGTGGGTGCCGGTGGTCGTGCTGATTCTGGGAACCGCATTGTTGATGACGCTGAGGTGACGCAATGAGCCAGAGCACCGCCGCCGCCGGAGTGCGGTCGACGATTTCGTTGCACAAGCTGGGTGTGTTTTGCGGGCTGGCGGCTGCGGTTTGGCTGGGCAGCGCGGAAGCGCCGACCAAACTGGTGAACGCAGGATTCTCGCCCTTCATCATCTCCATGGGCATGGTGATGGGCGCGTTTGTTGCGCGCTGGACGGTGCCCACGCTGCTGAAGGGCACAGGATTCATGTTCAACGACCTGCGCGAAAAGCCGCACCTGATTGTGTGGGGGCTGCTCGCAGGAATGTTATGGGCCGTGGGCAATACGCTCACCGTTTTCGGCGTGCGCAACGTGGGCCTGGCCATCGCGTTTCCGCTGTGGAACATGAACAGCCTGGTGGGGTTGGCGTGGGGCTGCCTGCTTTTCAAAGAGTTGCACGGATCGGGCGCCAAGGACTGGGCAAAGGTGGTGGGCGGCGCGTTGGCGATTGTGCTTGGCGCGGCAGTGCTCGCTTTCGCAACCGCGCAACAAAATGCGGGCACGCCGGGTAAAGCCGCCACGGGCATCATTGCTGCGCTGGGTGCGGGAGCGATGTTCGGCACTATGTACATTCCCTACCGCAAGGCCTACATCAGCGGCATGAATCCGCTCTCGTTCGTGACCATTTTCACCTTTGGCGAGTTGGGAACCGTGAGTCTGCTTACGGCTATCAACTGCGGCGGCGTGTCTCAGGTGATGACGCAACTCCATCTGGCGCGGACCATGCTGTTCTGGCCGTTTGTGGGCGGCTTCTGCTGGGTGATCGGCGACCTGTTCCAGCAGTACGCGGCCAAGTACATCGGCATCGGGCGCGGAATTCCGCTCTCGAACACCAACCAGCTTTGGGGATTGGCGTGGGGCGCGCTGGTGTTTGGCGAGTTCGCGGGATTGGCCATGGGCGGACGGCTGCTGATCCTGACCGGGTCGACCATCATGATCGCGGGCGCGTTGTCGATCAGCATGGCCGAGCCGCCGCCCTCCGAGATGGAGAACTGGGACGCAGCGATGCATCGCGAATGCGACCGCTACGGACTCGACAGAGAAAATGTGGCTGCGGTGGTGGCGGGCAACGATCCGCTGGCCGACGATAAGCACCCGAGACGCTGGTGGGAGGTTTTGATCATGCTCGTGGCCACGGGGATCTTTGTGTGGCTGGCGGTGGGCACGCGCACGCAACACCTGCAACTGAACTTCCCGTGGATGATTGTGCTGATTGTGGGTACGATTATTCCGTTGGGGTTGTGCGGGACGTTGTTGTGGAGACGGACGCGGTTTTCTTAAGTTGCGTCTAGTTTCGCGCCAGGCGAAAAGCGTTGCGATATAGGGCGCGACCGGCTTTGACGAGCTGCGTCGCGCCCTTTCTGTATGCCGCTGAAAAAGCGCCAGTTCTGAGCGGTTTCCGGCTGGGAATGCGGGCGTGCATGGCGGTGTGCGCGTGGTGACGGGCGGGGCTTTTGTGGCTGGCGGAGAGGCCTCGCATCGGCCGGTAACACGCCTGCTTCCTTGGGCTTGTGCAGAGTGAACCTTGTCACATTCCGGTTCTCATCCCGAGGCATAGAATTACGGCAGTCGAAAAGGGTTGAGGTGTGCCTTCGGCGCAGAAAGCGGGAGTTTGCGGTATTTTTCTCCAGGTGAAGAGATGGTGACGCAGGAAGAAACGACGCGTAAGAAAAGCATGGGCGACAAGATTGCGGAGCTGGAGGCGAGACGCGCAAAGCTGGAGCTAGGCGGCGGCCAGGAGCGCATCGACCGGCAGCACAAATCGGGCAAGCTTTCGGCGCGCGAGCGCGTGGACCGGCTTGTGGACAAGGGCAGCTTTGAGGAGATCGGGTTGTTTTCCCGGCACCGGGCCACGCTTTTCGGGATGGCGGAAAAGGAGTTGGCCGCCGACGGCGTGGTGACGGGATGCGCGACGGTCGACGGACGGCTGGTGCACCTGGCGAGCCAGGATTTCACGGTGGCAGGCGGCGCGGCGGGCGAAACGCATTGCAAAAAAGTGGCCGACATGATGGCCATGAGCCTGAAGACGGGCAGCCCGTTCGTGTTTATCAACGACTCGGGTGGTGCGCGTGTGCAGGAGGGGATCGACAGCCTGGCGGGATACGCGCGCGTGTTCTATAAAAACGTAATGCTTTCAGGAACGGTGCCGCAGATTGCGCTGATTTGCGGGCCGTGCGCCGGCGGCGCGGCCTACAGCCCGGCGCTGACGGACTTCGTGATTCAGACCGAGCAGGCGCGCATGTTCATCACCGGGCCGCAGGTGATCAAGCAGGTGACAGGCGAAGACGTAAGCGCCGAGGATTTGGGCGGACCGCAGTCGCAGATGCACTACTCCGGCGTGGTGCACCTGATTGCGCGCGACGACCAGGAGGCCATTGAACTTTGCAAGCGGCTCTTGAGTTTTATGCCTTCGAACAACCTTGAAGATCCGCCGCGGCTGAATTTTGGCGGGCGGCTGAAGGCCGACGCGGAGATGAACAAAGTTGTCCCCGCGGATGCGAAGGTGGCATACGACGTGCGCGACGTGATTGTGCGCGTGGTGGACAATGAGGATTTTCTGGAGATTCAGCCGGGGTTCGCCGCGAATATTGTTATTGGCTTCGGACGGCTGCAAGGACGGCCGGTAGGAATCGTGGCCAACCAGCCGTGCGTATTGGCAGGGGCGCTGGACATCGATGCGTCGGACAAGTCGGCGCGGTTTGTGCGCTTTTGCAACGCCTTCAACATTCCCTTGCTGACGTTTGTGGATGTGCCGGGATTCCTGCCCGGCGTGGAGCAGGAGCGCGGCGGGATTATCCGCCACGGAGCCAAGCTGTTGTTCGCGTATTCGGCGGCGACGGTGCCGAAGATTACGGTGGTGCTGCGCAAGGCGTACGGCGGGGCGTACATTGCCATGTGCTCGCGCGGGCTGGGCGCGGATCGCGTGCTGGCGTGGCCTACGGCAGAGATTGCGGTGATGGGAGCCGAGGGCGCAGCCGAGATCGTATTTCGCAGAGAGATTGATGCCGCCGAGGATCAGGCGGCGCGGCGCAAAGAGCTGGTGGATGAGTACCGCGACACGTTCTCGAATCCGTATGTGGCGGCGGGACGAAGACTGGTGGACGACGTCATTGAGCCGGCGGATACGCGGAGAGTAGTGGCGCGGGCGCTGGAATCGCTGCATAGCAAGCGCGAACTGCGCCCACAAAAGAAGCATGGATTGATTCCGCTTTAGGCTGAATGAAGCGGAGCTAGCGGAGTTAGCGGTGTTAGCGGAGCTAGATCGGCGGCGGAGGGCGGTCAGCTTCAGTCGAGACGGTGGAGGAAACGCGGATTGAGACGACAATTCAACTTTGGCGGTGAAGTCTTGCGCCGGAAGATGAAAGGAAGCGCATGAAGCTGCACTGGACGGATTGGGCGGCGATGACGGTGATTGCCGGCGCGGGTTGCGTGGCGATCTATGCCGGGCTCCGTTCCGGATTGACGAGCGCCATGCGGCGCGCGGTTGAGGAACGGCAGCGCGACATGGAGCGGCAGTTGAATGCCATGGCGACCACGGTGAAGGCATTGCAGGCGCGTGTGGCGGAACTGAGCAGGCTGCAGACCGCGCGGGGCGAAGTGGCTGTGATCTCGGCGCCAGAAGAAACTACGGACCAAGCGACGCAGGCGCAAACCAAGCCGGAGATTGTGGCCGCGCTGACCGCGGCGGCAACGGCATTCCTGGGCAAGAAGGCGCGCGTTCGGTCGGCGAAGTTGCTACCCAACACGCAGCAGGATAGCGCGGGCGCGTGGGCGCAGCAGGGACGGATGATTGTGCAGACCTCACACAATCCGCGGCAAAGAGGTTGAGCTCAGGGAGCGATGTGGAGAGAAAGGGAGCAGGACGTTGAAGCTTCAGATCACGATTGATGGCAGGGCATACGAAGTTGACGTAGAGGTTCTGGAGGACGACGAGAGCCAGCAGACGCCGAGCTACTCGCCCCACCACGCGGCCCATGCCGCGGGCGGCGAGTGGGATGCGGATGGAAAGATTTGCCACAGCCCGGTGATGGGGCTGGTGATCAAGGTGAACGTCGAGCCGGGACAGGCTGTAGAGGCGGGCGCACTGATGGTGGTTCTGGAAGCGATGAAGATGGAGACGAATGTGACTGCGCCGCGCGCGGGAACGGTGAAGAGCGTGCATGTGAAGCCGGGCGATCCCGTGAAAGTTAGTGAGTTGCTGGTGGAGTTTGAGTAAGCAGGACTGATGATCGGCCCGAAGGGTTGAGAGGAGCGGAGTGCAGGAAGAGCTGAAGAATGTTCCCGGGATCCAGTTTGTGGATCACGTAGCAATCGCGGTCAAACAGGGCGAGCTTGAGGGCCAGGTGAGGGCGTACGAGGCCCTGGGGTTCAGGGAGCTTCATCGCGAAGAAGTGCGCGGCAAGGACCAGGTGCGCGAGGCGCTGCTTCAGGTTGGCGAAGGGCCGAACCTGATCCAATTGCTCGAGCCGTTGACGGCGGATTCACCGGTGCAGAAGCTGATCGACAAGAACGGCGGGCGCGGCGGATTGGCGCATGTGGCGTTCCGCGTGGAGAATGCGCAGCACGCGTTCGAGGCGATGCGCGCCGAGGGATTTCAACTCATTGACGAGGCTCCGCGGCAGGGCTCGCGGGGAACGACGGTGTTTTTTGTGCATCCCAAGTCGAAGGCCGAGAGCGCGTTCGGAATTTTGATCGAGATGGTGGAAGACCCTGCGGGCAAATGAAAAACATGGAGACTGAAAAGTTGCTCGAGGATTTTCTGCCGGTCAGCACAGCGGAGTGGCAGGCCGCGATTGCGCGGGACCTGAAGGGCGCCGATCCCGAGAAGAGGCTGGTTTGGCGGACGGAAGAGGGAATGGCAGTGAAGCCCTTCTATCGCGCCGCGGACTTGCCGGGGCTGGCGTGTGCGAACACGACGCCCGGAGATTTTCCCTACCGGCGAGGCACGCGCACTAGCGGCGACTGGCGGATTCGCGAAGCGATTGACGCGGCGAATGCGGAAGAAGCGAATGCCATGGCGCGCGCTGCGGTGGCGGCGGGCGCGGAGCAAATCGCGTTCGGCGGCTTTCTGGTTGAGAGTGCGCGCGAACTGGATTCTCTGCTCGATGGGCTGGACGCGACTCCGGTGCATTTTGAGCGTGCCGACGAGCCATTGATTCGGATGCTGATCAAACGGCTGAGGGGAACGCTGCGGGCCGCGGAAACCTCGACAGGGTGCGATGCGCTGGCCAGCGCGGAGTTTGCCGCGGAAGTGATTGGATCCGCGCCGCTGGGGCTGGCGCCATTCACCATTCATGGCGCGGCCTTTCGCGAGGCGGGAGCCACGGCCGTTGAGGAAATTGGCTTCGCGCTGGCTTCAGGAGTGGATTTTCTGGCAGCGCTGGCGGAACGCGGCGTGGATGTGAACCGCGCTGCGGCTGCGCTCGAGTTCAGCTTTGCCGTGGGCTCCAATTACTTCTTTGAGATCGCGAAGTTTCGTGCGTTCCGAGTGCTGTGGGCGCAGGCGGTTGAGAGCTTTGGCGGCACGCATGAGACGGCGCGGGCGCGCATCGCGGCACGCACCTTGCATTGGAATCAGACCATCTACGATCCCCATGTAAATATTTTGCGTGCGACGACCGAGGCCATGGCTGCGGTACTGGGCGGCGCGGACGCGGTGACGGTGACGCCGTTCGATGCGTGCTACAAAGCGCCGGACGAAGCCAGCCGGCGGCTGGCGCGGAACACGCAACTGCTGTTGAAGCACGAGGCGTGGCTAGGACGCGTGGCCGATGCCGGCGGAGGTTCGTACGCTCTCGAGACGATTACGGATTTTATGGCGCGCGAGGGCTGGAAGGTGATGCAGGACATTGAGGCGCGCGGCGGATTCCGCACGGCGCAAGGCGAAGGAATGTTCGCACAGGCGCTGCAACGTGGTTTGGCGGCGCGCGAACAGGCGGTTGCGCTGCGGAGGCGGGTGCTGGTGGGAACGAATCAGTACGCGAATCCGGCCGAGCGGGCGCTGGACCGCGTCGATAACCGCGCTGGTGAACAGCGCATGCATGCGGATTTGCGCGGAGCGCGTGCCTACGAAGAGTTGCGACTGCGCACGGAGCGGCATGCGGCTGCGGGAGGCAATACGCCACGAGTGTTGCTGGCGGAGATCGGCGATGTGAAGATGCGCGCTGCGCGGTCGGCTTTTGCCACAAATTTCTTTGCCTGCGCGGGATTCGAGTTGCAAACGCTACGCTTCAAGAAAGCCGAGGAGATTGCCACGGCGGGTGCGGATTTGATTGTGCTGTGCAGTTCGGATGCGGAGTATGCGGCGCAGGCGTCGGCGTTACTGGCGCAGCTTAGGGCGCTGGGCCACGAGACGCCGGTGATTGTGGCTGGAAATCCCGAGAACGCGGAGGAGTTGAGAATGGCGGGGATTGCGGATTTTGTGCACGTGCGTACGCCTCCTCTGGATTTCCTGGCGAAGTGGCAGGAGACACTGTTGGTTTGAAATCGGAAGGTTGAGGCTCGAGGTATCCCACATCTCAAAAGCGAGATGTGGGGCACCCCATAGTTTCGGCGAGTTGAGAGCACAAATGAGGCCAGATTTCGCAAAGATCGATTGGAAACCTCGAGCGACGGAGACGACTGCTCACGAAGCCGATGCGTGGCTTTCGCCCGAGCACATCGCGCAGAAGAGTTTTTATGCGCGCGCGGATCTCGATGGACTCGAACATCTGGAATACGCAGCGGGAATTCCACCGTATCTGCGCGGGCCGCACACCACGATGTATGCGACGCGCCCGTGGACCATCCGGCAGTATGCGGGGTTTTCAACGGCGGAGGAGTCGAATGCGTTCTACCGGCGCAACCTGGCGGCGGGGCAGCGGGGACTCTCGGTGGCATTCGACCTGGCAACGCATCGCGGCTACGACTCCGACCACGAACGCGTGACGGGCGACGTGGGCAAAGCGGGCGTGGCCATCGACTCGATTCTCGACATGAAGATTCTCTTCCATCGCATTCCCCTGGAGCAGATGTCGGTGTCGATGACGATGAACGGCGCGGTGCTGCCGATCATGGCGTTCTATATCGTGGCTGCCGAGGAGCAGGGCGTGCCGCCGGAGCAGTTGAGCGGCACCATCCAGAACGACATTCTAAAAGAGTTCATGGTCCGCAACACATACATTTATCCGCCCGAGGGATCGATGCGCATTATCGGCGACATTTTTCGCTACTGCGCAGAGAAGATGCCGAAGTACAACTGCATCAGCGTGAGCGGATACCACATGCAGGAGGCGGGCGCGACGGCGGATCTGGAATTGGCGTACACGCTTGCCGATGGACTGGAGTATTTGCGCACGGGCGTGAAGGCGGGCCTCGATGTGGACGAGTTTGCGCCGCGGATTTCGTTCTTCTGGGGCGTGGGCATGAACCACTTCATGGAGATTGCCAAGATGCGCGCGGCGCGCATGTTGTGGGCCAAGATTGTGAAAGGCTTCGGCGCGACAAATCCCAAATCGCTGGCGCTACGCGCGCATTCGCAGACTTCAGGGTGGAGCCTGACGGCGCAGGACCCGTACAACAACGTGGTACGCACGTGCGTTGAGGCTCTGGCCGCGGCCATGGGCGGTACGCAGTCGTTGCACACCAACGCGCTTGACGAGGCGCTGGCGCTGCCTACGGATTTTTCCGCGCGCATCGCGCGTAATACGCAAATCTACTTGCAGGAGGAGACGGGCATCACGCACCTGGTCGATCCGTGGGCGGGATCGTATTATGTGGAGCGACTGACACACGAATTGATGCACGCGGCGTGGACGCTGATCGAGGAGATTGAAAAATTGGGCGGCATGACCAAGGCGATCGAGACCGGCTTGCCCAAGATGCGGATTGAAGAGGCGGCGGCACGGAGGCAGGCGGGGATCGATTCAGGGAGCGACGTGATTGTGGGCGTGAATGCCTACGCTGCACACGAGGAGCCAGAGATTCCCGTGCTCGATATCGACAACGACGCGGTGCGTCAGGCGCAGGTGGAGCGGCTGGAGAAATTGAAGCGCGAGCGTGATGGCAGCGCGGTTCGCGAGGTGCTTGCAAAGCTGGAAAAGTGCGCAGCTGCGGGCGAAGGGAATCTGCTGGAGTGCGCGGTGGAAGCCGCGCGGAAGCGCGCCACACTGGGGGAGATTTCGCAGGCATTGGAAAATGTTTGGGGACGATACGAAGCCACAACGCGCACCATCGCCGGCGTGTATTCGGCGGCCAGTGCGGGCGGTGAGGAGTTCCTGAAGGCGCGGCGGATGGTGGAGGAGTTTGAGCGCGAGGAGGGGAGGCGGCCGCGGATTCTGGTGGCGAAGATGGGCCAGGACGGGCACGACCGTGGCGCGAAAGTGATTGCAACGGCATTCGCGGACATTGGATTCGACGTGGACATCGGGCCGCTGTTTCAGACGCCGCGCGAAGTGGCGCGCTTCGCTCTCGACAGCGATGTGCACGTGGTGGGCGTGTCGAGCCTGGCGGCGGGACACAAGACGCTGGTGCCGCAACTGATTGCGGAACTGAAGGCGTTGAGCAGGGACGACATTCTGGTCGTGGTGGGCGGCGTGATTCCGCCGCAGGATTACGATTTTCTTTATCAGGCTGGAGTGGCGGGGATTTACGGGCCGGGAACGGTGATTCCTGTAGCGGCGCAGAAGATTCTGGTGATGCTGAGCGCCAGCGTCACTCGTTAGCGAAACGGATGGGTACTTGCCATGAAGAGCGCGCTGCGTGAAATTGCCGGGTGCGGCGCGGTGCCGGCGCCGCGCGTCACGCAAAAGCGCAGGCCGCTTTCACGCGAGGAATACGTTGAAGGCATTTTGCGCGGTGACCGCACGGTGCTGGCGCGCGCGGTCACGCTGATTGAAAGCGCACGCGAGTTGGATCGCGCGCTGGCCGAGCAGATTGTCGAGGATTGCCTGCCGCACAGCGGCAACTCGATCCGCGTGGGCATTACCGGCGTGCCGGGCGCGGGCAAAAGCAGCCTGATTGAGGCGCTGGGCAGGTATTTGATCGCGGAGCGGCAACAGAAGGTGGCGGTGCTGGCGATCGACCCCAGCAGCCAGATCTCCGGCGGAAGCATTCTGGGTGACAAGACACGCATGACAACGCTGGCCGCGAGCGAGATGGCCTTTGTGCGGCCGTCGCCGTCGCGCGGCATGGCTGGCGGCGTGGCGCAACGAACGCGCGAGGCAATGCTGCTGTGCGAAGCGGCAGGATACGGGAGCATTCTGGTGGAAACCGTCGGCGTGGGGCAGTCGGAGACTGCGGTGCATGAGATGGTGGACTTCTTTCTGCTGATCACGCTGGCCGGGGCGGGCGATGAGTTGCAGGGAATCAAGCGTGGGGTGATGGAACTGGCCGACCTGGTGGCCGTGAACAAAGCCGATGGCGCGAATTTAACTGCGGCAGAGCGGGCGCGGGCGGAGGCGCAGAACGCGCTGCATTACTTTCCGGCGGCAGGATCAGGTTGGACGCCGCGCGCCGTGACGTGCTCGGCACTGACTGGCGCGGGGATTCGCGAACTGTGGGAGTGCGTGCTGGAGTATACGGCGTTGACGCGAACGAATGGGTGGTTCGGCAATGCGCGGCGCGAGCAGCAGCGGCGATGGATGCACGAGATGATCGATCAGGCGCTGCGGCAGCGGTTCGACGCGGATCCGGCGGTGCGCAGCGGCGTGGCGGCGCTGGAGCGCGATGTGGCGGAGGGTCGTACCACATCGTTTCGCGCGGCGCGGATGCTGCTAGATGCGTACACGTGCGGATCGTGAAACTGGCGTCGAAATAGTTGAATTGCGGTTCGTGCTTTCCCACATCTCATCCGCCGTGGCGGACGAGATGTGGGGCACCCGCCGCTCCTACTATCTAGCTTGAATCTGTACTTTCCGATTGAATCGAGAACATGATTTATGGGATGCGGCCGGCGAGCGCCGCGGAAAGCGTTGCGGCCTGCTGCGGCGAGGGCAGATTGCTGTAGCCGGCCAGGACGCGACCCTTGCGGAAGATGCAAAGGCCTCCGAGGTATGGCGCGTTAAATTCAAATCCCTCATCGCCCACTGGCGTTGGAGTCGCGCCGGGAAAGTGTTCGTGGAGGGCCTTGAGTACGAGGGACGCGGACTCAGGCGTGGACGCGAGAACAATGAAGGCCTGACCGGCCTGGTACTTGGCCACGTAGCCGCGCTTGAGTTCGCGGAGGCCGAGAACGCTTTCGGGAACCATGCGAATGGGCGCAACATTGTCTGGAGGAAACCAGCGGAGCTGCGCAGGCGGTGTCATGCGGCCGGGAAGACGCATCTCAAGCGTGGAGGCTATGCCGCGCAGGGTGGAGGAGTCGTCGGCGTTGGCATCGGCGGCAACTTCGACGATCTCGACGTAGAAACTCCCTTTGGCGAAGGTTGCGCTTTGCGCCTGAACCTGGCCGCCCATGCCGATCTGCGAGATGGGTGAGGCGGAATCGAGGTTGGCGGCGAAAAGTCCATAGGCGGCGTCGGCATCGGTCATCTCAGAGAGATCGATGGTGAGAGTATTGGCGCCGGATTTGCAGTCGACGGTGCTCATGCGCACGAAACCGAAGATGAGGTAGCCCTCCGCGCCGCCGTCTTTATATTCGAAGAGATTGCCGGAGTCGTACTGGCGGATGGCGCCGGACTGTTCCCAGCCGGGGGCGATGTGACAGTCGAGAACGGATTGTGCGGCGACGGAACCGGAGGCAAGCAAGGCCGCGAGCAGCAACGCGGAAACCTTCATGCAAAAAGCTCCTGGGCACGAGCCATGCGACTGGCGACGTGCACGCCGTGCGGGCAATTCACCGTGCATGAAGCGCAATCGGCGCAGCGAGTGGATGGCTGGGCGAGCTCGAGATAACGCTCGCGACCCAGCGCGAACTGGCCGTAGCCGTCAGCATAAGTAAGGCAACGCAGCACGTCGGCAACCGGCAGTCCTTCGCGGCACGCGCCCTGGCACACGCCGCACATGCGGCAATAGAGCGGACGAATTCGCTCCAGGTGCGCGGAGAGAATGGTGGCATCGGTGGAGCTGTAGGCGTGATCCATGGCCTTGAGGTTTTCGTCGAGCTGGTCCATGTCGGTGATGCTGGGAACGGTGGTGGCGACGTTGGGATTCTTGACCACCCATTTGAGCGCGGAGAGCATCGCGCCGGGTTGCGCAAGCCTGCCGGAGATGGGATCACCGGGCTTGTGGCTGCGCGAGCCGCCGGCCATGACCTTCATGGCGACGACGCCGAGACCGGCTTTGGCGGCGATGTCGACAGCTTGATCCATCGCGGGATCCATGGTGAAGTTGTAGGCCGCAAGAACCACGTCGAAGACTTTTTTCTGGATCATCCAGGGAACGAGCTGCGGCTGGCCGCTGTGGGTGCTGACGCCGATGAAACGGACCTTGCCCTGCTGCTTGGCGAGTTGCTGGGCCTCGATGTGATCGTCTGAAATGTCGGCGGGAGCGCTGCGGGCGTGCAGATACCAGATGTCGATGTAATCCGTCGAGAGCTCGCGCAGGCTCTGATCGAGATGCTGCATCATGCCGGCTTTGTCGGGCGCGTGGGTCTTGGTGGAGAGGATGATCTGCTTGCGCTTGGCGCCGAGCGCTGCGCCGACCATGCGCTCGTTGTTGCCGCGTTGATAGCTGCGCGCGGTGTCGAAGTAGTTGATGCCAAGGTCGGCGGCACGCTCAATCACGCTGGGATCGGAGGTGATCATGCAGCCAAAGCCGACGGAGGTGACGCGGAGGCCGGTGCGGCCGAGCGTCTTGTAGCTGAGCTTGACGGCAGAGCCGGAGGGCGCATCGCCGGATTGCGGATTGAGAACGCCGAAAGCGGGCGTTGCGCTGGCCAGCGGAGCGAGCAGCCCGGCGGAAACACTGGCGGCGAGGAAATCACGGCGGGAGGTCCTGGAAGGCATGAAGACACCTCGGTTCTAAGGAGCGCCGACAGTGTAGAAAACGCCCCGGAGGCGTGCATAGGACGGGCGTCACAGCCTAGTGAATCGTGAATAGTGATCAGTAGTTAGCCGAGGAGCGTTGGCTGGCGGGTCAGCCCGCGTTGCGGAGGGCCTGAAGGGTTTCTTCGAGGGCCGATTCCCACGGCAAAAGCGCGACGTTGAAGCGGGCATGCAGTTTGGCGTTGGAGAGTACGGAGTAGCGGGGGCGCGCGGCAGGGGTGGGATAGTCTTTGGTGGCGATGGGGGTGAGAGTTGGCGGTTTGAGGGCTAGGAGCGCGGCAGCACGGGCGAAGATGGCCTGAGCGAAGCCGAACCAGGAGACGGAACCGCCGCAGGTCATGTGGTAGAGGCCGGTCCAGTCCTCGGGAGCGCCGAAACTTCCGGCAAGGATGCCGGTGACGATTGAGTGGGTGGCACGGGCGAGCTCGATGGAGGTAGTGGGGCCGCCGATCTGGTCGTCGACGATGGAGAGGCGATCGCGTTCGCGCGCCAGGCGAAGCATGGTGAGAAGAAAGTTGTTGCCGTGAGGGCCGTAGACCCAACTGGTGCGAAAGATGAGGAATTTGCCGCCGGTATTCTCGACGGCTTGCTCACCTGCGAGTTTGCTGGCACCGTAGACGTTGAGCGGATTGGGTGTATCGGACTCGATCCATGGCGTAGACTTTGGCTCGGATTTACCGCCATCGAAAATGTAGTCCGTGGAGTAGTGGACGAAGATGGCGTCGTGCCTGTGGGCTTCTTCGGCGAGGACGCGCGGCGCCTGTTCGTTGATGGCGTAGGCAAGATCGCGCTCGCTCTCGGCGCGGTCAACGGCGGTGTAGGCGGCGGCGTTGAGAATGATATCGGGCGCGGTGCGGCGAACCAGCTCACGGGTTTTTTCGGCATCGGCCAAGTCGACGGATTCGCGGTCGACGCCGACGATGGCGCCGTAGCCGGTGAAGATCTTCTCGAGCTCGCGGCCGAGCTGTCCGGCGTTGCCGACGATGAGGACTCGGGGATTGGTGGCCGTGGTGGGCGATTCGCTCATGCGGACAAACTCCGGCGATCGTGGAAGTGTGCTGCTGGCATTCTAAATGGCTGCCGCGAAATAGCCGGTTCGCCTGGAATCGCGATTCACCGTACAATTTATATGTGAAGTCTTCCCCGATGCGCCGAGTTTATTGCGATGCCAATGCCACCACGCCTCTGCTGCCAGAGGTGATGGAGGCGATGCGTCCGTATTTGATGGAGGATTTTGGGAACGCATCGTCGATCCATTTGCAGGGGCAGCGGGCGCGGAAGGCGGTGGATGGGGCGCGCGAGACACTGGCTGCGTTTTTCCATTGCCGCGACGCGGAGGTGGTGTTCAACTCCGGTGGGACCGAGGGGGACAACACGGCGATCTTTGGGCTGGTGCGCGCGGGCGACCACCTGATTACGACGGCGATTGAACATTCAGCGGTGCTGCGCGCTGCAGAGCGTGTCGCGGAGCGCGGCGCGGAGGTGACGTTTGTTGCGCCTCGCGCGGATGGATTGATCGATCCTGAAGAGATTCGCCGGGCGGTGCGGCCGCAAACGCGATTGATCAGCGTGATGCTGGCGAATAACGAGACCGGCGTGTTGCAGCCGGTGGAAGAGATCGGCAAAGTTGCGGCCGATGCGGGCGCGTTCTTCCACATCGATGCGGTGCAGGGCGCGGGGAAGGTCGCGTTCGACGTGCGGAGGTTCGGGTGCCACCTGTGCTCGATTAGCGCACACAAGATGCACGGGCCGAAGGGCGTGGGCGCGATGTATGTGCGGCGCGGGACGCCACTGGAGCCTCTGATTGTGGGCGGGAGCCATGAGCGCCGGCAGCGCGCGGGCACGGAGAATGTGCCCGGCATCGTGGGATTGGGCAAGGCCGCGGAACTGGCGATGGAAAGCTTGGCGGATGGAACCGTGGGGCGCATTGCCGGGCTGCGCGACCGGCTCGAAGCGGGAGTTTTGCAGATTGCGGGCACGGGCGTAAATGGCGCCGGCGCGCCGCGCGTGGCGAATACCACGAACATTCGTTTTGAGCAGGTGGAGGGCGAAGCGCTGGTGATTGCGCTGGACCTGAAGGGCGTGGCGGTGAGTGGAGGGTCGGCGTGCCATTCGGGCTCTACCGAGCCGAGCCACGTGCTGATGGCGATGGGACTGGACAAGCATGCGGCGCGGGCGAGTTTGCGGTTCAGTTTGCTGAGAACGGCGACGGAAGAGGATATGGAACAGGTATTGCGCGTGGTTCCGGAGGCCGTGGAACATTTGCGGGCGCTGGCGCCGGAAGTGGCAGGAACGCTGGGATGAGCGAGCAAACAACTATCGCGGTGGCCATGTCCGGAGGGGTTGACTCCTCGACGGCGGCGGCGATCCTTGCGCATTCCAGTGTGAACGTCGTTGGCCTGACGCTGCATCTTTGGGATCAGACGCGGCTGGCCGGTAAGCATGGGATTCCCGATGCGCCGAAAGCGGGACGCTGCTGTTCGATCGACGATGTGTACGATGCGCGACGCGTGGCCGAGGACTTGGGGATTCCGTATTACGTGGTGAATCAGGAGGAGCGGTTCGAGCGCGACGTGGTGCGGCCGTTTGTGGACGAGTATCTCGCCGGGCGCACGCCGATTCCCTGCTCTCTCTGCAATAACCATTTGAAGTTC
>Ga0302278_10001293_pt1 | contig 31326 bp, 16 predicted proteins | sample III_Bog_N3_2_FD_194543 | JGI IMG/M metagenome (GOLD analysis project Ga0302278, IMG submission 194543) | Peat permafrost microbial communities from Stordalen Mire near Abisko, Sweden - III_Bog_N3_2 | ecosystem: Environmental > Terrestrial > Soil > Wetlands > Peat | place: Sweden: Abisko... | reverse complement strand
CTCCGTCCCCGCCCCCGTCCCATCCGTGCCCATCCGCGAAATCCGTGGTTAATCTCCCCACCTTTTTTGGGGCTCTTTGAATTTGCGGTTAAATTTCCGCTATCCCACTTTCCGCTTTCGATTTTCTTTGATTTTCCCCCTTGCTTTCCCCCGTCCACCGGGGTTTATTGGAACGCAACCACACGGTGCCATGAACTCCAGGGCGACAATCAACCACGGGGCTGCCAGCCGACGACGGGGAAACCCGGGCGCAAGGCTTAAGCCAGCGTTGTGGCGAAAGAACGGCAATTGCACCGGTTACACCAGTGCCGGCGGCAATGTCACCGACACTTGGGATGCGGAAGACCGGCTGGCCACCGTGACCAAGGGCGGCACCCTCTCCACTTTCTCCTACGACGGTTACAGCCGGTGTATTCAGATCGTGGAAAGCACCAGCGGCACGGTCACGGCCACCAAGCGGTTTGTCTGGGACGGGGCCACCCGGTGCGAGGAACGGAATGCCAATAACAACGTCATCGAACGGTTCTTCCCGGAGGGCGAGCAAATTTCGGGCGTTAATTATTTCTACACCCATGACCGGCTGGGCAGTGTCCGCGAGGTCACCAGTGCCAGCGGCTCTATCTTGGCCGATTATGCCTATGATGCGTTTGGCAACCAGACGCTGTTGGACGGCACGCCGATTGGGGATGTGGGTTATGCCGGTTATTTTTACCACGCCAACAGCGGACTTAATTTGACCCTGTATCGCGCCTATGACCCGGATGCGGGACGGTGGCTGAGCCGCGATCCGATGGGGGAAAGAGGAGGGTTGAATTTGTATGGGTATGTGGGGAATAGTCCGATTGATGAGGTTGATTCTATGGGATTATCGGGTGGAACTTTTTATTCATCGCACCCCCATCCTGACGAACACTATGGACCGATGTTTAATTCGCCATTTAGCTTTGGTATTCAAGTGACTGTGGCTGCGGAGGCAGGCATTTCTTATGGTGCCGGTGGCAATTATACTTGGGGATTCGGTCTTTTCTATAATCCTGCGACTGGATTTAGCGCAGGTGGTTTTCAAAGTGGCGGGGTGTTTTCCGGTGGGCCGCCCGCATCATTAAATATACCTGATAGTCCGAGCTGTACGCCATCAAGCGTTTGGGGTTCTGCTGGGGGTATCGGGATTGGTCCGTGGATTTCCAATGCAGGTTCTCCATCAGACTTGGGGGGGCCATTTGATCAAACAAATTTTAATACTGAATATGTGAGCGGATCGGCAGCCGAAGCTGGTGGGATCTCAATTTACAGTGCTAGCTTCGGAACCGAGGAATCCTCTACTGGCGCTAGTTTTAGCAGATATCCCACAACTACATGGAGCGCAGGCGGTTATAACTTAAGCAACGGTCAGCCGAACGTTTATGTGCCAGGAGAATGATTATTAGTATGTTGACCCCGTTATTGATTTTAACGTTTGCCACATTCGTAGCCATTAGTGTAATTGCTATTATTCGGTTCTTTGTGCGTCGCTCTGGAAAACAAAAATTGTATGAAAATGGTGTTACCATCGGTGAGAATGGAATAGAATACTGGGGGTTTTTGTTTGCCGGAATACGGAAAAAGCCGTTTTGTGAAATACGATCGGTTCAACTGCTGCCTTACTTTAAGGTGGTGATTAACGCCTTTTTTTTCCGTTATGGGCTTTCAACGCGAAGAATTCCGTTTAACCCATTTGGGCACATAGTGATAATTAGATTAAAGCATCCAAACCCTATTGAATATCTTTTTTTTACGCCAACGAATGCTTTGGCTTTCGTCGAACAACTAAAATCTTGTATCGAACGGAGTTCAAATTCACCACCTTGAAAACCTCGCAAAAATGATCCTACTGGGAAACGCAATCCAAATAATCCCAAGGATTATAATCCGATGAATCCATAAAGGGGTCGGTTCTTGAGATTGACACATTGTCACACGACGGATCGGGTCTGGGGATGGTACGAAAACTGAGGGTGAAATATGCCGGGGCGGGGTAGCCTGGGCGGAATCGCGGCGACCGTCGCGCGGCGATTTTCCGCGCGGACGCGGACCGGGAGGCGTTGCTGGCCGCGCCGGCGGAAGCCTGCTCCAAGACGGCTCGCCGGCGATGTCAACCACCGCCTGACTCGCTAAAGAAAATAAATATGACATTATCAAGAACCGACCCCTTTACGGAAATTGCGTGGCACCCCCGCCCCCTCTCTGCGCCCTCTGCGCCTCTGCGCGAAAAATGGGTTTTCCCGGCTTTCGGTCGCCCTTTGCCCCACCCATCCGTGCTTATCCGTGTCATCCGTGGTCAAAACGTTCGCGTATTTCGCGTGGTTCGCGGTTCCCGGCCCTCTCCGCGCCCGCTGCGCTGCGCGATCATCACTTCCCCGGTTTATCTTTGTGTCCTCCGTGCCTTTGTGGTTGCCATATTCCCGCCTTGTCGCGCCGAAGCATAAAGGGGTCGGTTCTTGAGATTGACATATCATTGTGGGTGGGATCGGGTCTGGGAATGGCGCGCAAACTGAGCGTGGAATATGCCGAAAAGGGGTCAGTTAATGGTATTGTCATATTCCGTTGGCGGCGACCACCTGCCGTCTCCGGCCGCCCCGCGTCGCACCGCCTTGTTTGAGGCGCGTGGCGTGGAAATTTGACCACCGAGAGAAAAATCCGGGTGCAGCAACAAATGATGGGTAATCGGCGCGATAAAACCGGGTGGCGCGTGGCACGGGGAATTCTCGGGGTGGTGGTGAAATTCCGGTTGGGTCATTACAGAGTCTCCTCACCTTGTTTGCCATGGGGCAAGGGGGGTATTATGCGGCGCTCGCCAGAGACACCGCTACGCGAACGGTGCATGTCAGCGTCCTCGTCGTCTCCGGCCGCCGACGGCCCCTCCTGCCCCTCCGTGAAATCCGTGGTAAAAAAGCTCCCCGCCCCAAACCGCGCGCCCCGCACCCCGCGCCTTCTTCTCTCGCCAAGCCGTTGGACATTTTTAAGAATCTTGTTCCCGGGCGTGCCGCACGGCGTCAGCGAGTTGTTGGGTGGTGGCAATGCGTGACCGGGGCAACGGTGCCAACGGCGGTGACACGGTGCAAACCCATTTCACCGTTATCGTCGTTTCCGGGCGCATCTCGACACTGCCCCGGTTGCCACCGGCCGGAAGGCTCGGCCTGGCGGACCATTCCGTGCCCTCCGCGCAAATCATGCAATAATATGCAATATAGTTATTGACAAACGGCATAAAAGAACCTATTGTTACTGCCGGACAACGAATGAACGCGTCCAGATCAACTTCATGTTTTTCGTTTGGAACCTGCGGAACCCGCCTCCAACGGCCCCCCGCGCGGCCTGGCGGAAATCTGCGGTTGCCTCCCGTCTGGCCCGCCGCCGAACAAAGCTCCCGGCAAACCCGCTGCCATTTTGCCCAACCCAAGCTTCAATCATGAATCCAAGCAATTTTAACAGATTTAACGCGGTATTTAACGGTGGATTTGTTGGCTTTTAACGCTATTCAACGCTTTTCAACACTATTTAATACCATACCCCCCTTCACCGAGACCACCCTGTGCCAAAAATTACCAATCCCCCGCTTGACGAATGGGGTTTGTGTGTCATGTTGGCACTATTATGGCAGCACCAAAATCCAGTTTTCTCGACAAGGTTCTGGGGCGGATCGGGCGGTTGGACACCGAGGGGTTGCAAACCGTCGTCCAACGGCTGGCCCGCGAGCGGACCTTTCTCGAAACCCTCTTCAATACCATCGAGGACGGGGTGCTGGTGATGGATGAACAAGGCCGCATCATTTACTTTAACCAGGCGGTCACGCGGCTGATAGGTTTGCAGCCGAATGTGGAGGGGCAGCACATCAACCAGTGTCTGCCGGAGGTGGATTGGAAGACCCTGGTGCGGAATGACGAAGAGGGCGGCCGGCGGGTGGTGCGCCATGAGTTTGAGGTGCATTATCCGCGTCCGCGCTTTCTGCGGTTATACGCTGCGGCGCTGGATGGCGACGCCATCGGGAGTTCGGGAGTGGCGCTGATCCTGCACGATGCGACCGAGGCGCGGCAGAAGACCTTTGAAGCGATTGAAAGCGAGCGGGTGCAGGCGCTGACGCTCCTGGCGGCGAGCGTGGCCCATGAGATTGGCAACCCGCTCAATGCGTTGCACATTCATTTGCAGTTGATGGAGCGCGAGGTGCGCAAGCTCCGCCCGGAGCCCAAGCCGGTGAATGTGGGGGGCAAGGGCCGGTCGGCGTTGCCGGGGCCGGAACTGGGGGAAATCGCCGGGAAATTGGAGAAGTATCTGGGGGTGGCCAAGGGGGAGATTCACCGGTTGGACTACATTATCACGCAGTTTTTGCAGGCCATCCGCCCGGCGGCGTTGCAGTTGAAGCCGGCGGCGCTGAATGCGGTGGTGGAAAAGACTTTGGACTTGCTGCGGCCGGAACTGGAGAATCGCGGGCTGACGGTGAAAACGAAATTGCAGCGCGGGCTGACGGCGACGCCGATTGACGAAACGCAGATGCAGCAGGTGTTGGTGAACCTGGTGAAGAATGCGATGCAGGCGATGACCAAGGGGGGCACGCTGCAATTGCAGACGGGGGAGTCGCCAGACAGTGTCTGGGTGAGCGTGACCGACGGCGGCGGGGGGATTCCCGAGGAACAGATCAGCCGGATTTTTGAGCCGTTTTACACGACGAAGAAGAAGGGGACGGGCCTGGGCCTGATGATCGTGCAGCGGATTGTCCGGGCGCACGAGGGACGCATCGAAGTGGAAAGCCATGTGGGCCGGGGGACGACCTTCCGCATCTGGCTGCCCCTGCACGAACGCCGGCCGCGTTTGTTGCAGGAAAAAAACCCGGCCACCCTGAATTTATGACCGTCAAACCGACATTGCTGATTGTGGATGACGAAAAGCCGACGCGCGAGGGCCTTCGGGCCGCGCTCGAGGAGCGTTACGACGTGTATCTGGCCGAGGACGCGCAGGCGGCCATGGAATTGCTGGAGCGCGAGACGTTTCAGGTGATGCTCACGGATTTCCGCCTGCCCAACGAGGACGGAATGAAGCTGATCGCGCGGGCGAAATCGCTGGCCCGGCCACCCGTGTGCATTCTGATGACGGCCTACGGCTCGGAGGAACTGGCCGTGGACGCGATGAAACGCGGGGCGGACGATTACATCGCCAAGGGCCGCCTGCAAATTGACGAGTTGGAACTGCGGATCGCCCGGTCGCTGCGCCAACAGAATTTGGAGACGGAAAACGTGGCGCTGCGCCAGCAGTTGGAGGTGAAGTTTGGCCTGGAGCACATCATCGGTGAATCACCGGCGATGAAGGAGATTTTTGAAATCATCCAGCAGGTGGCGCCGACCCGGGCGACGATTTTGCTGGGCGGGGAAAGCGGCACGGGCAAGGAAGTGTTTGCCAAGGCCATTCACCAGGCGAGCCCGCGGGCGCGGCAGGCGTTTGTGGCGGTGCATTGCGCGGCGCTTTCGCCCACGCTGCTGGAGAGCGAGTTGTTCGGGCATGAAAAAGGGGCGTTCACCGGCGCTTATGAACGGCGGTTGGGCCGGTTTGAACAGGCGCAGGGCGGCACGCTGTTCCTGGATGAAATCGGGGAGATTGACGCGGCCCTCCAGGTGAAGCTGCTGCGATTCCTCGGTGAGCGGACCTTCGAGCGGGTGGGGTCGAACAAGACGCAAACGGCGGACGTGCGGCTGATCACGGCCTCGAACAAAAATCTGGCGGAGGAGGTCAAGGCGGGGAAGTTCCGGGAAGATTTGTTTTTCCGACTCAAGGTGGTGGAGATCAACCTGCCGCCGCTGCGCGACCGGGCGGGGGATGTGCCGCTGCTGGCGCAGAGTTTCCTGCGGGAGTTTGCCCGCGAGAATGACAAGCCGGTGACGGATTTCACAGTTGATGCGCTGCAACTAATGCTGCACTATGCGTGGCCGGGCAATGTGCGCGAGTTGCGCACGGCCGTGGAACATGCGGTGGTGCTGAGCCGGGGGGAGAAAATCACCGCGCGGGACCTGCCGGCGTCCCTGCGGGCCGGCCCGGCGGGCGCAACCCCGGCGGCGAAACCGAATGCTTTGACCCTGAAGGAGGCGGAGCAACAATTGATCGAACGGGCCTTGAAGGAAACCGGCGGCAATCGGACGCTGGCGGCCCGGAAAATCGGCATGAGCCGGCGGACGTTTCACCGGAAATTGCATCTCTATCATCTGGAAGGATTATAAATTATGTTTTGGGCGGAGTTAATTCAGCGGTTCATCCACAAGTTGGACGTCGGCGCCGGGTCCCGGTGGATGCGGCTGCTCATGGTGGGCTTGATGGCCGGCGGCCTGGCACTCTGGTATGACGTGCTCAATTTCAAGAATTTTTCCGCCCCGGAAGCCATGGACTCCGCCCAACTCGCGCGAAATATCGCGGAGGGCCGGGGTTATACCACCGACTTCATCCGGCCGTTGAGCGTGGATCTGGTCCGCCAGTGGCGGATGGCCCGGAGTGCGGGCGGGACAGCGGGGGCGTATACGGACTTTGCCCGGGTCCAAACGGCGCATCCGGACCTGGCCAATCCGCCGGTTTACCCGGTGTTTCTGGCGGGCTGGATGAAGGTGCTGCCCTTTCACTACGCGGTGCAATTGCAGAAGAGCTTTTGGTCCGAGGACGGCCGGTTCCAGCGCTACGAACCGGATTTTTTGATCGGGATCATCAACCAGTTGCTGCTGCTGGCGGTGGCGGGGCTGACGTTTTTGATCGCCCGGAAACTGTTTGACGCGGAGGTGGCGTGGGTCTCCGCCATTCTGGTGTTCGGCTGCGAAATGTTCTGGCGCTTCAGCCTGTCGGGTTTGTCCACGCTGCTGGTGATGGTCATCTTTCTGGGTTTAACCCGTGTGTTGATGGTGCTGGAGGAAATGGCCCGAACCCCGGAATCGTCCGATGCCAAGTCACAGCGGCTGGCCGTGCTGGCCGGCGTGCTGACCGGGGTGGGGGCTTTGACCCGTTATTCGTTCGGCTGGGTGATCATCCCGGTGGTGGTGTTGCTCATCCTGTCCGGGGGGCGGAACCGGGTGCGGCGGGCGCTGCTGGCCGCCGCCGGGTTCGCGGTGGTGCTGGGACCGTGGGTGGCGCGGAATTACTGGATCAGCGGCACGCCGTTCGGGACGGCGGGTTTTGCCGTCATGGCGGGAACCCCGCTGTTCCCGGGCTTTCAATTGGAGCGGTCATTGCACCCGGATTTGACCCTGGCCCGGCACCTCACGTTTTATCTGAAAAAACTCTGCCTGAATCTGGGGGATGTGCTGCAAAATGATCTGCCCCGACTGGGCCGGAGTTGGACGGTGATGCTGTTCTTCGCCGGATTGTTCCTCGGGTTTCGCGGGGTGCCGATCCGCCGGATGCGCTGGTTCTTATTGCTGAGTCTGGCCACCCTGGTGGTCGTACAGGCGCTGGGCCGGACCCAGTTGACCGGGGAATCACCGGGGTTGAATTCCGAGAACCTGCTGGTGCTGACACTGCCACTCATCATGATTTATGGCACGGCATTTTTCTTCACCTGCCTGGATCAGGTCGAGTGGCCGTTGCAATTGCCGCTGGCCCCCCTGCGCTATACCGCCATGACGGGGTTTGTGGCCTTGATGTGTCTGCCCCTGCTGGGCGCCTTGTTCTCCCGCCCGGCCAACCCGGTGGCCTATCCGCCCTATTTTCCCCCGGAAATCCAAAAGTGCGCCGGCTGGATGAAGCCCGATGAAATGATGATGAGCGACGTTCCCTGGGCGGTGGCGTGGTATGGCCGCCGACAATGCGTGTGGCTGACCCTGAATGCCAGTGATGATTTTTATGCGATCAACGATGAGATCAAACCGGTGAAAGCCCTGTATCTGACCCCGGAAACCATGGACGCAAAGATGTTCAGCGAGGGGCTGCGCTCGCTGGACAACAGTTGGGATCATTTTGTGCTGGAAGCGGTCGGCCGGGGTCGGCTACCGGACAAGTTTCCGCTGGTGAATAATCCCTCCGGTTCCGCCGCCATCAGCTCCGGCCTCTTTTTGACCGACCGCGAGCGCTGGCTGCTGACGCCGCCATAAGCCCGAACCACCCCAAGCTCCGCGCCTGCCTAAAAATTTCCGTTTTACAAATTTCTAAAAGGGGGGGTGGCGTTAAATGGCGTTAAATGACGTTAAATGGCGTTAAATGACGTTAAATTCGCAACTTCAAGGCGGTGGCTAGGCGCATAAGTTGCCGTTATTATTTCTCGTAGCGACAGATTTATGCAATTCCGGGATGCATGACCGCCCGACGGGCGGCGGAACCGTGTTCCGCATGCACCCAGCAGAACGTATGAACTTGAGGCTGACGCATTCATGCGTGATCCTAAACTGAGAATACGCTTGAATATACCGATTGTAAATAGTTAATAGGCATAATATTGCATATTTTGCGCGGCGGAGAGTTGCCTTGGGCTGAACTTCGGAAAACCCCGCAGAAACGGGGACGAGGCAGAACACAGATGCACAATGGGCACAGAGCGGGGACGCCCTGCGGGTGCTGATACAGGAAGAAACGTTCCGCAGACGGGCAACTGAGGATTGGATCGGGCTTTCAGCCCTTGGTTATTCGTTGGTCAGGGAACCTGGGGCGAGGGCCCAGGCTGGTATGAAGGCGGGCCTTGGGCTCTGAATGCGGCTACCAATCAACACGTTCCATAGATGTTTCTTAAGCGGGATGCGAGACAGCAGACTTGGAAGTCGGCGGTACTTGGCATCCGGCCGGTGGAAACCGGGGCAGTGCCGAGATGTCCCCCCCGCCAAACGCAATGAAACCAAGCCCTTGACCGCCCGTTCCATTAGTGCTAATTCTGACGCCGTTCGGTGCGGTAAAACAAGGTCATCCGGCGCGTCGTCCCATCACCGTGGGCGGTTGCTTTTGAAAGCCAGGCCCGGCGGCGCGGGCGCGACGGTCAAGCCAGGGTGGGTTGAATGGTTCCATTATGACAACGAATGCCGGGCGTTCGGAGCGCTTTCATCCGCAATACCGCGAATTGCACGCGGAGTTGCTGGCCCGCCCCTTTCCGGTGGTCTCGGGCCTGGTCATGGTGGCGCATCGCGTCCTGCTCTTCACACCGGCGGAAGCGGCGGTCCATCACGCCGCCGTGGCGGCGTTGGCCGCTTATCCCGGCGTGGAGGCCACCCCGGCCGAGCATGGCTTTCAACGGCTCCGTTTCGGTGCGGCGGACCTGCGGATTGAGCGGCATACTGAATTCACCGCGTTCACGGTCATCGCCCCGCAAACCGGGGCGCCGTTTGTGGAATCGGCCATGGAATTGCTGCCGGCCGGCTGGCTGGAAGGCATCCCCGGCCGGATTCTGGCGGCGGTGGAAATCGCGGGCGAACCAGTGCCGGTGGAGGAGGCCGGCACGGCGAAGACCATGGAACGGGTGTCGGCGTTCTTCAACAAAGAACGGCTGGTCGGCGGGTGGGTGGTGGAGCGCGTCGCCTCGGTCTGGAGCCATTTCCGGCTGGAGGAACGCGGGGCCACGCATTTTTTGGTGCAGGGCCACCGCCTGACCCGGGGACGGCATGGCCGGCTCCTGCAGCGCCTGGTGGAGATCGAAACCTACCGCCTGGCGGCGATGCTGAGCCTGCCCCTGGCGCGCGAACTCCTCCCGCAAATCGAGGGCCTCGAGGCCCGGCATCTCACGCTCGTGGAACGCATCGGCGCGATGGATGCCGGGGACGAGCGCACGCTGCTGGGTGATCTGACCAATCTCTCGCTCACCACCGAGCGGCTCCAGGCCCGCTGTGGCTCCCGGTTCAGCCTCACGGAATCCTACGCGCGCATCCTCTCGGCGCGCCTCCGGGAACTCCGGGAGGAACAAGTGCCCGGTTACCAAACCATCAGCGAATTCTTCGACCGCCGGCTGGCCCAGGCCCTGCACACCTGCAAGAAAGCCGATGCGGGACTGGCCGCCCTGTCCGCCCGTCTGCAATCCACCACCAGTTTGTTGCGCACCCGGGTGGAGGTGAATCTGCAAAGCCAAAACCAGATGCTCCTGGCCAGCGTGGATCGCCGTGCGGCCGCCCAGTTGCGGCTCCAGCACGCCGTCGAAGGCCTCTCCGTGGTGGTGCTCACCTACTATCTCGCCAACCTGCTGAAAATTGTTTTGGAAGGCACCGAGGCTGCGGGGTTTCGTCTGCCTACGCCGCTCATTGTCGCGCTGGTGGTGCCGCTGCTGGCGGGGACGGTGTGGTGGGTCGTGCGGCGCGCCAAGCGCCATCCTGACCCTTGATTTCAAGGCGGTTCAGACCGGCTGTTGCTGGGTGAGACAATGCAGCGACCCGAAACCCCAGACCAGATCCACCGCGTGAATGCCCACCACCGGCCGATCCTTGAACAGCTCGCCTAAAATGCCCAGCGCCACGCGGTCATTGGGATCGTTGAATGTCGGCACAATGACGGCCGCGTTGCAAATGTAGAAATTCGCATAGCTGGCCGGCAGCCGGACCCCGTCAAAATACAGCGGCGCGGGCATGGGCAGCGCGATGACTTCCGGCTTTGACCCGTCCTCCAGGCGCAAATCCGGGATGCGCTCCCAGTTTTCCGACAGCGGCCGGTGGTTTTCGTCCTTCGGGTTTGGTTCCTTCACCAGCACCAGGGTGCGGGGGTTGACGAACCGGCAGATGTCGTCAATGTGTCCGTGCGTGTCATCCCCTTTCGGCCCCTTGGCCAGCCAGAAGATGTTCGTCACTCCGAGATAATGCTTCAGGGTCGCCTCGATTTCCGGGCGGCCCAGCCCCGGATTGCGCACCTGAATTTTTGGGTCGAGATAACATTCCTCCGTGGAGAGCAGCGTGCCCCGGCCGTTCAGTTCCATGCCCCCGCCTTCAATGACGAAAGGGCGTCCGTTGTATTCGGCGTGGATCAATTCCCGGCGCAAGAGGCGGGCGGCGGTTTCCGGCACCCGGGTGTCCTTGCGCCAGTTGTCATACTTGGCCCAGCCGTTGAAATGGAAATGAACGATGGCCATTCCGGGCCGGGCGTTGCGTCGGACAAAAATCGGGCCGGTGTCACGCGTCCAGCCGCGATTGGTGGGATGGACGACAAACAGGATTTTCCGCAAATCCACCCCCACATGTTTCAGGACACGGCGGGCAAAAGCTTGGTCGGCCTCATGCCGGACGATGAGGCGGACTTTTTCCCCGGCCGAGATTTTGCGGATCATTTCGCCGTAAACCCAGGGGATGACCTCGAATTTCCCCGGCCAGTCCGTCCGGTTGTGAGGCCAGCCGAGCCAGGTGGCCGCGTGCGGCTCCCATTCGGCGGGCATGACCAGGCCGGGAGGGACGGCGGCGGGCGTAAATTTTTTGGGCGACGGCATAAAAGTCGCACTAAAATAGAGGCTTTCCCGCGCTTGGAAAATGAAATTCTGACGCCCCATTGGCCGGAGGGCGCATCCCGACACTTGCCCCCGGATCACCCATTGCACATCAGCGAATCTGCCTCAGCGCCGCAGCCAAAAAGAGGACTTAAACCGCAGATGCAGATGAACGCAAGATGGGAGAGAAAATGGGGCGACGGGAAATTTCCACCGTGGAGGAATGCCGGGATGATTTTCACGGGCCAAAGGGAGGGCTGAAATTGACGCATGGCAGTGCAGCGGGCGAACCTCGACTTGGCAATCGGTCCGGGAACATTGAACCACGGATTTCGCGGATGGGCACGGATAATTCGGGGGTTATTTTGCGGCGCGCGCCAGAGACGCCGCTACGGCGCGACAAGTCCGCCCTCATCCCGGCCTTCCCCCTTGGAGAAGGGGAAGGGTTCGGCCGGCTCGGGTGATTACGACGGTTTTAGAGGCTCGGCCATGGGTGGCGGCTTCGAAAGCGGTGTCGCCGCTCACGCTCTGCCACCGCACTCCACGGGCGGTAGCCGCCTCGCACACGTCAAAGTTCATGGGCGGGTGCCGACCTTACAGGCCGGGGTCCGGTGGGGGGACGGTTGACCCAGGCCTCCAGCCTGGGCGGTAACATGACGGGCTTACAGCCCGGGTATCGCGGCCTTTCAGGCCGCTGGACGCGGGGGGGACCACCCAGCCCGCTGGGCTGGGCTGAGGAATCACGGCCCGTTGGGCCGGCGCCGGTGCCGGGCTTAATTCACCAGTTGCAGCCGGAAAAAGCGTTGCGTGCCCCCGAAGTTGTTGGTGAGGGTCAATGAGCCGTTGGTGCCCGTCGCCGGATTGCCCAGCGGCGTCCACGCCGGGTCGGTGAGGTTGATTTTATATTCGAGTTGATAGATCTGGCCCGGCACCGCCGGCCAATTGAGGAACAGATTGGTGCCGGAAGTTTGCACGCTCAAGGGTACGGCCAGCGGATAACTGGCGGAGAAGCTCAGATTATCAATCGCCAACCCCTGAGCTTTGCCGGTGGAATCGGTCATTTGCCACACCAACCACAGGGCCGCCCCGGGCGGCCAGTTGGTGATGGCCTGGTCCAGCACGCTCAAGTTGGTCTGGTTGAGCGGGGCGGTGCCGTCCACCGCCGCTCCGCCTGCTTCCGGCGAGTTCGCCGCCACGGCGGGCAGGTTCACATTCAAGGCCGGAATAAAGGCGGTGGCCTGCGCGCCGGCGGGAAAGAGGTTGGTGCCGGTCGGGTCAATGACATAATAGAATTGCAGGGTCTTGGGCAGATTGGATTGCCGCCATACTTCGGCGGTAAACGCCAGGTTGATCCGGTTCAAGGTGGCGGCCGTGCCATTGATGAAGCGGGCGCCAAAGGCGGTTCCGCCGGTGGTGCTGGTGGCCAGCAAACCCAGGGCGCGGTTGGAGCCGTTGGCCGGGCCGAAACTGATCTGGCCGCCGGCGGTCTGGTCGCCATCCGTCGCCCCGAACCGGCTCTCCAAAACACTGGTGCCATACCAGCCGGCCAGGGCGGCAAGGCCCAATCCGCTGGTGGAACCGGCCGCCACGACGGGAGCGGCGAAGTCATAGGGATTGGCGAGGGAATAAGTGATGCCGTTAATGGTGACGACGTTGGCGCTGTTCACCGAGACCGCCCCCGGATCCGGCAGCGAATCGAAGTTCTGCGTATAAACCGAGCCCGGCGCCGCATAATCAATGAACGAGGCCGAGGGCGTGGCGGCGGCGTCATTGGGTCCGCCGGCCACGGCCACAAATAATTCCCGGCGGACGAAGCTTTGCCCGTCGGGCACGGAACCGTAGGCGTCGTTCGGGGCGATATTGTTGTAGTTCACATAATCCAGCACCGCCGACAGACCGTTGGTGCCCAACCGCGTCAGCGCCACGGCGCCCGTGGCGGGGGACAGGCTGAAGCTGGTGTGCAGTTCATTGGTGCCGGACAGGTTGGTCAGGCCGTCGGCGAAAATCACCAGAAACTGACCCGCCGCGATGACGGCGTTGCTGGGAAAGGCCCATTGGAGCAGGTTGGTGTAATTGTCGGCCAGATACAGGCCGTTCAGGGAAAGGCGATTCGTGCCCGGGTTATACAGTTCCAGCCAGGGCGCGCGCTGGCCGGCGTGGTTGGTGATGCCCGTCAGGTTGTCCGGCTGCACTTCGTTGATCCAGAGCGGGGGGAAGGGCGTGAGGGGCTGCGCGGCACTATTGACGGCATCCGGGGTGGCCACCCCCGCGGTGGCGGACCAGTTGCCGACCCGCCAGTTGTCCTGATACGGGTCGGTCAGTTGCAGGGATGCGCCGGTGCCGTCGGCATTGGTCGGCCAGGGCAGGGCGCGGTCATAAGCGAGTTCGGTGACCGTCACATTGGTGGCGCCGGGCTGGACCAGGGAGAGCATCTGGGGGGGCGCCAGCGTGCCGGTGAACAGGTCAAACACCGGATTCGTCGCGCCATAGGCCCGGGCGAACGCCGCGTGGTTCTGCGCCAAAACGAGATAATTCGTCGGGCCGAGGAGGCTGCCCGGCGGGAAGGTGTAAGCCAGCGCGGCCAACTGCCAGCCGGAGAGATCATACGTCAGGTTGGTGGAGTTGTTATACAATTCCACAAACTGCGCGTCGTCCACCAGCGGCGCATACATGATTTCGTTGATGACCACCCGGCCGGCGGGAAGGGCGTTGGTGGCGGCATAAACCACGCTGACGAGATTGCTGGCACCCGCGAGCGGCAGTCCGTTTTTATCCACGCCCACGACGTTAAACTGGTTGGTGCCGGTCTGGAGCGGCACGGTGAGCGTCCAGGAGGTCAGGCTGGTCCAGGCCAGGGGATAGGCCGCACCGTTGATCCAGACGGAGGCGACGTTCACCGGGGCGACGCCGCTGATATACGCCGCGTTATTGCTGACGACCACCGGCTCGTTGACGGCAAAGCCGGGGGCGTTCACGGCGGCCAGTTGGGCGGCGATGCTGGTTTGGGCCGCGGCCAGCCAGGGTTCGATGCCGACCGCCGGGTCTTCGACGTTCTGGCCGTTCTCCGTGAGGACTTTGTATTTGGCCGTCAGCAACGGCGCGCTATTCGCGACGGTGAGCGGTCCGTTGACCAGTTCCTGCAAGGCCCGCCAATACATGCGCTGGAAGGTGGGGTTGGCGTAAATGGCGGCCATGTTGGGATCCTGGGAGTTGACCGTGAACAGATTCTGGCCGGGCCCCCAGGAACCATTGTTGCCAAAGACGGTTTCCAGTTCCCACATCAAGAGGGTGTATTTGGTGCCGAGCGTGCCGATGTAACCGAACAAATTTTGGGAGTTTTGCGAGCCGAAAGTATCCCAGCAGCCGGCCGCATGGTTGGCCGCAAACACCCGCATCCAGTTATCCATGTCCGCCATGCCCTCGAGGTTGGCCACATAATTGGCGGTGCCGGAGGAATTGGCGGCATCCACCAGCAAAAACACGTTGGTGAAATCGCTGTCCGTGTCGGGGGTGCGGCGGAGTTCGTAATTCCAGCGGTAGCGGGCCGGCTTTTTCAAGCCGCCGGTGGTGGTATAGGGCATCAGATTGCACCAGGACTGGTTGTCAAAGGCGATGGTGGAGTCCGACTCAAAGGGGGCCATCTCGAACCAGGGCTGCATCTTGAAGAGGTAGCCGCCGGTGTCGTTGGGAAAGTGTTCCTTGACGACATCGCTGTTCGGCACCTGGGTGTCTTCCATGAGGGTGCCGCGCCGGTTGCCATTGACATAAACCGCGACATACCGCTTGTAAAGCCACGGCTCGCCGAGGGCGCGTTGAAAGGTGAACGCCAACTGACTGCGCTGCAGGCTCAGATCCGAGCCGGGATCCGCGCCCGGGGGATGCAGCTTTTTGAAATCCGTCGCGCCCAGGAATTTGTCGTCATCGGGGAACTGCCATTCATAGCTGCACGGGCTGCCCACCGGGGTGTTGTAATCCTGGTGATACGGGCTGCCGGAATACCGGCCGCCGATATTGTATATGATCCGGCCATTATAGACGAACGTGCAGTCGTTTTTCCAATCCCGGCTCAGGTCGCCCAGATTGGCCCAGCGGTCAACGTTCGTCTGCGTGAGCCACAAATGATAGGCGCCGAAACTGCCGCCGGGATTGCCGTCGCCGAACATGACCACGCATTCGCGCACCGGTTCATTGTCGTTGGGGCGGAGGGCCGGAAAACGCGTGGTCGTCCCCGGGCGGTCGGTGGCGGCGACATAAAACGCCGCGATTTGATTGGCCGGCTGGCCCGGAATGGTGGCGCTAAACACGCCGTCCCCGGGCACGGCATCGCCGCCCGTGCCGTTGTCCAGCATGGGCACCGCCGTATAGTTCGTGGCCGGATCCAGCCGGTAGTAGAGGGTCAGACTCTGCACACCGTGCGGGTCGCTCACATTGGCCGTCACCACGGCCGGTTGGCCGGCGGCCGGCAGGCTGGGGGTGTGGGTGACATTGTAAATGGCCGGGCCGGCATTGGTCACCTGGGTGCTGTTGGGAGCGCCCGGGCTGCCGAGATTGGTGGGAATGGGCAGATCGGCGGTGGCTTCCAACCAGTTGCCGTTCAAGCGCAGGAGGGGGGCGGGCCAGCCGTGGAGCCAGCGCGCCTCATAACTGAGCGTGACCGTTTGGCCCGCGGTCAGCGGGTTGGAATTGAGCGCCACCTGGCAGGAATTATCCCCCGGCCAGAGCCGGTCACTGGAGCGGATGTGCAGGGAATTACTGCTTTGATACCCCGTGCTTTCCAGGCTGGAACACGCCATGCTGCCCTGGATTGCCCAGTTCGTCAGGCCCAGGCCGTGGTCAAAGGTGCCGTTGGCAACGTAGTTGCTGCCGTTATAATTCACCTGAATATTGTCCACCAGACACTCGCCCGCATCCAGCAGGCCGATCTGGGCGTAATCAATGGTCGGATCATAATTGGCGCCATTGTCCAGCACCCCGGTATAGGTGATGTTGGTCCAGACGGTTTTCGCGGTGTCGTCACTGTCCGCCCAGTTGGCCGCCAAGCGGTGATTCGCGCGCGGATCAATCAGTTCCAAACTGCTGCCGCTCCCGCCGGACCATTCCCCCCACCGTCCACCCGTGCCATAGGACACCTGGTCTTCCGCCACCAAAATTGTGTTGGTCACGTAGAGGGTTTCCGGCTGGGACAGCACGACCAATGCCCCGTCATGGGACAGCTTGCCTGAAAAGTCGCCCACGGTGTTGTTGGTGTTCAAATTCGGATAATTGGCGAACAGATTGGTTTCATTTTTGGCCACCACCAGATACCCGTTGGGCGCGAGGATAACATTGGGAAAGGTGAAGGTCACCCCCGAGGTGAGCTGCCAGCCGTTCAGGTTGACCGCGTTGGTGCCCTGATTGTATAGCTCGATATATTGTCCGTCACTGGTGCCGATGATCGGGTCATACATCAGTTCATTGATGACAACGTTGCCGATGACGATGGCGCTGTTGTTCGTGCCCGGGGTGTTGGTGGTGAAGGCGTAAAAATCATTCGCCCCATCAGGCCAGCGGCCGTAGGACACGCCGTCGGCCTGCGGCCCGAACTGGACGGCGTCGAGCACCCGGCTGCCGTCGGGCTTGATGAAATAGAGGGTCTCGCCCGCGCCGTTGAGCGGGAAGCCAAATTGCGCCTGGGTGAAGGCCGCAAAACCCGCCGGGCCGATCACCGTGCCGGCGGGGATGACATATTTGTTGGTGGTCGGATCATCCGTCAGAATACAGCCGGAGACATCCACCTGGTTGGTACTGTGATTGTAAAGCTCGATGAACTGGGGCACGGCGGGATTCTCCGAGTGCGGCAGGATTTCGTTGATGACCACGTTACGCAGCGGGCTGGGCGTGTAGCCGTCCATTTGCCCCGGCGAGCCGCCCGTCACATCGCTGAGGGCCCACGCGCGCGGGTCGCCTTCGCCGTAGGAGGGGTTGGCCAGAATGAGGGAATGGCCCGTGCCATCCGTCGCCACCGGCCAGGGATAGACGTCCGTATAGGGCACGGTCAGCAGCACGTTGGTGCGTTCATCCAGTAATTCCAGCGTCTCCGAATGTTTCAGGCTGCCGTTATAGGGGCCCGTGACATTGGTGATGCCATAGACGCCCGCAATGTCCGCCGGCGCGGCGGCCACGACCAGATAACCGCCGCCGGGCAGCGTCGTGCCGGCCGGAAAAGTGTAATTCATGTCCGCACAGGTGAGCTGGTAGCCGCTGAGGTCCTGGAACCAGGGGTTGGAATTGTATAGTTCCAGAAACTCCAGATTTTTCCCATCCGGGCGCGTGGGCGGCTTCCACATGATTTCGGAGATGACCACGGGCGTGAAGCGGCTGGAGGGGCCCAGGGGCTCATGGGGGGCGGCGACGGTGGCAACCACGGCGTTGGTCACGCCGGCCAGGAGGCTGAATTGCGCGGTGGTGGCGGCGTTGGGGTTGTCGCCCCCCACGGCGTAACCGAGGTAAATCTGCGCCGGCAGGGTGAGCGTGTCGCTGCCCAGCAGCGTCCAGGTCCGCCCGTCGTAGCCGGCATAGCCGTTGAAGGTGTTCCCCACCCGTTGCAACCGCAGCCAGGTGTGCGGATAATTGGCCGGAAAACCGCCGGCGGTTTGGGCGGCCGTGCCGGCGGGATCGCGCCAGGCAAAAAATGATCCGTTCAGCGTGGGTGTGGTCAGGGCCGCGGCGAAACGACTGTTCGCATTCAGCGTTTCGCGGGCCATCAAACCGGCCTGGGCAAACACGTCTGACAACCCCAGATCGGCCACGCAGACGCAGACATCGAAATTGCTGGCGCATAATTGGTAGGCGAAACTGCCCTGGTCCGCCGTGCCGCCAAAGGAGTTGCCCAGGGTGGTGACGGTCAGCCCATTCGTGGTGTAGCTGAGGGTCGAAGCCACCGCCGGATTGCCAATGTCCTGCAACGTGATCGGCAGGGCCTGGAACGTCACGGTGGTGTTCGTGGCGATCGCATTGGGCGGCACGGCCTGATCGAGCACCCCGTTGATGACCAGGGTGTAATTGCTGCCATAACTCAGGGGCGCCGTGGTGAGCAGCACCGAGGATTGGTTCACGCCCAGCGACACGGCCGTGAGGGTCGTGCCATTGGTGAAGACATAATTCGCCGGGTTGGTCGCGGTGGCGGCGGCGAGCGTTTTGGAGTAATCCACCTCGACATTGGTGGCGCCAATGTTAAAGGCGCGCAGCACCACGGGGGGGTTGGTGTCCAGCGTCACGGTCACCGCCACGGGCGCGCTGGTGGCGGAGCCCAGGGCGTCGCTGATCGCCACGCTGTAATTGCCGGCCGCCGCCAGGGTGAGATTGGACAGGACCAGGGGATTGTTGGTGGCGCCCGGCAGGGCCACGCCGTTGGTCAGCCATTGATATTGAAAGGGCCCCACGCCCAGCGCCATTTCCGAGAGGACCACCGAGCCGCCCACGAACACATTGGTGGCCGGGACCTCCGTCGGGAGGCCGGCCTGGGGGGCGGTCGCCACGCCATTGAAATAGAGGTTCAGCACCTGTTGCTGGCTGAGCGCGGTGTTGAAGACCGCGACTTCGTCCATGATGCCGTTGAACACCCGGCCCCCGTTGTCGCCATCGGCACCGTCATCGCCGATTAACGCGGGCGTGTTGAAGGCTTCCGCGCTGCTGGCGATGAGGTTGGTGGCGGATTGGACCCCGTTGGTGTTGCAGAGATAGACGATCGCGTTTTGCGGCGAGATGACCAGGGCGACAAACGACCATTGTTGCAACGGCGGGATCAGGCCGGAACCCCAGTCCCAGGTGTCCGAGCTGTTTTGGTTCCAAGTGTAGCCCAACTCCCCGCCCGAGGTGAAATTCAAGCCCGCCGCATCCCCGCCGTCGCGCCAAAAGATCAAACCACTATAAGAACCGGGCGTGCCCTGCGGGTAAATCCAGGCGCTGAGGGTGATGGTATTGGTGTTCAAATTCAGGGCGGGAACACTGACGAACGAATTGGCCGCATCATAGGTGAATTGCGCCGCCGGGTTGTAGGTTTCGAAGCCGGAAAAGCCGTCGGCCGGCACCGGCCCGGCCACGCCGTCAAGGGTGGCGGCGCCATAAACCCCGTTAAAATTGCCGGTCAGGTCCGCAGCCGTCAGCGTTCCGCCGGCGGGGCTGGCGGTCTCGTCGAGCCGCCAATAAGCGACGGGATTGTCCTGCAACACCGCGCTGACGAAGGCCGCCCGGGTGGCCACGGTCAGGCGGGCCGTGCTGGTGGCCACCGGACCGCCCACGGTATTGGAGACCAGCAGCGTGTAGCCGCCCGCATTGGTGGTTTGCAGATTATTCAGCGTGAGCGTGGCGTTCGTGGCCCCCGGCAGATTCACCGCCCCGCCGCCGGTGTTCACCTGCCATTGGTAGGCGATGGGCAGGGTGCCGGTGAAGGCGGCGGAAAACGTCAGGCTGCCGCCGACATAGCCCAGCGCCGGGTTGGGCGTGATGTCCGAGACCAGCACGGGCGCGCTGCCGGCCACCAGGTTGAGCGCCGCCACGCTGCTGGTCGAGACGCCCACGCTGTTGGAAACCACCACCAGATAACGATACGTTCCGGCGGCCCGGCCCGTGGTCACCACGTTCAAATTCGTCGCCACCGCCCCGGCGATATTCGTAAGCGCGCCGCCCCCGCCGCCGTCTGTCCGCCATTGATAATACAGCGGCGCCCGCCCGGCGGCTGTTTCGGTGAAGGTCACCGGGGTGCCGGCATACACGGGTGCGTTGGTGGGGGAAATCACGGGCGCGGCGGCCACCGGGGCGGTCGGCACCGTGATCCCAAGATCAAACACCGCGTCGTAGCCGGCCCCAAACGAGATGGCCCCGCCGGTGACCGGGATCATGCCAATTTCGCCGCCCGCATAGGGACTCCCACTCGCCACCGCCAGGGCCTCCCAACCCGATCCGGAACCCGTGAGGCCGAAGGAATAGGCGTAGGTGACGTTCTGGACCAGCGGAACGGAAATCCCGGTCCATTGCAACCAATCCCCGTCATTGAACTTTACCGCCCCACTCGTGTAAGTCGCAATCAAGGTCGCCGTGCCGCCGGAAACCGAATAAAAATGGAGATAATAATCCTGGGCCGTGCTGAGACCACTATCGGATCCGAGGCCGGCGGTCTTGAAGGTCAGGGCCGTCACCGTGGCCCCCGCCACGCCGGAGGTGTTGGTGAAGGTTTGCCCCGGCTCGCCAACGGTCTGGTTGTTCAACGCGTTATTATCGTAGTAATTCAACCCGTCGGGGAAAGTCGTGTTGCCGGCCACGCTCAACTGGGAAATGTCATAAGTTCCCGGCACCGGCGCGGTGGAACCCTTGTCCGTCAGTGTTTGCGCCTGGAGCGTGCCGGCCAGCGCCAGCAGGCACCCGCCCGTCAGCACGCGGAGCCTCCAGGTCCTGGCGGGCGGAAAACCCCCGGCCAACTTCGCCCGCCGGATTAAACCACGCATGGAAAGTAACGCGGAAAACGGATCGGAGGGTTTCATGAATACCAAGTTATAAGGCGGGTAGGATTCGTGGCAATGAAAATAACGACCGGCGAATAACGTGATGGCTCCCCGGCGGCGGTCCATCCCAAGGTTGTGAGCGGATTTTTTGTGCCGGAGGTTTCCCACCTGCGGATCGGGGCGGGGATAACCCGAGCGTTGTCACCACCATGTGGCACGTCACGACCGGCAAGATCAGGCCCAAAAAAACAGGCTCCGAAGAGCCTGTTTTCGCGATCAAATTTCAAAGGCAGGCATCTTCGAGCATCTAACTGCACCCCAAACTCTCGCCGCAGTTCAGGCACTTGAAACACGCGCCGTTGCGCACGGCCACGTGGCCGCAGGTCGGGCACGTCGGGGCGTCGCCCTGGTTTTGGAACGAACTCGTCAGCGTCAGCTTCGCGCGGCCCTTCGCCGGGGCGTGACCCGCGCCGGGCCCGGGTTTTACCTCGACCACGTCGGTGTCTTCGGAGATGGCCAGCTCGGGCACCGGGCGGTTAATTTTTTTTTTCATCTCCTCGAGCAGGCCCGGCATGGCCAGTTCGGGCTGCGTGCGCACGGGGGTCACGCTTTCGCGGTAGCCGGGGATGAATTGGAACGCCATCCAGCGGAACACGTAATCCGTGATCGAGGACGCGTTGCGGATGTCCGGGTTCTTCGTATAACCACTGGGTTCGAACCGCTGGTGCGCGAATTTCCGCACCAGCGCGTCCAGCGGCACGCCGTATTGCAGGGCCAGGCTGGTGAGCGTCCCGATGCTGTCCATCAAACCGCCGATGGTCGAGCCTTCCTTGGCCATGGTGATGAACAACTCGCCGGGCTGGCCGTCCTCAAACAGACCGACGGTGAGATAGCCTTCGTGGCCGGCAATGTCGAATTTGTGGGTGACGGCCGTGCGGGTGTCGGTGAGCCGGCGGCGCAGGGGCTTGCCGGATTCGGCGCGCAGGCCGGCGACTTCCGTTTCCAGTTCCCGGAGGCGGGCGGCCAGCGTGGCGGCTTCGGCCACCTTGTCCACGCCTTCGCTGGTTTTCTTGGTGTTCAGCGGCTGCGAGCGCTTCGAGCCGTCGCGGTAGATGGCGACGCATTTCAAGCCCATTTTCCAGGCTTCCACGTAAGTGTGCTGGATGTCCGCCACGGTGCTGTTGGCCGGCATGTTGACGGTTTTGGAGATGGCGCCGCTGATGAAGGGCTGGGCCGCCGCCATCATCTTGAGATGGGCGAGGTAGCCGATGCTGCGCTGGCCGCGATGCGCCTTGAAGGCGCAGTCGAACACGGGCAGGTCTTTGGCCTTGAGGCCGCTGGCGACGGCCCGGCCGTCTTCCTCGACATCTTCAATGGTGTCGAATTTCTCGACGTGGGCGATGATGCCCTTGATCTCGGCCTCGGCATAACCGAGCCGGCGCAGGGCGTCGGGCACGCCGCGATTGACGATTTTGAACACGCCGCCGCCGGCGAGCAGTTTGTATTTGACGAGGGCGATGTCCGGTTCCACGCCGGTGGTGTCGCAATCCATCAGGAAGGCGATGGTGCCGGTCGGCGCGAGCACCGAGACCTGCGCGTTGCGGTAGCCGTATAGGCGGCCTTTGGCGAGCGCGTTGTCCCAGCTCCGGCGGGCTTCATCCTTGAGGTAGTTAAATTCCTGACTGGGCTGGATGTTCTCCACCGCGTCGCGATGGAGTTGAATGACGCCGAGCATGGATTCGACATTGTCCGGCGCCAGGGGTTTCGGGACGTGCGAGCAACGGGCGTCGCGGTAACCGGCGAAGGGTCCGACGGTGGCCGCGATTTCGGCGCTTTGTTCGTAGGCGTCGCCCGTCATGATCGCGGTGATGGCACCGGCCAGGGCGCGGCCCTCGTCCGAATCATAGGGCAGACCGTAGCTCATGCACAGGGAGCCGAGATTGGCGAAGCCCAAACCGAGGGTGCGGAAAATGTGCGAGTTTTCCGCGATTTCCTTGGTGGGATAGCTCGCGTTGTCCACGAGAATTTCCTGGGCGGTGATGAAGATGCGGGCGGCGGCTTTGAACCGGTCCACGTCAAACTTGCCGTCCTCGCGTTTGAACTTCATGAGGTTCAGGGAGGCCAGATTGCAGGCCGTGTTGTTGATGAACACGTATTCGCTGCACGGATTCGTGGAGTGGATGGGCTCGGTGCCCTTGCAGGTGTGCCACTTTTGAATGGCCCCGTCATATTGCATGCCCGGATCGCCGCAGATGTGCGTGCCCTCGGCGATTTTGTGCAGGAGGGTGGCGGCGTCCTTTTTCTCGATGGGCTTGCCGGTGGTCGAGGCGCGGGTCCACCATTCGCGGCCGGTGGTCGCGGCCGTCATGAATTCATCGCTCACGCGCACGGAGAGATTCTCGTTCTGATACATGACGCTGCCGTAGGCGTCGCCGTTATACGAACCGTCATAGCCCTGCTCGATGAGCGCCCAGGCCTTCTTCTCCTCCTTTTGCTTCGCGTCAATGAATTCCTCGATGTCGGCGTGCCAGTCGCGCAGCGTGTTCATCTTGGCGGCGCGGCGGGTTTTGCCGCCGGATTTGACGACGCTGGCCACCTGGTCATAGACCTTGAGAAAACTCATCGGGCCGCTGGGCCGGCCGCCGCCGCTGAGTTTCTCGCGGCTCGAACGGATGGGGGAGAGATCCGTGCCGGTGCCGGAGCCGTATTTGAACAGCATGGCCTCGCTATACGCCAGGCGCATGATGTCCTCCATGTTGTCCGCCACGGACTGGATGAAGCAGGCGCTGCCCTGCGGATATTCATACTGCGTGGCCGCCCGTTCGGCCTGCTTGTCGGGGCGGTTGTAATACCAGTTGCCCCGGCCCGAATCTTTGCCGACGCCGTATTGGTGATACAGGCCCACGTTGAACCAGACCGGCGAGTTGAAGGCGCCGTATTGGTTGACGCACAGCCAGGTCAGTTCATCGTAGAACACTTCGCCGTCGGCCTTGCTGAAATAACCGTCGGCGATCCCCCAGTCGGCAATCGTCCGGGCGATGCGGTGGATGAGCTGGCGCACCGAGGTTTCGCGCTCGGGGGTGTTTTGTTCGCCGTAAAAGTATTTGGAGACGACGACCTTGGTGGCGAGCAGCGACCAGGACTTGGGCACCTCGACGTTTTCCTGTTTGAAAATGACCTTGTTTGCGTCATCCGTGATTTCCGCCGTGCGGCGTTCCCATTCGATTTGGTCGAAGGGCTTGACCTTGGCGTCGCTGAACACCCGGTCCAAATGCAGTGATTTGCCGGTGGCCGTCTTGCTGGTTCGCACCGCCCGGGTGGCGGCGACTTTGGTGGAACGACGCCCCGTGGACTTGGGAGCCGCCGACAATACTTCCTCGCGTGCATCAATCATGGTAATCCGATTTGAATTGTATCTGTTTTGACCCCACCCGCCCAAGGCCTCGAGACGAAAACCTGGCCTGACACTGTTTTACCTCGGGAAAGCGGTTTTTAAAGTTTGCTGTAACCCCATTAGTGGGGGAACGACAGCCATTCTTACACCACGGGTTGTATGTTTCAAGCTATTTTTACAAAAAAGTAACGCTAACGTTATTTCCGAACAAATTTGCCTATTTTTGCCACGGCCAAGCCCCCTCCCCAACGATAATCCGAGATAATTTAAGCTCCGGTCCGGCCGCTCTGCGGAAGTGACGCCAGGTAATTCTGGAAGGATTCCCGCCACCAACCGTGCCACTGGGCGGCCGGACTGCTCCACAACCGGCGATGCAGGTTCAGCATGGAGTCCGCATCCCACAGCAGGCTCTTTTTGTCCCGAAGCGACGCGGAGGGGCCTTCCCGCAACAACCGGTCACATAGCAGAGTCAGTGACGCGGACGGGCGGGGACGGGCCTGACGGCGTTCGTGTAACAGGGAAACATGAAGGGAATTGAGGCGCGGATCGAGCACTGTCTGGCCCAGTCCAAAATCTTCCCCGGCGTCGCCGCCCGGCGGGCGGACGGCGGAAACCAGCTTCCGGAGCCACTCGACGCAAGCGCCCGGAGTTCATTCATTCCCGCTTTGCAAATTCCCGGCTGACCCACTGCGACGGCCGCCCTCCGATCCGCCGCCCCCGGTTTTTAAATTTCCGGCAACACGCCCCTTTACAGACGGGCGCGTCGGGTCTAAAGTCGCTTCATGGCTGGCGAACACGACGCAACTGAGTTTATTGACACGGATTTCCTGGCGCACAAGGCACCGTTGGTCCGGCCCACCGCGCCGAATGTGACCCCGCTGGCGGCAGACGCGCACCGGGCGCCGAATCGCGAGGAGGTGGACCGCAAGGTGGTGGACGCCCAGCAAAAGCTGGCGGAACTCAAGCGCGCCCAAGATGAACTGGAGCGCGAACGTTCCGCCCTCGAGGAATTGCGCCGCCGCCAGAATGAATTTCAGACCGGTCGCCAGGAAATCGTCCAGCAGCTCACGCGTGGCCTGGGCCTGCTGGAGAAGGCAGAATTCACGGCCCGCCGTGACGCCGAGCAGATGGCCAAAACCATCGCCGATTTCCGGATGGCGCTGGGGAAGGTGCAGGCGATTCATGACGAGGCGTGGACGCGCGATAACTTTCCGATGGAACTGACCCGCGGACTGACGGTGGTGGAAAACGCGCGCATGGAATGGAATTCGGCCCGGTTGAAACTGCCGGCGCTGGCCGGTGATGCCGCGTCCAAGGCGGAGGCCGCCCACCCGGCGCCCCCGGCGGTGGACGCGCTGGCCGCGCTGCCATTCGGCGGGTTGTGCAAAATCGGCCTGGCCTTCACGCTGCCACTGGTGGCGGTGGGGTTGTTGGCGCTGGGGACGTTCCTGCTGTTGCTGGCCCACCATTAATCTCCAATGCCTTAACTTTCATGGGCTGGCTGAACAAAAAGACGGACCCGATTTCAGATCACGCCCGCGCGCTGAACAGCCAGATTGCCGCGCTCGAATCAAAGATCAAAAAGCTGGACGCGCAACTCCAGCAGAGCCCCGGCCCCCGGCTGCGTTCCACCACCCTGCCGCCGGGTGCCGCCGCGTCCCGGGCGGGGGAAACCGCCCCTCCGTCTCCTCCCCGCGAGCCGGTCTTTGAGGAGGTCAACCAGCAGCCGATTCAAACCCCGGCCCCGCCATTGCCGCCGGAATTATTCAATGAATACGGCCTGCGCAAGTATGATTTTCCAGCCCTGTGGAATCGTCTGCGCAACTATCTGCATGGACCCAGCAGCGCCAACCCGCGCCTGGTGAGTTATCTGGCGGCGGGTGGTTTTGACGGGCTGCGCCCCATGCGCTATGAAAAGCGGATCGCCCGGAACCGTTTTCTGGGTCTGGTCGCCCTGCTGTTCATCATTCTGTTCCTGATGCTCTGCCATTATTACCGAAACCGCTGAGAAAAAATCATGGCTTTGAATCCGCCGGAAACCTTGTTTGAATTGGTGATTCCGACCGCCGAAGGAGAATTCACGGCGAGTTATTCAGCGCGCGGCTTGGCCGGGCTGGCCTTTCCGCAGCCGGCCCCGCCGCCGCGCCATCGCGAGGCGATCCCGCCCGAGTTGCTCCGGCAGATTTCCCAATGGCACCGCCTCACGTCCCGGGCGTTGAAAATGGCGCTGGCCGGTCGCGAGCCCATGGAACTGCCCCCGCTGGATGTGGCGGAGGGCACAGACTTCCAGCGCCAGGTCTGGCGGGCGATGCAGCAAATTCCGTGGGGTAAAACTTCGAGCTACGGCATGATTGCCCGCCAGATTGACCGGCCCAAGTCCGTCCGGGCGGTCGGCGGGGCGTGCGGAGCCAACCCCATTCCGGTGTTGATTCCGTGCCACCGGGTGCTGGCCGCGAACGGCCGGCTGGGGGGCTTTTCCGGCGGTCTGCCGTGGAAACGCCGGTTGCTCGCGGTGGAAGGGCGGGCGCCGTAGTCCGGCACCCCAAGGGATTCAACGGGGGCTTAAACCCTCGCACCGCCGGTCGGGCGGCGGCCGGACACCAGGAGAAAACCGGCCAGCAGCAGGGCCACTCCAAAGGCGGTCACCGTCACAAACAAAGGTTTGTGGGGCACGGCGTATTCCAAGGTGATGACGTGCGCCCCCGGCTTCAGATAAACCCCGCGCATGATGTAATTGCAGCGCAGCAGGGGCGTGGGCTGGCCATCCACGGCGGCGCTCCACGTGGGGTCGTATTTGTCATTCCACAACAGGATGGCGGGCGTGGGGGTGTTGGCGGTGAAGGTGACCTTCGTGGAGGTATAGCTCTTGAATTCCACGGTGCCGGCATTGTCATTGGTGGCGACCGGAGCCACGCCGGCGGACGGGGTGGAAACGAGCAGCGTTTTGGCCGGATCGAAATCCGGGTTGATGAGGGTGGCGAGCGTGGTCTGGTCGTTGGTGTTGACCAGCCAGTTCGAATACAATTTTGCCCGGGGCAGGGCGCCGGTGAACTCATACAGGGCGCTGTCGCCGTTGGTGTCGGGCACGGCGGTGACGTCGGAGTATTGGATGGGCTGGCTGATGCCCGGCTTGGGCTGGACGCTGAAACGCTGGAGAATCCGGAAACGGTGTTGAACGGGATCCAACCGGGTGTTCAGATCCTGAAAGTAGCCGACCGGACCGAGGAGATAGCGGGTGTCGGTCAACTCCAATTCCCGGGCCAGCCCCTCCACGCCGCGATTGTAAACCGTTTTTTCATAGGTTTCCGTCAGGGTGTCCACGCGGGGCCGCTGCCACGGTTCGAGCGACTGGATGTTGTAATAGGGGAACTGGTGCTGGTTCCATTCAATGGTGTATAAATTGTGGAAATTTTGCGACCCCTCCGGCCCGGGCGGCAGTTCCATCACCCGGTGTTCATAATATTTGTCCCGCAAGAAATTCAGGATGGGATTGGTGGAAAGCGCGGGATTTTCCGGGTTAATATCATACTTTTGCTTGTAATCCCAATGAATGATATACGGCAGGTCGGCCCGGCCCAGGTCCGCCACCAGGAACAGCCCCAACAGGAAGCCGCCGAATTTGGCCCGGCGGCCGGCGAACACACCGGAAATAATGAGGAGGCAAAGCCCGGCCGCCACCGCCAGCAGCGCCACAAACCACCCCGCCTGGTTGATGCTGAAGGCCGCGATGAGGTCGGCCTCGGAGCCCACCGGGTCGCCGGGCGCGCGTTGCAGGTAATGAATCAAGGCGGGCTTTTCGCCGGCGTAAATCTGCCAGCCCACCAGGCTGATGGCGACGGCGGTCAGGCAGCCCCAAGTCCATTTCCGGTCGAAGCCGGGGGCGGTGGCCCACCATTTTTTGAGTTGGGCGAACGGGTTGCCCGGGGTGCTGTTGCCGGCCTTCAGGTAACGCCGGCTGAGCCCGTCAATGCCGTGGGCAAATAAAACCACGATGGCCCAGGAGAAGACGATCACGAATTTAGTGGGGCTGCGGATGGTGGAAAAATAGGGCAGGTGATATACCAGCGTATAAAACACCGAGAACCGGCCCCAGGCGAACAGGATGGACACGATCACCACGGCGGACCAGAACCAAATCTGGCGGCGCTGCGGGTCCGGGAAAACCGAATCCCGTTTCCGCAGGGCCTGGGCGGCGGCCCAGACCCCCACCAGCACCACCAGCACCCCGGCGCAATTGCCGCCGCCGGTTTGGCGCATCTGCACCATGGGCGGATTTCCCGGGCTGCCGGCGGCCAGATAGCGATCCCACGCCGGATCCAAGCCCATCCCCCCCCAATAACATCCGCCTTCATAAAATTCCTTAAAGCCGGGGTCCATGTTTTGCGGGGTGTCCATTTTGTAACCGAACAGGCCGGGCACGACCAAGCCCAGGGTTTCCACCTTGGGCAGGCTCCACGTGGTGGCAAAGTCCCAATGGGCGGCCTTGGTTTGGGCATCTTGGGCGGTGCCGGAAACGCCCACAATCTCGGTGCCCACCAGCGTGACCAGGGCCTGGGTGGCGATAAACCCGGCAAACAGGGCCACCAGCACGATCTGGCCCACGCCCTTGCCAATTCTGACCGCCACTGATCCGGCCTCGCGGCTCACGGCGGTCCACAAAATGAACGCCGAGACAAACAGACTGAAAATCGCGCCGATATCCGAGGCTTCAATGACATTCTCGCCGACGCACAATCCGGCCAGGGCCAGGCGGGCGAGCCGGATGAGTAACGGCGTCTCCGCCGAAATTGAAACCACCAGGGCCATGGCAAAGAAATCCATGCCAATCGCGCCTTCCTGCGGGGCCACCCCCCAGCAGGCCGTCGCAAAAAACGTCGAATTCAACGCCGCCGCCAGGGCGCCCAGCGTGGCCGCCAGCGGGGACAGTTTTAATTGCCGGAAAAAAGCCCACGCCCCCAACCCCAGAATGAACAGGTCGAACGGGGCCAGAAACTTCGCATACCCAAGGGGACCCACCAACCAACTGAACAGGGAGTAAATGCCAAACGGCAGCGAACCACCGCCGCCGCCCAGATCATTATTGTCCGCCCAGACCCCCCAATAACCGGCCGGCAGCCGGGCGAAGGCGGTGACCTGCTGGCCGAGCGGACCGTCGTTGGAAAAATGCACATATTCCGGGAGGAAACTCCGCCAGAAGAAAACCGCCAGGATTCCCGCCAGAATCAGGAGCACCCCGGGGCCGGCGGACTCCGCCGGCCGGCTTGCTTTGTTGACATTCATAATTGGGTTAAAACACCGCAAAATCCCGTCCGGTTCATTTTGGCGTCAACAAAGTGTGTGTGGCATCCAGATTTTTTACATGCCACCGGTCCAGCACCGTCGGAACTTCCCGGTGCCATTCCACCAGCAGGGTGAGTCCGGTCAGTGAAGGTGATTTGATGACCTCGTATTCGCCGCCTTCAATATCCAGCTTGATGACGCCGGGCCGCCCGAATTTTTTCAACGCCTCCTCCACCGAGAGCGTGGCCGCCATCGGGCCTTGGTTGGGCAGCGAAAAAATGGGGTCCAGCGAACTCTGCATGGACTGGCCGTCCGGCGTCAGGGCGCACGGCACCACGGTGACGCCCGGGCAGTCCTTGAGTTTGTAGCCCAGATAATAAAGCAGGTTCAAATTCGGCTCAAACGCAAAAACCTTGTGGCGCTGGGCGGCTTCATATGCAATATTACCGACATTCGCCCCCACGTCCCAGACCGGTCCCGACCAATTGGTATCAACCAGGCACCGGGTGACCACCGGTTCAAAACCGTGCGGATGGAGGAACTTGGTCACGCGCGGGTGGTGAATCAGCCGGCTGAACCGGCAGCGCTTGACTTCAAACGTGGCAAAGGCAAATAGTTTTCCAAACATATATGGTGGGCCAACTTTTATCCGCCCGCCCGCTGGCTGGCAAGCGTGGATTTTGATTATTGTTTTGGCGGGGGGCGGATTAACGCTCTGCAAAACCGGTGGTGACCACAAAATGGGGCGCGAATTCGCGGTTAATAGTCACCGGCGCGGAAACCGCCGACACCTTCCCCATCCTCAACGGCACGGAACTGGCCCCGGGGCGCATACCGGGGAGTACTTCGGTCAAATAGTTCGCGTATTCCGTTTATTTCACGGGGGTATCTGATTAAAACTTGAACCAAGATGAACAGCGACATTATCCAGGTGGGGGCACGGCTGAGGCGTGCCCGGCGCGTCTTATTCATCACCGGGGCGGGGGTTTCGGCCGAGTCGCAGATCCCCACTTTCCGGGGCGCCACGGCGGCGTTTGCGGATGGGCTGACCGAAGACGGCGTGCCGTTTGAAGCAGCCCTTTCCGGCGAGACCCTCCGGCGGAACCCGGCGCTGTCCTGGAAATATCTGGCCCGGCTGGAGTTGAGCATCCGCGGCAAGACCCCCAACGCGGCACATCACACCATGGCCGCGCTGCCATCGCCGGAGCGCACCGTGTGGATCGCTACGCAAAACATTGACGAACTACATCAGCGCGCCGGTTCCCGGAACGTCTTGGAACTGCACGGCAACCTGCGGCGGATCATTTGTACGCAGTGTGACTATTCGGTCCGTTGGGAAACCTACGAAGGCCGGGCGGAACTGCCGCGCTGTCCCGAATGCCGGTCCGGGCTGCGTCCGGACGTGGTGCTGTATGGCGAATCTCTGCCTGGCGATGTGCTGGGCGCCTTTGCCGATGAGCAGCAGCAGGGCTTCGACCTGCTCTTTTCCGTGGGGACGACCAGTTTGTTTCCCTATGTCATCGAGCCGGTGTTGGCGGCCCGGCGGCGGGGCACGCCGGTGGTGGAAATCAACCCGGAGGCCACCCCCGTTTCGCACCTGGCCGATTTCCGGTTTGCCGCAGCGGCCGGGCCAATGCTTCAGCAACTCGCCGCTGCAGCCAACGGTTCAACTGCCTGATTCTTTCGATTGCCACCAAAAGCCCAGCACCCGGATGTCCTGCGGGGTGTTGCGCCACAGGATGGCGACGTATTCCCGGTGATAATTCCCCAGTTGGCAGAGGATGTGAACCTCA
>Ga0302278_10001291_pt1 | contig 31375 bp, 19 predicted proteins | sample III_Bog_N3_2_FD_194543 | JGI IMG/M metagenome (GOLD analysis project Ga0302278, IMG submission 194543) | Peat permafrost microbial communities from Stordalen Mire near Abisko, Sweden - III_Bog_N3_2 | ecosystem: Environmental > Terrestrial > Soil > Wetlands > Peat | place: Sweden: Abisko... | reverse complement strand
AGCGGACTGGACAAGCGCACTCATCTTGCGTGCGTGCAGCGGGTCGACACGCGTGTCATTGTCCCCGGTGAAGAACATGACGGCCGGATAAGCCGTTGCCGCCTTCACGTTCTGATAAGGCGAGTACTTCAGCAGGTAGAAGAACTGCTTTTCGTTGTCGGCAGAGCCGTATTCCGTAGTCCAGTAAGAGCCCACCTTGAACTTCTGATAACGGAGCATATCGAGAAGCGGGTATCCGCACCAGATGGCTGAGAAGAGCTCGGGATGCTGAGTCATCGACGCGCCAATGAGCAAGCCGCCATTGGAGCGGCCCGAAATCGCGAAATGCTGCGCCGAAGTGTACTTCTGGTCGATCAGGTATTGGGCGGCGGCGAACCAGTCGTCGAAGACATTCTGCTTCTTCTCGAACATGCCCTGCTCGTGCCAGGCCTCGCCGTATTCGCCGCCACCACGCAGGTTGGGGACAGCAAACCACCCTCCCTGCTCCAGCCACCAGGCCCACTGCGGATTCCAGCGCGGGGTCTCGCTCAGGTTGAAGCCGCCGTACCCCGTCATGAGCAGACGCTCGGAGCCATCCATCTTCAGGCCTTTCTTGCCGGCAATGAACATGGGGACCTGTGTTCCGTCCTTCGACTTGTAGAAAACCTGTTTCATGTCGTACTGCGCGGAATCGAAAGACACTTTCGATTGAAAAAATACGTCGCGCTTTCCAGTGACGGTATCGAGCCGATAGATGGCGGGGGGAAGGATGTACGAGGAGAAGGAGATGAAGCCATATCGGTCGGTGGTACGGCCGAGGACACCCGAGGCAGAGCCGATGGCGTCGTAGTCGACCTGTCCAGCGAGCTTGCCGTCGAATGCGTACGCCAATGTTTCGGTCTTCACGTCTTTGAGGCGATTGACGTAGATTTTTCCGCCGACGATCGACCACGAATCGATCACGTCGGATCCTTCAGACACGATGATCTTCCATGCGTCGGGAAGAACGCCGGGATCGGCTTTCTGGATGATGCCATTGGGCGCGTGATAGTCCGTGCGCACATACCAGGCGCGATTCGCCCAGATGGCGTGGAATCGCGATTCGAGCCCCCAGACGAGGATCTCGAAGGGCGCATCCGGCTTGGTCAGATCGCGAAAGACAATGTCGACTCGCTTGGCCGGTACGCCGCGATCGATCTCGATCACCAGGTAACGGCCATCATCGGTGAAGTTGGCCGAAAACAGATCGTCGCCGGTCAGGGGCTCCCCGCGAAACTCGCGGCCGAAGATCAGCACGTCCGCGGAATTCCGAGTCCCTAGCAGATGCTGATACAAAAGAGTGCCCTGCTTATTGTTGCGCGCGTAGTACAGGCTTTTCCCGTCGGGCGAGAAGCTGACACTGGAATATCGAGCTGCGGGAAGCTCATCTTCAAGTGGCTTGCCGGTCTTGATGTTCAGCAGGTGAACGCCAACTTCATCCGCGCCGCCTTCTTTGAGCGAGTAGGCCAGGAGCCTGCCATCGTGCGAAACATCGAGCAGGCCGACGGAGGTGTTGGGGTCTCGGCTTAGCTTGGCAGGGTCGATGAGGCGCTGGTCTGCGCTCGGCCCCTTGGATTCTGCAGTCTTTTGGCGTGACCCTCCTTCTGCGCCACGCATATAGATTGAAAACTGCTGTTCGCCGGCGAGGCGCTTCCTGAAAAAGTAGTTGCCGCCTCGCTCAATCGGAATGCCTGCTTCAGATACGTCTTCGAGTTCGGTCAAATCGTCTACAGCCTGTGGACGAATGCGGGCCTGCTTCAGGTAGCGTGCGGTATATGTATTCTCAGCATCGATGAACGCGCGGGTGTCAGGGCTTTTGGCGTCTTCGAGCCAGCGATAGTTGTCGGGAATTTTGGTTCCAAAGTAATCGTCGGAAACGGGATTGGCTTCGACAGCCGGCGGAGCCGGCAGTGTAATTCCCCCGCGCCCATGGATGGTCTGGGCAATGCCCCATGCCTGTGCCACACAAAGAAATCCCGCAAGCCAAACGAATGTCCTCCGCACTGGCCACCCCCTGCGGACAGGATACGCGGGAGAGTATGGACAAGTGCTAGATTTTCCTGAGGCAGGAGTACGATTCTTCCTCTTGCAGAAGAAAGGCAAAATGTCGATTTCAGTACGCACCTGTGAGCTGAATGAGATTTCATCTCTGCGGACGAGATACCGCGCGGAGATGGATTGCCAGATCATTCACGACTCGATTCATATTCGGCCCGGCTGGTCTCGAGAGTATGGGTTAGAGATTGACGGAGCGCTTGTCGGCTACGGATCGGTGGCAATCGCTGGGCCGTGGAAAGAAGAACCCACGCTCTACGAGTTCTGCGTCGATGAACCAAGCCGCCAACACACCTTCGACCTGTTTGCTGCCCTGCGCACACAGTGCAGTGCCCGCAAGATTGAAACGCAGACCAATGACCCATTCCTCTCCGTGATGACTCACACATTTGGCCAAAACATCCATGCAGATGCCATCCTGTTCGAAGACCAATTCGAGACCCACTATGCGCCAGAGGGGGTGGTTTTCCGTGCGCGCGAGGCCGGGGACATAGACGAATTGATCAAGCTGGAACTGGACGATACAGCTGGCTGGGTGATCACGCAAGCCGGAGCGATTACCGGAGCCGGCGGAGTCCTCTACCACTACAATCCGCCTTACGGCGATGTCTACATGAAGGTCGCCGTACCGTATCAAGGCAGAGGCCTGGGCGTTTTTCTTGTTCAGGAATTAAAGCGCGCTTGCCGGGCGGCCGGCAACATACCGGCTGCGCGTTGCAATGTGAAAAACCTTGCCAGCCGAAAGACATTGCAGAAAGCCGGCTTTGTACCCTGCGGGAACATGATTTCGGCCGATTTGTAAACTCTGCGGAAGTTGGGGTTCGACCTCGATAGAATCAAGTCACGTGACCGGCCCCATTCCATCGGAAACTTCGCAGCCCGCGCAGTCGCGATGGTCGCGCGGACTGCGACTCCTGCGTCCCTCGCACGCACACACGGCTTTCACGGCAACTCTCCTGCTCATGGCTTCCACTTTTCTTTCCAGGATCATCGGCCTGGTGCGGGTGAAGTACATTGCGTGGCAATTTGGCGCGGGTCCAAATACCGATGCTTACCAGGCAGCGTTCCGCTTGCCCGATCTGATGAACTACTTCCTCGTCGGCGGAGCGGCTTCTATCACATTTGTCACCATTCTCAACCGCTATCGCGAGCGCGGCGAAGAGGCCGAAGGTGAGCGCGTGCTCTCCATCGTGCTCAACTTCCTCGGGATCGTGCTGACGGCTGGTGTAATTGCTGGGATGTTTCTAGCCGCTCCGTACATTAGAGCCACCAATCCCGGATTTGCTCCCTGGCAGGTAGAGCTCTCGGCGCGGATGACGCGCATTCTTCTTCCCGGCCAGGTCTTCTTTTTCGCCGGCGGAGTGCTGGGCGCGACCCTGCTGGTGCGGCGGCAGTTTCTTTACCAGGGGATCACCGGCATTGTCTACAACTTCGCGATCATCCTGGGTGGAATGTTGCTTGGGCGGCAGATGGGGATCCCGGCGCTTGCTGTTGGAGCGCTGGCGGGGGCATTCCTGGGCCCTTTCGCCCTGAACGCGGTGGGCGCAGCACGAGCCGGCGTGCACTACCGTTGGGGCATCGATTTTACTCACCCCGGCTTGCGCGATTGGCTGAAAATGACGCTGCCGCTGATGGCGGGATTCACGCTTCCGTTTCTCGACGACTACATCGTGGGGTACTACGCTTCGCACGGGGCCGGCGACATCACCCGGCTGACCAACGCCAAGCAGCTTTTCTCGGCTCCCATGGCGGTTCTGGCGCAGGCGGCAGGCGCCGCGTCACTACCCTTTTTTTCTCGACTTTGGGCGCAGGATAAGCGCTTTGAGTTTGCAACCGGCGTGGCCGACTCGGTTTCACGCGTGGTCGCGCTGGGAGTATTGGCAGCATCGGGGATGGTGGCGATGGCAGCGCCTCTGGCTCAGATTGTTTTTCTCGGCGGCCGGTTCAGTCAGCACGACGTGCACGAGACCGCCGGTTATTTCGCCATTTACACGCTTTCGCTGTGCGTCTGGTCGGCGCAGGCCATCTATGCGCGCGCGTTCTATGCGGCCGGAATTACTTGGCTTCCCATGCTTGCCGGGTCCGTGGTTACGCTGGTTGCGATTCCGCTTTATGCGCTCGGCTACCACTGGCATGGTGCTGCCGGATTGGCGCTGGCCTCCGACGCAGGCATCGTCTTGCAGACCGTGTCGCTGGCCTACCTGCTTCATCGTCGCAGGATGGTTTCATTGGCGGACTTGGACTTGATGGAAGTCGGCCGTTGCCTGCTGGCTGGTCTCGCGAGCGGGCTGGTCGTTTGGATTGCCTTGTGGGGCGTGGGCAGCCTGCCCATGCTGGCGAACGCCCACTCGGCGCGATTCAAGCTTTGGGTCGATTTGCCTGAATTGCTTTTGGGCGGCCTGATCTGGGCCTTGATGGCGGCATGGATTCTTGAGCGGTTGGGATCGGCGCTGCCGCGCGTAGCCATGCAGCGCTTCGGAATCGGATAAAGATTTTCATAGCGCTAGCCGACGGCGTTCACCGGCCCTACGAATCGCGGAAGAGGGTCCCGGAATCGAAGGCTCTGATGGATTGCACACTTGAGCAGCAAGGGCGCCCATATACACACACGCGCACTCCCGTGTGGAAGTGCGCGTGTGCAGCATGAAGGCGGACAGGTTGTTCGTGCCTACGCGGTCTTGCTGGTCTCCACGATGGCCGGTGCAGGGCTGCCGCCAGATTTGGCATCCGGCTTGCGGATGTCGATACCGCCCTTGAAGAATGCGCCATCCTCGATGCTGATGCGTGCCGCAGCCACATCGCCGCTCAACGAGCCCTCAGCACGAATATCAACGCGATCGGTTGCCGAGACGTTGCCGCGGACCTTGCCGAGAACGACGATTTCGCGGGCATTGATGTTGGCCGCAACTTGGCCGTTGCGGCCGATGGTGACGCGATTGCCTGGCAGGTTCACGCTGCCTTCGACCTTTCCGTCGATAAACAGGGACTCGGAACCGTTGATCTCGCCTTTGATGAACAAACCTTTGCCGATCGTGGCCTGCTCGCCCGTGGCGGCAGCGGCTTGCGGGCGGCTGGGCGCCTCAAACGAAGGAGAAGATGTGGGCGGAGCTGGGCGAGAGGGTTCCGGAGTCGGGGCTGGTGCTGGGCTTCCGGTCTGATTGGGTTTCCACATTGCGCTCAATTGATAATTCCTTTTCTGTCCTGCTGGACTTGGGGGTGCCAAGGCTGGGGCCACTGCCGTGGTCCCGCAAAGCTGATATTCCGGATTACCGCGGTTGGCTTGCGGAGATCCGTTCGGCGGCCTTTCATCGATCCTAACCCTTTCAGGTCCGCCAGGAGTTTACTTCTCCGTTATTTTAGGACGGAGCAGGCCAAAACGCCCAATTCTGCCTCTGCCGCCATAACTGGGTTGCCAACTCTGTCAACAGTCTGGCGATGGCGGCGAACCGTAACGATCTCTCGCGGCACAGGTAGAATGGCGGCTCAAGCCTCCTGGCCGATTGCATGGGATGAAAACGTATCGGAGCGTCCCAGCGAGCTGAAAGGACAGCCGAGGCTCGGCGTAAGAAAGCATTTCAAAGGTCGGGGTTGCGTAACCATGCTGAATCGAAGCGTTTTGTTTCTGTCACTGGGCCTGACCGTAGCATTCGCTTGCGGTCAATCGCAAAGCCTCACACCCACCGGGCCTTTTGATCTGGTAATCACTCACGGCCACATCGTCGACGGGACCGGGTCGCCCTGGTACTCAGGAGATCTAGGCATTCGCGATGGACGAATTGCTGCCATCGGCAATCTGGCCGACGCGCCGCGCAAGGAAACGATCGATGCCGCCGGAAAAGTGGTCGCGCCCGGATTCATCGACATGCTGGGGCAGTCGGAACTGACCATCCTCGTCGATCCGCGCCTGCCCTCGAAGATCTATCAGGGAATCACGACGGAGATTACCGGGGAAGGCGGATCTGTTGCGCCGATTAACGATGCGATTATCTCGGCCGACCGAGGTGCTTATACGCAATACGGGATAACGCCGGACTGGCACACGTTCCGCGAATATTTTGCGCGGGTTGAAAAGCAAGGCATGGGCATCAACCTCGCCAGCTATGTAGGCGCAACTTCAGTGCGGCGCATGGTGCTGGGCGATGCCGATGTTCAGCCCACGCCCGAGCAACTTGAGCAGATGAAGAAGCTGGTGCAAGACGCAATGCGCGACGGAGCCGTAGGCGTTTCGACCGCTCTTCAATATGCGCCCGCGCCTTACGCCAAAACGCCAGAGCTGATCGCGCTCGCCGGCGAGGGGGGCAAGTACGGCGGTATCTATGCAACGCACATGCGCAGCGAAGGCGACACGGTGCTCGAATCGATTGACGAAGCGGCCAAGATCGGCAGGCAGGGACATATACCGGTTGAAATCTGGCACCTGAAGGCGGCCGGAAAAGCCAACTGGGGGCGCATGCCACAGATCGTCGCGCGCATCGAGAAATATCGAGCTGAAGGTCTGGACATCAGCGCCAATACGTACGCGTACACTGCATGGTTCAACACCTTCTCGGCCTTTGTGCCGCCGTGGGCGCACGATGGCGGCGACGCCAGGCTGGTGGAGCGGTTGAAGGATCCGGCCATGCGTGCGCGCATTCGCAAAGACATGACCTCGACCGGCAAAGATTCGGCGGGCGAAGACTGGGATAACGAGTGGCAGGAGATTCCGGGGCCGGAGGCGATTCAGATTGCAGTGGTGCAGAATCCCGAGATGCTGCCTTTGCAAGGGAAAAAGCTGTCGGAAGTGGCGGCGCTCTGGAAGGAAGACGCCATTGACGCGCTATGCGACATCCTGATTAAAGACAACGCTTTCACTGACGTAGCCGTCTTTGGCATGGACGAGCCGGATGTGCGGCTGGCGTTGAAACAGCCGTGGGTTTCCATCGATAACGACTCGCAGGGAACCTCGCCCGACGGCCTATTGGGCAAGGAACATCCGCATCCGCGTGCCTATGGAACTTTTCCTCGGATTCTGCGTAAATATGTACGGGAAGAGAATCAGTTGACGCTGCCCGATGCCATCCGCAAGTTTACTGCGCTACCCGCGCAACGCATGAGGCTTATCGACCGAGGCGTCCTGAAGCAGGGTATGTGGGCCGATGTGGTCGTGTTTGACCCCGCCACCATCCGCGACAAAGCCACCTTTGAAAACCCCAACCAGTTTTCTGAAGGTATGGAGTATGTGCTGGTCAACGGCGTGCCCGTAATCGCGGGCGGCAAAATGACTGGCGCTCTTCCCGGCAAAGTGCTGCGCGGACCCGGTTTTGTGCCAGGGCTTGTGCCTTAGAGCACAGCAGGCATCGCTGGAAGGCCCAACAAACGTTCAAAACACAACCCTTGGGACAAAGGATTGAGTGGGGCTCAGTCAAGGAGACGTTATGGAATCAACCATGGTTGATCCAGTCGTGAAGTATGGATGGGTACTTGTACTCTTCCTGATCTTGATTTTGCACAAAGCGATTCTGCGCATGTTTTTCGGCACGGTCATCGTCTCGAAGGACGAAATAGGGATCGTGAACAAGAAGTGGGTCCTGGTGGGCAGAAATCGAACTCTCCCTGATGGCGCGATTGTGGCGCTCAATGGTGAAGCCGGCTTGCAGGCGGATACGCTGGCGCCTGGAATCCACTTCGGGCTGTGGGCATGGCAGTTCGCGGTGAGCAAGGTTCCGTTCACCACCATCGACAAGGGCCACATTGGCATTGTCGAAGCGCGCGACGGACGGCCGCTCAGCGGTGGCCGCGTGCTCGCGAAGACCGTGGAATGCAACTCGTTCCAGGACGCGCGCGGGTTCCTTTCGCGTGGCGGCGAGCGTGGGCCGCAAATCTCAATCATTCCGCCCGGAACCTACCGCATCAATACGGGCTTGTTCCAGGTAGCGGCCGCGGATGTGCTCGAGATCCCGGATAACATGGTGGGCGTCGTCACTACCAAGGATGGCAAGCCCCTGGCGACCGGTGAAATCGCAGGCAAAGAAGTCACCGGCCACAACATGTACCAGGACGCGGAAGCGTTCATTACCAGTGGCGGCAACAAAGGCTTGCAGGAGCAGGTGATTCTTGCCGGCAGATACTTCATCAACCCGCGCTTCGCCACGGTGGAAACCAAGCCGATGACCGACGTGCCGATTGCCAACGTGGGCGTCGTGATCGCCTATGTGGGTGCGGAAGGCAAGGATGTGACGGGCGACTCGTTCAAGCACGGCAACCTTGTGAGCCGCGGACAAAAAGGTGTGTGGTTCGATCCGCTCGATCCGGGCAAATACCCCATCAATCCGTTCACGCACAAGGTTGAGATCGTGCCGACCGCGAACATCGTTCTGAACTGGGCGACGGGAAAGAGCGAGGCGCACAAGCTCGATGAGAAGCTTTCGACGATCACGGTGCGTTCGTCCGATGGATTCACATTCAACCTCGATGTGAGCCAGATTATTCATGTGCCGCGCAACGATGCGCCGAAGGTGATTGCGCGATTCGGAACCATGGCCAATCTGGTAACGCAAGTGCTGGAGCCGACCATCGGCAACTACTTCCGCAATGCGGCGCAGACCTCAGACGTGATCGAATTTCTGAAGAAGCGCAGCGAGCGGCAGGCCGAAGCGAAGATCTCGATTGCCGCGGCCCTCGGCGAATACAACGTGAACGCCATCGATACGCTTATCGGCGACATTACGCCGCCTGAAGCGTTGATGAAGACGCTCACGGATCGCAAGATCGCCGAGCAGGAGCAGGTAACTTACAAGACGCAGCAGCTTGCCGAAGAAACGCGCAAAGACCTGCAGCAGGCGAAGGCCATGGCCGATACGCAGGCGCGCGTGGTCGATTCGGAACGCAGCGTGACCATCTCCAAGTTTGGCGCGGAAGCGATGATCGAAGGCGCGCGCGGCCAGGCACAGTCCAAGAAGATCAACGCGGAAGCAGATGCTAACGTGATTACGATCGTGGGCAACGCGGAGGCTTCAAAGACGCTGGCCGTCGGAACGTCCGAAGCCGACGTCATCAAGTTGAAGATCGACTCGATGGAGTCGGGCAATTATGCGCTGGTGCAGGTGGTGCAGGCGCTGGCGTCGAACAAGGTGCAACTGGTACCGCAGATTATTGCGGGTGGTGGCGCGAGCGGGCAGGGTGGAACGTTGGTGGACGTGCTGCTGGCGAACTTGATTCGCGATCAAATGAAGCCCGAGAACGGCGGCTCGCCGGCAACGTTGGCCGGATAAAACTCGAACCTGGATGCCCCCGGTCTCTTGCTTTTGGAGACCGGGGTTCACAATCGAACTGGAGCCCTACGGGGCTTCCTTTTGTTATGGTCTGAGATAGACCGATGACAGATCGTGAACTGTTAACACGCATTGCCCGCTCGGCCGGCCAAAAGGCTGGTTACAAGCAACTGGTGCGCGAATTGAGCCTTGGCGGCGGCATGCAACGGCGCTTGTTGTTAGAGCAACTTGCCCGGCTCACCGCGCGCGGCGCGTTGGTCAAGATCGACCGCGAGCATTGGGGTACTCCACGCGCTGCGTCCGGCACCACACGCGACAACCTGGCCGCCGGCCGGCTCGATCTGCATCGCGACGGCTACGGGTTTGTGCGGCCCAATGCGCGCCAGTCGACTGGGCAGGAAGATATTTTCATTCCGCCCAACGAGATCAACGGCGCCATGCAGGGCGACCAGGTCTTAGTGGATGTCGAACCGCCGAAGGCCGACGGCCGCCGCATGGGTCGCATCGTACGCGTGATCGAACGACGGAATCCCACCGTCGTTGGAACCTTTCACTATGCGCGCTCCGACCGACAGCAAGGACACACCGTCACACCATTCGACGAGCGCATGACGCAGCAGATTCTGATTCCGTTCGGGAAAGAAGTGCCGCCTGAAGCGGAGAGCGCGACGCCGCATCGCGTGCTGGGCAATGAAGTGACGGCCCGCACGCATCACGAGACTTTGGAAGGTCTCGTTGTCGATGTGGAGATCACAAGTTGGCCGACGCCGACGCGGCCTCCCATAGGACGTGTCGTCGAAGTCCTCGGCGATCCTGGCGATTTCGGCGTCGATGTAGAGATGATGATCCGCAAGCACCAACTTCCGCGAGTCTTTCCGGAGCAGGTGCTGGCCGAGGCTCGCAGCGTCGCCCATCTCGACCTTGAGGAAGTTGCAAATCGTAGAGATTTTCGAGCACTCCCCATCGTCACAATCGACGGCGAGACGGCCCGCGATTTCGACGATGCGGTGCTCGTGAGCGAACGCGCCGACGGCGGCTATGAGCTGCAGGTGCACATTGCCGATGTGGCCGGGTATGTGCGCGCGGGAACTGATCTCGACCTCGAGGCGCGGCTGCGCGGGACAAGCGTGTACTTTCCGGACCGCGCCATACCCATGCTGCCGCAGGAGCTCTCGACAGACATCTGCAGCCTGCGACCGAATGAAGACCGTCTGGTCCTGAGCTGCCTGATGCAGCTCGATCAAGATGGACGCATCGAGAGCTACGAGATCGTCGAGGGCGTGATTCGCTCAGCGGCGCGCATGACCTACACGGATGTACACGCGATTCTGGAAGGCGACGAAGCAACCCGCACACGCTACGCAGAACTTGTGGCAAGTTTTGAGCGCATGCGCCATCTTGCAGGGCTGATGAACAAACGCCGCGAAGAGCGCGGCAGCATCGACTTCGACCTGCCTGAACCGGTGATCGAATTCGATGAGAACGGGCAAATGCGCGGCGTGACGAAATCCGAGCGCACATGGGCCAACCGGCTCATCGAAGAATTCATGCTGGCCGCGAATGAGTGCGTGGCTACGTGGCTCGAAGACCTGGGCGTGCCGGCTATCTATCGCATCCACGAAAAACCGGAGCCGCGCCGCGTGGTTCAGTTTGAAGAGCTCGCCGCAGCCTTCGGCTACTCGCTGGGACTGGGCGCGCTGCCGGTGAAGAGGATTCAAACGCGCGGCGACCGTCGCGATGCGCAGCGAAGTGGGCGCAATGTGCGCACGCACGAGGTGGCCGAAGACATTGCGGTGACGCCCAGGATGTATCAAAAGCTCGCAGCAAAGATTGAGGGCAAGCCTGAAGAGCGAATCCTCAGCTACCTTATGCTGCGGTCGCTGCGGCAGGCGCGGTACTCCGAGATCAACGAAGGCCACTTTGCGTTGGCCGCGCCGAGCTATACGCACTTCACTTCACCGATTCGGCGCTATCCGGATCTGATTGTCCATCGGATTACAAAGACGCTGCTTCGCGCAGGGATTCGCGGAGAGGGCGAAGTGGCACATGGACGACACGCTTCTCCGTGGTCGCATCCGCACGAGGGCTCTGGCGGCGCTCACACCGCATCGCGCCCACACGCACGAGCCTCGGCAAATGTGCTCGAATTCCAAGACCCGCCCATTCCCGAGGCCGAGCTCGCGCAGATTGCCGACGAGACCAGCCAGACGGAGCGGCGCGCGGCGGAAGCGGAGCGAGAGCTGGTGGAGTGGAAGAAGGTCCGCTTCATGCAGGACCGCGTAGGCGAAGAGTTCGCTGCGCTCGTCCTGAATCCGACAAAGTACGGAATGTTTGTCGAGCTGACCGACCTCTTCGTTGAAGGCCTGGTGCCGGTCGACACAATGCGCGACGACCGCTACACCTTTCGCGAGAACACGCACGAAATCATTGGCGAGCGCTGGGGACGACGGTTCCGCGCCGGAGATCTCGTGCAGGTGATCCTGGACCGCATCCTCGCGCAGGAGCGGCGACTGCAGTTTTCGATTTTGGAAGAGGGCATTCCGTTGACAGGTAAAAAGCCCAGCGCCGCAACGAGGCCAAAGAAGGACAAGCGCAAAGACGTGCGAACACACGCTTCCGGGGGGAAGAAGCGATCCGGCAAGAAAGGCAAGCGGCGCTGAAAGCCGAGACTTCGAGCGCCATTGCGATGAGCGAAGACGTCAGACTCCAGCTTGCTTGGCGGCAAGCGGTCCGAGGACGGGGATGACGAAACGACTGCCCCCAAACGCCTTAATCACGCAAATGATCCACACAATGAACAGTGCGAGCATGCCAAAAAGCAGGATGATCCAGCCCAGAATGGGGATGATTCCGATTATGCCCAGGGCGAATGCCGCAATGCCCAGGAAGATCGACTGCCAGGCGTGAAATTTCACATTGGGGTTGGTGTTGTAGGGCGCGACCACCAGGAAGATGATGGCCGGAATAATTGTGATGTAGGAGAGGCCGCAGGCGGCGTTCTCACTCAGTCCGGTTTGGGCGATTTCTTCGGGCACGGGAAGCTCCTTTTCGATTGAGACATAACTGCGGGGGAGTTTGCCAGACGCTCCTACCGGGTTTGCGCCTCATAGGGAGTCGAGTAGATTGCGCAAATTGAGCGTACGGATGGGACAAGATAAGAAAAGCCCGGCGGGTATCGGTTGTCAAGCTGCATTCAGTAATCGGGCGGTAACCACATTGATGGATGGTGCGGCTGGCCGGCCAGTCGTTTCAACAAAATACAAACGAATTCGGCCCACTGTTTGCGACCGTGCGGTCTTGTCTCGTCTAATTGCCCGCCTGTTTGTCTGCGAGAGCGCCGATAATCGGCAGCCTGAACCGGACGCCGTTCAGCGCCTTCATCACGCAGATCAGCCATGCCGCAAAGAGGGCGAGGAAGATCAGCAGGCGCACAATCATCACCATGAACCAGATGAGAGACGGGCTCAACAGCGTTACGATCACCAAAACGACCCAAAGAGCAAATCCCGCTACGTTGAGGAAGATCGACTGCCAGGCATGAAATCGCACATACGAGCTTTCGTTGTACGGCGGCATCACGAGGAAAATGATCGCCGGAATGAATGTGACGTAAGCCAGCGCTCCAGCGCCATTGTCCGAGAGTCCGGTTGGAGTTGATTCGGTCATGAGCTTTCCTTTTCTGGTCAGAGACGGCGGTACAAGCAGGTTCGCTTCGGTCCCAGGCAAGACTGAGCATGCTGCACAGAAGACTCAGTACGCTGGAGTGTGGTTTGCTGGATCACCTCAAGCAAACCCTTGATTCGAGCGGTTGTCAAGGGCAATTTTTATCAGGATGCGCTTCTGGTCACGGTCGAGTGCCCGCCGCGGCAACAGTGCCATCGGAAATCGGAAGTCTTCGCGAGGCGATGGCAATGCGAGAGTTCAGTGCCCTTAATGCTCACTCAATGGGGAAAAGTTCACCGGCGACCGGCTGCTCGGGCTCAAGCAGTTGGGGATCGTTGTTGCGGACGTTGCCCACTCGATCGCTCACCGGCCACGCATGCATCTTTTCCGCCGATAGCGGTCGCATCAAATCGACGGGCGGCCGCGACGGATCGCCAGGCTCCATCCATCGCTGATAGTCCCTGGGCTCAAGGATCACAGGCATGCGATTGTGAAAAGGCTCGGTCACTTCATTGGGATCCGTTGTCAGGATCGTGAAGGTCTCAAGTGCCGGGCCTTCGTTGGGCTGCCATCGCTCCCATAGTCCTGCCAGCGCACAAGGCTGGCCACTGCGCAGAGCAATCGCATGGGGCTTTTTAAGTTTTTTGCCGATGACCTGCCACTCGTAGAACGCATCTGCGAGTACCAGGCAGCGCCGCTTCTTCAGGGCTTCGCGATAGGCTGGTTTGGCAGCTGCCTCTTCGGCGCGCGCATTGATCGTGGTATACGCTATTTTGGCGTCTTTGGCCCAGAAAGGCACCAGCCCCCAGCGCATGAGCGCCACTTCGCGGTTCCCTGAGTCGCGATTCAGGCGCACCACGGGCTGCACGCTCTGCGGCGCCGCATTGAACGTGGGCGCGAACCATGGCATATCCTCGAGCTCAACGCCAAACCAGTCGGCGAGGACCTCCTGGGTGGATCTTCGGGCGAAACGGCCACACATAGGCTGACAGAATAAAGCCGGAAGCCGCGGGATGGGCCGTACGCTCTCGGGAAATCTGGTCGATTCCCATACAATGACTGCTGGGAGCATGGATTGATGGCACACATGGTGTTTTGCACGCGCAATAAAAAGGAGATGGAGGGTCTCGATGAGCCGCCCTTCGATTCGGAGTTCGGCCAGAAGATCTACAAGAACGTCTCGAAGCAAGCCTGGGGCGAATGGGTCGAGCGGCAGAAGATGCTGCTGAACGAGTACCGCCTACAGCCCTGGACGCCGCAAGCGCAGACGTTCCTCGTGGAGCAGATGGAAGAGTTCTTCTTCGGCACTGGCTCCGCGCTTCCGTCGGAGTACGTGCCGCCCGCGCACTAAAGGCCAAATGCCTCACGCGGCGCCTCTCCTCCAGCACGCGCGACGCAAGCGAAGCTCAATCGGCTGACCAAATCGCAGTGTTGAAAGGGCACGACTTCAATAGTCTGCCCTGAGCGAAGTCGAAGGGTGCCACAAATCCGCCCAATCGATACTGGGCTTCAGCGACTGCGGGATGGTCTTACGCTTGCCATCAGGCCGAACTTTCCGCCGCCCTGACTTGCCCGCCACGTCGCGTTCCCCAAGCCTCGCTTTTTATCCCTTCCGAATTGCTGATCTTGTGGTATGTTGACCTCGCCTCATCTGTCCATGGTGACTAGCTCTTCCCGTCTTCCCCCGTCGGGCGGCTAAAGCACACAAATACAGCGCCGACAGATCGGTAACGACGCGATAAATGACGGGGGATAATATGCAATATCTTGCTGATTCTGGAAAACTTGCCATCGGTCTAATCCAACCGGACCTGCGTGAATCCTGGATTCGGAATTCTGCCCGCACACACCGACCTGCCGCGCGAATCCTCGCGCTTCTCACCACCGTTTTGGCTTTTTGCGCAGTGCCGCAGAGCGTCATCGCGCTGTCTTTTCATGCAGAAACGCTTCCGGCTGCAGTTACGACCGGTCGCACCCCGGTAATCAAAATTATTACTGAAGACGCACTTCCCGAAAAATCTGCGAGTGCGGCCAGCGCGCCGATTCTTGTAGTCACCACGAACATCGACGACACGGGTTCGGCCGCCAACTGCACAGCGCAAAAAAAGTCCGGTGCCGGCACTGACGCGCACTGCAGCCTGCGCGATGCGCTGCTGTTTGCCGCGGCCCATGGGTCCGGAAACATCAGCTTCAGCTCCAAGGTATTCAAGGCCAGCAATACTGCCGCAGAGAACACAATCAATCTGGCCAATATTCCAAAGGTGGTTGTGCCTGTCCCGCTCGTGATCCCCGCCAATACCACCATCACCGGTCCAACCACGGTCTCGGGTGGAATCCCGATAAATCTTGTCACAATTACCGGGGTAATCGGCAATGTGAATACGAACGGCACAGTGACCCTTTCCATTGGCGCCGGCGTCACCAATGCAGTTGTCAACAGCCTGAACCTAACCGGTGGCCAGGGAGCCATTGCCAACGCGGGTTCTCTTGATGTGACCGGCTGCGTCATCACCGGGAACACGTCCTATACCGGCGGCGGCGGAATCGAAAACTCAGGCACCCTGACGGTGAGCACTACGACGATCGCAAACAACATCGCGGGCACCTACCCTGAGACCAATGGTGGTTCCTCCGGTGGAGGCATCTACAACACCGGAACGCTCACCGTGATCGCCAGCACCCTGTCAGGAAACATAGCCAGCGGCACAACCATCTACGGCGGTGCCATCTACAACACGGGTTCGCTGACAGTGCTGAACAGCACCATCACCGGAAACACCTCTGCCAGCGGCCAGGGCGGCGGTGCCCCGTTCTCCGGAGGCGGTGGCGGCATCTACTCCTCGGCTACCGGCACCCTCACCATTACCAACAGCACCATTACCGGAAATTCCGTCACCGGAATCTCGTCCATGCTTTCAGGAACCGGCGGCATCGGCGGCGGCGGTATCAACGGCACGGCCACGCTGGCCAACACCATTGTTTCAGGCAACTCGTCGAACCTCGGCAACCAGGACATCACCGGCGCCTACACCGACAAGGGTGGCAACGTCGTCAGCCTTCCCACCTATCTGGGTTCACTCGCAAGCAACGGCGGCCCAACGCAGACCATGCTTCCCGATCCCGGCAACGATACTTACGTCATTTGCGGAGGAACGGTTGCGAATGCGTCCGATGCCGGTCTGAAGACGGACCAGAGAGGGCTTCCCCGCAAAACGACGTATGGCGAAACCGTCTGTGTCGACGCGGGAGCAGTGCAAACTAACTACTCGTTGGACTTCACTACGCAGCCTCCGGCCAAGGCATCGATCGGCCAACCCCTGACTCCGGCACCCGTGGTTCAATTGACCGAAAGCGGAAACCCGGCCACTTTGAGCGTCGACTCGGTCACGCTCTCTGACAGTGCCGCGTTACTGATTGGTACTGACACCGTGAGCCTTAACAATGGCTCGGTTTCCTTCAGCGATGCCTACCTTTCGGCGTCTGTCAAGAACGATAAGCTCACGGCCAGCATGCCGGTCACCGGCACATTGGAAGTTTCGGCGCACGCCAAAGTCAAAGTCTCGGTAGCTCCTGGGCCGGCTGTGCTTGTCTCGCCTGCCCCTGGCAGCACACTGACCAGCGCCACCGTCACATTCCAGTGGTCGCCTTCCGATATTCCGGGAACCCAATACGCGCTGCAGATTGGCACCACCGGTCCCGGTTCCAATGATGTTTACCTGTCGGGGCCCTTGACCGGAACCTCTGTTACCGTGCCCGTGCCAACCACCGGGGGCACGCTCTATGTTGGTTTGAGCCAGGGAACCACCGGTCCTTGGACGTACACGGCCTACACATACACTGAAGCCACGCAGGCGGCGATGGTCTCTCCCGCGCCCGGAAGCGCGCTGACAAGTGCGACCGTTACATTTCAATGGTCGGCGTCCACTATTCCCGGAACGCAATACGGGCTGCAGGTCGGAACCACCGGGCCCGGCTCGAAAGACGTTTACCTTTCGGGACCCTTGACCGGAACCTCGGTGACCGTGACCGTTCCAGTAACAGGTGCCAAGCTCTATGTGGGTCTGAGCCAGGGAACCACCGGGCCCTGGACCTACACGCCCTACACCTACACCGAGGCCACGCCCGCCGCGATGGTCTCTCCGGCGCCGGGCAGCGCGCTGACAAGTGCGACCGTCACCTTCCAATGGTCTGCTTCGACCATTCCCGGTACGCAGTACGGGCTGCAGATTGGCACCACCGGTCCCGGCTCTAAAGATGTCTACTTGTCCGGACCCTTGACTGGAACCTCAGTGACCGTACCGGTTCCAGTTACGGGCGCCACCCTTTATGTGGGCCTAAGCCAGGGCACGACCGGTCCATGGGTATACACACCCTACACGTATACCGAGGCCACTCCGGCAGCGATGGTCGCCCCGGCGCCAGGCAGCGCGCTGACAAGCGCGACTGTCACCTTCCAATGGTCGGCTTCTACCATCCCCGGCACTCAGTACGGGCTGCAGATCGGAACTACCGGTCCCGGATCTAAGGACGTATACCTGTCGCCGCCCTTGACGGGAACGTCGGTGACCGTGTCCGTCCCTGTAACAGGCGCTACGCTCTATGTTGGATTAAGCCAGGGCACGACGGGCCCCTGGGCATACACCCCCTACACGTACACCGAGGCCACGCCGGCGGCGATGGTATCTCCCGCGCCGGGCGGCGCGTTGACCAGTGGAACCGTCACTTTCCAATGGTCGGCATCGACCATTCCTGGGACGCAGTACGGGCTGCAGATTGGAACCACGGGCCCCGGCTCGAAAGACGTGTACCTGTCGCCGCCCTTGACTGGAACGTCAGTGACCGTGCCGGTTCCGGTGACGGGCGCAACCCTCTACGTCGGCCTAAGCCAGGGAACGACGGGCCCATGGGCATACACACCCTACACGTATACTGAGGCTACGCCTGCCGCGCTCATATCTCCTGCGCCAGGCAGCATTCTGACCAGTGGTACAGTCACTTTCCAATGGTCGCCATCGACGATTCCCGGAACTCAATACGGACTGCAAATCGGAACGACCGGCCCCGGCTCGAAAGATGTCTATCTCTCGCCGCCTTTGACGGGAACCTCAGTGACCGTACCGGTTCCGACGACAGGAGCTACGCTTTATGTGGCTCTTAGCCAGGGAACGACAGGACAGTGGGCCTATACGCCGTACGCGTTCACCGAAGCAACGCAATAGAGCCACGGCGACAGGTTGCGAAATTGATCCGGCGGGCCTCCAGCATGCCCGCCGGCTGTTTTCTGCCCCGAAATGGCGGCGCGAATCAGCCAAATCGACGTAACTGGTAGAATGGAAAGTGCCGCATTGTGTGGCAATTCGCCACCGTGGCGCCCCCAACCCATTCGCTCTCTTCATCCGAAATAAGAGAGCCTGAACAAAAAGGAAAAATTCCCTGTGAGCCAGACGATACGCAATATCGCCATCATCGCCCATGTCGACCATGGAAAGACCACCCTCGTCGATGCCATGCTTCGCCAGTCGGGCACCTTCCGCGCCAACGAGCAAGTCGCCGAGCGCGTAATGGACTCCAACGAGCTGGAGCGCGAGCGCGGCATCACGATCCTGGCAAAAAATACGGCCATCAACTTCGCCGGCGGCAAAATCAACATTGTCGACACGCCCGGCCACGCCGATTTTGGCGGCGAAGTGGAGCGCGCGCTGGAGATGGTTGACGGCGTCATGCTGCTGGTCGACGCGGCTGAAGGCCCCTTGCCACAGACCCGCTACGTGCTGGCAAAAGCGCTTGAGGCCAAGCTGCTCCCCATCGTTGTCATCAACAAAATCGATCGCCCCGACGCGCGTCCGCAGGAAGTGCTGAACGAGATTTACGACCTGTTCATCGATCTCGACGCCGAAGAATCGCAGCTTGAGTTTCCGGTGCTGTACGCGGTTGCCAAAGCAGGCACTGCAACGCTCGACCTGGCCAAGCCCGGCGAAGACTTGCAGCCACTGTTTGAGACCATTGTCTCCACCATTCCGGCGGCTACCGGCGACGCGGAAGGCACTCTGCAGATCCTGGTCACCAATCTCGACTACTCCGACTACTTCGGCCGCATCGCCATCTGCCGCGTCTTCCAGGGAACGCTCCACGCCGGCGACGACGTGACCATCTCCAAGCGCGACGGCTCGCTCCAAAAAACCCGCATCACCAAGCTGTTTACGTTTAACGGCCTCAAGCGCACCGAAACTACCGAAACCACCATGGGCGACATCATCGCCGTGGCCGGCGTTGAAGGCATTACCATCGGCGAAACTATCACCAGCGTTGAGAACCCCGCGCCGCTGCCGCTCATCGTTATCGACGAGCCCACCATTGCCATCCAGTTCAGCGTCAACAATTCTCCCTTTGCGGGCCGTGAAGGCAACTACGTAACCAGCCGCAACCTGCGCGAGCGCCTGGAAAAAGAACTGCTCACCAACGTCAGCATCCGCGTGGAAGATACGGGATCGCCCGACAGTTTCAAGGTGCTCGGCCGCGGCGAGTTGCAGCTTGCCATTCTCATCGAAATGATGCGCCGCGAAGGATTCGAGCTGATGGCGGGGCGTCCTGAAATTGTAACCAAGATGGTCGACGGTACGCGCATGGAGCCGGTCGAGCATTTGACCATCGATGTGCCTGAAACCTACACCGGCACCGTAATCGAGAAGCTCGGCCCGCGCAAGGGCGAAATGACCAAGATGCACAACCATGGCTCCGGCCGCGTGCGCATGGAGTTCCGCGTACCCAGCCGCGGGCTCATCGGCTTGCGCAGCGAAATGCTCACCGAGACCCGCGGAACCATCGTGATGAACGCGTTGTTCGACGGCTACATCCCTTACCAGGGCGAGATTCCGCAACGGCCAACAGGCGCACTCATCGCCGACCGCCAGGGCCTCACCACTACCTACTCACTCAATGGACTACAGGAGCGCGGCATTCTCTTTGTCGGCGCTGGTGTCGACGTCTACGAAGGCATGATCGTCGGCGAACACTCGCGCGACAACGATCTCGACGTCAACGTGGTTCGCGAAAAGAAGCTCACCAACATGCGCGCGTCGAGCGCGGATGACGCCATCCGCCTGGTGCCAGTCAAAGCGTTGAACCTGGAGCAGACCATCGAATTCATTGCTGAAGACGAGCTGGTCGAAGTGACGCCCAAGTCGCTGCGCCTGCGCAAAAAGATTCTGCAAGCCAACCAGCGGCCCAAGCGCTGGGAAAAGGGCCAATAGCCAAGCTTGGCCTCGCGTGAATTGGCGAACAAGATGCACGGTTTGCTTGCAGGCGGACTAGCGGCGTTTGGCCAGGACGGGTCGGCGCGGAGCGGCCGCGCGGGCGGCCAGGGCGGCAGCCAGTGTGATGGCTATCGTGCAAACGGAGCGGTGCATCTGCAATTCGCTGCGGGCGCGCTCCATCTCGACATTGTCATAGGCCTCGAACCTGTTACTGAACTGGCCATAAAGAGAAGAGCGGGCTCGGACGCACTCGGTGTTCCAACCCTCAAAGGTACGTTCCAGACGTTTACAGACGGCGCAACCCATCGTTTCTCCTTCCGGCCTGCGATCAGACTTTGGTTCAGTTCGATTGGGTATCGCTTGACCGCGGCGGGATCGGATCGTCGGCGATTCGATGCTTGACGGTGAGCCAGTCCTTCACATCGTAGCCAGGTATGGTGCTGCGACTTTCCTCGAAAGGAAAGGCATACCGCTGGATTTTGCCGTGCGAGGCGTAGATTTCCGGTGCTGCCGACTTGCTGGCAGGCGAGGTCTTCGTGGGCACCGCATTGCCGGGCTTTGGCTGCATTTGAATTTTGGAAACGATCACAGGGGACCCTCTCGGAGATGGAGGGCTAAGAGAGAGGGAGCTTCAGAGCAACTGCCTTAGTTCAGCGAATCTGAAAGAGGAGATAAACAAATCGCCTATACCTTGAGAGTAGGCCTATTTCAGGGCCGCGTCAAAGTGCGGCCGCAAGGGCAGGCAACCTGCCTGAAGCGCTCATTCCTGGCTGGCGACGAGAGAGAACATAGCCCCCAGCGGGTCCTGCGCGTTGACGATCCATCCACCGCCGGGTACTTGCCTGGGCCCATTGAGGACTTTGCCCCCGCCGGATTCGACCCGTTGAATAGCTGCCTTGATTGACTCGACGCAGAAGTAAAATTCCAGCACGCAACCGGCATGTCCGGCATTTTATTCATCATGCCGCCGTCGCCCATTTGCTTGTTTTCGCCTTCATCGAAGATCCGATAAAGCCCCATGGGGCCCATATCCATATCGCTGATCTTGGTCCAGCCAAACATCTTCGAGTAGAAGGCGAAGGCACCGTCGAGGTCCGTGGTGTAGAGTTCGTTCCAGCCGATCGTGCCAGAAGCGGGTGGCACAGGCCGCACGGGCGAAGGCATGTTTGGGTTGGGTGTGAAAACCACGATCGCGGCGCCTTGCGGGTCCCCCATGACCGCGAAACGAAGCATTCCCGGAATATCAGTGGCGGGTCTCCACAACGTTCCTCCCGCATCAACAATTTTTTCAATATGCGCATCGACATCGTCGACCGAGATATACCCAATCCACGCGGTGTGCCCCGGAATGGTCAGCATGCCCGCCATGCCAACTCCGTCGGCGTTGAATACGGTGTACGGCGGCCCGCCGCCTCCCGGCATCTCCTGCGTGGTCCAGCCCACAACGTCGGAATAAAACTTGCCGGCGGCCTGTGTGTCGCTCGTCATCAATTCATACCAGCTGAACTTTCCTTTGGGGGTAAACATGGCGGAGAATCTCCTTTGCCGGCGGACGCGCTCGGGACAGAGCGCAAGCCCGCAATCGGCCGGCTACTTTGATATCAACTCAATCGATTGTCTGTCAATCTTCCCAACCGTCGAAGCGGCATGAGTGGGCATACCGGAAAAACGGGTGACTGCGATTATGGCACGCCATTGGCTGCTCCCCAGCGTGACGCCCGGCAACTTGGACCGTCTATCTTCGCAGACAGCCATTCATTTAGCGCCCAGCGCGAAAGTGTATTCCGCATTTGCTTTGCAGAATTTGCTGAGTTGGTTTGCATTGCCCAGCCATGATCGGAGAGACTTTGCGTACCGGGAAGAACTACAAATCGAAGCTCGGTTTGTCGCCGCTTCGTGAAGCCGCGACAAATCGGGTCCATCTTCACGGCGAACTGAAAAGCTGCACCCTCGCCATCTCCACCTGTTTTCTCTTCCTGTCGCTCGGCCGTTTCCTTTCCGCTCAGGAGAATCCTCAACCGCTCACGCCCAGCGAGGCCTACAAGGCCGCTCTTGCGCCTGTAACGGCAACCCGTAGCCAGCCAAACGACCTGACGGAAGCCGACAAATTTGCACTGGGCATCGGCATCGTTCAAGCCTCGCGCGATTGCCTCGCCCTCTCGTCCAATGTCTCTTCGCTCGCCGGTAATACCTCCGAGCTCTACGCGCTCGGCCAACTCTGTGTCTTCGGCCAGCAGTTCGAGTCCGCGCGCGCTGTGCTGGTCAACTATCTCGCCCTGCCCCAGCCGCCCCAAAGGGAAGAAGCGCTTCTCCTCCTGGTCCGCGCATATATCGGCATGAAAGAGGCCTGGTCGGCCGAGCCGCAGGTTGACTCGCTGCTGCGTGATTACCCCTACGACGCGCGCATCCACGCCGCCATCGATCAGGTGCTCGATGGCATGGAAGGCCTTGGCCCCGAGGACAATCCAACCGCACTGAAGCTATGCGCCACGCAGAACGCCGTAACGCTCCCATTGCTCAACGCCGGCAAGGCCCTCGAAGCCAAAGAGGGAAGCGCATCCGCCGCGCTGCTCTTTTCCGATGCCGTACGTTGCGCATCCCTCGCCCTAATAGCACACAAGCCCGACAATCTCGCCGACCTTGAGCAGATCCCGCAACTACCCGCTTGGTCCGGCACGGCAGACCTGGCTCCGATGCAGAGCGCGCTCGCCCGCCAACAAATGGTCGGCAAAGCTTCGCCGATTTCATCTCTGCATGGACTTGTTCTGGGACCCAGCACACTAGTACCCAAAGCCGTCTCGTTGATGCACGGTGCCGTCTTGCTGGTTCCCTTTACGCTCTGGTCGCCCAGCGCGCCGGAGATGGTGCGCGATCTCGTAAAGTTCCTGCCTTCGCAGTCGATCTATGCCATCACAAGCTGGCACATGAACACCGGTCGCGACGATGTGCGTTCCAACGATGTGCTCGCAGCCCTGCGCTCTTTCCAGAAAAGTTTTCCCGCCAAGGTCTCACTCCTCGTCGTGCCCAACACTGTCCTCAATACGCTCCAGAGCGACGTCTTTCCCGCCGCTATCCTCATGCGCGACGGCACCGTACTCGCGAACCTCCCCCTCAACAGCGAGGGCGCAGAGCGGCTGATCCTTAATGCTTCGGGCAGCAACGACGAAACATATAAGCGGACTGAACGCTAAGCACCCCTTACGGCCGCCTCGATCATCCCTTGTCTCCGATTTCTCCCGCAAGGAGGGCCATTTCGGCGGTCGTCCCATTGTGTGGGATGCCGTACCGCTCCAGAAGGAGCATACTCATCTATAGCGCGTTTTGGGCCGGATTGCGGGACGGTGCCTTCCCCTGGGTTTTACCCCTCTCCGCTGCGGCCATTACACTGGCTAGATTGTCCACTTAGGGCCGCTTTTCGTTGCGCGGACAAGGGCTCCGCTCAAACGGCTTGCGGCACGGACTGGGGAACTGCGGATGGTTCCCAGTCCAAACGCTTGCCAAGGCTCGAGATCGAAACATTGAAGTCGCCCGACTGAGAGGGATCCATGACCACTGCTGCGCGTTATCCAGGCATTCGTATTACCGCTAACGGAAACCAGCTCGTCTCCTATCACACCGAGACCCGCATCGCCGACGCCGGCGTCTTCTATCCCATCACCCCCTCCACCGAGGGCGGCGAGCTCTTCCAGCAAGCGTATGCTGAGGGCCACCTTAACGCCTTTGGCAAGAACACCATCGCCATTGAGACAGAAGGCGAGCACGCGGCCCAGGGTGGCGCTATCGCCCACTCCGTCTGCGGCAAGCGCGTGGTCAACTTCACCTCCGGCCAGGGCGTTGTCTACGGCGTGGAGCAGTACTACCACGCCCCCGGCAAAGGTTCGACCATGGTGCTCGAAGTGGGCGCCCGCGCGCTCACCAAGCACGCCCTCAACGTGCATTGCGGCCACGACGATATTTATGGCGCGCTCGACACCGGCTGGATCATGCTCATGGGCAAAGACGCTCAGCAGGCGGCTGACCAGGCGCTCATTCTCCGCCGCGTCACCGAGCTCTCGCTGACGCCCGGCATGAACATCATGGACGGCTTCCTGACCACGCACCTTGAGCGGACCTTCTATAAACACGAGTCCGACCTGATCCGCGAGTACCTCGGCGCGCCCGAAGACGTCATTGACTGCCCCACCGAAGCGCAGCGCGTTCTCTTTGGGCCCACCCGTCGCCGCGTGCCCAAGATGATGGATCTCACCAATCCCATCCTTCTTGGCCCCGTCCAGAACCAGGAACACTACATGCAGGGCATCGTCGCCCGCCGCAACAACTTCGCCGAGCCGATCCTCGACTTCCTCGAGGCCGCCTATAAAGACTTCGGCGAGCTCACCGGCCGCCGCTACGGTCTGCTCTCGCAGTACAAGACCGACGACACCGACACGGTCTTCGTCTCGCTCGGCTCCGCTGCCGAAAATATCGAAGCCGCCGTCGACTATCTGCGCGAAAGCCGCGGCGTCAAGGTCGGCTCCATCCACGTCAACGTCATCCGCCCCTTCCCTGAAGCCGCCATCGTTGCCGCGCTCAAGGGCAAGAAGAACGTCATCATCCTCGAGCGGACCGACGAAGCGCTCTCGCCCGACAATCCGCTGGCCAAAGACATTCGCACCGCGCTCTCCAAGGCCATTCAGACCGAAGGCCGCCCCGCTGCCGCGGGCTTGCCCGCCATCACGATCGACGAACTGCCCAAGATCTTCACCGGCACCTACGGCCTTGGGTCGCGCGACTTCCGCCCCGAGCACATCATTGGCGCCTACGAGTTTGCAACTGCTAACCGCGCGCGCCAGGACGGCAAAACCGCAGCCGACGGCGTCTCCTTTATCGTCCTCGGCATCGACCACCCCTACGCGGTAGTCGCCAATGAAATGCCCTCGCTGCTGCCGGAAGGCGCAGTGGCCGTGCGCTTTCACTCCATCGGCGGATGGGGCGCCATCACCACGGGCAAGAATCTCGGCGCCATTATCGGCGACCTCAACGATCTGCTCTACGAGCGCGACGGCCTGAAAGACGAGTACGGCAATCCCAAGGAAATTATTCACGTCAGCGCCAATCCCAAGTACGGCTCTGAGAAAAAAGGCGCGCCTACCAGCTACTTCATGGTGGCCGCCAAAGACCGCATCCGCGTCAACTGCGATCTGCGCCACGTCACCGTCGTTCTCTGCTGCGATCCCAAGGCCTTTACCCACACCAATCCGCTTGATGGCATTCAGCCCGGCGGCAGCCTGGTTTGGGAATCGGAAGAAGAGGGCGAGCAGGCCTGGGAGCGCCTGCCCCTGTGGGCGCGCAAGCAAATCATCGACAACAACATTCGCGTCTTCACCCTGCCCGGCTTCGCCATCGCCAAGAAGGCCACCGACCGCGGCGACCTCCAGCTCCGCATGCAGGGCAACGCCTTTCTCGGCGCGTTCTTTGCCGTCAGCAGCCTGCTCAACGAATTCGGCATCACTCCGGAGCAGTACCGCGAAGTCGTCTACAAGCAGTACGTGAAAAAGTTCGGCAAGCTCGGTGATGCCGTCGTGGCTTCGAACATGGAAGTCATGACTCAGGGCGCGGAGCAGGTCAAGGAGATCAAGATCGGCGCGCTCTCCGCTGCCGACCGCTCCACTCTCCGCGGCCAGGCCCTTCTTCCCATCCTCGAACTCGCCACCGCGGGCGGTTGCAGCACCGGCTGCCGCTCCACACCGATCCCCGCTGGCCAGGGTCCGCGTACGCCCATCAGCTCCGTCACCAAGTTCGACGCGGAGTTCCGCTCGACCTTCGGCTACAACCAGCCCGCCACACCGCTCTCCGCCATGGGCGTCATCGCCGCGGCCACGGGCGATACAGCCAGCAAGTACGTCGCCCGTCGCGAAACGCCTCTCTACATCCCCGAAAACTGCACCCAGTGCATGGAGTGCATCAGCGTCTGTCCCGACACCGCGTTGCCCAACACTTCGCAGGATCTGAGCACTCTGCTCACCACGGCTGTCTCTTATTACGTTGCCGACGGCGAAGACCGCACCAAGCTCCTGCGCGCACTCCCGCAAATCGAAAAGGCAGCACGTCAGCGCATGGTCGCCGAATTCAAGACCGGTACCCCGCTGCCCACCATTCTTCGCGACGTCACTGACCAGCTGGCCTCGGACGGCGACGCGGGCTTCTCGCAGAAGTCGAAGCAGCAGTTCTTCGACATCATCGCCAAGGTGCCGATGGCCTATCAGAAGGTCAACGCCATCTTCTCCTCGCCCGAGCGCAAAACACCCGGCTCCGGCGGTGTCTTCTCCATCTTCGTCAGCGATCTCTGCAAGGGCTGCGCAGCCTGCGTCACCGCCTGCGGCGATCACGAAGCTCTCAAGATGGTGCAGGAGACAGAAGAGGTCAACGCGGAGCACGAAACCGGCACCGGCTTCCTCGACCTGCTGCCAGACACTTCGCAAAAGTATCTCGGCCTCTTCAACGCCGCCAATCCGGCCGACTCCAAGACCGCCACGCTGCGCAACATGCTCATGGTCCGCACCAACTACGACGCTCTGGTTGCCGGCGACGGCGCCTGCGCCGGTTGCGGTGAAAAGTCCGTGCTCCGTTCCATCGCCGCAGTCACCGAGGCCTACATGCGCCCGGTCTATCACGCCAAGGCCGATCGCTTCGTCGCCAAGGCAGGCGAGCTCGAAAAGAACGGCGGCGCCCTTCTCGCCGCGCTGAAGGAAAAGAGCGCCGGCGAGTACGAACTCCTCCGCCAGGCCATCACCCACCTCATCCTTGGCCTGGGCGGCGAGGACGTGAAAGACACCAAGACCCGTATCGCCGCACACGAAGAAGCCAACGGCCCCATCACCGACGCGCAACTCGTTGAAGCCATTGCCGCGGTGCTGCTCACTGAGGCTTTCAATCACAAGTCGCTGCAGCCCATCGATGGCCGCCTCGCCAACGGCATGTCCGTCATGGCCATGGCTGCACACACCGGCTGCAACACGGTCTACGGTTCCACCTCACCCAACAACCCGCACCCCTATCCGTGGATGAACTCGCTCTTCCAGGACGGCATCACGGTGGGCTGGCTTATGGGTGAAAGCTTCATCGTTGACCATGCCCGCCGCTCCGTCATCCCCGAGCGCCTCGCCGACATCGTCCTCAAAGGCGAAGGCGGCCTCAACGACGAACAGTACTACCACTTCACGCACTTTACCGATGCGCTGATGACCGATCAGGAGATCGTCGAACTGCCTAAGGTCTGGGTAGTAGGCGGCGATGGCGGCATGGGCGACATCGGCTACCAGAACATGTCCAAGGTCATCCTGCAGAACCGGCCCAACGTCAAGGCCCTCATGCTCGATACCCAGGTCTACTCCAACACTGGCGGCCAGAACTCCGACTCAACCCCCATGCTCGGCGGCGGCGACATGAACACCTTCGGCGCAGCCACACAGGGCAAGAACACTGAGAAGAAGACCGTCGCCGAAACCTTCCTCGCCGGCCACGGTTCTCCTTTTGTCGCTCAAGTGTCGATGGCCAACGCTCCCAAGCTCTACCGCGCCATCCTCGATGGCCTCGAGTATCGCGGCACCATGTTCTTGCAGGCATTCACAACATGCCAGCCCGAGCACGGCGTGGCCGACGACATGGCTTTGCAGCAGGCGCAGCGCGTACGCGATTCACGCGGCGTGCCTGAGTTCGTCTTCAACCCGCGCCTCGGCGAAACCTACCAGGAAGCATTGGACATCAAGGGCAACCCGTCCATCGATCTCGATTGGTACGAAACCAAGTCCAAGACCAGCGGCGAAATCCAGCGCTACACCGTCGCTCACTGGTGCACCACCGAAGCCCGCTTCCGCAACCACCTTAAGAAGATCAAGCCCGAGGCGGCTGCCAAGCTCATTCACATCGACAACATGCTGGTGCGCATCACGCAGCAGGATGTCGTCTATCGCCGCTACCTCACCCCGGGTCACCGCGCCTTCATTCCCGACTTCGGCGTGTACATCACCTGGGAAGAGAACGGCAAGGTCGATTATCGTGCACTCTCGCGTCAACTCGTCATGTTCTGCGTGGAGCGCCGCAAGGCCTGGCGCATGCTGCAGTCCAAGGCGGGCATCGTGAACAAGGAGTACGCCGCCCAGAAGGCCGTCCTCGCCGACGTCGACGCCGGCAAGATCCCCCTGGACGAATTCCTCACCCACGCCCACGAAATCCTCCGCGAGCGCCTAACCGGCGGCGTTTTAGCCAAGGCATGAGCGCCTCTCGTTAGCATCGCGTTCAGATCGTTTACGTTTTGAAGGGGCATGACTTCACAGCTTGCGGAAAAAGCCCGAAGGGAGTCACTTTTTGTTCACAGGGATTTGGTTTAAGAAGTGAGTATGCGCGGAGACAACCAGCAACAGCCGACGATGTTCAGTTACGTGACGTTAGAGCAGCGGATTCCGCAGGATCATCCTTTGCGTCAGATTCGTGTTTTGGTGGATGGTGCGCTGGAGCGGATGGATGCGGAGTTTGACCGGCTCTATTCGACGACGGGTCGTCCTTCGATTGCACCGGAGCGGCTGCTGCGTTGTTCATTGCTGATGGTGTTGTATTCGATTCGCTCGGAGCGTCAGTTGATGGAGCAGACCAACTACAACCTGCTGTTTCGCTGGTTCGTTGGCCTGGAGATGGATGATCCGGTCTGGGATGTGACGGTGTTTACCAAGAACCGGGAGCGGCTGATCGCGGGCGATGTTAGCCGGCAGTTGCTTCTCGCGGTGGTCGAACAGGCCGGGGTGCAGCAGTTGCTCAGCGAGGAGCATTTCACAGTGGACGGAACGCTGATTCAGGCCTGGGCCAACCGGCGCAGCTTCCGCCAGAAGCCGGAGCGACCCTTGCGCGGGACTGGGCCGCGAGGCCGCAAGCTGCTGCGCGACACGCACGCATCAACCACGGACCCGGAGGCGCGGCTCTATCGGAAAAGTTCCTCGGGCGCGGTGGTACCCAGTTATCTGGTCCACGTGATCACCGAGAACCGCAACGGCCTGGTGGTAGCGGCGATGGCCACCGAGGCCGGCAACGCAGCGGAGCGGGAAGCGGCGCTGGAGATGCTCAAGCGGATCAAGCGCCGGGAGCGGATCACGCTGGGGGCCGATAAGAGCTACCAAGAAGGGGAGTTCGTGCGTAATCTGCGCAGCCGGCAAGTGACGCATGTGGCCGAGTACGCGCCTAACCCGAAGTGGCGCAGCTGGCTCAACCCAGGCGAGCGCAGCGATCCCGGATTCCAAATCAGTCAGCGGAAACGCAAGCTAGTGGAAAAGGTGTTCGGCTGGATGAAACAGGACAAGCTACGCCAGATCAAGCTGCGCGGCCTCCGGCGCGTGGACTGGATGTTCCAACTGGCGGCCGCGGCACACAACCTGCTGCGCATGGGAAGGCTCATCCCGATTCAGGCAAAGGCCTGAGCGGGGAGACGTGTCTCTGCAGTGCCCCAAAAGGGGCCCCGCAGAGATCAACAAGGGCAACGACAACCGCAACAGCGCACGAAAACAGAACGGGAAACAAAAACTCAGCCCGAATCAGCGAGTTTTTCCGCAAGCTGTTCAGTCGTGCCGCATCGGGCCAATCACGACTGAAGGGTACGGGCTTCAGCCCGTACATCAAAATCCACCCCAAACTGGAAACAACGAAGGCGGACCCGAATGGGTCCGCCTTTCTTTTCTTCCTGCTTTGAAAGGGCACGACTTCACAGCTTGCTGAAAAAGTCGCTGTTTTCTTCGTTGTTCTTCCTGTTGCGCCGATCTGGCTGCCAGATGGAAGGGTTGCCGGGTTGTTATTCGTCCCTGCGGTCCGTTTTTTTCGGTCCGCAGAGACACTTGTCCCCGATCAGGCTTGCGCTTGAATCGGGATCAGCTTGCTCATTCGCAGCAGATTATGCGCTGCTGCTGCCAACTGAAATAGCCAGTCCACGCGTCTGAGTCCGCGCAGCTTTATCTGGCGGAGCCGGTCCTGCTTCATCCAGCCGAAGACCTTCTCCACCAGTTTGCGTTTCTTCTGGCTCACGGCCAGGCCTGGATCGCTGCGTTCCTCTTCGGTGAGCCAGTTGCGCCACTTCGGGTTGGGCGCGTACTCGGCCACATGCGGCGCCACCCGCTGCTTGCGCAGACTACCCACGAACGTCTCCTCCTGATCACTCTTGTCCGCGCCCAGCGTCATTGGCTTGCCGCGCTTGATTCGCGTGAGCATCTTCAGCGCCGCCTCGCGCTCGGCAGCGTTGCCCGATTGCGTGGCCATCGTAGCCACCACCAGCCCGTTGCGATTCTCCGTGATCACATGGCCCAGATAACTGGGTACCACGGCACCCGAGCTGCTCTTGCGATACAGCCGCGCCTCCGGATCAGTCGTCGACTCATGCGTGTCGCGCAGAAGCTTGCGGCCACGCGCCCCTGTGCCACGATCCGGCAGCTCCCCTTTCTCCTTGAAGCTGCGCCGACTCGCCCAGGCCTGGATCAGCGTTCCGTCCACCGTGAAGTGCTCCTCGCTCAGCAACTGTTCGCCATGCGCCTCTTCTACAACTGCCAACAACAACTTCTGGCTGGCGTCGCCGCCGATCAGACGCTCCCGGTTCTTGCAGAGCACCGTCTGATCCCACACCGGATCATCCATTTCCAGGCCCACGAACCAGCGGTAGAGCAGGTTGTAGTTCAACTGTTCCATCAACTGGCCCTCCGAGCGAATCGAGTAAAGAACCATCAGCAACTGCGCCCGCACAAGGCGCTCCGGCGCGATAGACGGCCGGCCCATCTCCGAATAAAGCCGATCAAACTCCGCGTCCATCCGGGCCAGCGCACGGTCTACAAGCAAGCGGATACGACGCATCGGGTGATCGGGAGCAATCCGCTGCTCCATCGTTACGTAACTGAACATCGCTGCCTGCTGCTTGTCGTCTCCGCGCATACCAACTTCCTAAATCAACTCGCTGTGGAGAAAAAGTGACTCCAATGGGACTTTTTCAGCAAGCTGTTCAGTCGTGCCAATAACATCAATAAAATGATTGGGCTTTGGCCCCTGAGGGGCTTCCTTCCGCGCACGTCGTCATCAATTTTTAGTCTTTGCGTTGCCTGTGAATCTGCATGCGCGGCATTTCGATGGAAT
>Ga0302278_10001287_pt1 | contig 31429 bp, 25 predicted proteins | sample III_Bog_N3_2_FD_194543 | JGI IMG/M metagenome (GOLD analysis project Ga0302278, IMG submission 194543) | Peat permafrost microbial communities from Stordalen Mire near Abisko, Sweden - III_Bog_N3_2 | ecosystem: Environmental > Terrestrial > Soil > Wetlands > Peat | place: Sweden: Abisko... | reverse complement strand
GGTTACGCTGAATACGCTCCGTCACGACTTCAATGGAGTCATTCCGCCCACGCAGACCTGGCTGACCCTCAATGACACAGCCGCCGGCAATCCGGTCATGCAGTTTACCTTTAACACTCCAGTCGGCGCGCCTGCAGCCAGCCAATGCGGGCGCGTGTTGTATAACGAGTATCACGTCTTCAGTGCTTCCAGCGGCGGCAAACTATTTCCCGCCGAGTGCCCCACTACGACGTCCATCACCGCGCAGATGGAGATGCTCGAATTTGGTACGTACGACCTGTCCACCTTTGTGACGCCGGTCGTCGTGCCCACCCTCTCCATCGCCTTTACTCCCAGCACTTTGATTGTCAAGCAGGGCGACAGCGCCGATCAGGTCACGATCAACGTGACCGACACAAGTTCGACTGTCGAAATCTACAGTTCCCTTGTTCTCACCCTCACGCTGCCATCCGGACTTACCGCAACCTCTCTCACGGATGCAACCGGCGGCTGGATTTGCACGCTCGGCACCCTGACCTGCACGAGAACCACCAGCCTCGCCGCCGGCGCCAGCGATTCGGTCACCCTCACCGTCAGTGTCCCCGCCTACACCTCGGGAAGCAGCACCCAGGGAACCATCACCGCCACCGCCTCCAGCCCCAATTTCTCTAACAATGTCACCGCGACGGATCCCGTCATCTTCCAGCAGCAGCCGCCCATCGTCTGGGCAACGCCCGCCCCCATCCTTTATGGAACTCCGTTGAGCACAACCCAACTCGACGCCACTTCGACGATTCAGGGCAGCTTCAGTTACTCTCCCTCCGCGGGAACGGTACTCCCCATCGGGCCGAACACAATCACGGCCACCTTCTCGCCAACCGACACCATCGACTACACCACCTCCAAGGCATCCGTTACACTGACCGTCATCCCGGCCACTCCCGGCGTGACGCTGGCCTCCTCCGCCAACCCTGTCTTTACCTCCAACCCCGTCACCTTCACCGCCGCCCTTATTGTTCCTGCCGGCGCACCCGCCGCGCCCACCGGCACCGTATCCTTCTACGATGGAACAACCCTGCTTGGCCCCGGTACCGTCACGGCGAGTATCGCGACCTTCTCCATGGCGGCTCCTGCAACCGCAATTCACTCCATCACAGCCGTGTATTCCGGCGACAGTAACTATAACCCGGCCACCAGTCTCGCTCTCCCAGAAATCATCCAGGACTTTTCCCTCGCTCTGTCGAGTGGAGCAGCCGGCACAGTTACTGTCTCCCTCGGAGGGCAGGCGGAGTATTCATTGGTAATGACTCCGGTAGGCGGCTCCACCCTGCCGGCAGCGGTGAGCATGAGCCTGACCGGACTTCCGCCAGGAATGACGTCTCTCTTCGCTCCGTCTATGGTGGCAGCAAGTTCTTCAACTACCAATGTGACACTTCAGGTGTTTTTACCGGGCAAATCGGCAATGCAACCGCCTCGCGGACCCTTTGGTGGAGGCTCGCTCCCTGTCGCCCTGGGACTGATCCTGCTGCCCCTGGCCGGCAGGCTGCGCAAGACTGCTCATCGCTTCCGCAAAATAGCCTTGCTAACTTTGGCCGGCGCCGCACTCGCCGTGGGAATCTCCGGATGCCAACTCACTTTAACTCCGCAAACCTTTCCTTTAACCGTAACCGCGACCTCCGGTACTCTGTCGCACTCCACCACGATGAATATCATCGTGCAGTAAGCCCTGCGCAGAATCGCCTACCCCAGGCCTTTTTGCCAGATCTCGGATTCTCACTGACTGGACCTGCGCTATGCACATGAAACGATCCATCGTTGCTTTGTTCTTCATCCTCTTTGCCGCCGGTTCCTTATCTGCGCGCGCGCAAGTGGCTCCCTCCGCCTATTCGGAGCGTTTTACCATCAACGCTGGCCTCCTGGGCTCTGTTTTTCAGCCCGACTACGCCGGGGCAGCGGTCGCCCAAACCAGCCCCTATCGCCTCTATGGCGAGGGCGCCTATGTGGATGTGAAGCTCACGCGCTGGGTTCAGATCGAAGCCGAGGCGCGCTGGCTGCGCTTCAATTCCTACCTCGACATTCGTGAGGACAACTACCTGATCGGACCCCGCCTTCCTATCAATAAATTGCGTTTCAAGCGGGCCACTCCCTACGCCAAAGCCCTCGTCGGCTACGGCAGGATGAACTTCTATCTCAACAGCGCGTACGGTCGCTTTACTGACATCGCCTACGGCGGCGGCGTGGACGTCAAGCTGACCAAAAGAATCACCCTCCGCGCCATCGACTTCGAGTATCAGCAGTGGCTCGGGTGGCCGGATATACCTGGGTCCACGAACGTCTCGCTCTCGCCCTACGGCGGCAGCGTGGGAGTCAGCTACAAAATTTTCTGAGACTGCCATTGAATATCATGCTTGAATACTGACGCTCTATGGTGATCATCTCTTATATCCATGTGCTTTCGGCCGCATTCTTGATGGGATTGGCGGCAGCCGCGTCCATTGGTCCTGTCAACATGATGGCCATCCGCCGCGGAATTGCCGCCGGTTGGCGTCACACCCTTGCCTGCGGAATCGGCTCTGTCTTCAGCGATCTGGTTCTCTGTTCCCTGGCGCTCCTCGCGGGCAAGTTCCTTCTGCATGGCCTGTCGAACCCGAAACTCCAGGCTGTCATGGCGGCCATTGGAGTAACTTTTCTATTTCCGGTGGGAATATACTTCCTGGTTCTTGTCTTCAAGGATCCTAAGCGGGCCTACAAGAGAGCTCGCAAACGCTGGAGCGCAGGCCACACCCCATCGCACTTTGCAGGTGAAGCCGCAAAAGCTGCCGCCTTGACCATCTTCAACCCTTTAACCATGCTTTACTGGATTGGAGTCACATCCAGTTGGCTCCCCTTTGCCTATTTAGTCCTGGGCAACAGCGCCCCAGAGTGGGGAGCGCTGATGGCCGGCGCAGGCCTGATAACCTGGTTTACCACGCTGATATTCCTCGTCCGTTTCATCCCTCGCCATATCGGCGGCGTCTTCTTCCGCATCGCCAACGCAATCCTCAGCCTCATCCTGCTGAGCTTCGCCGCATACTGTGCAGTGCTGCTCTCCCGTCATTTCCTGCGCTGAATCGAATGCTGTACATTTGTGGGCCATCAGCTTAATCGGTCAAGACGCGCTGAAGTGTCTATTTCGCTAAATCCGCTCTTTCTGTCTTTACGTGAAAGCTGCGCGGACAGGCGATCCTGATTTGAATCTCCTGCCCGCGCCTTGCTGTTAACGATGGATTGGGCCTGACATCGGCAGTGTATGCAGCGTCGGCGACGAACCTTGCAGCAGGATCGTCGGCACGCTCACTCCATCCACCGAAGGCGTGACGGAAGTGACGCACACGAACCCCTGCGGGCAGGTCGGCACATAGCCTGTCAACAACAGCGGATCTGGGCCGGTGTGCAGCCCCGCAACACCCCGCGCGTAGTTTTGCACCTGCTCTGCCATTTTCTGATACGCGGCATCTACGTGATCAGCCGTACATGAAACCAGGGTCACCGGCAGCTTCGCTTCCGCCTGGTACTTTTGTACGACAACCTCGCATAAGTGCTTCATCATCGGTCGCGGGCAATCCAGAACGCTGGGGCTGGTTCGAGGCATGTTGGGCAGGGACATATGCGATACCCTTTCAGCCTCGTTTCCCTTACCGGCGCCGCTCCCTTGACCGGCAATCGCGCCCGCCATGTTCTGCGCCTTCCCCGGTTGGACGGGTCCAGATGGAGCCTTTATCTCCTCCGGCCGCCCGTCAACACTGCAGTACGCCGCGTACTTCGACGGTGGCCCCAGTGTGCCGTTCTCCAGTTGGCCCTTTGACAGCCAGTACCGGATCGACCGCGCCAGAAACGGTCCCTCCGCGGAGGTGTCAAAGCCGCAGCGCTTGGTGGCATCCATGGCGTCCGACTGGTGCGCCCAGGTCAGGCAATTTTGATACGTCAATCCTTCGTTGCAGTAGTACACTCCCGCAAAGGTCGGGCACTGTGGCTTCACCTGGCACTGCACCGGCGCCGTGCCAAGGTTGAGGCTGGCCATCACCTCCCCGCAGCGTTTCTGAGCTTCAAACGTCGGGCACCACAGGTCTCCCGTGATCGTGGCCCCGGCCGCCGGAGCAATCAGCCCAGCTGGCAGGCACTTCAGGTCGCTGAACAGATGGTGCGCAAAGATGTTGGGAAGCGTCGTTGCGCGCCGGTCAAGGAAGAAGCTGTTATGGCACCAGTTCTGAGTGGTCTGAAAGGCCGCCTTCTGACTTGCAGTAAGCGAAGTTGGGGCGGTGATCCAGAAGTCGACGTTCTCTACCACCGGCTGAATCGTCAACTGAACGCCGGGAGAGCCCGGAGGTCCCGGCATCGTGGCTAAGACTGTCTGCAGGTTGAGCGCCTTGTAGTTTGTTGCGCACCAGTTCGTCATATAGCTTTCCAGCGCCGCTGGAGTTTTCACCGCAGCGTCGTCTGGCGCCGTCACCACCTGTCGCACCGCCGCGTCCGTCTGCGTGTCAATAAAGTGTTTGCGGACGTTGCTGATGGACTTCATCGAGCCGTTGTTGGGATCCATAATGCTGGCGTCCCATTGCTTGTTCACCCCATCTGCAAGCATGGTGGCGGCATTGGCAATGTCGACGTCATGGGTGGTGCGATAGTCGTTATCGTTGTGAATCACGTTATAAGCCGCGTTGATCTGCTTCTGCAGTTGGAAGCTGAAGGTGTCCTGCGCACAGGGAGCTGCCGTCAATGAAAGATTCGGCCCCCACGCCATCTGGTTCAGGCAACTGAGTGAGTAGGGCGGCGTCAGGTGCCAGTTCAATCCCTGCTTGCTGGTCAGTATGTTCGAGAAAAAGTCGCGCCAGGCAATCTGTTGACCGGTGATTTTTTCTTCGCAGCTCGATGGTTTGACCGTGCACTTGACCGAGTGCCACGCCGCTTCGCCTATCTCTTCGGCGAATTTGGCCACAGCTTGGGCTATCGCGTCCAGATCCTCCCCGACATCAATAAATGCATCGATGATTCCGCAGATGTCCACCCCCCACGCCAGCGCTTCCACGATGGCGCAGACCGCGGCCTCGGACAGGTTCAAAAACAACTCCGGGATATTGAGAGTTCGTATATCGATGTAAACGTCCAAAAGATCCCAGAACCATGAGGGAATTGCCTGCAATAGCGACGCGCCGATGTAGGTATCCTTGAAGGTTTCAAGGCAAGCCATGATCGTGACTTCATTCTTGGCCGTGTCAATGCACGAGATGATGTTCATCACGTCGCCGTAGGAGTTGGCCACATCCTGCGGAATGACGCCATATTGCACCAGTAAGTGCTCGATCTTGTTCATGTCGTTGATGGCTTCGCCCGTCGAGGGAGTATCCAGCGCGCGCGCCATGGCCGGAAACAAAAAACCGCTGAGCAGCATCAGGAAAATCAGAATGCGGGAGTGTTTCATTTCGGCCTCCCGTTCTGCGCCGGGGGCGCGGGAATCGTTGTTGGCGTTCCGCCTTCCGTGCTCTGCAAGTACTGCTGAATCTGCCCCACCGTCACCCGCGTTCCGCGCGGAGACTCCAGGATGGTTTCGTTCGTAGGATGAACGGGCAGCAGCTTGTGCAGCTGTACATCCGTCATCCCAGGTGCAAATTTGATCGACGGCCCGGTCAGTTTCACCGTCGTCGCCGGCTCGCCGAGCTTGTGTCCCAGCCGCTTTTCAATCGCCGGTTGCAGCGCCTTGATCTGGCCCACTGTCACGCGCCGCCCCGAGGGCAACTGCACGGTGTCTGTGTCGCGCATGGTCCGTAGCGCGTTCCCAAGGTCTGTGGATGTCTGGATGCGCAGTCCGGTGGCCGCCGGAGCAATTCTAAAAGCCGACGGGGGAGCGCTCGCCGCCGCCCGTATTTTTTGCGATTGCGCCAGCATTCGCCGCACGTCGCCCAACTGTATGCGACGCCCGCCGGAAAGCTCAATAAGGTCCGTGTCCGGCCTTCCCACCAGGGCTTCATGCGTTAGTTGAGGCGAGAACTTGAGAACGTGTGGCTGAATCGCAACCACTGTACCCGCCCCAGGCTTCTGGGCCGGGGCTGTTCCGCACGCTAGCAAGACCAACGATGTTAAAAGAAGAGAACTCAAGACGATTTTGAAGTGTCGCTGTGACATATCAATCCTTTCGCAGAGAGGTGACTTTCGCACACAGTCGTCAGGAGAATGTCGCAGGGTGAAAACATCCGGTTTTCACGACGCAAAATCGCCCGCGCCGCATACGTGCACACTGTACCACCGCCGATTGTGTTACTGGAATACCTTGGTAGCCCCAAAGAAAAATATATTTACTCAATAAGTGCAGCGAATCTCTAATGCTCTTCCCTGCCCGGCCGCAGCATCAAATCCTTGATCGCCTCGCGGGGATCCTTGCCCTCATCCAGAATCAGCTTCATCTGCTCGGTGATGGGCATTTCGATCCCTTGTCTGCGTGCCAGCCCCAGCGCCGCGCGCGTGGTCAGAACACCCTCAGCCACTTTGCCGCCCAGTCCGGCAAGAATCTCCGGGAGTTTGCGGCCCCGGCCCAGCTCCTGGCCCACGGTGCGGTTGCGGCTGAGCGAACCCGTGCAGGTAAGCACTAAATCCCCCACGCCTGAAAGCCCTGCCAGCGTCTCGCGACGTCCGCCGCAGGCCACGGCCAGCCGCGTAATCTCCGCAATCCCGCGGGTCATGAGTGCCGCGGCGGAGTTGTGTCCCAACCCCACTCCATCGGCAACTCCGGCGGCGATGGCTATCACGTTCTTCAGCGCTCCGCCCATCTCCACGCCGATCACATCCGTCGAAGTGTACAGCCGCAGCGTCTCCGACGACAGTTCCGCCTGAATGCGCGCCGCAATGGTCGCGTCCTCAAACGCAACCGTGATAGCGGTGGGCTGCCCTTGCGCCACTTCCAGCGCAAAGCTCGGCCCGCTGAAAGCTCCCATCGGCAGCTTGAGTCCGGTTTCCTTAAGGCAAGCGGCAATCACCTCGGTCATGCGCAGCAAGCTGCGATCCTCCACGCCCTTCGTCGCGCTGACAATAATCTGTCCTGTGTGGAGATGAGGGCACAGCCGCGTAATCGTCGCGCGCAGAAACTCCGAGGGAACCACCGAGACAACAATCTCCGCTCTGCCAACCGCAGCGTCGTCGCCCGTCACGCGGAGTCCCTCGGGAATCGGAAATCCCGGCAAAAAAAGCCTGTTCTCTCCTGCGCCAACAATCTGCCGCGCAAGCTCGTCGCTGTGCGCCCATAGCGTGAGCTCGTGCCCGCCACGCCTGTGCAGCGACAGCGCGATGGCCGTTCCCCACGCTCCGGAACCTAGAATTGCGATGCGGCTCATGCGGTCTTTTTAGCTCCCAGCTTGGATTCCGTGCCGGCCAGCAACCGGCGGATGTTTTGATAATGTTTGGCGATCAGCAACAGGGCAACGGTGATCTGCACGGCGATAAAAAACACCTGCTTGTCGCCGTATCCCAGCCACCATGCAAACAACGGAAAACTCGCCGCTCCCAGAATCGACGCCAGCGAAACGTAGCGGCTCAGCGCCAGCACCACAATGAAAACCGAGATGGCCGCCAACGCCGCCCAGGGCGCTGCCACTAGAAAAACGCCAAAGCCGGTGGCCACGCCCTTGCCGCCCTTGAAGCCCAGCCACACCGGAAAGATGTGCCCCAGAACCGCAACCAGTGCGGCCAGCGCCTTCATATTGTCCGGCGCAACGCCGGGCGCAAGCAGGTGCCCGATCAGCCATCCCAGCCCTACCGCGGCGCAGCCCTTGAGCATGTCCATCAAAAAGGTGGCCGCAGCCAGGCCCTTGCCACCAGAGCGCAGAACATTGGTCGCTCCAATGTTCCCGCTGCCTGTTTGGCGAATATCCTGGTGGCGAAAAAGCCGCACCAGCACGTAGCCGCTGGGAACCGACCCCAGAAGGTAGGCAACAACGATGATGAGCAGGCAAGCAAGAATCATAACGAGGGAGAGTGTAGCAGGTTGCGGGCGGAAATGGCAGCGCGAGCCCCGGCCCGCGAATAATCTATCGAATGATCATCAACATTGTTTATTCCCTCTTGACATCATAAACAATATTGTTTATATTTGAATCCATGAAGAGCAGCGAATTCAAGCGCTGGCTGGAGAAGCAGGGAGCGACCTTCACGAGCGGCAAGGGATCGCATCTGAAGGTCGAACTGAACGGCAAGTTCTCTGTCATGCCGATGCACAAGAGCAAGGAGATTGGAACCGGGCTCGTTGCGAAAATCAAAAAAGATTTAGATCTCAAATAGGAGAAAATATGTTGGCATATCCCGTTGAACTCACGCCGGATGGAAAGTTTATGATGGTCACTTTCCCTGATATTCCCGAAGCCAACTCGCAGGGCGATAGCGTCGAGGACGCCTTGAATATGGCAGTTGACGCGCTGGAAACGGCGTTCGATTTCTACTTCGACGCGGGCCGTCCGGTCCCAGCCCCATCGAAACCGAAGCGCGGTCAACATATGGTTGAACTTCGGGCCAGCATTGCTGCCAAGGTACTCCTGTTGAATGAAATGCTCCGCCAAAAGGTCAGGCCGGTTGAATTGGCGCGGCGGTTGCAAACCACCCCGCAAGAGGTTAACCGGCTGACAAATATACGCCACACATCCCGCATCGACGGCATCGCCGTCGCGCTCAAGGCGCTGGGCAAGACCATGGAGATTCGGGCGGTTTAGGCAGTACCGTGGCTTGGTGGGGCACACGATTATTTGTGGCTAGGTTTATGGCGTGACACCCGTCAAAATGTTTACCGTTCAAGGTTTATATAATCGCCATTCAATAGGAGTGATTTGGGCAAGCCTTCTTGATCACATTGAATGGTATTACCATCCTCTTTTGAATAGGGAAAACGCAATGAATCCGGCTTGATTAGAACAGGATGATCCGCGATCACATATTGCCCTAAATAATTACTATTCTCAATAAAAATGAGGCGATAACTTGCATGAATCGCAAGTCCAGCCGGATTTGTTTCCTCCCAAGTGTAATAGTAGACTTGGAGCATTGCAGAATTGCATTTCATATTTCCAAGATATTTGTATGTAATCTTCTTACCTTGCAGCAGTCCTGAAAAACCCTGTTTGGAGAGAATATCCCTTAATGATTTCGTATTCATCTTCTGTGCACTGGATGCTACTGATAGCAGCATTGCTGTCAGCAATACGCTCTTGAAGTAATAGCTCTGAAACATTTGGCTTCCCTCCTATACGCTCAGGGCGGACTTTCGACTTCGCTTTTCACAATTCAGATCATGCCCCGTTCATCGCAACAGCGCAACTTCCGCCTTTTCCAGCGAAACTCCGCGCAGCAAAAAAACCTTGCTCCGCGACAACTCGCCGGTCCTCAGCTCCACGGCGCTCTTCGCCACGCCCAGCCTCTCGGCCAAAAACGCAATCAGCGCCTGGTTGGCGCGACCTTCCAACGGTGGCGCGTGCACGGCAATCTTCAGTTGCGCCGCCGCACCCTCACCATAAACTCCGGTGATGGCCGTCTTCTTCGCGCCGGGTTGCGCGCGAACCGCCAGCGTCACTCCTTCAACGGTCGCCCGCAGCATCAGGCCGTCTCCCCGTTCGCCGTGCGCGCCCCAAACAGCGCCGTTCCCACGCGGATGCGCGTTGCGCCCTCTTCAATCGCCAGCGCAAAATCCTCGCTCATGCCCATCGAAAGCACGTCCAGCGCGAGCCTTGGATTCGCCTTCGCCCAGCGCTCGCGCCACCTACTCAATTCTCTAAAGCATGCTCGCGTCTCGGCCTCAGGCACTCCCAGCGGCGCAATCGTCATCAATCCGCGCGTTTGCAGATGTTCGAAATCCGGCAGTCGCTCCAGCAACTCAGCAGCCTCGGCCGACTTCGGGTCCAACCCCGCCTTGCTCTCCTCCGTGCTGAGTTTCACCTCAATCAGCACCGGCAGCCGCTTGCCCAGCTTGCCCGCCGCCTCATTCAACCGCTCGGCCAGCCGCAACGAGTCCAGCGAATCGATCCCGTCAAAGATTTCCGCCGCCCGCGCCGCCTTGTTCGATTGCAGATGTCCTATAAGGTGAACGCCAATCGGTTTCTCGACTCGCTTGCGCAGCGGTTCCAGCTCCGCCGCCTTGCCCGCAAACTCCTGGACGCGATTCTCGCCAAACAACGTCAGCCCCAGCGACGCAGCCTCGACCACCGTCGCCGCCGGATACGTCTTCGTCACGGCCATCAACTCCACCTCGCCGCGCCCGCGCCCCGCCTTCCGGCAAGCCTCCCCAATCGCCGCTTCCAGCCGTTCGAGATTTTCGTTCATCACCGTCATCGTGCTCCCGCCCAAAGACAACCCGGATTTGCGCCTCTGCTCGCGCCGCCTGCATACAATCTAACTATGTGGACCATCGTTCTGCTCATCTTCTCCAACATCTTCATGACCTTCGCCTGGTACGGCCACCTGAAGTTCCGCCAGGAGGCGCTTTGGAAGGTGATCCTGGTCAGTTGGGGCATCGCCTTCTTCGAGTACCTGCTCCAGGTGCCGGCCAACCGCATCGGCGCAGCGCGTTTCTCGCCCGTCCAGCTCAAGGTAATGCAGGAGATCATCACCCTGGGGGTCTTTGCCGTCTTCACCCTCTTCTACTTCAGCGAACATCTGCACTGGAATCACGCCGCCGCCGGAGTCTGCCTGGTGGCAGCGGCATTCTTCGTCTTCCACACGTGGTAGCGACTCAGTGCCCTTGCTCTTCCAGAAACTTCTCCGCCTCCAGCGCTGCCATGCACCCCGAACCCGCCGCCGTAATCGCCTGCCGGTAGCGCCGGTCCTGCACGTCCCCGCAGGCATAAACTCCCGGAACCACCACGCCTTTGTTTGTCACCAGCACATTGCCCGTCGTGCGGATGTAGCCGTCCTCGTCCAGATCGATCTGTCCGGCAAACATCTTCGCATTCGGCTCGTGCCCAATGCCCAGAAACAATCCGCTGACGGCCAGCGTCGTCTGTTCGCCGGTCGTCACATCGCGCAGTTTCAGCCCCTTCACTTCCTTCTCTTCCACGCCCAGCACTTCCTCGATTACCGTGTTCGGGCGCAACTCAATCTGCTTGTGAGCCTGCACACGCTCCAGCATGATCTTCGATGCGCGGAATCCCGCCCGCCTGTGCAGCAGCGTCACCTTCGTGGCAAAGCGCGTCAGAAACAGCGCCTCTTCCATCGCCGAGTCGCCCCCGCCCACCACCGCAATCTCACGCCCACGGAAGAAAAATCCGTCGCACGTCGCGCAACTCGACACGCCGTGCCCAATCAGCGCCTGCTCGCTCTTCAGCCCCAGCCAGCGAGCGCTCGCACCCGAGGCTACAATCAGCGTCCGCGTCAAAATCTCGCCCGCCGAGGTCTGCAGCCGGAAGGGATTTTCCTTCACATTCACCGAAGCCAGGTGCCCAAGTTGAAACGTCGCCCCGAACCGCGCCGCCTGCTTCTTCATGTTGTCGATCAGCTCCGGCCCCTGAATCCCCTCCGGCCAGCCCGGAAAGTTCTCCACCAGCGTGGTCATTGAGAGCTGGCCACCCGGCTCATGCCCCTCCAGAATCAGCGGGTTAAGGCCGGCCCGGCCCGTATAAATTGCGGCGGTGAGTCCGGCGCAGCCGGAGCCCAGAATTACGCTCGAACGAATCTCTGTCATATGCTTTCCTTGATTGATTTTAACTTTTGCGTGGCTGGTTTTCATTTTCAGCCCTCACCACATTCATTCTGATGATTTTCTGGCCGAATTGACTCTTCTTGCTTCATATCACAACAAATTCTCATGAGAATTTCTTGTTACTTAAAGGTTTCTAGTTAAAGCCCTCCAATGCCGATGAACAAACTGTGGCCGTCTTGGAGCCTTCTCAGAGTTTTCCTAAGAAAAATCTCAGGCGACCCGACACTTTCACCCTGGAGCTTCGCCCATGTCCTCCCCCATCCCCCTCCGCCGCCGCACCGCAGCATGGCTTCTTGCTGCGCTCCTGTTGCCGGCCACGGCGATTGCGGGCGGGCCAAAGCACGTGGCCGGGGTCAGCTACTTCAATCCGGGGGTGGTCGGCCAGCCGCTCCACTGGGCCAGCGGCCAACTGAATTACTACGTCGATCAGGGTCCGTTGAACGCCTCGGTCACCAATGCGCAGGCCACGGCCATGGTCGATGCGGCAGCCGCTCTCTGGAGCGCCATTCCCACCGCCGGCGTCACCCTCACCGACATGGGTGCATTAAACGAAGACGTCAATGGCGCCAACATTCTCCTCAGCGGCACAAATTTCACGATAACCAACGAGCAGACCAGCCAACTCGGCGCCCTCATCGAGCCGGCCGACGTCACCCCTTCGGCCACCAGCTATCCGGTCGGAATCCTCTTCGACGCCGACGGCACGATCATCAACGCTCTCTACGGCTCCGGCGCGAGCTCGCCCACCAGTTGCCAAAACAACGGCGTCTACTTCTGGATCGACAACGTCAACCCCGATGCCACCATCGCCCACGGCCTTATCCTGCTCAACGGCCTCTGCGCTGCCAATCCCAGCCTCCTCCAAATGATGAGCTTTGAGCTGGAGCGGGCCTTCGGGCGCATTCTCGGCCTGGACTACGGGCAGGTCAACCCCGGCGCGCTCACCAACGGCGAATCCAACGCCATCCTCGGCTGGCCCGTCATGCAGCCCATCAGCGGCCTCTGCGGCGCATCCGGCGGAGCCTGCATACCCAACCCCTCCGTCCTCCGCTGGGACGACATCGCCGCCCTCAACCGCCTCTACCCCATCACCGCCAGTAACCTCGCCAGTTTCCCCGGCAAGCAACTCACCGCCTCGAACACCGTCTCCATCCAAGGGACTATTACCTTCAAAACCGGCGCGGGAATGCAGGGCGTCAACGTCGTCGCCCGTCCGCTCGACGCCAGCGGTAACCCGCTCTACCAGTACACGGTCACCGCTGTCTCCGGCTCCTCCTTCAATGGCAATCATGGCAACCCCGTCACCGGCTTCACCGACGCCAACAACAACCTGCTCACCCAATGGGGATCGAATGTCTCCTCTACGCAAGGCTTCTTTGACCTCAGCGGAATGCCTCTGCCGCCCGGCGTAACCACCGCCAATTATCAAGTGACCTTCGAGCCTATCAATCCGCTTTACATCCACACCAAATCCGTAGGCCCCTATCTCGACGGCTCGCCCCAGCCTTCCGGAACGCCTGCGCCCATCTCCGTTCCGGCCATGTCAGCCGGTAGCTCGCAGACTCTCACCGTCAGCGTCGCCGACTCTGCCATGGGCGGATACAACGACGCCATCGGAACCCAGGCCCAGCCGCGCATCCTCCCCGCCAGCGGACTCTGGGCCGGGCGTCTCAGCCAGGTAGGCCAAACCGACTGGTTTACCTTCCCCGTTCGCGGTGGGCGCTCCTTCACCATAATCACCATAGCCCTCGACGAGACCGGCGCTCCCACCAGCGCCAAGGCCATACCCTCGCTGGGCGTTTGGGACGCCTTCGATGCGGTCGGCTCCACTGCCATCGGCTCTGAAACCGGCCTCAACGGCGCGGCCACTGGCGAGAGCTGGCTCCAGGTCTCCGCTGCCGGCGATGACATCGTCCGCCTGGGCGTCGCCGATCAGCGCGGTGACGGACGTCCCGACTACGCCTACCAGGGTTGGGTGCTCTACGCCGATACCGTCCAGCCCCAGCGCCTGCCCGCCTCCGGTGGACCCATCGTTATCCACGGCATGGGCTTTCGCTCCACGGACACGGTGCAGATCGGCGGCCAGCAAGCTCTGGTCACCAGCATCTCGCCCAACGAAATCACCGCCATCGCCCCCGCTGCCGCCAGCGGCGTCACCGGCTCGGTCAACGTCGAGGTGAACGACCTGCCCATCTATTACGCCTCCACAGTCATCTACGGCGGCCTCAGCTACGACTCCGGCACGGGCGACTCGCTCACCCTGCTCACCGCGCCCGTGAGTTCCGTCCCCATCGGCGTTCCCGAACCCTTCACCGTCCTCGCCCTGGACTCCAATCTCAACCCCGCCGGCGGCGTCTCGGTCATCTTCACCGTCACCAGCGGAACCGCCACCATGGGCTGCGGCCTCTCCACCTGCACCGTCACCGCCACCGGCGACGGCCGCGCCACCATCAACGTAACCGCCGCCAGCAGCGCATGGTCCGCGGTCACCGCCTCGCTCACCAACAGTTCCACCAGCCTCAGAACCGAGTTCTACGGCGGAACGCCGCCCACCCTGGCCTCGCTCTCGCCCATGCTCTCGCTCACCGCCGGAGCCACCTTCACCTGGACCACCCAAGCCCTGGTCCTCAGCAGCGGCATTCCCCTCAGCGCCCAGTCCGTCGCCTGGCAAACCACCGGCAGCGCCATCACTTTCCAGAGCGGCGCGGTCACCTCCAACTCCAGCGGCATCGCCGCCAAATCCCTCACCGTCGGTCCTCTCGCCGAGGGCCAAACCGTCACCGCCAAGGCCTGCCTCAACGGAACCAATCAGTGCATCACCTTCACCGCCTTCGGCTCCCGCCCGGAGTACGCCTCCCTCCAGGCCGTCTCCAGAACGTCTCAGACCCTCTCCGTCAGCGGAACCCCCGCGCAGATCACCCTCCGCGTACTCGACATGGACGGCAACCCCATGGCCGGAGCCACGGTCACGCTCTATCAGGCTCTCTACGCCTGGAGCCCGCCCTGCGCCCTGCACGGACCCTGCATACAGGGTGCGCTACTCGCCTCGCAGGCCGCCACGGCCAGTTCCGCCCTCGACGGAACCGTAAATTTCAGCCCCGCATCCCTCTCCGCCGTAGCCACCAATCTGCTCGCCCTCGCCGTCACCGGCAACACCGCCAGCGTCAACATCGCCATCGAGCAGCATCCGTAAAAGCAGCTTCTAGTACCGTGACCGCATGATTTAGTAATGGCCGGAATGTAGCGCCGGCCTCCCGGCCGGCTGTAGCGCGGGCGTCCTCGCCCGCGCTTGTCCATGATCGATTACTAATTCACATGGTCTAATCACTAGGGCTAGAAACTGTCTCTCTACGGTTGAACGGGTACTGTCATCCTCGACCTCAGTTTTGTCCGTGCCAATCTGGAGCTTGTTGAAGCGAAACAGCGCGCGCCCCGCTGCCTGGCTAACTTGCTGCCCCCCTGTTCCCTGTTCCCTGTTCTCTGTTCCCTGTTCACTGTCCTTGCAGATTATTTCCCCTTTTTGTTGCACAATCATCCTCAGAGGCAATCATCCCGGCACGATGCGGCCACCAGAAGCCGAAAACAGCGCGTAACTCCTTATCCAGGAGGATTTTGCAGGCAACTTCTTTGTTATGAAGATTTTGCAGCGCAACCCCTCCTGCAACCTCAAGAAAACAAGGATTTTGCGTCCAAAATACGGGGGGGGGGGGGGTTACCGATTTATCAACAGCCAACGATGCCGGATACTGTGTACAGTCACCGTTGATTACCATGTGCTGAGCAACAAGTCGGCGAGGGCGGGTTCGGGGAAACAACACCAATTCAATTGATAATACGGGCCTCCGCTGGGACCGTCATTCAAACCTGTCGATTAAAATGGAATTGCGATGCTCGATCTGAATTTTGTCCGTGCCAACCTGGAACTCATTGAGAAGAAACTGCGTGCGCGCGGGGCCGACCCGGCTGTGCTGCTGGGAGATTTTCGCGCCCTCGACGCCAGCCGCCGCGAGGCCATCACACAATCCGAACAGCTTAAGGCCCGCCGCAACGAGTTGAGCCAGCAGGTCGGCGCGCTCAAAAAATCCGGTCAGGACGCAACAGCGGTGATGGACGAGACCCGCGCCCTCAAGGATCAACTCGATGCGCTGGACACCACCGCCGCCACCCTCGACGACCGCCTCCGCCAGTTGCTCGCCGGCATCCCCAACCTAACCCGCGACGAAGTCCCCACCGGAAAATCCGAAGCTGACAACGTCACAGTTAAATTATGGGGGGAAATACCCTCTTTCGACTTCCTGCCGAAGCCGCACTGGGAACTCGGCGAGTCCCTCGGCATTCTCGACCTGGAACGCGCGGCCAAAATCAGCGGCGCTCGCTTTGCCGTCTACATGGGCGCCGGAGCCCGCCTGGAGCGCGCCCTCATCTCCTTCATGCTCGACCTGCACACGCAGAAGCACGGCTACACGGAAATCCTGCCGCCGTTCATGGTCAATTCCAAGTCGCTCTTCGGCACCGGCCAGTTGCCCAAGTTTGCCGAGGACCTTTTCCGCTGTTCCGACGCCGACGCCGACGCCGTTGCCCGCGGCGAGTTCCGCGACAACGACCACTGGCTCATTCCCACTGCCGAGGTTCCCGTCACCAACCTCTATCGCGACGAAATCCTAGACGAGGCCCGCCTGCCCATCTGCCTCACGGCTTACACGCCCTGTTTCCGCGCCGAAGCTGGAGCCGCCGGCAAGGATACGCGCGGCATCATTCGCCAGCACCAATTTCAAAAAGTCGAGATGGTCAAGTTCACCCGCCCCGAAGACTCCGACGCCGAGCACGAAAAATTAACCCGCGACGCCGAAGAAATTCTCGAAACCCTCAAGCTCCCTTATCGCCGCGTCCTGCTCTCGACCGGCGACACCGGCTTCTCCTCGGCCAAGACCTTCGACCTCGAAGTCTGGCTTCCCGGCCAGCAGCTTTACCGCGAGATCTCCTCATGCTCCAACTTCGAAGCCTTCCAGGCCCGCCGCGCCAACATTCGTTACCGCCCCGGCGGCGCCAAAGGCAAACCCGAGTTTGTCCACACATTGAACGGCAGCGGTCTGGCCGTCGGGCGCACCTGGCTGGCCATTGTCGAAAACTATCAGCAGGCCGATGGCTCGGTCCTGATTCCAGAAGCGCTCCAGCCCTACATGGGCGGGCTCGAACGCATCACAAAGTAAGGACACCATGAGCAAAATTCTCAAAAGCTATTTCTACTGGACCTATCCGCGCGGCTGTTTCCACTACGACATCATGGTCACGCTGATCCTCGCGTTCATCTTCGTCACCCCGCACGTGTGGAATTTCGGCGACCGCCCATCTCCTTCCGGCGGACCTCTCCATCCCATTCAAGTCATCGGCACCGGCGGGCGTAGTTTCATCGTCACCGTACAAGCCGCCGATGTGGACCTCGACCTCAAGACCACTGCCTCCAGCATGGCCGTGAAGAAGGCCCTGCGCAAGGCCATAGAGCCGGTCACCGGCGACGCCGTTGCCGTGGAGTATTGGGAAACCGTGCAAGATCCCCAGGGTAATTGGACCTGGAAGGTCTGGGCGCGCCGCTGAGAACAGCTTCTAGCTTCTAGCTAATAGCTTTTCGGCAAGCTGCAAAGCGGAAACTGTGATTGAATGGGCAAACATTTACCTGGACAACAACAAGCTAGGAGCTAGAAGCTAGAGGCTCGAAGCTGGCAACTGAGAGTAAGGATATCCGTGCATAAGGCAAGTAAACTTGTTTTTCTCGCGTCGTTCGCGTTGTTCGCGCTGCTTCTGTTCTCTCCGCGCCCTGCCGCTGCCGATGATAAGGACAAGGTCCTGCGCCGTCTCGACCAGGCTGCCAAAAACTTCCGCTCCACCTCCGCCGACTTCCAATTTGATTCCGTCGAAACCGACCCCATCTACGAAAAGGATGTGCAGAAGGGAGCCGTCTACTACGAGCGCAAGGCGGGAGCCTTCCAGATGGCCGCCCACATCAGCGAGTTCAACGGCAAGCCGGTGCCCAAGGTCTACGCCTACTCCGACGGCGCCGTCAAGCTCTATGAGCCGATGATTAACCAGCTCACAACCTACGGCAAAGCTGCCCAGTATGAAAGCTGGTTCATGCTCGGCTTCGGCGCCAGCGGCAAAGACCTCGAGCAGAAGTGGGAGATAAAGTACATCGGCTCGGAGACGCTGCTGGACGGCAAAACCAGCGTGAAGACCGAAATCCTGGAGATGGTCCCCAAAGACCCCGCCATCCGCAAGAATCTCTCCAAAGTGAAAATGTGGGTCGACCCGGAACGTGGTGTGAGCCTCAAGCAGATCCTCTACTTCGGCCCCACCGAATACAAGGTCTGTGTCTACTTCAACATCAGCGTCAATCAGCCTCTGCTGGCCGGCGTATTCACCCTCAAAACCAACAGCAAAACCGTCCGCGTCAACCGGTAGAGCGCCACGCCCCCAAGCGCAAACAGCATCGGGAAGCACTCCAGCGTGTAGCGCGCCTCGGGCGCCGCGATGGTCGTCAGCAAGGCGCTGCGCAGCAGCATATAAGCCAGCATCGCCCGCCAAAACCGGGGCCTCAGCCACATTCCCGCAACTCCCAGCAGCAGGTAAAACGCATTCAGTCCAACATAAGCCCAGCTGAAGCAGGTCTCGCCTTTGTGTTTTTCGTAGTTCCACCAGTCCAGATCGATGGGCAGGTTTTCCACCCGCGGCCTTAACCACATGTCCGTCATTCGTCCCAGCGGTAGCCACAGGTAGAAACGCAGCGGGTGGGCCGCGATCCGCTCGCCGGCCAACTTGCCAAAGCGGGCATCGATCACGGGCGTCAACTCTGTGCCCTTGTTGTAATCGGCGGCCAGTCTGGCGGTTTCAGCATACTGGGCCGGGGAATCGAAGGCCCGGCTGGGCAGCTTGTTCATCCCCAGATTGTCGCCGGGAATGTTCCAGAAAACCTCAGAGGTAGAGACGAAGTCCAGGCACCAGCTCTTCACCCAGCGCTCCCACCCCGGATGGGGGGGCTCGTCAGGATTGATGGCCCGCCACGGAGCCAGCGGCTGAACAACATGGAAGACCTCCCAGTTGCGCCAACTCCACGCCGCAAACGGCATCAGAGCCAGCAGCACGCAGACCACGGCCATGCGCGCCAGCTTTTTGGTTGAAACTGCGCCTTCGCCCTCCCCGCGCCCCAGCCCCATCAGCAGCGCCGGCGCCAGAGCCACCGCCACCAGAGCGCCATCCGGCCTGAGCAGCGCCGCAAGGGTCACCGCAAAGGTAAACGTGAGCGCCGTTGGCCATCCTGGCTGCGTTCGGAAGCGGGCCGCCGACCACAGCGCCAGCGCAATTGCAAACAATGTGAGCGCCTCGGTCAGCGGCTCGGCGGCATAAACCGCGGTAAAGGGGCAAAGCGCGGCCAGCCACAGCGTGCAGTGCGCTGCCCCGGTGCGATGCGCAACCGGCGCTATGCGGCCGGCAAAATCGGCCACCAGCAGGCAGCCCGCTAACTCCAGCGTTATCTGCACCCAGGCGGCAGAGACGTAGTTTTCCATCCCAAAGAGGCGGAAGCACAGGGCCAGAAACAGCGGGTAGCCCGGCAGCCGCATCAGCGCGGGAACCAGCACGCCGCCGCTCCCGGTCAGGGCGTAACTGCCATGCAAAAGAAGGTTTTTCGCCAGGTCACCGTAGATCAGCGGATCGCCATCAAGATTGAAAAACTGCTTCAGCATCCACAGACGCAATGCCAGCCCGCAGGCCAGGGCCAACACAACGGACAAGGCGCCGGCCAGAGGAAAGCGAATCCGGCTGCAGGCTGTCGATTGACTCTGGGGGGTGGTTTCCATACGATTCGTAATGTATAGCGTAGACTGTTTTTCCGGTTTTCGCCCACCCGTTTTTTGGCAGCCCATGTTTCGCGGTTAGGATTAGATAAGCGCCTTATGCCGGATAAACAGATCTTCTTCGATCCACAACGCAAGCGCTGGAAACGGCTGCGCCGCATCCTCGACGCCACGGCTGTGCTTTTCACGCTGGTTCTGGCGGTTTTTATCTTCAATGTACTGCGCTATCAGCAGTTGCCCGAGCTCCTGCTGCCCACTCCCCGTCATAACTACAAAGCGCTGCCCGAACGCACCGCGCTATTGCACGGCGTTAAAGATCAGCGTCCCGCGCGACGAAAGACCACCCGCAAGCCCTCCGACATTCCCTTCAATACCGGCGAAGGTTTACGCGCGGCCTTTTACGTGCCGGACGACCCCACCAGCTACTCCTCCTTCAAAGAGCACATCCAACAGATCGATATGCTCTTTCCGCAGTGGCTGCACATTAACTCTCCCCAGGGAATGTTGATGGCCACCAGCAGCGACCACCGCCATGAGTATCCCATTGTGGATGGTGCAACGGTCCACGACCCCGACGACTCGAACAGGGTCAAACGGGTCATTGAGGCGACCAAGGACGACATCGAGGTCTTTCCTCACCTCAACAACTACAACTCCATCTCCCAGCGTTGGGATCCGGCTGTCGCCGAAGTCCTGGCCGACGCCTCAAAGCGTGCCGCGCTGCGCAAGCAAATCGTTCGCTTCTTTGCCGCCTTCCCCACCTATCGCGGCCTTTCTCTGGACATCGAGAACTTGCCCGACAGCGCCACCCCGGCTTATCTGGCCTTTATTCAGGAACTCTATTCAGACCTCCACCCGCGACATCTCCGGCTTTACGTCAGCACTTTGGTCTCCGCCAGCGACGACTCCCTGAAACGCATTGCCGCCAACTCCGACGGCATTGTGCTCATGAACTACGACCAGCACGAGCTTGAAAGCCAGCCCGGCCCCATCGCCAGTCAGGATTGGTTCGTGGCCAACCTGCAGCGCGTCCTCAAAATTGTTCCCAAAGAAAAGCTCATCTGCGCCATGGGCAACTACGGATACGACTGGACGCTCTCCATCCCCAACGCCAAAGCCCGCAGGCGCCACCAGCAGCCTGAAATCATCAGCACCGATGTGCTCCAGGTCTCCGACGCATGGCAGCGCGCCTCCGACGCAGAGGCCGAACTCAGCCTCGATCCCGACACCCTTAACCCACACTTCGAGTACATCGACGAGGACAACAACCAGCGTCACGTCGTCTGGTTCCTCGATGGCGTCACCATGCTCAACCAGATGCGCGCCGCCCGCGCCATGGGACTGCAAACCTTCGCCCTGTGGCGTCTCGGCGAGGAGGACAGCTCCCTGTGGAGCATTTGGGACAAGCCCAGCAACCCCGACTCGCTGCAGGCCCTCGGGCACGTCCAGCCCAGCCATGATGTGGATAACGAGGGCGACGGTGACATCATCCGCGTCACCGGCCTGCCCCAGCCCGGCAAGCGCACTGTCCAGGTTGACACCGACGAGACCGACGATCGGCGCAGGCTCATCCTCAATGAGCACATGGATGTCTATCCGCACACCTACGTCATCGAGCAATACGGATACCACCCCAACCAGGTGGCCATCTCCTTCGACGACGGTCCTGACCCCAAGTGGACTCCCAAGATTCTCAATATTCTCCGCGACAAAGGCGTCAAGGCAACCTTCATGCTCATCGGCGCCGAGGCGCAAAATAATATCAGCCTCATGAGGCGTGTGGTCCGCGAGGGTCATGAGATCGGCAACCACACCTGGACCCATCCCGACATCAGCGAAATCTCAAGCCGCCAGCTCGATCTCGAACTCAAGTTCACCGAGCGCCTCTTCGCCAGCAAGCTCGGCATTCAGCCTCTCTATTTCCGCCCCCCCTACGACATCGACGAGGAGCCAGACACCGACGACCAAGCCGCGCCCATCCTGCATATCCAGCAGGACGGCTACACCATCGTCGGCAGCAAGATTGACACCAACGACTGGAACGAGCATCCCCGCAAGTCGCCCGCCGAGATCACCCAGTCCGTCCTGGACCAGTTGGAGATCATGAAGACCAAGCCGCAGTTCCGCGGCTCCATCATCCTGCTCCACGACGGCGGTGGCGAGCGCTCGGCCACTGTCGCCGCGCTGCCCGTCCTCATTGACGCCCTGCGCGCCCACGGCTACGCCATCGTGCCCGTCTCCTCGCTGATGGGAAAAACCACCGATCAGGTGATGCCCAAAATCAGCTTCTTTCAGTACCTCCGCGCCATGCCTGACTCCATCGCCTTCTCCAGCCTGGCCGTCATCGGCGAGTTCATCTTGCTGGTCTTCTATCTCGGCGACATCCTTATGAGCGCCCGCCTCCTGCTGGTCGGCATCTTCGCCGTCTTCGAGCGCTTCCGCGCGCCTCACGCCGTCGCCTCGCCCGGTTTCAATCCTCGCGTCGCCGTCCTCATCCCCGCCTTCAACGAGGAGAAGGTCATCGTGCGCACCGTCCGCTCGGTGCTTAACTCCGACTACGCCAACCTTCACGTCATCGTCATCGACGACGGCTCTACCGACCACACCTTCGATGTCGCCCGCCAGGCATATGCCGCCGAAATCGCCGCTGGCCGCGTCCAGGTCCTCTCCAAGCACAACGAAGGCAAAGCCGCCGCCCTCAACTTCGCCCTCGACCGCTTGACGGAGGAATTTTATGTCGGCATCGACGCCGACACCGTCATCGCCGCCGACGCCATCAGCAAGCTCATTCCCCACTTCGAGGATCCGCTGGTCGGCGCCGTCGCCGGAAACGCCAAGGTCGGCAACCGCGTCAATCTATGGACCCGCTGGCAGGCCCTCGAATACATCACCAGCCAGAACTTCGAGCGCCGCGCACTCGACCTCTTCAACGTTGTCACCGTCGTCCCCGGCGCCATCGGCGCATGGCGCACCGCCCCCGTCAAAGCCGCCGGCGGCTATCCCATCAACACCGTCGCTGAAGACGCCGACCTCACCATGAACCTCCTCGAGCAGCAGCTCAAGGTCGTCTACGAGGATCGCGCCCTGGCCTTCACCGAGGCCCCCACCACAGCCGGCGGTCTCATGCGCCAGCGCTTCCGCTGGTCCTTCGGAATCCTCCAGGCCGTCTGGAAGCATCGCGCCGCTTTCGTCCGCAACAAGGCCATGGGCTACTTCGCACTGCCCAACATCCTCATCTTCCAGATGCTGCTCCCTCTGGTCTCCCCTTTCATCGACCTCATGTTCCTGGCCGGCGTCGTCCACTACTTCCTCGACCGCCACTATCATCCTCTTTCCGCATCGCCCGCCGACTTCTACAAGCTGTTGGTCTTCTTCCTCGCCTTCATGATCATCGACTTCGTCACCTCTGCGGTCGCTTTCTCGCTGGAGCGCCGCCATCCCGCCAACAAGGGAGACTTCTGGCTACTCTTCCACATCTGGCTGCAACGCTTCGCCTACCGCCAGCTCTTCTCCATCGTCCTCTTCAAGACCCTCAAGCGCGCCATCGACGGCAAGCCCTTCAACTGGGAAAAACTCGAGCGCACCGCCCTCATGAGCAAGCGCACCGTAGCCCTCACCGAAACCACCTAGGGAATCTCTGCTTAATTTTGTTTTGTATCAGTCGTCCACCGGCTTCGCCGACCCGCGAGGCATGAAACTGTAGCGCCGGCCTCCTGGCCGGCTGTAGCGTGGGTCTCCAGACCCACGCTTCTCACCCATGCACTGTGCATATTTTTTCAACGACTTGCGAATTTGTTTCTTTTAGGGCACGACTGGTAGGCCGGGGTTTCAACCCCGGCAATAACCCATCCACAAGTTTTTAGAAATCAATCCACGCGACGGGTAGGTCGGGGTTTTAACCCCGACGCTTTCCGCGCTCAAATCCTCACTCCCGTCGCGCCCCCGCAAATGCTGTCATTTTGAGAGCGGCGCCCCATGCGTCGGCGAGCGATAAGGCGATTTTGCGGCAACGGAGAATTGTTCCGGAGGGGATGGCCAACCAAATCAACCGGCACGGACCGGTTGCCAGATTCCGGCGAGCAGTTCGAAAGAATGCGGCTCGCCGGTTTTTCTTTCGCTCTTAATTTAGCCTAGACCCCACGCAAGAATTCATAAGGGACGCTGTTGAACTGCGCTGCGAGTTTCTTCATTGCTGCGTTTTCGCGGGTAACTTCACCGGCTTCTCGACTGTACAAAGCTATCTCTGCGGCGATTGAGCGACCGAGAATTCGCTGATCGATGTTGCCAAACGACCCAGGCACGAGGCTTCCCAACCATCCGACCCAGGCCGGGGTATGAGCGTTACCGACAATGATGCCGGGGCGAAAGATGGCGAGGCGGGCAAAACCGACATTACGCAAGGTGTCTTCCTTCATGCCCATTACTCGCGCATAGCGAAAGCGGCTGCGAGCTGTGCTTCCTGCCGCAGAAAGTAGACAAAACTGGGCGATTCCGGCGTCATGGCAGCCACGCGCAAAGGCGCCGACGACGCCGACCTCAAGTCGTTGCAATTCTTCTTCACTCCAGCGCATCGATCCAGAACCGACACCCACACAGCTCACGGCGCTGACCGGACCTTGGCATAAAACTTCGCGGGCTAGTGCGGCAGTGCGCTCGGCAAAGTCAGCAGCGGCGGTATCAAGAACGACGTTGCGCACCCGCGAGCGCGCCGCAATGGGCTTTCTGGTGACCATGACCACTTCTCGGCAATCCGGAATTGCTAGCAGCTCCGCGACCGCTGCACCACCCACTTGCCCAGTACCACCAAGGATCATTGCAGCGAAATTCTGATTCATAAAGAGGACCTCTACTTACGGAAAGATGCGACAGCCCCGCTGACCCCAGGACGGATGCATACTTGGTCTCGATTCTAAATTGAGCCAGTGAGGCATGGCTTTTCTCAATGGTCGCTAACAGGCCGAGGCGCTTGTCGAGCGCTACAGCAGCTCAACAGCAGATCAGTCATCGCTGACGAGTTCCCTGCTTTTTGCAATCCGGATCATCTCTCGCTGCTTATGAGCGTTGGCTGGATGGATCCCTGGCCGCAGCTACAGAACCAGCTGGTTCACAGAACAGTTCCACAGCAATGCGTTCGTAGCGCACCTCCAGGATCGTCAGCTCTTCTGTCCCGCCTGGCGCGCGGAGAACCACGCTGTCGCCCTCTGTCGACTTCAGCAAGGCGCGCCCGAGAGGCGAGACCCAACTGATGTGGTTACGGCTGAGGTCGACTTCATCTGTGCCTACGATGCACACTTCGTGCTCAGCTCCGGTGGCATCGCCGTAGAGTACGGTCGCGCCGAAATATGCCCTCGACTTCGCTAGTCCTGATCGCGGAGCTTCCGGGTCCACCACTTCCGCGGCTTCAATGCGCTTGGAGAGAAAGCGAATGCGCCCATCAATCTGCCGCAGCCGCCGCTTGCTGTACTGGTAGTCTGCGTTTTCACTGCGATCGCCGTTGCCGGCAGCCCAGGCCACCACCTCCGTCACGGCAGGGCGATCCTTGGTGAGCAGAAAGCGACGCTCGTCTTTGAGGCGCTCCAGCCCGCCCGGTGTTATGTAGTTCTTTGTGTAGACTGTCGGAGCGTCCGGCGCAGGTCTTCTGGTGAACCCTTTCCGCATCTCGTTAATCCTCGCGGCGTGAAGGTAGTGGTCGCTCGAAATCGATGCGGATCGACTTTGATGGAGAATGTTGCAGGTTATCCAGTTCCATAGCGTTGATCATTTGCGGCCCTGAGCGATTTTCTCACGTCTCCGCAATTCTGAGCGACTCCGTCCAGCATCTCGGAGCAATCGCGGCGAAAGCTTGCTTGAAAGCTCAGTGCTGATAGGTCGGCCAGCATTCAGTAATTCGGCTGTCAACTGTTACCAACAGCCCCATATCACTCACCGAGATTGCCGGGGGCCGGCTTGGTTTTTTTGTTCCCTGTTCCCTGTTCCCTGATTTCTGATTTCTGTTCTCTGATCTCTGATCTCTGTTCTCTGATCTCTGATTTATTTTCAAAACCTTGCTGATAATTAAGTGGTAAACATCAAGCTAAACACAACAGAATGAATATGTTCCACGTGGAACATTTCTGCGGTTTGTAACCCCTATTTTCTGGACCCGTCACATCCATATTTACGCATATATCTCCGGCAATTTACGCATAATGACGCATATATCCGCCAAAATCACTATCCATATCGACGCATAAACAGCCCGACGCGAATTGGACTCTGTCGATCCAATTACAGCGAGTGACCCACACTCACCATTTCATCCATAACTACAAATACGCATAAAATCGGAAGGACCTACGCATAATGACGCGTATATCCGCCAAAATCCCTATCCATATTGACGCATAAACTGCCCGACGCGAATTGGACTCCGTCGATCCAGTTACAGCGGGCGCCTCTGTTTCCCCAGCCCCACCGTGGGCTACAATCATTGGGCTATGTCTACTCAAAAAATCAATGCTTCTATTCAGCCGTGCTCGCCGCAGGGCGGGTTTGCTAATCAACCCTTTACTAATTTCACAACTCCGGAAAACGCGCGCAAGATGCAGGCCGCATTGGAGTTGGTCGCCAGTCATTTGGGCCGCGAATATGACCTGGTCATCGGTGGCAAACGCCTCAAAACAAAGGACAAAATCCGCTCTGTGAACCCTGCGCGCCCCGCCCAGATCGTCGGCATTCATCAAAAGGCCGGCGCAGAACACGTGGAGCAGGTCATGGCCGCGGCGCTCAGCGCCTTTGAATCTTGGAGCAGAACCACCGTAGAATCAAGAGTTTCCCTGCTCCTCAACGCCGTTCGTATCATCCGCGAGCGCAGTTTCGAGTTCTGCGCCTGGCTCACCTTTGAGACCGGCAAGAACTGGGCAGAGGCCGACGCCGATGTGGGCGAAACCATTGATTTCCTTGAGTTTTATGCCCGCGAAGCGCTGCGGCTGGCACAGGCTCAAACCCCCATCCAGTACCCCGGCGAGCGCTGCGAACTCCACTACATCCCGCTCGGCGTGGGCGCGGTCATTCCTCCCTGGAACTTCCCCTTTGCCATCATGGCGGGGATGACGACCGCCGCCATCGTCACCGGTAACACGTTGATTCTAAAGCCCTCCAGCGACGCTCCCACCATCGCCGCCAAGTTCATGGAAGTGCTGGAGGAGGTAGGACTTCCAGCTGGCGTGGTCAACTTCTGCCCCGGCTCCGGCCCCACCTTCGGCAACGCCATCGTCGAACACCCCAAAACCCGCTTCATCTCCTTCACCGGCTCCAAAACCGTTGGACTGGAGATTCACGAGCGCGCCGCCAAGGCTAAACCCAATCAAATCTGGCTGAAGCGGACGATTCTGGAGATGGGCGGCAAGGACACGATCCTGGTCTGCGCCGACGCTAATCTCGACGCGGCCGTCGAGGGCGTGGTGGCCTCGGCCTTCGGCTTCAGCGGGCAAAAGTGCTCGGCCTGCTCCCGGGCCATCATCGAAGCCCCTGTCTACAACTCATTCATAGAAAAGCTGTTGGCGCGTGTGGCCAAGCTGACCGTGGGCGACCCAGCAGCCAATCACAACCTCGGCCCGGTGATCAACGAGGCCGCGCTCGATTCCATGCTGGCCTACATCGAGATTGGCAAGAAGGAAGGCCGCTTGATTGCCGGCGGCAAGGAGCCAGAGATCAACGGCGGCTATTTCCTTGAACCCACAGTGTTTGCGGACATCGCTCCGGACGCCCGCCTCTCCCAGGAAGAGATCTTCGGCCCGGTGCTGGCGCTGATCAAGGTGGCCAACTTCGAGGAGGGGATGAAGGTGGTCAACAACACCGAATACGGCCTGACCGGCTCCATTTACTCCACCGACCGCGATAAACTGAACATCGCCCGTCGCGAGTTTCACGTTGGGAATCTGTACTTTAACCGCAAATGCACCGGCGCAATGGTGGGCGCGCATCCCTTTGGCGGCTTCAACATGAGCGGCACGGACTCCAAGGCCGGAGGGCCGGATTACCTGCTGCTCTTCACCCAATCCAAGAGCGTGGCGGAGAAGCTGTAAGTACCAGAATTGTGTATCACCTGCGCCAAAAACCTATGCGTATATGCATAGGTTTTTGGCGTAAAAGTGGGCGATTTGGGAAGCGAAAACTTCGTTTTGATCTGTCTTTCCGGGGCAAGTAGTGCTGGCTTGCGTAGGAGTATGTGTATCGGCTGAGCATTTGAATTTTTCCATGTCTCAAAATCGAGGCACGTGGCATCGGCGTAATGACGCGGTCATTACGGAGATGTTATACTGAATTTTCAGGGAGGAATTCTCGTGCCTACACTTCAACCGGCCAAGGCCAGCCGCGAGACGCTGAACTTGCGCATCAAGCCTGAACTACGCGGGCTGATTGATCGCGCGGCGGAGTTGACGGGCAAGAATCGGACGGATTTCGTGCTGAACGCCGCTCGTCACGCCGCAGAGGATGCGCTGCTCGACCGGACGTTTTTTGCGGTCAACACCAAGGCCTATGCTGAGTTCCTGGCGCGGCTTGATGCGCCGCCGCGTCCCAATGCCCGGCTGCGCCGCTCCCTACGGACGGCCGCACCATGGGAGAAGTAAGCCCACTCCGGCCGCCCGAGCCTCTGGCGGAAGCCCACGACTGCGTGGATTTCTACTGCGGCGAGGCTTCGCTCGACGATTGGTTGAAGCGGCGGGCGCGCGCCAATCAAGTGACTGGCGCTTCGCGCACTTATGTTGTTTGCCAAGGCTCTCGCGTGGTTGGCTACTATGCGCTGGCTTCCGGCGCGATTACGGTAGAAAACGCCCCCGGCCGCTTCCGGCGGAATATGCCCAATCCAATACCGGTAGCCGTGCTGGCGCGGCTGGCCGTGGATCGCGCCTGGCAGGGGCGGAGTATTGGCCGGGCGCTGTTCCGCGATGCCGCACAGCGCGTGGCACAGGCCGCCGACGCCATCGGCATTCGCGGCATTGTGGTTCACGCAATTTCGGAGGAAGCAAAAAACTTTTATCTGGCGCTCGGCTTCGACACCAGTCCGCACGAGCCGAGAACGCTGATGGTCACGTTGGCAGACGTTCGCGCGGGTCTTCGATAACAACAACTGCGAGCACCGGCGCTAGGCCATGGCGCGGGGAATGGCGGCTTCCTCGGCTTCCAGCTTGCTGCCGACGTCTGCGGCGGCGGCGGCGAGAACGCGGTGGTGGATGGTGAACAGCGCCAGCTCGAGACGGTCGCTTACGCCGGTCTTGTCGTAAACAGAGCGCAGGTAATTTTTGATGACCTGCTCGGTGGTATGGAGACGGGTGGCGATCTCGCGATTCTTGCATCCCTGGACAATGAGCGCGACGATGCGCATCTCCTTGGGGGTGAGGCGGTCGCGGACCCGCGTGCCCACCATGTCTTCTTCGACTGACTCAGCCACCATAATCTGCGGAGGCAGCCACGTGCCGCCGGCGGCCACCACGCTCACGCACTCCACCAGAGCCGGGCCGGTGACGTTGCGGAAGACCACCCCGCGAAATCCCTGGTGCATGTAAACGCCCACGTTGTCGTTGTTTTCGGCAATCACGATGCCGCGGCTGCCGGTGGTTTCCAACAGCTCATGCAGCCGTTCCATATCCGGCTGCAAGGACGCGGCAAACAGAACAATGGAACCGGGAAAGGTGGTGATGGCGTGCTGCATGCGGTCAAGATCAGTGCATTGAGCAATAATGCGTATGTCTTCGTCCATGGCCAGCACTTTAGCTGTGCCAGCGCGAAAAATAGCCTGCGAATCGGCCAGAATGATCTTGTTCATGTGCGCGCCTCATCCGCTGCTTGCTCCGGAAGCCCGAGTTAAAAGCCCGCCTGGCCCGCGGTTTCCGTCACGCCGGAAAACAAACCTGGGGTCCAGGCAATCCCTCTTCTCATTGCTATCTATCGGCAGATTCCCGTAAAACCCTTCAACTGATTCAATCTGCAACAAAAACGGACAGGACAAATTCCCTTAGTGACCAGTTTAACAATTGAGACTCGGAATCTGGCGCTAAAGCGAGAACGTTCTGATTTGACCATGGCATACGCATACGCCTGTGTTCTTTTTCCTTAGAAATTTTCAACCTTTTTCTTCACATCGCAGGGCGGTGAAGTTGGTGTGCGCCGTGCCGATGGAGGAGATGGAGAGGTGTGAATGGCCGATCGCGCGGAACTTATTGAAGTCGCGCTGGAAAGTTATCCGGAGGGCATTGCGAGAATTGCAAATACTGATTCGCCGCGGAATCGATCAATTCAAGGATTTAATCCGTAAATTTGCCGCCATTGCCAGGGCCGCGGCCGCTCACCCTTCCCGCCCTCTCTCCTCAACGCCTATAATCAGCGTGTTGTGCAAACATTTTCTTCATCTCGTTGCGGCAGGGTTGGGCGGCTAGTGGGGATGGGCCTGGTGCTGGCCCTCTCCTTTACGATTTGCGCTGGCGCGCAGACGGATGTTCAGACCGGCCCCGCCTCAGGTGGCCGCATCCTGCTGGTGCTGCCCTTTGACAACGGCACCGGGCAGCCCAGCCTGGAGTGGATTCGCGAGGCCTCGGCGGAGATTGTCAGCAGCCGTCTGGCGTCGGCGGGGTTCGCTCCCATGAGCCGCGCGGATCGCATTTACGCGCTGGATCACCTGGGGCTTCCACAGGGCTTTCACCCCTCGCGGGCCAGTTCGATCATGCTGGCCGAGACGCTGGACGCCGATTCGATCATCGTGGGCAGCTATCAGACGGATGGCGCCAATATCGTGGTGGAGGCGAGGCTGGTGGACGTACCCCACCTGCGCATGAGCCAGCCGGTCACCGCTCGCGGCGAGCTGCGCGAGATGATCTCGGTGCTCGACTCGCTGGCCTGGAAGCTGGCGCGGCAGATTGATCCCGGCTTCAAAGTTACCCAGGACACCTTTGTGGCCGCCGGCTCCGGCCTTCGCCTGGACGCCTTCGAGCAGTACATACGCGGCATCACCGAACCCGACCAACAGGAGCGCCTGCGCCATCTGAATGAATCTGTTCTTCTCAGTTCGAATTTCAGCCCGGCGTGGATGGCTCTGGGCCGCGAGGAATACGCCGGACAGCATTACGAGCAGGCGGCCGAGGCTTTTGCCAAGGTGGGGGGCAACGGCGCCGATGCCGACGATGTCCTTAAGGCCGGCTTCTACCGCGGCCTCTCGCTGCTGTTCTCCGGTGACTACGTCCGTGCCGAGGCGGCCTTTTCCGGCGTGGCGCGCGTACTGCCGCTGGCCGAGGTTTTGAACAATCAGGGAGTCGCGCTGGCCCGCGGCGGTAAGGACGGTATTCCGCTCTTTCGCCAGGCTGTGGCCGCCGACCCCTATGCGGCCGATTACCATTTCAACCTGGCCGTCAGCCTGAAGCGTCACGGCGACGCCGCCGAAGCCTTGACCGAGCTGGCCCAATGCCTGCGGTTGCATCCTAACGACACCGAGGCCCTGGCGGTGCAGAAGACCTGGACAAATTCCCGGCCTGCCGCGACCAGACCGGCGATTACGCCCACGGCACAGCCGGCCGCCGGTTCAGACGAGGCGGAGGAAGCCGAGACCAAGGCCGACCCGCTGGAGCGCATCCAACGCACCTTCGACGAAGTCGCCTTCCGCCAGGCTGCTGTCATGCTGGACAAGATCAACAGCGCCCGGCTGAGCGCTCTTCCGCCGCTGGAGCGAGCGCAAGCTCTCTCCGGCCAGGCAAAGGAGTATTTGGACCACGGTCTGCTGCTGGAGGCTGAACGGCTTTATCAAGCCGCCGTGACCGCTGGCCCCAAGCTCGCCGCGGCCCATGCCGGTCTGGCCGAGGTTCGCGAGCGCTCCGGCGATGCCCAGGCTGCCCGCAAAGAAGCCGTTAAATCGCTGGAACTGCTGCCT
>Ga0302278_10001285_pt1 | contig 31458 bp, 29 predicted proteins | sample III_Bog_N3_2_FD_194543 | JGI IMG/M metagenome (GOLD analysis project Ga0302278, IMG submission 194543) | Peat permafrost microbial communities from Stordalen Mire near Abisko, Sweden - III_Bog_N3_2 | ecosystem: Environmental > Terrestrial > Soil > Wetlands > Peat | place: Sweden: Abisko... | reverse complement strand
TCCGGGAGCACTCATATCCTCGGGCGCGCCGGCATCGTCGAGCATTCCCAACTGAATACGCAGCCGCGTGGCGTGCTGAGCCTGAATCCCGGCCTTTGAGCCAGTGCGGAAAAACCTCTCCAACCCCTTTTGCGCAAGATTCCCGATCATAAAACCAGATGTATCGCTTGGCGATACAGAAGTCAAACGCAAACTTGCTTTTGCTTTTCGACAAGGCGTGGGGGCGGCGGAATTGCGGCCTTTGCTCCCCGTCCGCGACGGCGGCGATCATCCCTTCTCCCGCTACGAGAACGGCAAGACCAAGCCGCCCTTGGCCCTGGTCAAGCTGCTCAAGGTGCTGGATCGACACCCCGATCTGCTCGAAGCGATCAAGGCGGCATTAAGATGTTGCAGTCAGTCATATGCCCAAGCTAAACCGCAAGTCGCCGCATCTTCTCCCGCTGCAACCGTTCGGCCAGAAACACCTTGAGCAGCGACTGGTAGGGAACGTCGCGCTGATTGGCCAGTATCTTCAAATCTTCGACCATGGCCACGGGCAGCCGCACGGAGATGGTGCGCAAGGTGGGCTTGAGTTTGACGAACTTCACCGGCTTTGCCTGCGACCAATCGACATACTCGGTCGAGTCCGCACCCGGCCCAGTTGAAGACCAGAACTCAAACTCTTCGTCCTCGCTCTTGAACTCAGGAACCTTCTTCATGCCGTTTGTACTCCTCAGCTTCCTTTCGATTCATGTCGCGGACCGAGATCACCCGGATCAGCTTGCGCCGGATCGTGTAGGCGACAAAGAGAAGCCGCCCGCGCGAGGTGCGCCCGATGGCCCGGTAGCGTTTCTCGCGCGACGAATGCCGAACTTCGCTGCGCACCACCAAGGGTTCGTGAAAGAAAACGTCCTCGGCCTCCTCTGGCGTTACTCGATGGCGCTCCCAGTTCTTGACAGTGTTCGATTCATCCCAATCGAATCCGATACACTCGCCAAGCGGATCGTCCGTCGCCATGAATTGTATATATCACATATGTACAATTACGGGAAGGTTTCAATCGACCTTGCCGGTGGGAAAGCTGCTCAAAGTGCTGGATCGTCACCCCGACCTGCTCGATGAGGTCAAGGTGGTGTCGCTTCGTGCGCGCCGCATCGCGTTCGCGGGGCGAAACTGGATCGTCGAGCATTATCCTTCAGATATGACGGATCTCCGCTTTGCTGAAGCCGCTGCTGCTTGCGTGTCGAACGGTGAACGACTGATCGAGGACGCTAAGTGGCTTCCCAACGACCGCCCCGCTACCGCATTTGCACTGGCTACGATCGCCCAGGAGGAATTCGCCAAAGCGTTTCTGCTTTTCTTAGTGTCGCGAGAGGTGCTTACATGGAACCCGTTGCTGCGCTGGGCTACGCGCGATCATAAATGCAAACAATTATTGGGGCATGTAATGAACTTTCTCAATCCGACCTGGGAGGACTTCGAGAATCGGATCAAGGGGTGGAACGCGCGCCATGAAGCGTGGGAAAAACTCATGGCGACATATGGAAACGCTGCCGATAAAACCGAGAAGCATAGAATTTGGAATCAAATCGAGGAATTAAATCAGTCCCATCGCGACCTCCCGGATTCCGTTGCGGATGCGATCAATATCCTGCGGTACGAAAAGATCGGCAGGTGGCAATCGACGAGGTGGTTTTGGGATCAGGAGCCCGTATACGACACAATGGCAAAGCGCTTGGCAGACGGCGAGCTTGATCGTAAGAAGCAGGATGCCCTGTACGTTAGCATTGGCGGGAACGGCGGTATATCCGGAACGCCGGATGGGATCAAGGCTGACGATGCTGCGAGAGCTTTGGAGCTTGGGAAAAGGCTCGGTGACTTGGTTGAGGGACTTCTTTCGGGAAATGGCTTGGGCAGCGTTGAATATGAAAAGATCGAGTCCACATTCAGGGCCCTCTTCGCGAGCCTCGCGGCAGACTAGTCGCTTGCCCCAGGGTCCGAAACTTCAGACGTAGGATTCCGTTCTCAATCCGTTCGACTCACGCCCCGGCGTAGGCCTCAACTTCCCGCTCAATCGTCTTGCTCAGCTCGAGCCGGGCCTTCGACAGATCGTGCATCTGCTGCAAGTTGAGCCAGAACTCCGGGCTGTTGCCGAAGAACTGCGCCAGGCGCAGCGCTGTGTCTGGCGTAATTGTGCGTCGTCCGTGAACGATGTCGCCAATGCGGGTGGCGGGGACGCGAATCTTCATGGCCAGCGCGTTCTGAGTAATGCCGAGAGGGAGAAGAAACTCCTCGCGCAGCATCTCGCCCGGATGCGTGGTCACTCGCTGCGACTTCCATCCTGTAGCAGGTCTTTTAATCGTCACACGCGTCCCCAGTGTGCTTTTGGAAATGTCTGATTGAGAGGATATTCGAGCCCGATCAGGTTTTACAGGGGCTAAAGCCCACACATTCTTGTGAGGCTTATCGGCACGACTGAAGTCATGCCCTGTTACAAGGCGGATTTGTGCAAGGGCTCCTCAGAGTGCATCCGTATCTGCCAACCCTTCAAAGTGATATTCTAGTTCAGTCAAACGATCTCCGATTCACAGTTCAAACCAAAGTCAGGTCAGAGCAAACATATGTCGTCGTTGAACGATCTCGAATTTACATATGCTCCGGTGCGCGATCAAACGCGCGACCTGCGGGAGTATCTTTGACCCGGCTCGCATCCGCAGGGAACTCGCAGAGATAGAAACCAAGCTCGCCGATCCGGCGCTGTGGAGCGATCCAAACGCCACCAAGCCGCTGATGAGGGACAAGAAGCGCCTGGAGAACCTGGTCGCCGACGACGAGGCTCTGCTCAGCCGCACCGGCGACATCGAGGCCTACTTCGAGCTGGCCAAAGAGGGCGAAGACGTGCTCGCCGACCTGGAGCGCGACATCAAGGCTCTGGCCGCCTTCAACGAGGAGCTCGAAGCCCGCACCATGCTTAACGGCGAGGCCGACCCGCTCAACGCCATCGTCACTGTACACCCCGGCGCCGGCGGAACCGAGAGCCAGGACTGGGCCGAGATGCTGATGCGCATGTACCTGCGCTGGGCAGAACAGCAGGGCTTCAAGACGGAGATCAACGACATTCAGGACGGGGATGAAGCCGGCATCAAGTCCGCCACCTTCACGATCCTCGGCGAATACGCCTTCGGCCAGTTGGCCGGCGAGTCCGGCGTCCATCGCCTGGTGCGCATCTCGCCGTTTGACCAGGCCAAGCGCCGCCACACGTCGTTCGCTTCGGTCTACGTCTCGCCGGAGATCGACGACACCATCCACGTCGACCTCAAGGTCGAAGACCTGCGCATTGACACCTACCGCTCCGGCGGCAAGGGCGGCCAGCACGTCAACACCACCGACTCCGCCGTGCGCATGACCCACCTGCCCACCAACATCGTGGTGCAGTGCCAGAACGAGCGTTCCCAGCACAAGAACCGCGAGAAGGCCATGAAGATGCTCCGCTCGCGCCTCTACGAATACGAGCTGGACAAGAAGAAAGCCATCAGCCGCAAGCTTGAAGACTCCAAGCTCGAAATCAACTTCGGCTCGCAGATCCGCTCGTACGTCCTGCAGCCCTATCGAATCGCCAAGGACCACCGCACCAAGGTCGAAGTAGGCGATGTGGACAAGGTCCTCGACGGCTACCTGGAGCCCTTTCTGCGGGGCTATCTGCTGGCCAAGCGGCGGGGAACGGCGGTTGCCGCTACTGACGACGATCTGGATCTTTAGTGCAAATACCTCTGGGTGCCCCTGGTGTCGATTTTGACGCCAGGGAATCTACGAACTTTGAATCGGAATCCGAAATGACCAACGATCCCGCCCTCATCGACGCAATGCTCCGTTCCGCCAAGACCATCGCCGTCCTGGGCATGAGCGACAAGCCGTGGCGCGCCAGCCACAACATCGGGCGCTACCTGGCAAAAAACGGCTACCGCGTCCTGCCCGTCAACCCGGCCTTGCAGAAAATCGAGGAAGTGACGTGTTATCCCACCCTTGACGCTGCCCAGTCCGCCGCCCTCGCGGAGACGGGCAAGGGGATCGACCTTGTCGACGTCTTCCGTGCTTCCGAAAATGTCCCGGCCATCGTTGATGACGCGATTCGCCTTGGAATCAGTTATTTGTGGCTCCAAGATGAAGTGATTCATGAGGAAGCGGTTGCCCGCGCTCGCGCTGCTGGTGTGAAATGCGTCCAGGACGACTGCATCTTCCGCGAGCATGCCGCCCGTCCCTGGCTGCACTCCCCAAAGAACGCCCAGCAATAGCGGTGCGGCGCGCTGTAACTATCGTTGCGGAGACTGAGTCCACTAGGCCGTAGACTGAGTCCAACACACAAGGAACAGAATCCAACCGCCCATGCGCCTTACTGCCTCCATGCTCGTATTGCCCCTTCTGCTGGCCGCCGGCCCGCTGGCACAGGCAGTCTCCAACTCAGCCGACGCGCCCCATGTCCATGTACAGCTTGTGGTTCCGACCTCGGGCTTGACGCCCGGCAAGGCAGCCGATGCAGGCCTTTACTTCAAGATCGATCCCGGCTGGCACGTCTACTGGAAGAACGCTGGCGACGCCGGTGAACCACCCCATCTCAAGTGGACGCTCCCAATAGGAATTACAGCCGGCCCCTTCCTGTTTCCCGCCCCCAAGCGCCTGCCCCTCGGCCCGCTGATGGATTTCGGCTATGAAGACGAAGTCTTGTTCCCTTTCACGCTCACCGTGGCCAACACCGCTCCGACCGGTCCAGCGGTCCTCCACGCCAAGGCGGATTGGTTGGTTTGCCAGGCCAGTTGCATCCCCGGCAAGGCTGAGCTTGAGGTCACGCGCACCATTCTGGGCGGTTCTGCAAAGCCCACAAACGTCACCCCCGATGCAGAGATTTTTCATCGTCTAAATAATCGTCTTCCCATGCAGTTACCACGAGAAGATAAAGTATCATTTCAAGTCGCAGAAGAGGGAGTTAGGCTCACGATTTCCACAGGGAGAAGGGAAACGCAAGCCACCTTCTTTCCCTCCGACCAGGAGATCCTGGACAACCCCGCTCCGCAGAGGGTCATCCCCACCCCTAATGGCCTGACTCTGGATCTGAAAAAGGACGCCAACCTGACCGCGGCGCCTGCGCAGCTGGCCGGTGTCATTGAGCTCTCCGGCGGCCGCGCTTATGAGATTGTCGCTCTGCCCGGAAAGGGAGCTCCGGTGGCTGCCGCACCGTTGCCGCCAGCTCTCGCTCAGTCCGCGACACCGGCGCCAATCTCCGCTGCGCCCACACCAGCTGCGGCTCCCACCGCGCCTGGACCATCCCCCGCTCCGGGCAGCCCGTCAGCCGCACCAGCTTCCGTTGGCAGCGGCCTTCTTCGCGCCGCCGGCCTGGCCTTCCTCGGCGGACTCATCCTCAACCTCATGCCCTGCGTCTTCCCGGTGTTGTTTCTCAAGGGCTTGTCGCTGGTCAACTCGGGCAATGAGGAACGCACCCGCCTCCGCGTCCACGGCCTGGTCTATACCGCCGGGATTCTGGCCTCCTTCTGGGCGCTGGTCGCTGTCCTGCTCGCCCTGCGCGCCGCCGGTTCCACGCTCGGCTGGGGATTCCAGTTTCAATCGCCGGTCTTCCTGGAGCTGATGGCCGGCCTGCTCTTCTTCCTCGGCCTCTCGCTTGCCGGCCAGTTCGAGATCGGCCTCACCTTGACCAGCGCGGGTGGCGCCCTGGCCCAAAAACACGGCTACACCGGCAGCTTCTTTACCGGCGTTCTGGCCGTGGTGGTTGCCACGCCCTGCACCGCGCCCTTTATGGGCGCAGCCCTGGGCTATGCGCTTGCCCAGAGCCCTGCGGTCACCTTCGCCGTCTTCACCGCCCTTGCACTGGGACTTGCAATGCCTTACGTAGCTCTCACATTCCAACCGGCATGGACGCGCCTGTTGCCCAGGCCCGGCGCGTGGATGGAAGTGATGAAGCAAGCCGTTTCCGTGCCCATCTTCGCGACCGCCATCTTCCTGGCCTGGGTGCTGGCGCGCGGCTACGGAGCGGACCTGCTCTTCGCTCTGCTCATCAGTTTCCTGCTGCTGGCCATCGCCGGCTGGTTTCTGGGCCGCTGGCCGGCACGCCGCTGGTCTGCCGTGGTGGCCACGCTCATTGTCCTCACTGCCGTTGCACTCGGAGTCCTCGCTCCAGGCAAGCTGGCGCGCGGTTCCGCTTCCTCTGCAACCGAGGGCAGTTCCGGCTGGGAACCTTGGTCGGCCGATGCCGTCGCCCGCTACCAGGCGCAAGGCCGTCCGGTGATGGTCGACTTCACAGCCAGCTGGTGCCTCAGCTGCCAGGTCAATGAACGTGTAGCCCTCGAGCAGCCCAGCGTGCAGAAGGCGTTTCAGGACGGCAACGTAGCCCTGCTCAAAGCCGACTGGACCCGCGGCGACGACGCCATCACCCAGGCCCTTGCCTCGCTCGGCCGCAGCGGCGTTCCGGCCTACGCACTTTATATCCCAGGGGAAAAGAGCCCCCGGCTCCTGCCTGAGGCACTTACGCCCGGAATTATGCTGGATGCACTGGCCAGCCTGCCTTCCGCTCCGGCCAAAAAATAGCGGTGCGAAGGCCCGGCCGGGCGGATGCGCTGTTTTGTGCTATCATGATAGCAACGGAGGGCGCCGTGGCCCAGATTCTCATCCGCAATCTCGATGACCAGGTCAAGGCCCGCATCCAGCGCCGCGCCCAGCGCAACGGCCGCAGCATGGAGGCCGAGGTGCGCGAGATGATCAGCATTGCCACGCTGGAAGAGGGAAAGACCTGTGAAGTGGGCTTCGGCACCGCTACTGCGGCGCTGTTCCGTAATTGTGGGCTAAGAGAAGGCGAAGAGATTCCGGAGATGCGCGGATTCAAGCTTGAACCGATCCATTTCGACGAATGATCGTTCTCGACACGAACGTAATCTCGGCGATGATGCGCCCCGCGCCAGACCCGCTCGTCCTTTGTTGGCTGGACAAACAGCCGCGAGCTTCGATGTGGACAACCTCCATAACCGTCTTCGAGATCCGTTTCGGCCTGCAGACGATGCCTGCTGGGAACCGGCAATCCACCATGAGCACATTGTTCGAAAGCTGGCTGAATGAGGTTGTGCGGCAGCGGGTTGCCTTTTTCGACGATACCGCGGCGCGGCAGGCGGCAGAGCTCGCCGCGCAGCGCCAGAAAAGTGGCCGCCCCGGCGACCTGCGCGATACCATGATCGCCGGCATCGTGCTCGCCTCCCGCGCCACCCTGGCTACGCGCAATGTCAAGCACTTCGAAGACATCGCTTCGTCGGTCGTCAATCCCTGGACGGCCTAGCAACTCAATGGTGGTCTTGCTGCTTGTGTCGCCAATCCCAATATTCCTTCTGATCAGCCTTGTTGCGGTGCTTGAGATCGACGTGCTGCCGGTGCGTCTCTGATTCCCATTGCCCGTAGTAGACGACCTCGCCATCGACGGGATGATAGTCGTGGTAGTACGGGTCGTAGTAGGTGTGCACCGCGCAGCCCGTAGCAAAGACCGGAACTGCCATTCCAATGGCCAGCAGGGAGGAGCTAATTTTTCTCAGATGCATCGATCTTCCTTTCGTCCCAGTGGGAGAACAGCCACCAGGCGGAGTAGATGCGCAACTCCAAAACTGCGTTGCCAGCTCGGTTGTCTCCTGATCGTAAGCCGCCCGATGAAGGGGTGGGAGCAGGGGCATTGATGGGCCGGACGAGAGCGGCGGACGGATTCGCCTTCAGGCGCGGGCATTTTTTGACTCAGCGCAGAGGTGCCGGGGCTGAAGCCCTTTCGCTTCGAGCGTTGTTTCAGGGGCATGAATGCCCCTGCTCCCTCCAGAAAGCAGAGAAATCGCAATGCCTCGTTCCGCCAGGAGCCTGTGGAAGAAATCTAGACCCGTTTCCCCGCCCGAATCCTGCGAATCTCGTCCATGCGTGCGGCCAACTGCTTCTCTCGGCCCTCGTGCGTGGGCGTGTAGTAGGTGTGGCCGCGCAGCGAGTCGGGCAGGCAGTCCATATCGGCCACGCGGCCCGTTTCGTCGTGCGCGTACACGTAGCCCTTGCCGTAGTCGAGCTCCTTCATCAGCCGCGTGGGCGCATTGCGCAGGTGCATCGGCACCGGCTCCTGCCGGGTGCGCTCAATCTCCCCCTGCACCGCGCCCCAGGCGGTGTAGACGGAGTTCGACTTGGGCGCCAGCGCCAGGTACACAACCGCCTCAGCCAGCGCCAGATCTCCTTCCGGAGAACCCAGAAACTCCATCGCCTGCTTGGCGCTCAGGCAGAGGTTCAGCGCCTCAGGTGCGGCGAGGCCAATGTCTTCGACGGCCATGCGCACCACGCGACGCGCCAGGTAGAGCGGGTCTTCGCCGGCGGCAAACATGCGTGCCAGCCAGTAGAGCGCGGCGTCGGCGTCAGAGTTGCGCACGCTCTTGTGCAGCGCGGAGATCAGGTTGTAGTGCTCCTCGCCTGATTTGTCGTACATCAGCACGCGCTGCTGCACGGCTTCGGTGGCGATGGCCTTGTCAATCCGCCGAGCGGAACCCGCAGCTTCGGCCAGTTGCGCCGCCACTTCGAGCGTGTTGTAGGCCGAGCGGCAATCTCCGCTCGAGTAGCTGGCGATCAGTTCCAGCGCTTCGTCGTCGGCCGTCAGCTCCAGCGCACCCAGTCCGCGCTCGGTGTCCTCAAGCGCCCGCCGGAGCAGGGCGGCGATCCGCTCGTCGCTGAGCGGCTGCAGAACATAAACCCGGCAGCGCGACAACAGCGCGGAAATGATCTCGAACGACGGATTCTCCGTCGTCGCCCCGATGAGCCGGATGGTTCCCCGCTCCACATAGGGCAGAAAGGCGTCCTGCTGCGCCTTGTTGAAGCGATGAATCTCATCGACGAAGAGTATGGTCCGCGAGTGCAGCTCGGCAGCCTGCGCGGCCGTGGCCATTACCTGCTTGATCTCCTTGATGCCGCTCATGACCGCGGAAAACTCGATGAAGTTGGCCTTGGTGGTCTCGGCAATGATCTTGGCCAATGTGGTTTTGCCCACTCCCGGCGGACCCCACAGGATCATCGACCCGCCCCCTGGCGCGTCGACGGCATCGCGTTCGATCTGCACGCGGAGCGGCTTGCCTGGGCCGAGCAGGTGTTCCTGCCCGCTGTACTCTTCGAGCGTGCGCGGCCGCATGCGCTCGGCCAGCGGCGCCGTGCGTAAGGTTCCTCTTGGCCCCTCGGGCTCGCCGTCGAACAGGCTCATCGCAGGCCCCCATGGAGCGGCAGAGGCGCACTGCGCACGCTGCGCTGGCGAGCCGCCTCATAGAGCAGCACGCTGGCCGCAACCGACGCATTCAGGCTTTCAATGGGGCCGGGGCAGGGAATGGTGAGCGCGGCATCGGCCCGTGCGGCCAGGTCGCTGGGCACACCGTTGCCCTCATTGCCAATCAGCAGCGCTACGGGCCCGGCCAGGTTCACCAGGTCCGCCGGTTCGGCCGCATGAACCGTCGTCGTCCATACCTTCAGGTCCGCCTCCCGCAAATGCAGGAAGCACTCTTCCACGCTTGCCGTCAGCATGGGCATGCGAAACAGGCTTCCGGCCGAGGCGCGAACCGCCTTCGGATTCCAGGCGCTCACAGTTCCCGGCAGACAGATGACGCCGTCGGCGCCAAAGGCTTCGGCCGAGCGCAGGATCGTCCCCAGGTTGCCGGGATCCTGGAGTGCCGCCAGCACCAGAACCAATGGCGCGGTCTTCCTGTGGGCGTTGAGAAAATGCGCCCAGGTCCAGTCCGGCGGCTCGACAAGCGCGGCAATCGGCTGTGGCGCCTCCGTAGCCAGCGCAGAGGCGAGCAGGTCCCGCGGCAGCATCAGCACTTCAGTCTCGGCGGCCAACGTCAGCCCATCCAGCATCCGCTCCGAGCCCTGCGCCACAAACACGCACTCGAGGCGCAGCCCCGCGCGCAGCGCCTCTTCCAGCAGATTCGGCCCCTCGATTCCAGCCAGCGCACGACCGCCGCTGCCCGTCTCGCGCAGCGGTTGCGCCAGCGCCTTGCGCAGCTGCTTCAGGCGCGGATTCTGTTTACTCTGTACAATTCGGAAAGACATCAATGGAAGCCTTGGGTGGGAAACCTGCAAGCACTATGCCGATTCTAAGCTGATCACCCCGTGCCAGGGGCTCAGGTCCTTCGATCGACGCAACTTGTGATCGGCGCAGCCTGTGATCTGCACAACTTGCCCGCCGCGCCGGGCTGTGTTAGTTTCCGACTTTAAGGTGTCTCCGAGTTACGGCGTCATCGCTCCCGGGCTGACCGGGCATGGGTTGATCGTTTGCCCATTCCCATCGCCCCGGAGCGGAACCAAGTCCAGGGAACCGAGGTAAGCCTTCTTGTCCGCGGAGATCTTGCGCGTCCATCCCGATGAACCCCAGGCAGACCGAATCGACTACATCGTTTCCTGCCTCCGCAAAGGCGACGTGGTGGCTATGCCCACGGACACCTTTTACGGTCTCGCTGTCGACCCGGTCAACCTGAACGCCGTCGAGCGGATCTACCAGATCAAGACCCGGCAGAAGCACAAGCCGCTCTCGCTGCTGATCTCCGGCCTGGCTCAGGCCTACGAGCTGGCCCGCGACTCCGACCCCCAGCTCGACAAGCTGGCCGACAAGTTCTGGCCGGGACCGCTCACCGTCATCGTTCGCGCCGGCACCAAGCTGCCCCTGCGCTCGACGGCCAACACGGGCAATGTTGCCCTGCGCGTGCCCGACGCCGCCATCCCTCGCGCCGTGGTCGAGCGCTTTGGCCTGCCCATCACCGCGACTTCGGCCAACCTGCAGGGCGCGTCTGAGTGCACGCACGCCGCCTGCGTCCGCGACCAGATCGGCGACCGCATTCCGCTCATCATCGACGGCGGACCCACCGGCCACGCCCAGCCCACCACCATCGTCGATCTTTCACTCGGACCGGGCCGTTGGGAGATTCTGCGCGAAGGCGCCATTCCCACGCATGAAATCGTGATGGTGCTGCAGCGCTAGCGGGGATCAGGGATCAGGGATCAGGGGTCAGGGATCAGGGGTCAGGGATCAGGAGCCAAAGCGGACGAGCGGGATTTGGGACTGGGAATCGGCGCCAGGCACGGCGCTTCATTGGTAGCTCCGCTGGCCGATGGTTGTGGCAGGCCTGACCCCTGACCCCTGACCCCTGATCCCTGATCCCTGAAGAGAATATGCCGATGACGCGCCGATTCAAATCCAAATCGCACGAAAAGGGCCACGGCGGATTCATTCTGCGGATCGCGCTGCTGGTCCTTCTGGCGCTCGTTGCCGGCGTGCTCGGCTGGTGTCGCTGGGTCTATTGGCAGATTGAGAGCTACGCCAGCCAGGACCAGGCCGCGCCGTCAGATGCGATCGGCGTCTTTGGCGCCGCCGAGTACGACGGCAAGCCGTCGCCTGTCTACCGTGCCCGTCTCGATCATGCCCTGGAGCTCTACCATCACGGCATTGCCCCGCTGATCGTCACACTGGGCGGCAATGGCGGCGACGAGTTCTCCGAGGGCGGTGTAGGCCGCGGCTATCTCGAAGGCCAGGGTGTTCCGGAAGAGGCGATCATCGCCGAGACGGAGAGCCGCAACACCGAGGAATCGGCGCGCCGCATCGCCGTGATTGCCCGCGCCAACGGATTGAAGCGCCTGGTGATCGTCAGCGATGGCACGCATCTGTTCCGCATCCATGCCATCTGCGCCGCAGACGGTCTCGATGTGCTCACCTCGCCGCGCCCCCGCGTCCCCGTCGCAGGCGGCGCCAATTCCGAAGTGGGGGAGTTCGAGCGCGTCTCGCACGAAATTCTCAGCTACACGCTCTGGCGGCTGCATCTGCATTGAGGAATCGCGTCACAGGCCAGTGAGTCGGCCCAGAGGATGACTGGGTGTGTCCCATGCTTGTTTGCCGCGGCGGACTCTTGTCGCTGTCGCGAGGGCAGAAAGTCACAAACGCCCCACAAACAGTTACCGCGATGCCGCCATCAACCCGACGGCGAACCCCGCCGCCGCCGTGGTCGACAAAAAATTCACCGCGTCGTTGTTCAGCCATTTGTGCCGCTCCAGCGTCGCCCCCAGCAGGCTGTCGAACAACAGCCCAAAAGTTCCACTGGCCGCGCTGATCCAGAACAGCCCCATCTCGCCGCGCAGCGCGATTGTTCCGATCCCCGCCACGATCAGCGCCGCAACCATCCCCGCCAGCGTCCCGGCCAAACTCACGGCCCCATCCGTCCCGGGATCGACGGCGCGGAGCGTTGTGATCATGCGCGGCCGGCCGCCCAGCACCTGCCCGATCTCCGACGAGACCGTATCCGCCGCTGCCTCGGCCAGCGCGGCCAGCCCCGGCGCATAGATCAGCATCGACCCGGCGCCACTGGGCGAACCCCATCCACTGTCCATCAGCCGCGCCTGCACCACCTCGGCAGACACCAGCGCCGCCACGCCCAGGTTCGCCGCCACCTGCGCCGCCGAGCGCCCACGCCGCATCTCCGCCGTGCCCAGCGCTTCCTTCTTCGCCCGGCCCAGCCGCGTTGCGCCCCAGGCCAGCAGAGAGACCGCCAGCGCCGCCGGCAAAGCCGTATGCCATGGCTGATAAGGAAAAGTCGTCGTGGCAAACATCAGGCTGGCGGTAATGGCCGCCCCGGCCGCAGCGCCGCCCGGCGTGGCCGCGCGCAGCCACAGCACCACCAGCCCCAGCAGCAGGCTCAACCCCAGGCTCCAGATCGCCACCGGGAGCTGCTGCACGGCCCACCAGTGCGTCTGCAACACAAGCCCCGTGCCCACCGCGGGCAACACCAGCAGCAACACCAGCTTCGATTGCCAGGCAAGCTTCAAAGAATCCACGCCTCATGGTACTGCCTTGCCTCGGACCGTGCCTTGTCTCGCCCGATACCTTTCCGCCCCCGGCCCGCGTCTAACTCCCGGCTGCCTGATTTACAATCACACAGTAAGCAGGAACAAAACTGAATGAGGCTCTTTTTCATGAATGCAAGCCACGCGCGCAGGCGGTTGGTTCAAGGGGGCGCGGCGCTTGCGGGCGCGGCCCTGATTGCCGGTTGCGGCAGTGCTTATCGGCCCGTGGTCACTCCCATTACCCCCAGCGGGCCCCAGCCGCAACCCGCATCCTATGCAGTGGTTGTCTCAGCGCCCTCGGTTGCCACGCCGGGCATCGCCACGATCATCGATTACTCCGGCGATTCGGTGCTTGCCCAGGCGCCGATCGGTCCGGGCCCCGTCACCTTTGCGATCGATGAGGGCGGCGCCAATGGTTACACCGTAAACAGTGACGGCACGCTGAGCAACTTCCCCATCATCACCACGCTCCAGGCGAAAAGTGTGCTCTACTCCACGCTTCCTTCCACAGCGCGGCCGATCAACCTGTTCACGCCGGCGGTGGGCCTCTACGCTGCCGATACCACCGGCAACGTTGTGGATATCTTCAGTGGATCGCCGCAGGCATTCAAACTCGCCGTCGGCGTGTCGCCCACTCCGGTCATGATCGTAGGGCCTGGCTCCAGCGGCCAGCGGATCTACTCCATCAACCAGGGCAGCGTGGCCAGCGGCACAGCCTGCAACACCGCGCCCACCAGCGGGCCGCTCGGCTCGGCCAATGGCATTGAGCTCACCACCGACACCGTGTCCTCCACCATTCCCCTCGGCAAGTGCCCGGTGTATGCGGTCGAGAGCCCCGATAACAAACGGCTTTTTGTCCTCAATCGCGGCGATGACACCATCTCCGTCATCAATGCACAGGACAACACTCCCGACAGCTGCGTTCCTTATCAGAATCAGAGCGGCGAGTGGATCACCTGCCATCCCGTCCTGCCCCTGTCCCTTGGCGCCAGTGCCAGTATCGGCGCTCCGCCCAACGGCACCACGGGCATGACCAGCGTGGCCGGCCCGGTCTACGCCGAGTACATTTCCACCCTCCAGGAGATCGTAGTCGCCGACTACGACGGCGGCACCATCAGCCTCATCGACGTCAGCGAAGACTCCTACGGCAACGACGCAAACACCTACGCGAACCCCACCTGCACGGTCGCCGGCGTCACCAGCTACGCCAACTGCGGGGCCATTACCGGCGGCTTTGGCACCACGTACACCATCCCGGTGGGCACGACCGCGACGCCGTTCCCGGCCAGCGTGACCGCACTTGCGGATGGCAGCCGCGCCTACAGCGCCAATCAGGGCGACGGCGCTGAGAACGGAACCGTGACCATCGTCAATCTCTCCAGCCACACCGTGGAAAAGACGCTGCCCGTCACCGGCCATCCCCGCACTGCGGTCTCCACGCAGAACTCGCAGCAGGGCAAGGTCTACCTTGCCGCCCCGGACAGCCCCTACCTGACCATTGTTCGAACCGATCTGGATATCATCGACACAACGGTGCTGGTCGAGGGCAATATTGTCGATGTGCGCGTCGCCTCACAGACGGGGACTCCGGGCAATACCAACACCGTGAGCCGCACACCCGGCTACGGCCAGCCCTGTTACCTGCCGGGCGCGAGCTCTGCCTCCTCGCTCGCCCAGTGCCGCACCCTGCCTTGATGATTCAATCCATAGCCGGCAAGGCTCGGAGTGATCCCGCAGGGGTTGATCTCAGACTACCGGCAAAGCACCAGGAACGGCTCTCGCACCACGCGGGAGCCGTTCGCATTTTGGACTCACCCCCAAGGAGGACCGCCTGGTCGGGACCGTCTCGGTCTTTGAGGATTCTTCGAGGCTCGCCTGAACTCGATCGAGCCGAAAAACAAACTCCGCCAAGAGGATGAGGGTGGTCAGTAGTCCGGTGGGACGTACAAATGGACGGCCCCTGCTGGTCGACGCAGACAGGCACATGGGGAGGAGCCATGGCCCCTTTTCTCTCATGTTTTGCGATTACCAGCCGAGGATGCAGGCGAACACCAGCGGGGCGACGATCGATGCGTCGCTCTCGATGATGAACTTGGGAGTATCTTCGCCCAGCTTGCCCCAGGTGATCTTCTCGTTGGGCACGGCGCCGGAGTAGGAGCCGTAGCTGGTGGTCGAGTCGCTGATCTGGCAGAAGTAGGCCCAGAGCGGGACGTGGTCGCGCTGCAGATCCTGGTGCAGCATGGGGACGACGCAGATGGGGAAGTCGCCCGCGATTCCGCCGGCGATCTGGAAGAAGCCGAGCGGCGTCTCGGCGGTCGTGTTGGTGTACCACTCGGCCAGCTCCATCATGTACTCGATGCCGGTACGGACGGTATGCACGTTCTTGACGTCGCCGGAGATACAGTGGCCGGAGTACATGTTGCCGAGCGTCGAGTCTTCCCAGCCGGGAACGAAGATGGGGAGATTTTTCTCGGCGGCGGCGAGAAGCCAGCTGTCTTTGGGATCGATCTGGTAGGACTTTTCGAGATCTCCCGAGAGCAGAATCTTGTACATGAACTGGTGGGGGAAGAAGCGTTCGCCGGCCTGGTCGGCGCGGACCCACTCCTTGAGCACCTCATTCTCGATGCGGCGCATGGCCTCCATCTCGGGAATGCACGTATCGGTGACGCGATTCATGTGGCGGGAGAGCAGTTTGGCCTCGTCAGCGGGCGTCAGGTCGCGATAGTGAGGGACGCGCTCGTAAAAGTCATGGGCGACGAGATTGAACACGTCTTCTTCAAGGTTGGCGCCGGTGCAGCTGATGCCGTGGATCTTGTCCTGGCGGATCATTTCGGCGAGCGAGAGGCCGAGCTCGGCCGTGCTCATGGCGCCGCCGATGGTGACAAACATCTTTCCGCCGGAGGCGAGCAGCTTGTTGTAAGCCTCGGCTGCGTCAATGAGCGCGGCGGCGTTGAAGTGGCGGTAGTGGTGCTTGATGAATGCGGTAATGGTAGGCATAGGTTGAGGAAACTCCACTAGTTAAGCTACCACAGCACCTGCGGTGCGGTCCGCCGAGGCGGACTCGCTGTTCGCTCGCATGGGGTTCGTGGCTTCCCACCGATGCGCCACCCGCGGAAGGGCCAACCGCTCGCCAGGCGCTCGCATGGTTCTGCGATGACTTATGGAACCTATCAGATCGGAGTGAATGGCTGATGAATCACGCGGCACCGGTGGCGGGGCAGCCACCTGCCGTGCGGCAGATGCTCGCTATTGGCTCGCGTGAGCTTGGTGGAGTCCTCATGCATGCGGGCGTGATGGGGATCACCCGCGCCGGGTTATGTTGAGAGCGCTCGAAATGTGATGGATTCACGAGGGTTTGCGGCCCAATGTGATCCAGACAAAGGGTAGATGTGGTCACCATCACATACGGGGATGCATGCGGGGTTCTATCACTCGTAGTGGACCGGGTACTGCCAAGTGCCTGGCGCAAGGAGTGATCGAGATGACGCAAGGAATGAAGACGGCGGCCCTGGTTGTGATGGCTGCCATGATGGCGGCGCCTGCGTTTGCGCAGGGCTCGGGAGCGGACACCTACAAGGCCAAGTGCGCGATGTGTCACGGCGCCGATGGATTGGCGGCCACGCCGATGGCCAAGAGCATGAAGGTTCTGTCGTTCAAGGATCCGTCGATGGTGAGCGCGCCGGATGCACAGTTTATTGCATCGACGACCAACGGCAAAGGCAAGATGCCGGGCTATGCCGGCAAGCTGAGCGGCGATCAGATCAAGGATGTTGTGGCATTTATCCGCACGCTGCAGAAGTAGGCGGTGATGACTTTTTAGGCCGGCGGTTTCCCAGGTCTTCGGCCGCGGCTGACAAGACCTGGGCGCCCGGCAAGGATGGAGCATGGTTGGTTTCAGCGCGGCGCGATCCGCGCTCTTGAGGCCTTGGAGTTGCAATGAAGACTTTTTTTTCTATCCCGCTCATGGTAATTGCGTGCGCGTTGCTGGCGGCTCAATCACCTTTGCGGGCGCAGAAGGCCAGCGAATGCCTGGCCTGCCATTCCACGGCAGACATGCAGGACGCCTCGGGACACAGCATCAGCGTGGATGAACACAAGTTTGGATCGAGCGTTCACGGCGTGCTGGAATGCGTGAACTGCCACGCCGACATCAAGGGCTACCCGCACCCGGACAAGATTGCGCCGGTCAAGTGCGAGACTTGCCACGCAGACGAGGCGCAGGGGCTGAAGGGCAGCGTGCACTCGGACGCGGCCGAGCATCCCTGCACCAGTTGCCACGGCAATGCGCATGAGATCTATCCCAAGTCCGATCCCCGGTCGGCCGTCTATCCATTGAATGTTCCCAAGACATGCAGCGCCTGCCACAACGACGACGGGATGGCGAAAAAGCATGGGTTGGCGAGCGTGTATCCGTCGTACATTGATTCCATTCACGGCTTCGCGCTGAGCAAAGAGGGGCTGCTGGTGGCGGCCAACTGCCAGAGCTGCCATGGGTCGCACCATATTTTGAGCCGCACGAACCCGGCGAGCGCAACCTACAAGGCCAACGTGCCGGCGACCTGCGGCAAGTGCCATGCGGGCATCGCCGACAGCTATGCAGATGGTGTGCACGGCAAGGCGGTCGCGGCGGGCGACACGAAGGCTCCGGTTTGCTCGGACTGCCACACGGCGCATGCCATTGAGCAGCCGACGGCGGACGCTTTCCGGATGCGGTCCACGCCCATCTGCGGCAACTGCCATACGGACAAGTTTTCGACGTATCGGGACACATTCCACTCGCAACTAGGTGCGTTGGGCGGCTATGGGGAGACGGCGCGGTGCTGGGACTGCCATGGCGCACACGATGTGCTGCCGGCATCCGATCCGCGCAGCCCGGTGAACGAGGCCAACCTGGTGAAGACCTGCGGGCGCTGCCACGCGGGGGCCAACGCGAGCTTTGTGAAGTATCAGCCGCACGCCAATGCGCGCAACCGCAAGCTGAACCCGGCGCTCTACTTTATTCGACTCTTCATGAACCTGCTACTGGCCAGCGTGCTGACATTCTTTTTGATTCACACGGTGCTGTGGCTGATCCGCGCGCGCGTTGACCAGATCAAGCGCAAGACGGCAGAGGGAGGAAAAAATGCCTGACCTGACACAGACTGAAGCGGGGCAAGCTGGTGGTGAAAAAGGGCACGGGGAAGAGCGGTTCTTTCAGCGCTTTACGCGGGCGCAGCGGTACATGCACGCGGTGCTGTTCTCGACGTTTCTGGGCCTGGCCGGCACGGGATTGCCGCTGCGCTTCAGCCAGAGCTACTGGGCGCGCAAGTTCGCCAGCGGCGTGGGCGGGTTCGGCGCGATTCTGTTCTTTCACAAGCTGTGCGCGGTGGTGCTGACGCTGGCGTTCCTGATTCACGTGAAGGATATCTTCCAGCGTGGACTGGTGAACCGGGAGAAGGGAATCTTCTGGGGATCGACCTCGATGGTGGGGAACTGGAAGGATGTGAAGGATCTTTTCGGGCATCTGCGCTGGATGGTCGGCCTGGGACCGAAGCCGGAGTTTGGGCGCTACGCCTACTGGGAGAAGTTCGACTACTGGGCGGTGTTCTGGGGGATGATCGTGATCGGCTTCTCCGGATACGCGATGTGGTTTGCGCCGTTCTTTGCGCACTTTCTTCCTGGCTGGGCGCTGAATGCGGTGCTGGTGATCCACAGTGAAGAAGGCCTGCTGGCGATCCTGTTCATCTTCTCGATTCACTTCGTCAACACGCACCTGCGGCCGGACAGCTTTCCGATGGACATGGTGATCTTTACCGGCGTCGAGAGCGAGGAAGAGTTCAAGACCAAGCGGCCGCTCGAATATGCGCGGCTGGTGAAAGAAGGCAAGCTCGAAAAGCGGCTCGGCGAGAAGCCGCAGATGTGGCAGGTGAACTTCAGCCGCGTGATCGGCACGATTGCGATCTCGATTGGCTTGATTCTTTTGGTGCTGACGCTGAGCGCGTACTTCCGCGAGTAACCATTGCATGGAGTCCGCCGCGGCGGACTCGCTCTTCGCTCGCACCACCTGCGGTGGGGCGGACGCTCGCTCTTCGCTCGCATGTGATTTAGGGTCTCCTGCCTTGCTCCGGAGAAAGGCGCAAGGGCCCGGCGGGTGGGGGTGTTGTGGTTTCCCATCCATTTCACGAGAGGGCACTGAAATGGATGGGGCACGGAGGGTTGTGGCAATACACCGCGCAGTCAGCGTGCGCGGCGGCAACGAACGAGGTCTGCGTACAACGAGCTTCCCCAGAGCAAGAGGCAGGCATGTACGGGCTGAGCGGGTTGGGCAAGCGTGAGAGCGGCAGAACGCTCTTGCTGGTAGTTGCAGTTGCGCTGATTGGTTGGAACACAGCGTCAAGCGCGGGGCAGAAGCTGAAGGACCAGGACTGCCTTACCTGTCACTCTGACACAACATTGACCAAGGACGTGAACGGCAAGCAGGTGAGCGTCTCGGTAGACGGCGCGAAGCTGAAGCACTCCGTGCATGGCTCCATGTTTGCGTGCGTGGATTGCCACACGGACGTCAAGAGCCTGGTGCACGACGCGCCGCCGGCGAAGGTGACGTGCGGGCAATGCCACGCGAATGCGCAGGAGGCCTACACGCATAGCTTCCACGCCAAGCCAACCAAGGCCGGCGGCGTGGCTGCCAACTGCCAGGACTGCCATGGCGGCGCGCATGAGGTTCTGCCTCCGGGCAATCCCAAGTCTCCTGTTTATCACGCGAACATTCCAGCCACCTGCGGGCGATGCCATGGGCAGAAGTTCCTGATGGAGTCGAACGGGGAGAGCAACCAGGCGTTTCTGTCGTACCAGGACAGCGTGCATGGGCGCGCGGTAGAGAATGGCTCGCAGAAGGCCGCGGTGTGCACCGATTGCCATGGCGCGCATGCGATTCTGCCGGCCAGCGATGCCAGGTCGCCGATCTCCAAGATGAGCGTGCCGGCGACTTGCGGCAAATGCCACACGGAGGTTGAAAACACTTTCAACCAGAGCATTCACGGGCAGGCGATTGCGCGCGGCAACCAGATGGCGCCAGTGTGCACGGACTGCCATGGGATTCACTCGATCAAATCGCATGCCGATCCCAATTCGCCGGCGGCGGAGCAGAACCTGTCGCGCGATACATGCGCGCGCTGCCACGAGGGAGTGCGGCTGAGCCAGGAGTTTGGTGTGCCAGGAGGCCGCGTCACGAGCTACTTTGACAGCTATCACGGGCTGGCTGCGGAGGGTGGATCGGTGGTTGCGGCCAACTGCTCAAGCTGCCACGGCGTACACGACATTCTGCCATCGAGCGATCCGCGATCGACCATCAACAAGGCGAATCTGGATGCAACCTGCGGCAAGTGCCACAAGGGCGTGACGCAGAAGTTTACGCAGACGAAGGTTCACCAGGAAGATGGAATTCACCCGCGCGATATTGGATCGATGGCGGTGAAGTGGATACGGACCATCTACATCGTTTTAATCGTGCTGGTAATTGGCGCCATGTTCCTGCACAATGCGATCATCTGGCGGGCCAAGGCCGTGGCGAAGCGGAAGATGCAGAACCCGTTCATGACGCGGATGACGACGCAGCAGCGCTGGCAGCACTTGATTTTGCTGACAAGTTTTATCGTGCTGGTGATTACAGGATTCGCGCTGAAGTTCCCAAACTCGTGGATTGCCGAAGTGCTGGGCATGGGCGAGCGGCTGCGCAGCATTACGCATCGTGTGGCGGGAGTGGTGCTGATTGCTGCTGGGATTTATCACATCTTTTATCTGCTGGCGGCGCGCGAGGGGCGGCGGCTGATCTGGGACCTGGCGCCGCGACCCAAGGACATTTCGGACGCATTGGGCACGATGCTTTACTACCTGGGACTAAGCAAGGTGCGGCCGCAGTATGCGCGGTTCAACTACGCGGAGAAGGCCGAGTACTGGGCGCTGGTGTGGGGCACGGGGCTGATGGGCGTGACCGGCGTGATGATGTGGGCCAAGGTGTGGGTGGGCGACCTGCTGGCGCGCTGGTGGGTGGATGTGGCTACGACCATCCACTACTACGAGGCGATCCTGGCCACGCTGGCGATTGTGGTGTGGCACTTCTACCAGGTGTTCATCGATCCCGATGTGTATCCCATGAACTGGGCGTGGTGGGATGGGAAGATGCCGGTGGAGCACTACCGGCATGAGCATGGGCTGGATGTGGAGACGCTCAAGGAGGCAGATGCGGACAAGTCAGAGGAAGCTCCCAAGGATTGAGCCCGCAGGTCAGGAGAGCCGCTCCAATCGGAGCGGCTCTCCTTGCTTTACCTGAAATCAATCGTCGAGGACGCTTAGGTCATTTGGCTTGCACGCGGGAAGGCGCCATTTTCTGTTGTACGGATGTTTCCCGTCGTACTCGAACGGCTCCGACTTCAGCTCGTCTTCCAAATACTTCAAGTGTTTCGCCTCAACGGTATTCGCTGTATAAAGCACCCCGTTGATCCAGAACCCCTTATCCGTCACTTTGACCGGATAGATATCCACTCGGCTGTAGGCCTCGCAGCTCTTTGGGCCGATAGGGAAGAAAACGTAATCGCTCGCGAAGGGGCGAAGCGAAACATAAACTCGTCCTGTCTTTGTCAGAAAGCGTCCACGGTAGGTAATGAATCCACCATCCGAGGCCGAATAAGTCTTCCTTCCCTCGCGAATCGATACCGGATTTTCATCCAGGATCAACTCGCCTCCCCTCGCCACGACCGTGTTCTCGTGGTACCACAGTGCATCTGGCTCGTGAGGGTTCTCACTCTGCATCGGTTCGAGCCCCACGTAGACGCCATCCGCGACAGGCGCAGCCGCGGCCAATTTGGCAGTCGGAGGGGCTTGCGCGAGAGCGGGCAAGGCGAGCCCCAGAAATAGGATCGAGATATTTGGGATCGGGTTCATGCGAGCAATGTACACCTGAGCGGCAAAAAAGCGAAGGGCCACCCATTCTTAGGCGGCCCTTCCTTTTGAGGGCTAGAAGCTAGAGGCTAGAAGCTGCCTCAGACGCGCCAGTCGTCGGGGCGCCAGGTCTTGATGCGCTCCTTGATCTGCTTGCGGGTGAGGTTTTCTTCCAGAGCCTGCTTGGCCAACTCGACGACTTCGTCGTCGGAGGCGAAGCGCAGGCCGATCAGCTGGTCTTCAGAGAGCCTGTAGATCTGCGCATGCCACTCGGCCGGGGCGAGGGCCTGGAGGCGGAGACGCTCTTCAAGGCGAATGACGCGATCCTGCACCTTGAGCGGATAGCTGCGCAGCTTGAGGACGGGGATCCAAACGGCGACGGAGAGGACCACGAGCCACTCGCTGAACCAGTTGAGATTCTTCCAGGCAAAGCAGCAGACGATGAACAGGTTGACGGCGAGAACGGTGGCTGTGACGAAGTGGTAAGGCGGATCAAATCGCGCGTGGCTTTTGAAACTCTGTGGAGCTGAGTCACTCATGCATAGCCTTCTTTTCTTCCAGGCCGGAATTGTCTGTGATGAGCGCGGCGTGTTGATACCAGCGTCATCAGCGGAGCGGGGAGCCTGAGCACCCGCACTGGGTCGATTCTGCCGGGATCGGGATTGACTGTCAATTGAGAAAGCCGGCTGGGCGAGAGGTCCAGTATCCCTTTGGGTACCCAGCCGACTGCTCTGGTGCGGAAGGCCAGATTTCCGCAATGCGGGTCGAGCGTTACTTCTTAGCCGGGATCAGGACCGTGGTTTCGTGTATCTCGATCAGGCCGCAGCCGGTGCGCCTTTCCAGCTCCGACATCAGAGAATCAACCTTCTCGCGCGTCTCGATGAACTCAATTTTGATGGGGAGATGGTCGGAGATTTCGAGGATGTGCGCGGAGTGGATGCGGTGCGTGGAGCCAAAGCCCGCAACGCCCTTGAGCGCGGTGGCGCCGTAGATGCCGCTCTTGAAGAGGAAGTCCAGCAGGCTGGTATAGACGGGGATTCCGTGATGCCTGGCGCCATCGCTGACATAGATGGAGACTTTGACTGCGGGACCGCTTGTGAGCATGGGAGTTCCTCCTTTAACCGTGCTTTCGGGCTTGCGCTGCTCCCGGGCGCAAGGCGCGCAGGGGCAACGAAGGATTGAAGCACCGGACGGGCTCGGCTGGCAAGTTAGACGGGCTAGAGCATCTCACCGAGGGCTGCGCCGGCCCATGTTGCAGCCAGTCCAAGGACGAGGCTGCCGACAGCGTAGAGCGCGGCCAGCGCAAAGGCTCCCGAGCGCACCTCGGCAAGGGTTTCCCACTCGTAGGTGGAGAAGGTGGAGTAGGCGCCGATGAAGCCGATCGGGATGAGGAAGCGCCATGCCGGGCTTAGGTCGGCGCGGCGGCTGAGGTAGGTGAGTGAGAAGCCGATGATAAGGCAAGCGGTGATGTTCACGACCAGTGTGCCGTAGGGGAATTTGAATCCCATGCGGCCGGCAATCGCGGAGCCAACCCAGTAGCGGGCGATGGAGCCGAGTGCGCCGCCAATGGCAATGAGCAGGTACTTCTGCAATTTCAATCTCCTCTTCCCCCACTTGCCGTGGGGGCGGGCGCTCGCTAACCGCTCGCAGGAGGGTCGAGCCTTCCCACCCATTCCGCAAATGACGCGGAATGGATGGGAAGGCCGGCCGCCTGCGGCCGCGCAGCGAATGCGATGGAACTCGATGAATTGTTCTCAGGGGATCGCGCTGGGATATGACTCCGCAACAGGATTCCCTGTCAGGAGTCATCATCTGTACCCCCAAAGACGGGGGACAGCGGTTAAGGGTGAACTCCTTCACCACAACCAACAGGAATAATTACACGCCGATCCTGCGCCTCTTGTCAATGCACAGTTGGGTGGAATTCGCTTGGCCAGACAAGCGAAGGCCGCTCTATAATTCCCGCCGGCTGTGGTTTGCAGGAGGAGATGTCATGAAAACAATTCGCTGGACCGGAGTGTGCGCGTGTGTGCTTGCGGGGCTTCTTTACGCCGCCGGAGCTGCGGGGCAGGAGTTGTCTGCCAAGCTCAGCAATGCGATCGGACATTGGCAGGTGGTCAACAGCGACGGCACGCCAGGCGGGAAGGTGGAGACGTATCTCGAGAATGGGCAGCTGTTCGGAAGGGTGACCGAGGTGCGGCCGGGACGGACGCCAAAGGATGTTTGCGACAAGTGCTCCGGCGAGTTCAAGAACCAGCCGATTCTGGGCATGGTGAACATGCGCAGCTTTCATGCGGAGGGCGACGACTGGGTGGGCGGGACTGTGATTGACCCGGAGAACGGCAAAGAATACAGGGGCAAGATTTGGACGGTGGGCGCGGATGGTTTGCGCATGCGCGGATTCGTGGGCATCTCGCTGCTGGGACGGACGGAGAGCTGGGTCAGGATTCGGTGAGCAGGCAAAGAAAAGGCCTCGCGGAAGACGGGCTGCCGCGAGGCCGGATACGCGCAAGGGGGATGGTTACTGGTTGGTGACTTTGCTCTGTGATTCAGGGGCCTGGTTGCCGACCTGGAGATAGTTCTTGACGCTGAAGACTCCGGGAACGCCGTTGGCCTGGATGTACGCAGTCTCCTTGTCCGACTGCGAGTCAACGACGCCGTAGAGCTCGACGTTGCCGTTCTGCACGGAGATGCGGATCGGCTTGGCGGGATCAATGGCGTACTTGTTCAGCGACGGGTAGCCATAGACGGCGCGGGCCACCTTCATGCGGGTCTGGTCGTCCATGATGGACACGGGATCGACCTGGATATCGCCGACGACTTCCTTGACGCCGGGATAGGTACTGACCAGGGCCAATGCTGAATCCTTGTCGACATCGGTGCGGGCATGGCCGCCGAGCGTAACAACGCCGTTCTGCACGTTGAGGGTGATGGAGTTGAAGGCGTTGCCATAGCCGACGCGGTCATAGGCGAGCTTCTCGACCAGCTTTGCCTTGAGCTCGGAGTCGGAGACGCTGGGTCCGGCGACCTCGATCAGATTGCGGACACCGGTGACGCCCCTGGCCTTGTGCGCGGCCTTGTCGGCATCGACTTTGTACTCGTAGAGATCGACGGAACCGGACAGCGTGGCGATGCCGTTATCAACCGATACGGTCACATTCTTGAATTGCTTCTTGTTGAGATGGCTGGCGGCGTCGCCTGCCGCGGAATCAGATGCCTGCGCCTGCGCGCCGGAGGGCGCGGCGAGGGAAACCTGGGGAAGGCTCAGCACGGCGCCGGACAGCATGGCTGCCAGCAGTGCGGTCCGGGTGGTAAGCATGTTCGTTGTCATGGTCTACTCTCCTGTTTCACTTTCATTCACAACCCATCGGATGCGGGAACCCCGGCAAATGATGCACGAGCGCCTGGGCTGCGGATATATAGACAAGGATTCCGGCGAAAAGTTACGCCGATGCGATGGAGAGGGGGTTTACGCGTAGGTGAGTAAACCCTCTGGCTTGATTTTGCGTCTAATTGCGCGCTATAGCTGTTCTCCAATTGCTGTACACCGAAAGCACGATGATAAGTGGCTTTTTCCTTAAGAAAGAGCCACCTTGCACGCAACTAAACAGAGCACATGAATTGGAGAACTGGTCTAAGTGGATGGATAAGTCGGGATAGGTTGTGAATGGGAGCGACATAAATGATTTCTGCTATGAAATGAAGGGAAATTGCGCGGAGCGGATGGGAGTTGGGAGACCGTCGTTTGAGGCGGGATAGGAGTGTTGGCGAGGAGATCGGCGGGTCAGCGATAGCGGCGGGTGGCTTTGACGACCATGGAGAAGACGCCGGATTCGTCGCGGGCCACGAGCAGGGAGACGTGGCGATTGATGGCGATCTCGGCTTGCAGAAGCTGCTGGCCGGTGGTGTCGACGTTGGTTGCGTAGGTGAGGGTGACGTTGCGGCCCAACTGTTCTTCGACAGTGATGCGCGAGGTGGAGTTGCCGAGGGTGCCGATGTAGTTGGGATCGACTTTGACGGACCCGGCGCCGAAGAGCTTTTGCACGCGGCTGGAGACGGTGGCGTTGAGCGCGCCGCCGAGCAGGGCGTCGGTGGTGGGGTTGGCGACGGACTGCTCCTGCTGCTGGGTGAAGAGGCGCTGCTGGCTTTCGGTGCGGCCAAGGGCGAGCAGGGCGACGACGTCTGCCTCGGGGAGGGGTGGATCGCTGCGGTAGATGACGGAGAGTTTCTGCGGGGTGCCGTGCAGGCCGAGGGTGATGTCGTAGTCTTCGACGCGGGCGGTGGCGTTGAGGTCGATGGAGGGCTCGATGCGGACCGGGTTGCTGAAGAAGATGTCGCCGCGCTGCAAGTCGTAGCGCGTGCCGGCGACGATGGCGCTACCCTCGGTGATGGAGATGCGGCCGAGCAGGGAAGGCGAAGCGACGGTGCCGTGCAGGCGCAGGTCCACGTTGCCGGCCAGTTTGGCGAAGGCGTTCTGGAAGTTGAGCTGGGGCGAGGACGCGAGGTGCACATCGAGCCGGACGTGGTTGGAGGGCGCGTCCGGCGGGGCGATGGCGGTGACGGCGTTGGCCTGGGTGGCGAGAGCGGCGAAGTCGAAGTCGGGGCTGATGGAGAAGCGGGTGATGAGCACGTCGCCGGAGAGCAGCAAGTTGTTCTGCGAGCCCTGAAGGCGCAGCGTGGTGTCGGCCAGGGAACTGACGCCCTCGGGATAGCGGATGCGGACGCCTTTGCCGGTGACGGAGAGGTCGGCGTAGAGGCCGTGCTGGTAGGCGAGATAGCCGCCCACACTGAGCAGGCCGCCGCCGCTCATGGCGGTGAGGGATTTCACCTCGAGCCGGTTCTGATTGAACTCCAGTGTGCCGTGCAGTTGGCTTAGACCGTTGGGCACATCTTCAAGAGAGAGCGATCCATTCTGGAAGTCGACGCGGCCCTTGAGCCCGGGGTTCTTGAGCGGGCCGTGGGCTTCAACCTGGAACGTGGTAAGGCCGCTGGCAGTCAGGTCGGGATCGATAGTTTCGGCGAGCTTGAGGTTGATGGAGCCGCTGGCGGCGACGTCGAGTTGCTGTTTGTCGCGGAAGTTGATGCTGCCCTGGGCGTTGAGGTTGGTGTCTTCGCCGGTGACGTGGACGGGATCGAGCAGGACGCGGCCGCTGGCGAGCGTGGCATGGACGCCGCCCTGACTGGCGAGGTGGACGCCGGCGATGGTGGCCGCAAGCTGATCGAGGCGGGCGTCGCCGCGCAGGTCGAGGGGGCGGGCGAGAGGGCCTTCCACCGTGACGACGCCGGCCAGTGCCGACTCGCCGGTGAGCCCCTGCACATGTGCGGTTTTGAGCAGGCCGCCGATGTCGAATTGCGAGAACTCAAGTTTGCCCTGGGTGGCGTAGTCGCCGCTGAGAGCGGTGTGGCCGGTGAGATTGAGCTCTGCGCCTTGCAGGCGGGTGGTTGCGCTATAGGTAGCGGCGCGGTTGGCGGTGTGAGCGACGAAGACCAGGTCGCCGAGCGGCTGGCCACCGAGGGAGAGACCGGCGAAGGTGGCGTGGGCCTCAAGGCGGGGATCTTCGATGGTGCCAGAGCCGATGAGGGTGAGGCCGAGCGAGCCGGCGGCGTCCGGGTCTTCGCGATGCAAACGATCGATTTTGGCAATGTCGATGGCGGTGGCTTTGGCGTTGCCGAGGAAGTGGCGGGAGTTGAGGTCGTAAGTGCCGACGGCGGTGAGGGTTCCGGCGGGAGCGGTGGCAGTGACGGCGGTGAGCTTGAGGACCTGATTGGCCAGAGAGCCCTGGGCGCGCAGGCGCGTGATGGGCTCGCCGTAGACAGTGGCGCCGTTGAGCTCGGCCCAGCCGGCGGCGTCGAGAGTGTGGAGGGGGCCATCGAGCTGGAGCTGGGCATCGAGTGTGCCGGTGACGGGCAGGGTGCGGCCGGTGAAGGGAAGCAGGTCGTCGAGGCCGACTTTGACGGCTGTTACATGGGCGTGGAGCCTGGAGCCGGCGTCGAACGCGGTCTCGGTGGGATGGATGGAAATTTGCGTGGCATCGAGCGTGCCAACGAGGTCGATCACTGCCGGCCCGCGACGCAGTGCGCTTTGGGAGATGGCGATCTGCTCGTCCGTATAGCTGCCGGTGGCTTCGACCGAGTCCCAGCGGACGAACTGCGAGGGAGGCTGGAAGCTGGTCTTCGCGGTATTGATGGCGGTGGCAGCCGGCATCTCGATAGCGAGATTTGTGGCCTTGGCCGTGCCGGCGATGTGGGGATTGAGCAGGGAGCCGGTCCAGGCGCCGTGGAAGGCGCCCAGGCCGGCGAGCTTGACGGGCAGCGCGGCTGTGCCGCTTGCTCCTCCGCGGTTGAGGCCGAGGTCGCGGAGCACGGCGTCGAAGTCGGCAAGGTTGCCGGAGTGGAAGTCGACGGTGAGACCGGACGGGCTGGTGAGGGGATAGGCGCCGAGACGGCCCTGGGCCTGTATATCGCTGTCTGCGGTTTCGAGCTCGAGCTTGCGCAGATCGACCGCGCCGTTGGACTGAGTGTATGTCGCGTTGACGGCGCCGGAGGCCGGGACTTCGCCTGCGCGGGCTTGTGCCGGCCGGGCGAGAGCGAAGCTGGCGGTGACCGCGACGGTGTTCTGGTCGCCCTTGACCCAGTTGGTGAGCGTGGAGCCGTTCAGCCGGGTGTCGAAGCCGATGCGCTGGAAGGGTGGCGGGGCGACGATGTCCATAATGGCGTCCAGCGGGACGTCGTGGAAGTTGGCGACGACCTTGCCGTTGACAGGGATGTTGATACGGTTGGGATCGGGTGGCGGAGGCCGGCGCCACGGGACAGCGCCGGTTGCGCGAACCATGCTGCTGCCGGAGCGCCGGAGGGTTGCGGGCGCGGGAGCGCTGGGCAGCCAGGGAGCAAGGTCGACTTCGCCGTCCATCTGGCCGCCCTGGCGGAGGTGAACGAGGACGTGACTGATGAGCAACTGGCGGGGGTCGGCGTGGACGTGGGCGTCCACGGTGAGCCCGGTGGCGACGACGCCGGTGCCGACGTAGGCGCCGTCGTCCACGTGAACAGCGCCGTCAAAGCGGAAGTCGCCGTCGGCTCCGGCGGTGTCGAGATTGAGCCGGGCGATGCCTTGCGGGGCAAACGGGTAGCCGAGCGCTGGGCTGAGCAGGCGCATGTCGAGCTCGCCGGCGATGGCGGCCTGCCAGTGGGGATGGGCGAAGTTTTGGAGCACGCCGGAGACCTGGAGGGTGTGGTCTTCCGTGGCGCGACCTTTGACGGCAGGAAAGCTGGCGGTGAGCTTGAGCGAACGGAGGTAGGCGGCGGTGCGGGTGAGGTCGAGCGTGGCCTGCATGGAGCCGAGGGCCGGCTTTTCATTGCCGCGCTGCACGCTCAGGCTGGAAGCGCCGGTGTCGATGCGATAGGTCTCAGGAGCGCCGCCGGTGGGTGGAATGTAGCTCATGGCGAGGGCTACGTCGGTCGCGTCGCAGTCGAGCGGAATATAGCGGTTCTGGAAATCAAACGCAGAGGCGCGGTTTTCGAAGTGGAGCTCGCCATGCCGGATGGCGACGTGGCCTGCCTGCAGGTTGAAGAGGGTTTCAAGGACAGGCTTGCCGGGTTTGGAGGGCTTGCGCGGCTGAGGGACATTGGTGCTTCCAGCGGGGTAGACGATGAGATGGAACGCGGGGCGATCGACATCCAGGTTGCGGAGCAGAATATGCGGGCTGAAGAAGCCGAACAGGGTGATGGCGACTTTGAGGTGGTCGACCTGGGCGAGCGGCGCTTCGCCGGGAGCTTCCAGGCCATGAAGGACGACCCCGTCGGCATCGGCTTCAAAGTTGAGCACATTCCAGTGGAAGGCAGCGATCTGGACGCGGCCGCCGGTGGTTTCTTCAAGCGTGGCGATCATGCGGCGGCGGACCAGCTCCTGCGTAGCCTGAGAGCTGGCCCAGAGGTAGAAGGCGATGGGTGCGGCGATGGCGATGAAGGCAACGCAAGCCGCCAGAACAGCGTAGCGGCGCAAGCGGGAGCGCTGCGGGTGTGGATCGGCGGGACTGGGAGGCGTGGACTCGAGCTCGGTCATTGGCTTTGTTTCCCGCTGGCGGAAGGGGCGGCAGGCGCGGACTGCGACGATGGCGATGCGGGGGCTGGATCGGGAATGGTGGGGTCTTGAATGGTGGGGTCGAGGACCTCGATGTTGCCCTGCTTGCGCAGGTTGCTGAGCCAGTCGTCAAAGAGGATGTTGACCTGCTGCTCGAGGAGGATCTCCTGAATGCGGGCCGAAACCTGATCGAGGGGCGGAACGGCTTCGCCTTTCGGATATTGCGGCAGCAGCGTCTTGGTGTAGTAGGTCTCGATCTGGTCGGGCTGGATGTTGATGCCCTGGCGGAAGCGCTCCTCGATGAAGCTGAGGATTTCAATGCGATAGCGGAGGTAGGATTCGACGCGCTCCTGGGTCAGGTTGTGGAGGACGAGGAAGGCTTTCCAGCCTTCGGGGGTGGAGCAGTGGCTGCGGACGCAGGACGGCAACTGGCGGCGGATCTGGCTGAGGCGCTCGTCGACTACAGCCTGGGTAGGCTGGACAGATTCGAGGTCTCCCTGGCGGATCTGCTGCTGGATGAGGGCGCGGCCGATCAGCTGGTCGAGAGCGCGGGCGCGGGTGAGTACTCCCATGCCAACGCGCGCCGGGTCGAGCACGGAGAGACGGATTTCGTCGTCGATGTCGCTGTCGAGAATGGCCTGGTTGTTGACCACGGCGACGACGCGGTCGAGGACCACAGGGCGGCTGGATTGGGCGTGGGTGGTGAAGGTTGCCAGGAGTAGGAAGAGTGCGCAGAGAAAGGTGTGAGTGGTTCGGGGGGTGTGATGGGTCTGTGCTCTCCCACCCATTCGGTCGCCGCGGCGACTGCGCGAATGGATGGGGCACCCGGCATGGACGGGGCACGGGAGTGCGCGCTGCTCGTGACGATCTGGCCGGATTGGGAGCGGGTTTGGCATCAGAAGGTCTGGCCCAGGCTGAAGAAGAAGTTGAAGTGGTTGGCCTCGCCGACATGGGGGTTGGAGGCGGGATTGGTCAGCGAATAGTCGTAAATGACGGGGAAGATCGGGGTGTTCAGGTTATAGCTGAAGTCCAGGCGCAGCGGGCCTGCGGGGGTATGGTAACGCAGGCCGGTGCCGATGGCGTGGGAGAAGTAGTTAAAGCTGCACTCGCCCTGCCAGCCAGTGGAGGTGACGGGGCCGGCCGGAGCCTTGTCCGGGTGGCTGGGATCGACGATTTTGAGGTTGGTGCAGGTGCTGCGGTCGGGCTGGCGGACGCGCAGGGCGCTGGCCCACGCGTCAGAGGCGTTGGCAAACACGTTGCCCATGTCGTGGAAGAGGACGAGCGAGAGCGAGTCGCCGAAGAAGGGAAGCGTGGGGGGGGGCAGACGGAGCTCGGTGGAGTTGATGAGCGCGCCGGCGCCGCCGATGGGGTAGCCGGTCTCCGGATCGCGGGGCCCTGCGGCGTTGATGGAGAAGCCGCGCAAGGAGGTGGGTCCGCCAGCGTAAAGGCGCTCAGGCAGGGGAATGAGCTCGCTGTCTCCGGAGCCGAAGGCGCGCTCCTGGCCGTAGCGGGTGTTGCGGGCGACGACCAGGCGGCCCTTGTCCAGGCTCCAGTAGTTGGAGTTAGACACATCGAGGCGATTGAAGGTGGCCTGGGCCCCGAAGGAC